>Ga0070741_10000839_pt1 | contig 102239 bp, 86 predicted proteins | sample Coa_R1_4_FD_66440 | JGI IMG/M metagenome (GOLD analysis project Ga0070741, IMG submission 66440) | Surface soil microbial communities from Centralia Pennsylvania, which are recovering from an underground coalmine fire - Coalmine... | ecosystem: Environmental > Terrestrial > Soil > Unclassified... | reverse complement strand
TGGAACGAAGGCCAGCACGAGTCCTTCGCTTATACCGAAGTAGACCAAAGCTGGCTCGGAGGAGCCGATGTTGCCGGGCATAGGTGGAAACGGGATCTCGACAAGGCAGGAATGGCATTCGTATCGAACGGAATTTCTGCGGATCATCAGCACTATCTCGCGCTCGGCGGTCTCGGATTTCTCCTCGGCGATGGCCGCCTCAGCTATGGCCGAGAAAACATTGCCGAGGCTTATTACAATGCGCATATCTGGCGCGGACTTTTCGCTGGAGTCGATCTGCAACACATCAACAACCCCGGTTACAATCGCGATCGCGGTCCGGTACTGGTCCCAGGATTCCGGGTGCATCTGGAATTTTGAAGGTGTGACATTTGCCCACCAAGGCCGGTAGCGATGTTTGCGAGAATGTGGCCGCGCCGTTTAGAGTCATACTGGCTTCACTTCTCGCCGAATGTCCAACTCAGAAACCACAACTTCGAACCTGGTTGATGGGCACTCAATGGTCGGGCCTTTGCAGCGGGTGATGGTCTGCTCGCCCAAGGAGGCCGGCTGGGGCGATCCCGCGCGGAACTCGGCATGGCAGGAGTTGGGATTTCACCATGCTCCCGACTTTTCCACCGCGGAGGAGCAGCATGGAGCACTGTGCCGCGAGTTGCACGCCGCAGGGGCCGAGATACTCCGGTTGCCACGATTCGCGAACATTTCTCTCGATGCTGTCTACGCACATGATGCCTCATTAAACACCGATTTCGGGGTAGTACTCATGCACCCCGGTAAAAGCAATCGGGTCGAAGAAGCCTCAGCGCACCGCAACTTATACGAGAAACTTGGGATCTCTGTATTGGGAGAAATCAAGGCTCCCGGAACCACAGAGGCCGGCGATATGGTTTGGCTGGACGCGCATACGCTGCTGGTCGGCAATGGTTACCGCACGAACGCACTTGGGATCGTGCAGATGAAAGAATTGCTTCGGCCCAAAGGGGTCGATGTGATTCCTGCGCCGCTGCCCCACGGTCCCGGACCTTGCGCTTGCCTGCATCTCATGTCGCTGATCAGCCTGCTTGACGAAGAAACTGCATTGGTGGATTTGTCTTGGCTGGCCGTGGAAACTGTCCAGCTGCTTCAGGCACGCGGCTTCCACTTCATTGAAATCGACGCATCGGAGCGTGACACACTGGCTTGTAATGTGCTTTCCCTTGGCAATAGACGACTGCTGGCGATTGAGGAGAACCGAAAAACGAACCAGAAATTGAGTGAAGCCGGATTTGATGTGCGTACCTTCAGAGGCTCGGAGCTTTGCATGAACGGAAGCGGCGGGCCGACTTGCCTGACGCGCCCGCTACAGAGGAGTTAGCTCGGCGGCGCCAGATGCGAGCGGCCCGAAAACTCGTACGCGCGCTCTAGAGCACTCAACAACTGCGCGCAAATTCCCTGTTAGAATCGAAGAGCAATGGTCCTGCCGTTCGTTCGCGATCTATTCGCGGACGTAGAGAAGTTATCTGCCTTTCGACGTGCGGCCTCCCACCTGAAAGAGGGCACGGGGCGGATACGTGTATCCGGACTCATCCCGTCCGCCAAGGCCCTGCTCCTGGTTTTGCTGCAGCGTGCGGCTGAGCATCCCCTGATCCTCGTGGTAGCGGATAACCGCGCGGCTGAGGATCTGGTTCCTGCGCTGCAGGCATTTTGTGAACTCACCGGCGCGGCGGAGCCGGACTCCGTGGTGCGTCTGCCCGCGCGCGATGTGCTTCCTTTCCAGAATTTGTCGCCCCATCCTGAAATTCAGGAAGAACGAGCCTCGGCTTTGTGGAAGGTTGTGACCGGAGCCGCGTCGATTATCGTATCGCCGATCTCGGCGACAATGATCCGCCTGCGGTCGCCCGAGTTTTATAGTGACCTGGCACGCGTGGTGCGGCGCGGAGAAACTCTCGACACGGAGGCGCTCTCGCGCCACCTGAATACGGTGGGTTATAACGCCGTCGACGTCGTCGAAATGCCGGGGGAGTACGCGCTTCGAGGAGGCATTCTCGACGTCTATTCGCCCGAAGCCGATCGCCCGGTGCGCATCGAGTTCTTCGGTGACGAGGTTGAATCCATTCGCAAGTTCGATCCTGGGACTCAGCGTTCGGCCAGCCCGCTTGACGAGGCGCTGCTCTTGCCATTGACCGAAACGCCGGTGAATGAAGATTTGCTGGGTGCTATTCACGTGCGGCTTTCGGGGAAGCGCATCACCGGTTCAGAAGAAGTTTTGGAACAAGCGATTCGTTCTGGAGGCGTGACAGTATTTCCGGGGTGGGAATTCTATGCGCCGGTTGCCGGAGCCGACCGTAGCATCTTCGATCTTCTTCCGAACGCTCGAGTCCTGCTGGATGAGCCTGAAACACTGAACCAGGAACTCGATAAATTCTGGTCGCGGGTCGAGGAAGCTCACGAGCGCAGCGGAGTGGGAAACCTTGTGACCCCATCCGATCTGTACGTCGTGCCCGAAGACTGGCAAGGCAGGATCGCCGACTTGCCCGGCGCGGATCTCGAGCATTTAGGCATCACGCGCACAGACGGTACTGGGGAAATCGCCTTTGCTTCGCAACCCACGCCACGCTTCCATGGCTCTGTACCCGCCATGCTGGAAGAAGTGAAGAACCTGACCAGCAATGGCAAGCAGGTTATGATCGCGGCGCCCAACACGGGAGAACTTGAGCGGCTGGCCGATATGTTCACCGAGTACACGGTCTCCTTCCGGCTTGGAAGCCGCACCCGTGGCGGCGAAAGCTACGCGGACGAGACCTCCTACTTCGCTGACGTGCTCACCACCACACTGGTGAAGGCGTATGTGCCTGACGGCCTGCTTCTGCCGGAAGCCAATCTTGCCGTGCTCGGTTCCCGGGACCTGTTCGATGAATCCGAGACGGTGGCCTTGCGGCCGCAACGGCAGAAGTCGAAGACATCGGCATTTCTCTCCGATTTCCGCGATCTCCAGGTCGGCGATTACGTCGTCCACGTGGAACATGGGATCGGCGAATATCAAGGACTGAAAGAGATCAACCAGGGCGATGGCAATGCCGAGTTCATGCTGCTGGAATACGCCGAGGGAGCGCGGTTGTACGTTCCTCTCACGCGTTTGGACCTTGTCCAGAAATACCGCTCAGCCGAGGGAGCCAAGCCTCCGCTAAGCCATCTCGGAACGGCGGCCTGGGCTAAGACGAAGGCACGAGTACGCAAGGCCATGAAGGACATGGCGGACGAGCTGCTGAAACTTTATGCCGAGCGCAGCGCCGCCCAGGGACACGCCTTCCCAGCCGACAACCAATGGATGAAAGAGTTCGAAGATGCCTTCGAATACAGCGAAACTGAAGATCAGGAGCAGGCGATCATCGATGTGAAGCGTGACATGGAATCGCCGCGCCCCATGGACCGGCTGCTCTGCGGAGACGTGGGATACGGCAAGACCGAAATTGCCATGCGGGCGGCATTCAAGGCCGTCAGCGACAACAAGCAAGTGGCTGTGCTCGCACCGACTACGGTGCTGGCTTTTCAGCATTTCGAAACCTTCAAACAGCGATTTGCCGCGTTTCCCGTCAACATTGAGATGGCCAGCCGGTTTCGCAGCCCGAAGCAGCAGAAGGAGATTCTGCAAAGAGTTGAGGCGGGAAAGATTGACATCCTGATTGGAACTCACCGCCTGCTATCCAAAGATGTGAAGTTCGCCGACCTGGGCTTGCTCGTGGTCGATGAAGAGCAGCGCTTCGGGGTGCGTCACAAAGAACGATTGAAGCAGATTCGCAAGCAGGTGGACGTGCTCACCATGTCGGCGACGCCGATTCCGCGCACGCTGCACATGTCCCTCGTCGGGTTGCGCGACTGGAGCGTCATCGAAACGCCGCCCAAGGACCGCATGGCGATCCAGACAGTGGTGGCCAACTGGGACGAAAAATTGATTCAGTCGGCCATAGAGCAGGAACTTGAGCGCGGCGGGCAAGTCTACTTCGTGCACAACCGGGTAGAGAGCATTTACGAAATCGCCGCCAAGCTGCAGGAACTCGTGCCCAAAGCACGCATCATCGTCGGCCACGGCCAGATGTCGGAGAGCGAATTAGAAAAGGTGATGTTGAAGTTCATGCATCACGAGTCGGACATCCTGGTCGCCACCACGATTATCGAGAACGGTCTCGATATCCCGCTCTGTAATACGATCTTCATCAATCGCGCGGACCGGCATGGTCTTTCGGAGCTATACCAGTTGCGCGGACGTGTTGGCCGTTCAAATCGTCGTGCCTACGCGTATCTCTTGTTGCCCGCGGAGGTGGAATTGACTCCCATCGCGCGCCGCCGCTTGGCAGCGCTGAAGGAATTTTCGGATCTGGGGGCCGGCTTCAAAATCGCCGCCTTGGATCTGGAGTTGCGGGGGGCGGGCAACCTTTTGGGCGGTGAGCAGAGCGGGCATATCGAAGCAGTCGGGTTTGAACTTTACACGCAGATGCTGGAACGTGCGGTTCGCGAAATGAAGGGCGAAGCCGCGCCCGATGAGACCGCGGTGCAGCTCAATCTCGGACTCAACATTCGCATTCCATCCAACTACATTCTCGAAGAGAATCAGCGCCTCCGCATGTACAAGCGAGTGGCGGGAGTCGAAACCGAATCGCAACTCACCGACGTCAGCGCGGAGTTAACCGATCGTTATGGAGAGCCGCCGGCCGCGGTGCGCAACCTGCTGGAGTACGCCTCGCTCAAATTGCTCTGCGTCCTGATTGGCGTCACTCACATCGAGCGCAAACGTGACCAGGTCACGGTGAAGTTCCGCCCGGACGCCAAGGTTGATCCCGAGCAACTGGCTCGTTTCGTTTCTTCGAATCGCGGATCGCGTTTTGCTCCGGATGGCAGTTTGCACTTTTCCATGAAGGCCACGCACGCTGATGAAGTGTTAGGGCAACTGCGCGACATTTTGCAGGAGCTTGGGGGAGAGGTTGTGAAGCAGCCGTCTCCCACGGGGCTGCAGTCTACGCCGTAACGGCTGCGATAGAGACTCGTCAGATCACAGACTCTGCTGGTATTTTGGATACGCTGCAAAACTGCTTCGACCCCAAGGAATTCATCGATGCCCATGAAAGTACGCAAAGCCGTGTTTCCCGCCGCTGGACTGGGCACGCGTTTTTTGCCCGCCACCAAGGCTCAACCCAAGGAAATGCTCCCGCTGGTCGATAAACCAATCATCCAGTACGGAGTGGAAGAGGCATTGGCGGCTGGCTGCGATCAGATCATCATCATCACCGGCCGCGGCAAACAGGCCATTGAGGATCACTTCGATGTCAGCTACGAACTCGAGAGGATGCTCGAGGACAAGAAAAAGCAGGACCTGCTGAAAATCGTGCGGCAGATTTCCGACATGATTCACGTCGCGTACGTTCGCCAGAAGGAGGCGCTCGGACTAGGACATGCCGTGCTGATGGCCCGCGAACTTGTAGGCAATGAGCCGTTTGCCGTGCTACTGGCGGATGACGTGGTCGACGCGCCTGTGCCCTGCCTGAAGCAGATGATTGACGTTTTCAACGAAAAACATTGTTCTGTCCTGGCTACGCAGGTGGTCGAAGGCAAGGCGATTTCCGCGTATGGAGTGCTGGATGTGAAGCCGGTGGACGGCTTCGACGGGCGGCTGTTTGAAATTCAGAATATGGTGGAGAAGCCAAAGTTGGAAGAAGCTCCGTCCAACAAAGCCATTATTGGGCGCTATATCCTGACCCCCGCCGTGTTTCAGACATTATCGGAGACTCCGCTCGGTACCGGCAGTGAACTGCAACTCACCGATGGAATGCGTATGTTGCTCAAGCGCGAGAAGATGTACGCCTACGTCTACGAGGGACGGCGCCACGACACCGGCGACAAGTTAGGCTTCCTGAAAGCGACCGTGGAGTTTGCCCTGAAGCGTTCCGACCTGGGCGACGAATTCCGCCGCTACCTGAAAGATCTGAAGCTCTGACCACATTCGCCCCAGAGAAGATTTTCCTGATCTCTCGTGCGCTTCGTTGACCGGTGCTGAACTGTTTCAGCCAGCCAAAGAACTTTGCAGCTTCTTCGATTTCTCCTCGACGCCTCTAGCGAGCTTCTGCTTGTGTGCCGATAATTTTGCGCGCACGTCAGCATCGGCGACTCCCAGGATCTGGGCGGCCAGGATGCCGGCATTAGTGGCTCCGGCCTTTCCGATCGCAACCGTCGCGACAGGAATTCCAGCAGGCATCTGTACGGTCGCGAGCAGCGAGTCCATTCCCTGCAAGGAAGTCGAGGGTATCGGGACCCCTATCACGGGCAGTGTTGTATGGGCCGCGATGACTCCTGCCAGGTGCGCAGCTCCGCCCGCTCCGGCAATGACGACCCGGACGCCACGGTCTGCCGCGTGGCGTGCGAAATCAGCGGTTCGATCGGGAGAACGATGTGCAGAAGTGACGTCGATTTCATAAGCAATGGCGAAGTCGTCCAGCGCCTTACCCGCTTCGCGCATGATCTCAAGGTCGGAATCACTGCCCATCACGATTGAAACCAGAGGTTTGCCTGTTGCCATTTCCGTTCTTGTCCTTTGATGTTGGGATTGGTTATCGCCGGCTCAGAGCTCGAGCGGCAATGTCTTTTCGATAGTGAGCGCCTTCAAAGTTTATCTGTGCGACCGCTTCGTAGGCTCGTTGCGCTGCGTGCTCGAGATCTGGAGCGCGCGAGGTCACCCCCAGTACGCGACCGCCCGAGGTGTAGAAGCCGCCGTCGCGCTGATTGGTGCCCGCATGAAAAACTTTAACGCCGTCCATTTGCGCGGCGTGTTCAAGTCCTATAATTCTCTTGCCCGCTTCGAAGCTGCCCGGGTAACCCTCTGATGCCAGTACCACGCAGACCGCAGCATCGGAAGACCAGCGAAATGCCCCGTCGCTGATGCGGCCTTCCACCGCGGCTTCCAAAGCTTCCACCAGGTCGCTTTCCAATCGCATGAGAATGGGCTGGGTTTCAGGGTCGCCAAACCGGCAGTTGAATTCCAGCACCATGGGCCCGCGGGCAGTCATCATCAGCCCGCAATAGAGAACCCCTTTGTATTCGGCGCCTTCAGCTTTCATGCCATCGACCACGGGACGCGCGACGTGCACCACCAGCCAATCACGCATTTTGTCGTCGATAATGGACGGCGTTGAATACGCGCCCATACCGCCGGTGTTGGGGCCGGTATCGCCATCTCCCACCCGTTTGTGATCCTGCGCGGCTACGAGCGGGGCCACGCGTTCTCCGTCGCTGAAGACCAGAAACGAGACCTCCTCGCCCCTCAGACATTCTTCCAGCAGCACGCACGCACCCGCTTCGCCCAGCATCTTGCCGCTTAACATCTCGGCTGCGACCGCCTGCGCTTCTTCTTTGCTGTTAGCAATGACCACACCTTTGCCCGCAGCCAGCCCGTCCGCCTTCACCACGATGGGAGTGTGGAAATGTCCCAAGGCATCGCGCACCTCCTCGATTGAACTGCACATTGCATAGTGCGCAGTGGGAATGCGATGCCGCTGCATGAATTCTTTCGCGAAAGCCTTGCTGGACTCGAGTCTTGCCGCGGCCTGCGTCGGTCCAAACACACGCCACCCGCGGCGATTGAATTCATCCACCACACCCAGGCTGAGAGGCAGCTCGGGCCCAATCACGGTGAGATCAGGCTGAACCTGTTGCGCCACGGCTACCAGAGAATCCACGATTTTGATATCGGCGGCAAGACATTCGGCGTCCTGCGCAATCCCTCCATTGCCGGGCGCGCAGTACACGGCCGTCACACGCGGGGACTGGCGCAACTTCCACACCAGGGCGTGCTCGCGTCCCCCACTTCCGATCACCAGAATCTTCATAGAATTGAACAACAAATTTAGGAGCCAGCAGCAAACGCTGTCAAATCACCCAATCCTCAGTCGTCGGGCCGTTCGCTGTCGAACAGCGCCCAGAGCCGGTCAGGCGTCACCCGGTACACCACGTAACCGTCCGTTGAATCCGAAACTTCGTGGAAAAGCAGCTCGCCGCGGCCGTCCCCAGCGGCATCCGCCGCATCGATCAGCTCCAGCCGCGGAATCACGTCCAAGTGATTGCTGTCCGTCGTATTGGCGAAGATTTTGTGAAGCTCATCGTTGATATCGATGCGCCCTACTACGGTGACGAAATACTGTACGCCAGAGCCGCTATCAGACGCGCTTTGCGGCATGCGAGCCGTGGCGGTGAGCACCAGCGTGGGCTCATTGGTATTCGAGAGATCGAAGACTTTCAGCTGCGTGTTGTCGAAAACAGGCTGAGGTCCCTTTAGCGGCTTGGAGGCGCGGGCGCGAGTACCCGTACGCGAAGGCACGGCAGGCTCAGTCTGGCCGCTAATCATTTTCGCGCGCTTGCTTACCTCAGTTTCGGCCACGGCAAGCATCAGCTTCTGATAACGCGTAAATTCTTCGGGCTTGGCCTCGTAGGTAAATGGTCGCGGCTCTGGGCCGCCGGCGTCAGAAATCGCGGGGATCAGTTGCACTCCGGCAGGAGACTCCGGAGAACCTGTTCGACTATTCGCCATGGTCGCTGAGCTGTTTTTTTTTGTTGCCGGGACAGAAGCCGTTGCCTTGATCTGATCCGCCTGCGTTTCCCCAGCCGCCTTACCTCGGCGTAATACAGGGTGCGGGGATTTATCCTCCGCGGGCTCAGAATCCGCGCTTGTAGCCGCCGTCGGGGATGCAGGTGGTGTTGTAGCCTGGGCCGGAGGACTCGTCGGCGAAGCCGGTGCAGGCGCGGTGCTCGCACTCGAGTTCGACGGAGGCGGACTATTCGGAGCCGGAGAACCGCTTTCTGGTGCCGTATCTCCTGACTTGGGCTTTCCCATGCCGCGTCGCAGAGTTGGAGGCGCGTCTTTCTCGTCCCCCATGATGGGCTTGTCTTCCGCTTTATGACCAACTTTGACTGGCTCGGAACCGGCGACTCGCCAATCGCCCTCGGCGAGCCATGCATCTTTCAGTTGTCGCACGCCGCGCACGGTGAATAAGCCTTGCGAAACACCGGCGCGTTCCGCTTCGTACACTGTCCCCGACTCCAGGGCCATGGGCACGGGCGACGCCTTGTAGGCTCCGGCATCGTAGAACTTGCCGTCGACCATGATCGTGATCGGGATCAGGCGGGCCTTGCCATTCGGGGCGACTTCCAGCAACCCGAGCGCGCGCGGTCCCTTGCTGGCCGTTCGATGCGAAAATTGCGCCGAACCCAGCTGTACCAGGGCAAGAGCAAAAGTGAGGCAGGTGACCGCCCGCACCAGCCTGCGGTATAAAAGTTGAGTACCAGGAGAAAAGCCCATGCAAGTCAATGATAAAGCCCCCGACTTCACTTTGCCCGACGAGAATGGGAAGAATGTGTCCCTGAAAGATCTTCGCGGCAAGACAGTCGTGCTCTTCTTCTTTCCCAAGGCCGATACTCCCGGCTGAACCGTAGAAGCGAGCGGGTTCCGCGACGCATACAAGAAATTGCAAAAAGCCGGCGCAGAAATATTCGGTATTTCCGCCGATCCTCCTAAAACTCAAAAGAAATTTCAGGATAAATACAAACTGCCGTATACCCTGCTCTCCGATGTCGATAAGAAGACCTGTGAAGCCTTCGGCGTGATCAAGGAAAAGAACATGTATGGCCGGAAGGTGATGGGAATTGCAAGGACAACCTTCATCATCGGCGCAGACGGCAAGATTGCGCACATCTTCAACAACGTGAAGGCGGAAGGTCACGCTGAACATGTGCTGGAGTATCTGAAAGGCGCGAGAAGTGCGGGAGCTTGAGAATTGCCGTTGGAAAATAAAAGAGGCGGGCTTTGGGCCCGCCTCACCAAGGTCGTTACTTAACCGTTGCGCTGGAGGTAGTGGTAAACGTCAGGGCCGTTTCCGCGTGGATCACGGCTTCTTCCTTGCCAGTGGCGGCCGCGACTCCAGTGCCCGCAGCACCGCCTGCCGCCGCACCAATTAGAGCGCCCTTGCCACCGCCAAATACGCCGCCCAGGATTGCGCCGGCGGCAGCACCGCCGCCAATCTTAGTGGCGTTGCTTTTGGTATGGCTCTTGCCTTTCGCGTGATACCCGCTGGTCGCAATCGGAACCATTTTTCCGTTCACTTCGACCGAAGTCAGGCGCACGGTAAGCTCGCCAGGTGCGTGGAGGCGGCCGCTAGGCTTCGCATAGGTGACTTTGCCCTTGACCGGCGCGCCGGCTTTCGCCAGCGTCTGTCCGTCGACCACCAGGTCGCGCACCAGGTTAGCGCGAACTTGTTGTCCGGCCTTGGCCGTCGCCGAACTGATCTCCGAATCCGTGCGGACGGTCAGGCGCGTTCCTGCCGGAATGGTTTGGGCCGTCGCGAGCGCGGCCAGCGCGAGGAGAAGGGCGGTAGACTTCCCCAGTCTTTTCAGCATGAGTTCTCCTTAGTAGTCTGGAAAGTAGGTGGACGAAGAATCGTGATCATTATAGGAATGTTCCTGAATTCCGTCGTTACACGGAGGTGCTCGTACCAAGGTCACTCAAAGTCGCTGCCGCTCGCGAGCTTATGACCGCAGATCCCATTGTGTTGCCATCTGAGTTCTACAACCGCGACCCACGGCAGGTCTGCCGTGATCTGCTGGGCAAAGTGCTGGTGCGGCGGGAAGGGAGAAAGCGTCTCATGGGGCGCATTGTCGAAGTCGAAGCCTACTTAGGCGAGGATGATCCCGCAGCCCATTCCGCGGCCGGACGCACGCGCCGCAACGACGTGCTTTTCGGACCGCCCGGGCGCGCGTACGTCTACTTCATTTATGGAAATCACTATTGCCTGAACGTCTCCTGCTTGCCGGACGGAATTGCCGGCGGAATACTGTTTCGCGCTCTTGAGCCTCTGCATGGAATGGAACAAATGGCGGTCGCGCGTAATTTAAGCCTCAAGCAACTCCACGATTTGCGCCTGCTTACTAGCGGCCCGGGGAGGCTCGCAGAAGCTTTCGGAATTACTCGCGAGCGCGACAACGGGAAGAATCTCGCCAGCTGCAGATCTGACCTCTGGATCGGGGATGCCACATACCGTCCCGAAAAGATAATGGTCACGAGGCGGATCGGGATTACCAAGGCCGCCGATATGCCACTACGGTACGTCGTCGCGGGAAACAGGTTTGTCTCGGGCCGCTCAACCAGGTAGGCGTTATCGATTGCAGGTCTCCCGATTCATGCTGAGCAAGTTTCAGAACGCCTTTCCATGTAGACTCCCCGCCGTCCGCCCACGTATGATTCGCGGCACCTTTGCAAATCGACAAACAGGAGATGCTGGAATGCGTTTGCGCAAGCTGGTGCTGTGCTCTGTTCTGCTGTACACGTTCGCCGCGTGGTCACAAAATGCACCCGACCTTGAAGCCCTCAAGAAGGAAGCCACAGCAGATATCGACTCGCGCCAGGTCTTTACACAGCAGATGGTCGACCAGATTTTCAGCTATGCCGAGCTCGGCTTCCAGGAATTCCAAACATCTCGATACGTCAGCGGCATTCTGGAAAATAACGGCTTCCACGTGGAGCGCGCGGTAGCCGGGATTCCCACGGCGTGGGTTGCGAGCTACGGGTCAGGAAAGCCGGTAATCGCATTTATCACTGACATCGATTGCATACCTCGAGCTTCGCAGAAGCCCGGTGTCGCATACCACGACCCCATCATCGAAGGCGCGCCTGGCCACGGTGAGGGCCACAACTCGGGCCAGGCGGTAAACGTGACCGCCGCCATCGTGCTTCGCCAACTGATGCAGAAAAACAAGATTGCCGGGACGCTGAAAGTGTTTCCTGGAGTTGCGGAGGAACTACTGGGGACGAAAGCCTTCTACATCCGCGCCGGGCTGTTCAAAGACGTGGACCTGGTGCTTGGTTCCCATGTCGATGACTCGTTGGGCACCGAGTACGGCTCGTCGTTCTCGCCCCAGGGACTGGTCTCAGTGCAGTACTTTTTTCATGGCACGGCCTCACATGCAGCAGCGGCGCCCTGGGACGGCCGCAGCGCTCTCGATGCTGTCGAACTGATGGATACCGGCTGGAACTTCCGCCGCGAGCATCTTCGGCTAGCTCAGCGTTCGCATTATGTAATTGTGAACGGTGGCGACCAGCCCAATGTCGTACCTTCCGAAGCGGCGGTGTGGTACTACTTCCGCGAACTCGACTATCCACATATCAAGGATCTTTTCGAGTTGGGCAATACCATGGCCAATGCCGCGGCTGCGATGACGGGAACGACCGTGAACAGCAAGGTCGTGGGGTCCGCGTGGCCAGGAAACTTCAGCAAGTTTGTCGCCGAAATTCAGCAGAAAAACATCGAGCGCGTCGGGATGCCGCAGTGGAGTGACGCCGACCAGACCCTGGCCAGGGCTCTGCAAAAGGAGATTGGGGCGAAAGTCGACGGACTCAACACGAAAGTCGATCCATTGAAGGCACCTGACCCCGCGAATGAGCCGGGAGGATCGGACGACGTGGGCGATATCTCATGGGTCGTGCCGACGGTGTACCTGCGGTATCCCGCGAACATTCCACACACTCCGGGGCATAGCTGGGTAGATGCAGTAGCCATGGCAACGCCGATCGCTCATAAGGGCTCGACGGCCGGCGCTAAAGTGCAGGCTCTTACCGCGCTCGACTTCCTCACTTCGCCTCAACTGGTGAAGCAGGCCCAGGAATATTTCAACAGTGTCCAAACCAAAGACATGAAGTACACACCGCTTATCGCTCCCAACGATCAGCCGGCGATCGAATTCAACAAAGACAAAATGGCGAAGTTTCTACCGGAAATGCAGAAGTACTACTACGATCCCTCAAAATACAAGACCTATCTTGAGCAATTGGGGATTCAATATCCGACAGTGAGGAAGTAGCAAGCCGCCTAGTGCGATTCTTCGGCTGCCGGTGCGGCATCGGGCGTATCCACCTTTTGTGCAAGTACTTTGGCGGGCGGTGGGGGCAGGAACTCTCCGGGATCATGCCCGGCCAGCGCGAGGTTCATAAAGCTCATCCAGACGGGAAGGGCTGCGCGCGCACCGGTTTCCTTGTTGCCAAGAGATTTTTTCTCATCAAAGCCGATCCATACTCCGCAGGTCGTAGTAGGAGAGAAGCCGATAAACCAGGCATCCGTGAAATCGTTCGTCGTCCCCGTTTTGCCGCCTAATGGATATTTCATGCCGGCCGCGGCTGCGGCGGTTCCGTGCATCACTACTTCGTGCAGCATGGAGGTCATTATGCGGGCGGTGCGGGCGCTGATTACGTCGCGCACATCGGGGAAGTCTTCTTCGAGTACGCGGCCTTCATAATCTGTAACCTTCGTGATTAAATGCGGAGTGATGCGCACGCCATCGTTGGGGAAGACGCTGAATGCCGCCGTCTGTTCGAGCAACGTAATCTCGGCAGAACCCAGAGCTACCGGCAGATAAGAAGGAATATTCGACGTCACGCCAAACTTGTGCGCGTAGTCAATGACGCTATGGATCCCGATGCGATCGGCCAGCTTCAGGGCCGGAATGTTGCGCGATTGTGCTAGTGCGCGGCGCAGGGTGATGATGCCTTCGAACTTCTCGTCGTAATTGTGCGGCGAGTAAGGACCAGAGGCAGTCTGAAACGTGACCGGGGCGTCGAGGATGGTGTCGTCCGGGCTGGCGCCCTGATCGATGGCTGCGGTGTACACGTAGGGCTTAAAGGATGATCCGACTTGTCGCAGGGCCTGGGTGGCACGATCGAACTTTGAAGCGTTGAAGTCACGACCTCCGACCAGTGCCTTAATCTCGCCGGTCGCATTATCGATTGCCAGAAGCGCACCCTGGACGCCGGAGTCTTGTTCCAGAGAAACTTTCGCGGCTTCGCGGGGACCGAGCGCCAGTATCTTCACATAGGCAATGTCTCCCGGCGAGAGAATGTCGCCCAGCTTGCGCTGAGTCCACGTAACATCCGCGTTGGTCAATGTCGCCGAATACTGACCAAACTTCACGACGGCTGCGCCGGGCGATACCGAATTGACAATGGCGTGTACGTACCCATTCACCTCGGGCTCATCGTCCCAATCCGGGTCCTCGTACTTCTCGACAGGAATGTCCAGGGCCAGCGCATTCCGGAGATGCCCTTTCCATCCGTGGCGGCGCTCGTACCCGGCAAGGCCGTCCAGCACCGCGTGGTTTGCGGCCTTCTGTAAATCCATATCGAGGGACGTGTACACCTTCAGCCCACCCTCGTGAACCTGGTCAGTGCCGTACTTGTTTTCAAGATAGCGCCGAACTTCTTCCACGAAGTAGGGGGCGAGCGAGTTGGGATCGTGCTGCAGGTCGAGCACGATGGGCCGATTCTTTGCCGCGACCGCTTGCTGGGCGGTGATCTTCCCGTCCTCAAGCATGGAGTTGATCACAAGGTTGCGGCGTTTGAGGCATCGCTCGGGATGATTGATGGGTGAATAATAACCGGGCGCCTTGGGTAAACCTGCGAGAAGCGCGGCTTCGTCCAAGGTGAGCTTTTTTGCCGACTTGCTGAAGTAGAATTCGGCGGCCGCCTCGAAGCCGTAGACACCGTGTCCCAGAAATATCTGGTTGGCGTAAAGAGTGAAAATCTGCGGCTTGGTGAAGCGGCGCTCGATTTGGATGGCGAGCAGCGCCTCCTGGATCTTGCGATGGAAAGAGCGATCAGGGGAGAGGAACAAATTGCGCGCCAGTTGCATGGTGAGTGTCGATGCGCCCTGCACCCGCCCGCCGGACTCAATATCGCGGTACGCGGCGCCGATTATCCGCCAGATGTTAATGCCGGAATGCGAGTAGAAATCTTTGTCTTCGATCGAAACCAGGGCATCGCGCAGAAGCTGCGGGTAGTCTCCATAGGACGCGACCACCCGGCGTTGAAGGGCAAATGATCCAATCGTCCGATTCTGGTCGTCGTAAAGCTCCGTAGTGGAGCTGGGACGATAGTGTTCGAGTTCTTCCACCTGCGGCAGGTCGGTCGAATACACGAGAAGCAGACCGGCAGTGGCTCCAATCAAGGCAGAAACGAGTACCAGCAGGCCAAATAGAACACGGCCGACCATCTTGCTCCGCAGAGCGACTTCCTCCGCGGCCAAATCCTCATACAGCATTTTCATGATTGGCTGGCTTCAGAATAGCAAAGCCCCAGCTCATGCGGCAGCAGGAACTCAGAGGCGGAATAAACCACGGCCTGGCCGAAAAAAATCGCGCGCCGCAGCGCGCGATGGTCAAACGATAATTTCTCGAGCTTAGCTGTGGGCCCTGGTATCGCGATTAATCAGGACCTGGATGGCCTTTTGCAGTTGATCATCCTGCTGCGGCCGGGGTTTCTTCGTTTCATCCGCAGGTGCGGCGTCCTGGTCCTCATCGGGCAGGGCCGCATCATCATCGGCATCGGCGACCAGATAGTTGGGCGTTACCGCGGAATCCTGAATGGCTTTGCCATCAGGCGTGTAGTACTTGGCAATGGAAAGGATGAGCGCCGAGCCATCCGGTAGATCAATGAGCTTCTGAATCGATCCGTCGCCGAACGTCTTGTCTCCCACAACGTCACCGCGGCCATTGGCTAACACAGCGGAAGCGACAATCTCGGAAGGACCTGCTGTCCCGCGGTTTACCAGAACTACAACCGGAAGATCGGTTACGTCCTTAGAAGGATCAGCATTGAACGCCTGCCGGGGATATTTTTGGCCCTGCAAATAGGTGATGGTTCCGTGATTCAGGAAGAGGTTTGCCGTCGCGATGCCTTCACTTTCCTCCCCCTCGGAAGCATTGCGAAGGTCCAGAATGAGTTTCTTCGCGCCGTCTTTTTGCACGGCTTTGATCTTCGCGGCAATGTCCTGAGCTTCACCTTTGGGGAAGCCGTCGACTTTGATGTAGCCGATCCCGTCCTGCACGATCTTGTCGGCCGCAGGCGGAATGCTGACCACGTCGCGCGTGATCACCATTTTTTGTGGTTCAGCCTTCCGGGCCCGTACGACGGAGACCGTCACGTTCGAGCCGGTCTGACCTTCCAGCATGCTGTGAATCTCTGCCAGAGAAAGATCCCGAGTGCTTTTTCCTTCGATGGCTTCAAAAATGTCGCCGCCTTCGACGCCGGCTTTGTCGGCCGGGCCGCCGGGAATAACCGAGATCACGGTGGCGTACCCGAAGCGCTTCGAGACCCCTGCACCGATGTCGGCTTTCGCGTCTGTGTGGTGGGTTTTGTATTCCTTGTACTGCGCCGGAGTCAGGAAACTGGAGTTCGCATCGAGGGACTCAAGTAGACCGTGCAGAGCGCCGTCAGTTACGGCAGGAATGTTCGGCTCTTCCACGTACTCGCTGCGTACCCGCGAGAGTACCTCGCTGTAAACCTCAAGTTGACGGTAGGCTCCATCGTTAGAGGAGGCGTGCACGCCGCCGAATTCGCCCACAGCCACAAACAACAACACCGTAACGGAGGCAAAAAGAACTGCTGCTTTAGTTTTCATTGACATCGATTGTTGATCTCGGGAGGGAGTCGCTCCTGCTGGTACTGAGCTCATTATATCTCTATTGATGTCAGATTCCGACACTAAGCTTCCTCAAATCCTCAAAGGTAATTAAGACCGGGTCCGGGTCGGGCAGGAAACTAGACTCGGATTGGAGAGCGCATCGCAGGAGACACAAAGGAAAGGACTTCAGCCCGGAAGAGGGCGACAATTACATCTGGGTGTCGGGTTATTTCAGAACCTGGCCTGGGCGGCGTTGACGGGCCGAGGTGGCTGTTTTTCCGCTTGCAGTGGCGGCAATTTGAAATTGATGGTCAGGAAAGTCGCCGCTTCAGTGGCCTGACCATTGAGCACATAGGGCTTAAAGCGCCATTGCTGGACCGCTTGCACCGCGGCTCGAGCCAACGCGAAGTGGCCGCGAACCACTTTCAAGTCGCTGATATTGCCGTCCTTGGAAATCAACGCCTCAAGCACAACCGGTCCTTGCAAGCCCTCACGCAAAGCACCTTCCGGGTACATCGGCGGACGGGTTGCGACCAGCAGCTTACGGGCGACTTCTTCGGCGAGTAGAACGGGTCGCAACAGCCGCGGAGAGCCGGGCGGCGCCGTCCCACCTACCGGGCCCGAGGGACCTGTAACCGGGGCGCGCAAGCTTTCCGGAACAGCGGCATAAAAAGGTGCTTGGCCTGATGTAGGAGTGAATTCCTGATACGCAGCAGACCTATCCACATCGGCGGTATTCATCTCCCGGATGTCGCTCACGGCATCTGCGAGTATCTGCGCGGACTGCGGTGATACCGGCCTGGCTATAGAGTGCGAAATATGGCGGAGGAAGGTGGAGCCTGGTGCAACTGGCGCTGAGAATGAAAGCAGGTATTCTTCTGTCTGATGGCTTGCGCTCCTGTCGAGCACCGAAAGCACCATGGAGGCTAGTTTCACTCCATACACGGACTCGGGCGCCCAGACGTAGAGGGTCGCGCTGATCAGCAATAAGAAACTTAGGACGCCTAAAATCCGACCCTTTCGCAGAGGTCGCGCCGGCGAGCTTTCCATGTAGGGCAAAGAGGAAAACAAAGGTCCGGTGTATACCTGGCTGGGGACGGGCGCAGCTTCAGGCTGTTTTTTAGCGGGCAACTCGGAAGCGGCGACCTGTCCTGAGAGAGACGGCACCTCCTGTTTCGGTTCCCGTTTTGGAGCTGTTGCAATTCTAGAGCTGTCGGTGACGACACGTTTGTTGCTGGCCGGGCTTGTAATTCGCGCTGGCGGCACCCTGGGCGCTTTTGGCGTATCCTTCGAGCGAAGTAGTTCACGCAGCGTAATCACCGCCTCGAGGATCTCGCTCTGGACAACCGGTTTGCTCAGAGTTCCATGTGCGCCGACCTGTACCGCACAAGCTGCTCCGGCCGCATCACGTACCAGGGCAAGAGCCACGCAGTTTTGGGTGGATTTCAAATCGCGCGCCGCTTTGACCAGGAAACTCGCTTCCTGACCTTCGTCCCAATCCGCGACCAGCGCGTGGAAATTGCCGGCGGTGAGTCTTTCTATTGCTTTGAGGATGTCGGAGCAGCGCTCGACTTGAATGCCAGTCGCGGCGAATAGCTGCGTCATCGTCTGCGCAGCCTTGTCGTCGGACGAGAACAACAGCAGATGGAGGAGGAGGGCCATCACTCACAAGGCTAGAGCTGTGGCCGTAACCGGACAAGTTACGCAGGAAGAGTCGCAGTGCGAAATAGGGCCACGTACCGGGCCTTGCTAAAGCACTGTCCGTTAGGACAAGTTACTTGCTGTGTTACCGGTGCTCAGCCCGCGAATTCCACCCGGTTTCTTCCTCGTTCCTTGGCGCGATACAGAGCGGTGTCACAGGCGTGCAATAGCGATTCTTGCTTGACGGAAGATGCTGGCCCGTCGACAGCGACCCCGATGCTGATGGTGACAGAAATAGGGCCGTCGGGCGTGACGATTGGCTCGTCGGCAATGGCAGAGCGCAGGCGCTCGGCGTGCTTCATTATGTTATCGGGGGTGGAATCACCCGCAATAATGAGAAATTCCTCTCCGCCATAACGGCCAGCCCAGTCATAACTGCGAACGTTCTGGCTCAGGCGGCGCGCGCACTCACGCAATACCAGGTCGCCGACGAGGTGACCGTATGTATCGTTCACTTTCTTAAAGTGATCGATATCGACCATAAGAAGACCGAGCGACTGGCCGCTACGCGCCGCGCGTCCTAACTCACGGTGCAGGAACTCCAGTATGGCGCCGCGATTCCAGATATTCGTGAGGGCATCGTGCATTGCCTGATAGCGAAGATCATCCCGCGCGTGAATGAGCTCTTCCTGGAGCTTGAGAATGCGCTTTCCTACGAGAAGCCGGGCCTTTAACTCGTCAACGTCGAAGGGCTTCGTGAGATAGTCATCCGCGCCGGCATCGAGTGCTTCCAATAAATCCTGCTTTGCGTCTTTAGAAGTGAGGAGGAGGATGTAAGGATAGCGGAGCAGCGAGCGGGAGCGTATGGAGCGGCACAGCTCGATGCCGTCCATTCCGGGCATCATCCAGTCAAGCAAGAGCAGGGTTGGCGGATTTTCGTCCTGCATAACTGCCCAAGCCTTTTCGCCGTCCTCGACCACGGTGACTGAGTAATCCCAGTTGAGCAGCCATTTTTCCAGCACCCGCCGGAACATGCGGTCGTCATCGGCTACCAAAATGGACGTGGCGGGAACTGGCGACCCCTTCGCGCTTTCGGCCGTTGTCACCGGCTCGACGCTCATGGATGCACCTCCGCGGCGATACCGGGATCCGCTGGAGCAAGTTGACGATTGCAACCGGGACACCAATCTTGTCGGCCAAGCGCCTTGTGCTCTGCCAGATACTGCTCGAGTCGCCGCTGGTATTCGCCGTCGACTTTTGGGCTCCTGCACTGCGGGCATACCGGGAGCAGTTGCCGTAAAGTCTGTTCCCGTGCCAGAGCCGCTTGTAATTCCTGAACCTGTTTGTCGACCGCAAATTGCAGGCGCATCACCCTTTGCCCCACCCGCAGCCGAGCGCGCAATTCTTCGGGATCGAACGGCTTGGTGACGTAATCGTCGGCGCCCGCCCGCAGTCCGGAGACCACATCCGCGATGCTGTTCTTTGCGGTGAGCAAGATCAGGTAAATGCCTGCGACCCGGGCATGAGCTCGTACGCGCCTGCAGATCTGTGGTCCGCTCAAGCCGGGCATGACCCAATCCAAAACCGCAATTTGCGGGCTCCCCTCCGCCTGCAGGGCACGCCATGCCGCATCGCCATCGTTAACGATTTCCAGATCGTATTCGGGCGAGAGCACCTGCACGAGCATTCTGCGGAAGAAAGCATCGTCTTCAGCTACCAGCAGTCGCACTCTTACTACCCTCTGCTTTCTTCATCGCGGACGCCAATTCCGTGAGCTGCCGTTCCAGATCAGCCAACACTTCGGCGGCTCCATTGAAATCGTGATTCCGTCCCATACTCTCTAATCGGCGGGCTATGTCGGAAACTTCAGCGGCTGCCAGGTAACCGAGTTCGCCCTTCAGGCTATGGGCAGCTTTCTCCAGCAGATCAGCCTTTTGGCCGCTTACCGCTTCCTCCAGCTGCGCTACAGTTTTCGGATACTCCTCGAGAAAAATGGCCAACACTTCATCGAGCAAGTCCTCATCGCCATCCATCCGCTCGAGCACTGTCGCTCTTTTCCAAGCTAGTGGCGGAGATGGCGGAGTCTCAGGCGCTGCGGCAAACATTCGTTCCAGCATCTCTTGAATACGTTTGGAACTCACCGGCTTGGCAATGTAATCATCCATACCCCCGGCCAGGCATCTCTCCTGATCGCCCTTCATGGCATGTGCCGTCATGGCAATGATGGGTATGTGTACGCCGGTGACCTTCTCAGCTTCACGAATCTTGCCGGTCGCGGTGATGCCATCCATCACTGGCATCTGTACGTCCATAAAAACAACATCGAACGTCTCACGCCCCAGCAAATCGAGAGCTTCGCAGCCGTTTCGCGCGATCACGGTTTCATGGCCCATTTTTTCGAGCATGCGGCGGACGAGAGTCTGATTAACCAAATTGTCTTCCACCGCCAGAATACGCAAATTGCGCCGTGACTCCCGCAACACCTGCCGCGTAATCAACGGGCGTCCACCGCTCTCATTGCGGTCTCCGAGGGCGGCCAAAATCGCCGATAAGAGCTCCGACTTGCGAATCGGCTTGACCAGATAGGCGTCGATTCCGAGTTCCCGACATCGCACGGCGTCCCCGCGTTGCCCAGCCGAAGTCAGCATCATGATGACCGCTTCGCTTAAGCCGGGTATTTGCTTCAGCTGTTCGATTAACTGGAAGCCGTCCATGCCAGGCATTTGCGAGTCGACGATTGCCAGCCGGTATGTCTTTCCGGCCTGGGCCGCTGCCTTAAATGCCTCGATCGCCGCGGGACCGTCCGCGGCTACGCTGGGGTCCATGCCCCAATCGGAGGTCGATTTCAGGAGCAGTTCCCGGTTGGTGGCGTTGTCGTCGACGATGAGTACGGGGACATGCAGCAGATCTCCTACCTCGGCAGATGCGGCAGGCTTTGCCGCAGCGCTAGTGAGTCCCAGGCGAAGGGTGAACCAGAATGTACTGCCTTGGCCGGGCTGGCTCTCCAACCAGATCCGTCCTCCCATCATGCCCACCAGACGCGCCGAGATGGAGAGGCCCAGTCCCGTGCCTCCATACAGGCGCGTCGTGCTGCCGTCAGCCTGCGAAAAGGCCTCAAACACCAGGCTCTGCTTGCCCGCAGGTATGCCAATGCCGGTGTCACTGACCGAAATCTGCACCTGGCAATCTTTTTCGCCTTGCTCCAGCAATTTCACCGTGACCACGACTTGTCCTTTCTCGGTGAACTTGATCGCATTTCCTACGAGATTGACCAGTACTTGACGAATGCGTCCGGGATCACCGACGGCCTGGAGCGGCACGTCCGGGTCGATCTCGGCCACAAGTTCCAAGCCTTTCTGGTGCGCGCGCAAGGCGAGGGTCTTCAAGGTCTCCATCACATTGTCGTGGAGATTGAAATCCAGCATTTCCAAATCGAGCTTGCCCGATTCGATCTTGGAAAAGTCCAGGATGTCGTTGATGACGCCCAGGAGTGAATCACCGGAAGACTTCAGCATGAGCAGGTATTCGCGTTGTTCAGGAGTCAGGTCCGTGTCCAGGGCCAGCTCGGCCATTCCCAGCACACCATTGATAGGTGTACGAATCTCATGGCTCATGTTGGCCAGGAATTCGCTCTTTGCCCGGCTTGCCTGCTCGGCTATTTCTTTAGCCCCGCGGAGTTGCGTATTAAGTTCGAGCAGCTCGGCGGTTCGAGCCGCTACTTGTTCTTCCAGGCCTTCGCGATAGCGCCGCAACTCGTGGTCGCGCCGCTGGATCTGCCGCAACATGCTGTTGAACGCGGTGACGAGCGTGCCAAACTCATCGCGCTGACCAACTTCAGCGCGGATGGAGTAATCCTGATACGTAGAAATTGCTTCGGCGGTTTCCACCAGGTCAAGCACAGGTTTCGATATCAGCTTTTGCAAATGATTGGCGGTCCAAAACGCCATCGCTAACGTGACCAACACAACCAGGGTGAAAGTGATGTTGTAGCCACGATAACGAGCCTGCAAACGACCCAGGTCGGATTCGAGGTAAAGCGTTCCAATCGTCTCGCCGTGCAGCATCACCTTGCGGTAGACCACAAGCCGGTCATCCGTGAAATACGTGGATTCCTCGCGTGCTGGCGGTGGCGTAAACTCACTTGCGTTTCCATTGCGAGCATAGGTGGCAAACGCTGTTCCAGAGGCGGCGTAAACACAGGCGGCTGTGATGTTTGGTTCTTTCCGCAAGGCGGTCAGGACCTCGCGCGCATTGTCGGCTTCGTGGAAGGTGAGCGCGGCCGTGGTGTTTTCGGCAAGCACGCTCGCCAGCGTCGTGAGATCCAGGACCATGGCTTGTTTGAAGGCCAGGATGTCATAGCTCGCCATCGGCGCTGAGACCGCAACCGCAGTCATGAAGCTCATCGCCATGAACATCGCCACCAGCTTGTAGCGGATGGAAATGTCCGCGATTCTGCGCACCGGTCCTCCTACTCGCCCTTGACAGACTTGGCTACGCTCAGCAGTTGAGCGCTGATCTTCAGCCGGGCTCGCCTGGCTACGCCGGCGTTGATCTCAAAACGTACACGCTCGTGCTCGATTGCGAAGTTTATGACGCCCCCAGCCTCCAGAAATCTATCGTGCTCGCCCACGGTGACAATGCTCAGTCCGCGCAATCGCTCCAGCGTGCCGCGACTATCGCGGTTGTCGCCGGTTATGAAGACTACCTGGCAAGGGCTCGCCTGTGATACTTGTGCCGGATTTTCCACTTGGATCGATCGACCGTTCAGCATCTTGCCTTTAGTAATGTCGTGCAAGATCGAACTCACCGACTCCCGCCCCAATACGCAAATTCGCAGCGGAGCGGAATCGCTCGCGAAACTCTCACGTGGCCACTCGATGAACTTGACGAAGTTATATAGGTACGCAGCCTTCACCTGGTCCTCGCTGACTGCCGCCGTGTCCGCTCGGCCTGCCTGCGGGATCAGCATGATCAGCGCCAATGTGAGAATCCTCTTCATGTCGCCTATTCGCCCAGGCTCCAGGTCACCTTTACGCGAAAGCTTCTGCCATTCTGTCGTACTGAGTCCTCGGGCAACTCAGTTGACACCGGGTCGTAGTACTTGCGGTCGAGAAAGTTGTAAACGCTGGCGGAAAGGTCCACATGGCGGGCGAGTGTGCGTCCCAGCAGCGTGAAATTGAGCAGGGGAAAACCGCTGACTTTGTTGCCGCCCAGCGTCTGCCGCGAACTCTGGTATTGCGCTTCCAGGCTGGCGAACAGGCGATCGCGTTTGAGCGGGGCGGAGATGTTGAGGTTTGCCAGATGCCTGGGAGAGGCGGCCAGGATCCGATCGGTCGCGGCATCTTCAGGTTTGGTGTAGCTATAAGCCAGGCGTCCCGTCAAAGCGCTCCCAAAACGCTTTTCGCATTCCACGCCTGCTCCGGTGCTACGCCATCGATCTGCATTTCGGAAAATGTTCATGCCATCGACAGGATCAACTTCCAGCGAGATCAAGTTCGAGACGTAGCTGCGGAATACCGTTACCGACAGTTGCAGGCTGGTTCCGAATCCTTGCTCCCATACGGCTTCGATATTCTTGAAAGTCTCGGGCTGCAGGTCGGGGTTGATCCTGTACCCGGAGAGGTTCGGGACGGAGCTGCCGTAGAACGCCTCGTAAACGTTGGGTGCGCGGAAAGCTGAACCATACAGTATTTTCATCGAACTCTTTTCGAAGGGGTGATAGATCAGCGCGGCACGCGGACTGCTGTTGCCGCCATAGCGCTGGTACTGGTCATGGCGCAGACCGAGATTCAGCGTGAGCTTGGGATGGATGCGTACCTCATCTTGTATGAATCCCGCCCCCACCCACGAACTGCGTCGGTCATTCACATAGATAAGAGCCGGGCTTTGGTCGTAGTTTTTCTGATCTTGCTGAAAATTGTCGCGTACTTCTGAGCCGAATGTCAGGCGGTGTCGTTGACCCAGGCTGACACTGGCCTGCATTTCCGCTCCCCATCTTTGGCCGCGGGCATAATCCACGTTCAGCCCCGTGCCCTCGAATGGCCAATCTGCGTCGTATCCATAACGATCGTAGTAGCCGCGCGAAACGAGCTCCCAGTTGGCGGACACTTTCTTGCGATATGACAGGTCCAAGTATTGATGCTGATCGATAGCATGGGTGCGGGGGTCGCCGAAAATCACTTCGTACTCAGCCGTCGGAATCCCTGCGTCCCGACGATTGCTCAGGGCCTGGAATGTGAGGCCCCGGTAATCGAGTGTGAGCAGAAGATCGTGCGAGCGGTCGTAGTTCAAGTTGTGTGCTATCCCGCGATTGGTCTGCGGTGAGTTGAACTCTGGGAAAAACAGATCCTGCCCGGCGCTGTCGTGAAAGGTTCCCGACAACAGCCCCTCAACGCGGTGCAAGTGTCCGCTGTATGTGACACGTCCCGTGTAAGTACCAAAGCTGCCGGCATCGAAGGAAAGTTCCAGGTCCTTTACATCACTGGGACGGCGGGTAATTACGTTGAGGACCGCGAAAAAAGCATTGGACCCGTACAGCGAAGAACTCGGCCCGCGCACCACTTCGACATGATCGATAAGGTCGACGTCGAGAAGAAACTCCGTTCCCAGCATGGCCTGGTCGTAAACGTTGTCGTTCACGCGATGTCCATCGATCATCAGAAGAATTCGCGTGTTGTAATCGCCGGGGCGTAAAAACCCACGCACGCCCAGGTAGCTATAACTACGGTCGGACGTAATGAAAAATCCCCGCACACTTCGCAGCACTTCCGCCAGGGTTCGGTACCCGAATTTTTGGATTTCATCACGGGTGATCACAGTCACTGAGGAGGGCGCTTCGCCAGCGCTCTGATAGTGACGAGATGCGGTGTATACCTTTATGTTCTGGAGATCTTCGAGGCTGGCTTCGGCGAGATCGAGCTTCTGCTCAGGTTGACAGTAAGGTGGGATTGCCAGTAACAGGCAGGAGTACAGGCATCCGGACCAGGCTACTCTCCGGAGTCGTTGCAAACTGCTCGCAGCGAATTTGCGTTCTCGGCTCTGTCGGTTATCACAGTCCAGAAAGGTGGCAATCATGACTTCTCTTTCCTGCCCCAGCGGGCGAACTGGAACATTTCAGGTAACATCCGGAGCGATCACCTGAACATCCTATCGGCAGACCGTCTGGCAATGTTGATATCGCAAATCGCTTGGGGAGAGCTCGAGGGCAAGCTTTCGTCTATTTCAAACGCGGCAATCGGGGACTTATTGCCGGTTACCAAATTGGGAGGAGAACTGCACTAAAGGACGTGGCTCGCGTTTACGCGGCTGCAGTCCGATTGGACGGGCCATAAATTTGCCGCTTCAACTCCAAGGCGTTGCTAGCGGCAAAGCCCGCCTGGTCATTATCGAAGTAGAAATAGATCGCTTCCAGACTCTTGCTCCAGGAATTGGCGCGTCGTGCCCACTGGCCCAACTGGGACCCGGTATAAGAGCCTTGATATGCCTTTTCGCCGGGGCCGTGTAGACGGATGTAAATGAAATCTGCTGTGATCTCAATCGGCGACTGAAAGCCTGCGAGCTCATATATGCAGAACGCGGCGTTGTAGCGGCGCAGCACCTCGTAAACTGGCAATTGATGCCAACTCGGATCGCGGAACTCGAAGGCATAGCGATGAGTGCGCGGCAAGATCTTCAGCAGTTGCTCGAGCCGTTCCGGGTTGGCATTCCAACGCGGCGGTAGTTGAAACAGAACCGGCCCCAGTTTTGGGCCTAAGACTTCCATGCGAGGCAGGAAATTATCGATCGCATTCTCTGGTTCCCGCAGCCTTTTTCTATGAGTTAAATAACGGCTGGCCTTTACGGCGAAACGAAAGCCTGGGGGCGTCTGATCTCTCCAGCTAGCGACCGCTTCTTCGGTCGGCAGCCGATAAAAGCAATTGTTGATCTCTACCGTATCGAACCGTTCGATATACCACCGCAGCATCTTGCTGGACGGGAATTTCTCAGGGTAAAAGGGGCCGCACCAATGGGCGTAGTGCCATCCCGAGGTGCCAATGTGGATGTTCTGCTCTGTTACTCGGGCTGTCATCAGATCTCTGCCATATCTCGAATACTCCCGGATGTAGTCAAACAGCTATCCCCAACACACTGTACGCGGAACTACGGATACCTGTAGGCCTCGATTGTTGAGCATCGATCCGGCGATCTCGCTCGGCGCAGTGCAGGAACTTAACGTGCAATACAGCAACTCCCCTCGACTGGGTACAGGTAACACTCGATTACTGCTTTCGCTTGAGCAGCGTCGAATTGACTATGTTCATTCACCGCAAGCGAAGGATTGGCGTGCCGGGTGAGTGAGTGCGGTGACGGGCGGTCGACATCGGCTTCGCCCCAAAATCTTCCGTTGAGAATGCAAGCATGATTCTCGGCGGACTATAGGAGATCGCGCGTGTACACGATTCTAATCATCATTCTGATCTTGCTGTTGGTCGGTGCCCTCCCAACCTGGCCGTACAGCACGGGCTGGGGTTACTATCCCAGCGGGGGCTTGGGACTGGTCCTGCTGATCATCATTGTCCTCGCCCTCATGGGCCGGGCCTGACACTCATCGTCTGAGAACCATCTACATGCGAGGGGACCTTCGGGTCCCTTTCCTTTATCGTTTGCTCGAACGCACTCCCTAAATTCATTGTTTCTTCGTGGGAGAGACCTGATACCTGGGATGGTCATAGGTTCCAGTGATGCTCACGGGCAGGGGCGCCTGGCTGTGATCCTTGTGAATAAATGGATCTATTAGCTTCACGATGAACGATTTGATTCCACTGGTCGCATTTGACAACTTGGCTTGCATTTGAAGCGTGCCCTTCATATCAACTCTCTCGTTGAGCACGTTGAAGGTTCCTCCCATGTGAGCCACAGCCCCTGGTACGGCAAACTCCAATCCTTTAAAATCCGCTATCCCCGATTTAAGCGTCACGTTCCCGCTGAGGTTCGAAAAGACGCGCTCGGGATCTTCCTTCGCTTTCTTCTTGTCCTTGGCGCCCCGAGCGTCGGCGCTCAGTGTGTCCATGGAACGCTGGCTGTGACTGCTTGTAAGCTGTCCGTGCGTGATGCCGAACCGGCCTTGCAGTTCCACTTTCTTCAGAAAAGGTTCACTGTCAGGCGGGATTCGAGCGTGCGCACGGAAACTGATCGTCCCGATCATGGGTGACTCTTTTTTGGCGAACAAGCCGAGCACGTCCTCCACACGACCGTCTTGCACCGCCAGGTTCACGTCCACAGTCTTGCCTTTTTGGTTAGGTGTTCCGCGGATCGCGCCTGTTGCTGAGATAGCGGTATTCCCAAGGCGCGCCTTCACGCTCTGGAGTGTGATGTCTCCATCGGTCGCGTTTACCACGGTTTGATACTGGGATTGCAGTGGCAGACGGTTATCGCTGCCGTCCGCGCCAAAATTCGGAGTATTAGTGACGCCTTGCACCTGCAGGCGTTTCAGAATGCCGGCAAATTTGCCCTCGGACGACAAGTTGCCCTTGATTCCTCCGAATGAATCGAAATTGCCGTTCATCAACGTGTAGGATCCCTCAAGCGGCGTCTCTGAGGAACTCTGGCTTTCCCACGGACCCAACTGGCCAGTGATCTGAACCTCCGCGGGCGGCAGCGGAATGTGAAGGAAAGACTGGAACGCCATGGGATCGTCGCTGCCGAGTTCGTGCAACTCGAAGGTGTGGATTGCGAAGCGAAGGGGCGGCTTGCTTTCAGCGCGGGTGAAATCCAGTGTCGCACCGTCTGTGCGAAAGACGTGGATCACCACCTTCGATTTACTTCTATTATTTGCCCAATTGGTTCCGAAAGGGGGGATGACGACGTGCATGCCCTCAGCCGTCATTACCGCGACATGACGGGTAAAGAGATCGAGATAGCTGCCCCTGATGGTGAGCCGCGCCATGGTGATCAGCGGCGGCACATTCGAGGTCGGAAGCTTGAATTCGAGGGCTTCCGCGACGCAGCCCGGGTATGGGAAATGCATGGCTCGGAAGTTCTTGAACTCGACTTTGGTGCCCGTCGCCTCTCCCAGATGCTGTGCGATCTTCTCGCGCGTGAACGGCCACTCGACAATCAGGACTACGGTGCCGACCACCAACAGGAGCACCAGGGTTACCGCGCACACGAGCAAGCAGCGCCGCAGAATGATGCTTCCTGCTCCAGCAGGTTCTTTGCGCGATGTCCGTTCCTCTGTGCTGACGGGGAGCTCGTCAATCGGGTGCGCCATGGCGGGGTCTCGTTAACCGGCGGTTAGATGGGGTTCACGGCATGCTTAGTTTCCCCGGGAGACGAGCGGGTCTGGAGAACAACTCGGTTCAGGAGACCACTTCATCACGCAAAACCAGCTGTTCAGCTGTGGAAAAGGCGTGACTGCGAATCAACGCAGTGCTCACCAGCGAAGTCAGTCCAGAGGCAGCGAAGATCATCGCTAAGACCACGAACTGGTAGATCGCCGCATAGACCGGGCGTGATCCTGAGAGCAGCATGCCCGCCATCAAGCCCGGGATCCACACAATCCCGAGTGAGCGCAGTGAGTCGATCGCGGGAATCAGGCTGGCTTCGAACGAAGCTTGTGCATACGGCGCAACGCTCTGATCAGGTGCCGCTCCCAATGCCAGGGCGGTCTCGATCTCGCCCACGTGCGCCATGACATCTGCTCGAAACCGATTGAGTGCCAGGCCGTTAGTATTCATCGCGTTCGCGATCAGCATGCTGCCAACAGGAATCAGGGAGGTGATGGCGGTATCGATGACGCCAAGCCACGTCATTACCGCAATCACAGATCCGGCGCCACAAGCAATGGAGTAAGCCGAAACCGCGAACGCGCCGGGAATATTTTTACCCCGCCGCTTAGAGACATTGCCGGCAGCGATCATCATGGCAGCGAGGAGAAATACACTTGTCCAGCGCGGTCCCCGAAGCAGCAGCACAAGCACAGAGCCTACCGCGACGATCTGTACCAGCCCGCGCACGAGTGCCACCAGGGTCTCGCGCTCGAGGTGAATGTGCCGTTTACGGGCAAGCAGTACGACAATGACAGCCAAGAACGCTGCCAATGCCGCTTGTGCCAAACCGAGTTGCACTTGTCCGTGAAAGATGCGGTTAAGCATTCAATACCTCCTCGACACCGCCGATCCGCACAGCCCGTCCCGATTGCATCAGCATCACCCGGTTGCCCAGGCGCGCTGCTTGCGCCATGTCGTGGGTCACGATCACGCACGTAAGGTGCGTGTCTGCGATGACCTGGCGAATGAGGGTTTCCACCTCGCGCTTGGAGTCTTCGTCCAGCGCCGATGTAGGTTCGTCCATCAGCAGGACGATTGGGGAGTTCGCCAGTGCGCGAGCGAGGGATACACGCTGAGCCTCCCCACCGGAGAGATTCGTGACGTCGCGGTTGGCGTAGCCGGGGAGACCCACTTGGCCGAGTAGCCGTTCGACAGCATCCCGACTGAGCTCCGCGCCCCTCTGCAGCGGGCCGAAATTGATGTTCCGTGCCACGTTTCCGGGGAAAAGAAAGGCACGCTGGGTGACCATACCCAGTTTTTGCCGCAGTTCACGCGGCGGAATGCTCCGGTAGTCCAGGCCTTCGAGGAAAACTGTCCCCCGCGTGGGCTCATCCAGCCGATTCAACAGGCGCAGAAATGAGCTTTTACCGGAGCCACTTGATCCCACAATGGCCAGCACTTCGCCCGCGCGAATTTCAACCGTAATATCGTCCACGATCAATGTGCCGTGCACAGCCCGGCTGAGGTCTTGGGTGCGCAGCAAAGGAGGCTTGCCAGTCGCCCGGGCATCGTCCCGCTGGTGCATGGGTCATACCCTAGCAGTTTTCAAGCGGCTCTGGCGCGTCTGATGCCGGACATCACTGGTTTGCGTCCCGGTATTCCGGCTCAACTCTCGGGAAATTGCAGGGAGCCACTACAGTATTCGCAGGATTGTTGAAGCGAGCAGGTAGAAGTATCTTCGCGTCAGCCTTCATTGATCCTACCTATCGAGCGGAGGCCCTAGTTGGACCTCCGCTTCTCGCCTTCTGAACGCATTGTGGTATTCACGGAGACGGACGCGATGGTCCAAGGTCGAACCCCTCTGCAACGCGAAGTTGATGAAGATGGCAGATCCATACACCGCTCCCACGTCGTCTTGCGCAATCACGCCTGTAATCGTGGGCTAAGGTGTGGGTACAGGCTTTCCTGTACGAAGAAATTCCTGCCGACACAACACGAAGCACCCATTTCTACTGAGCTGGCCGACGGGCAGAGAACCAAAGCCAAGCATTTCAGCGACTAAAGTATGGCAGTTCGTTTGCGTGGTCAGTTAAGGCCTTCTGATCGAGAGCGGCTCGACTTGCGCAGCGACACGAGGACCAAGAAGAGGTGAGTTATGAAGCCGTTTCAATTAATGCTTGCAGTGACGTTGATGGCCGGGCTGACCACCCTGGCATCAGCGCAAACCGCACCGTCGCAACCGGCGGATCCCACCGCGCAGTCACCGACCACCCCGGCCGTGCAGTCGCCGAGCACGCAGGCTCCGGCCACGCCGCCGACTTTTCCGGACACGAATAGCGCGAAGCAAGACCAAAGCGGCTCGCAAGAGCCCGGGATGAAATCTCCGGACTCGCGGCCAAACGACGAAACTTCCGCCGATACGTCCCAGAATTCTCGAGCTCGGGTATTCATGGGTACTATCGTTCAAGGCAACGATGGTTATCTGCTTCGAGCCGGGGATGTCGATTACAAGCTCGACGCTCAGACCCAGGCGAAACAGTTCCTCGACAAGAACGTAAAAGTAATGGGCACGTTAGACAGGCAGAGCAACACCATTCACGTCCAGTCCATTGCTGCGGGTTCAATGTAAGAAATCGCGCACCTATCGGGGGAGCATCAGAGGCAGCAAAAGGCGCGGAACAGTGCGCCTTTTTCTCTTTCCTCCAAGATTGTCGTAATTGCGAAGGTCCATTCAGTAGCTAAATCGTTCCGTGGTGAACGCGAATGCTACCGTTGACGGTTTGAAGTTCCAGTTCACGGCCGCCACTGCCAATTCGGCCATCGACGGTGTGCCCGCCTAATCCTCCTCTAACCGTAACCGGGAAATCGGAATCGATGCGGCCGTTTACGGTCTTGAATCTCACGTCCGCATTGAAATCACTAGGCAGGGTCACTTCCACCGAGCCGTTCACAGAAGACAATTTCAGGCTTCCACTCCAATCGGCGCTGCCCATCGTCACGTCCACTGAGCCATTGACAGACGAGGCTTCCACCCACGATTTGCTCGACACTCGCACCGAGCCATTTACTGAAGTCGCCTGCACCGAGCGTCCCAGATCCTCCGCAGTTACACTGCCATTCACGTTGCGAGCGGCGAACCGTAGATTGCTGGGGAGATGGACGGAGAAGTTTACCTTTGTGCGGTCTCCGTGCACGTTGTCGCCACGCCAGTGTCCACCTGGCTCGCAACCGCCGGAGCCGCCGAACTCGCTGGGATACACGGCGCAGATAGTGACTCCCTGCGAGCTTGGGATCACTTCAATTCTCACCTGCTCGGCATCGGGACCGATTTTCTCGGCAGAAACCTCGACTTCGTCCCCACTGGCGGTTTGGGCGTCGATTCTCCCATTGATGTTCTTTATCTCGACGACCTGGTCAGGAGCTAATTTGCCCTTCCAGTGAAACTCTCGCCCTTCATCTTGGGCGACGGCATAACCGGCAAAGGAGAGGCATACCGCTAATGCAGCAGAGAGACGCCAAAAACGTGCAAGCATGACGCATCCTCCATGACATATGGACGAAGACCCTCAACTTCAGTAAGCAGGAGGTCGCCCCGCGAGGACTTAAAAGTCATGGGTTCGCCGCAGCGCCTAAAGGGAATTTCACCCACGGTTCTATTTGATAAGACTTCGGCAGGTTCGTCGGCCGGTATTCCGGCACGAGAGTCATGCGGTCGATGACCGTTTCGTGCAGCGTAGATCCCTCTGGAATTGTTCGGTGTGCGCCTCTCGGGATGCGGTAGCGGTATTCCCTGGTATCAAAGTCGTAGTAGCGGTACGGCAAGAATTCCACCGCCCACCACGGACCGCGAAGCGACTCGTGCTGACAGGCGGCGGGATCTGGCTTGGCGCATGGGCCGCCGCTATACCCGAGGACCTTCTCAGCTTTTTTCTGACTGATGAGTAGTCCCGCCTGGCTGGATTCGGCGAGCATCCATTCGAGTGCGATCTTCGAGAGCCCGCTCTCCAGTTCGGGATAGCTGCCGCCGACATCGGAGTGCACACCTGCGAACCAGACCTGTTTGATGTTCTGGTCGACGCGGTATTGATCGTCACCATTAATGAACGGTCTACCCCACAGGTTGTTCTGAAAGAAGCAGCGATGCTCGTCAATGGAGATCGCGTGCCGTCCAATTTGCATGATCGGATTGCGGGCAGTGTATGGAAGCACCACGGGATCGTAGATCCATCCGACGGAACTCACCGTGTCCCAAACGCCCACGAAATGGATCAGGCAATCCCGTGAAAACGTGCCCTTGAATTCGTGGGCTACCTCGAAGGTCTGGTGAATGTTGCCCTGCTGCCGGGTGCGGCGCGCGAACATGCGCAACATATAGGCAATCAGGCTTTCATTGCCGGAATAGAGCAGCCCGTACATGTGGAGCACGGCTGCTACTGCACGAGCGGTATATGCCCCCCGGCTAAATCCGAAAAGATAAATCGAATCGCCATCCTCGTACTTTTCCATGAGGAATTCGTACGCGAGGCTCACGTCCTCCAATAACCCGCGGCCGAAAGCCAGTCCCAGAACTTTTGTCCAGTATTTCTCCGCCCAGGTGAGCGCGGCGGGAGAGCCCATGGTTCCCACGCCAGGGTGGTAGAACGCTACCTGCTTGTCATCGATTTGCAGTGTGCTGTATAGCTTGACCACGTTGGAATTGTCGTCGGCGGCAAATTCGTTGCCAGTGCCGTCGCAGCAGATAACGATGTTCTTTGCCATAAAACACCTTGCTGATATCCACAATGGCCGCCATTCCGGGACCTTAAACTGATCGCATCGTGATTCGGAGCCGCAAAGGGGCGAGGTGGCGACCAATAGAGTACACCGGGTTACAAAGCTAGAAGATGTGTTGCTTCAGAAATGATCCTTAGCTCGCCCGCGGAATGTGGTTACGATCAGGGTCACGCACCAGGAATGCGAGCCAACTGTAGAAGCGTCCACAGCGCATTGGCGCCGAGCAGTCCCCATAAGCATGCCATTACGAGCGCCCGCTGCGGTGTTTCGAGCAGGTCCGCGAAGATTCCGGCAACAAACACTAATGAAAACGGTACAGCCATTAGGACAAAACCGAGTCCCGGATAATGCGGATTACCGACCGCCAGCGCCAGAAAGAATAGGGAGACCAGCAATGGCGCGGTGTTTCCGAAGTACCGGGTCCGCGGCCAGGCCGCGTACGTGATACACGCGGCCGGCAGCGCGAGCGTGAGCGCCGGAGACAGTTGGCCGATCTCGGCCGCGACTCGCGCGTAGGCTCCGGGCATGCCAAATGCCCTCAAAGTTATACCCAGGAACTCGGCATGGCGCAGCCCTTCAAAAAATGCCGCGAGGTGAAAAGAGTAGGCTGCAAAAAGCATTCCGAGACTTCCGGCAGATGCAGCCGCGAAGATCGTCAATGCGGCTCGGCGACGCGTCGGGGCCAGGTACAACATGAAGATCAGGATCAGGGGCAATATCGCGAGCAGGGAGAACTGTGAGCCTATGGCCAGGACGATCGACAGTGCGAGCAAGAGAATGCGACGCCAGTTCCACAACACGACTTCTCGCGGAGCATACAACGTATGAGCCACCGCGATAGCGGTAAACACGGTGCCGAATGCTCCCCAGGCCGCGCCAATCTCCGGCTGTGCAAACCACACTGCGGCGCTTCGAATAATGCCGGGAGAGAAGCAATAAAGCATCAGTGCGATGTACCCGCCGCTGTTTCCATAGAGCCGCCGGGCGACGTACCAGAGCGAGGCTCCTAACAAGACCCCAAAAAGCACGAAAGGCGCGCGCGCCAGCCATCCCCAGCGATTCTGCATTTGGGCGCTTAAAGGCCCGTTAAACAGCAGCAAGGGCGCGGAGGAAACCAGGTACCAGAGCGGCGAGTGGTAAGCATCCTCCCCGGTGTGCGTCGCAGACAGGGGGTCGGCATTCGCTTCCAGGCTCGATTCCGGCTCAGACGGGTTAAGGCCGGCAATTGCTTTGCCTTGCCACTGGTTCAAGCCCTCCCGAATCCGATACGTCTCGCTGAAGTCGACCTCCGAGCTTTGTAAGCCGCGGTGGACCAGCCATAGACATTGCACAAGAAAAATTAATAGAAGCGCGGCAGCGATGAATTGAGGCCCGCCAAAGCGTTCGCGTGTGAAGAAAGCACCCATGCGGAGTCGAGTGTTTTACCATGTTCGCATATCAGGGCGACGGCCCCACGATGGACGAGCAAAATAACCCGCCACCCGCGCTCACGCAGACCCCGATAGGAGAGGCCGAACCGGGAGATCTACTTCCGCAGCCCGAGCCACCTCCGTGGGGGCAGAGTGTCTTCCTGGGCAGAGACGGGCTGCGCGCCGGTTGGCGCTTGCTGCTCTATTTCGGCTTCTACTATGTGCTCGCATGGGTCATTGCGCAGGCATGCTTCCCGTTAATCCCGCGATCCGCCTCGCGTTTGTGGTTTTACATGGGAGAAGAAGTCCTGCAAATGGCGGCGGTGCTGCTGGCCGCGGTCATCATGGCGCGCATTGAGCGGCGCAAGTTTGCCTCCTACGGACTGCCCCCTGGCGCAATCCTCCGAAAGCTGTTTTGGGCAGGGTGTGCCTGGGGTTTTATGGCGATGACCATCCTGCTGGTCGCCATGCACGTGGGCCACTTGTTTGATTTCGGGCATGTCGTGCTGCGCGGTGCCAGGATCGTGAAATTCGGTTGCTTTTGGGCAGCGTTCTTCCTCGCGGTTGGAGTGTTCGAGGAGTTCTATTTCCGTGGCTATCCGCTGTTCACCGTAAGTAAAGGCCTCGGGTTTTTGGATGAGGCGTATGGAGCACGAAATACGCAGGCGGGCGGCGCGATCAGCTTCTGGAGCGCCTCGGTGGTGCTTTCGTTGTCTTTCGCGGCGCGGCACATCGTCAATCGAGGCGAGAACTGGATCGGAATCGTTGCTGTCGCCGTGATCGGTATGTTTTTCTGCCTGACGGTGCGACGTACCGGCAGCTTATGGTTCGCCGTGGGCTTTCACGCCGCCTGGGATTGGGGTCAAAGTTTTCTTTATTCGGTGCCCGATAGCGGCGGGACGATGCCAGGACATTTATTAAGTTCGGCGTTCTACGGCCCCGCATGGCTGACTGGCGGTTCTGTAGGTCCCGAGGGGAGCGTGCTGGTCTTCGTCATTGTTGCCGTGGTTGCGTTCGCGTTTGACCGCGCGTATCCGGTGGCGCAGCCATTTGGGGGACAGCAGCCCTCTTCTACGGCCCTATCGTGAGGAAAATGCCGCTCTTACCCGATGGTCAATAGCGGCATCACCGGAGATTCTGGCAGCAGGAGGTTCTGATGCCCAAGGATCCCGGCTCACCACAGATTACGCCACATGAACCTGAACACCCGGGCAGTGCCCGCGATCCAGAAGAGCGTCCCACGCAGGGAGCACGCGAGTTAAAGGACAAGGCGCTCGACAAAACCCTGGCGGATTCTTTTCCCACGAGCGATCCTCCGTCCACCATTCCAGATCCCGGAGCGGAAACTCGCTCAACGGGAACAGAAACATTGCTCCGGGACGAGCGCTTCGTGGGTTTGCCCGCCGGCACTTGGGTTGCAGTATCGATCTACGACCGGTCGGTTATTGGGACGGGCAGCACGCGCGATGCGGCAGAACGGAATGCACGGCTAGGTGGACACGCCAATTTTTCGATCTACCAGTTGCCGCCCGATGCCGATGCTCCGTTGCAGTCCGAAAATGCGGCGTAGGCCATTGCCCAAGCCCCGCGATTCCAGCGCGCATGATCCGGCTTCATGAAAGCTTCACTGCAAAGATTAACCGCACTTTTGTGTTGCCTGGGCGCCGCAACGGTGCTAATAGCGCAACAGCGGTCGCGTGCGCCGCTGAAGACAGAAGCCGTCCATGTGGAGATGAAAAACATTGTCTATCACTTCACTCAGCCGATCGCCGTTGGCATTCCCTGGCTCCAGGGCGAGGTGGTTCCGACACGAACCTCCAGCATCCCGGTATTCGATGATGCAAACTCGTTCAGATTCAAGCTGGTTTATGCGGAGTTCAGGGTTAAAAGCGATATTTTGAGCGCGGTCCTTAATCAGTATGTATTTGCGGCGCCGGACGCCCCTCTAAAAGCAATATCGATCCTCAACGACGGTGACATGCTCAAGATCAAGGGGAAGCTTCACCAGAAAAACGACGTGCCGTTCGAAACCAGGGGGAAACTGGCGCCTACCCCAGACGGACGGATTCGCCTGGAGGTGGAGAAAGCTAAGGCTGGCGCGCTCCCTGTGAAAGGGCTGATGGACTTGGTGGGTTTAAAGGTCGCAGATCTGATCAACACAAGGAAAGTGGCGGGAGTTCAGAGTGACGGCAATGCATTAATCTTCGATCCGGAACAGATCTTTCCACCACCGCACATCGAAGGCAAGGTGACCGGCCTAAGGCTTGAAGCAGACGAGATCGTGCTGGTGTTTGGGGTGAAGCCACAGAAGGCAATTTCCGGAGAACGCGGGAATTACATGGCATACCGCGGGGGAGCGTTGAGCTTCGGAAAGCTCACGATGCGCGATGCGGATATGGTGCTTCTCGACATGAATCCGGAGGACGCCTTCGATTTCTATCTCGATCGCTACAAAGATCAGTTGATCGCTGGCTATAGCAAGACCACATCGGACTTCGGTCTCAGAGTTTACATGCGAGACTTCAATAAGTTAGGCAGCGCCTCGGCAGAGAAGCAGCATTAGAGCGTTTACCACTTTAGCCGTTCTATTCGCGATGCTATCCCACTTGGAATGCGTCTATCGATGAATGAGCAATAACAAATTCCACCTGGTAACTGACTTGAGTCGTCGTCGACCAGGTTCTCGGGGCCGGCTACCCCTCCTTTAGCTCTCGATCTACAGAAATTCCTCGATGGCTACCCCGGCCTGCCTCGGCTAAGGTGCACAAAGGAGGTAAATCATGGATAAGGACGAAGTGAAGGGTAAGGCGAAGGACGTTGCTGGAAGGGTACAGCGCCAAGTCGGCGAGTGGACCGGCGACAGCGAGGCGCAGGTCAAAGGCACGGCGAAGCAGGCCGAAGGCAAAGTCCAGAATGCCTGGGGCAAAGTGAAGGATGCTGCTAAGAAAGACTCCGAATCCGACCAGAGTGAAGCGGAACGGGAACGGCAGCGGGATCGTGCAGTGAACGAGTAATTCCTCCTTAGTGAAAGCTTTATTCCCGGTGCAGTCGGTTCGTTACATGACGGGCCGACTGCACTCAACCAATGACGTTTCCATTTCAATCGGGAATGAGCAGCAGTTTCCCCGTGGTCTTTCTTCCTTCTAAATCCCGGTGTGCTTTTTCAGCCTCCGAAAGCTTGTACACGTGTTCGATGCGTAATTTGAGCTTTCCTTCCCGGATCAGATCGAACACAGCAGAGGCGCGCGCTTGCAATTCATGAGAGGTGAGAATGTAGTGGCCGAGCGATGGCCGAGTCAGATAGAGGGACCCCTTTTGGGTGAGGGTTATGGGATCGAATGGGGGCACCGCGCCACTTGAACCACCGAAGAGGACCATCATCCCTCGCGGACGTAACACGTTTAAGCTCTTCTCGAAGGTAGTTTTCCCGACCGAATCGTAGACGACGTCGAGTCCTTTGTTATCAGTGAGACGCTTCGTCTCAGCCTCAAAATCCGTCTGCGTGTAGAAAATGATTTCATCTGCGCCCGCGTCGCGCGCAAGCTTAGCTTTCTCTTCCGTTGAAACCGTGGCGAGGACTCGCGCGCCCAGGTTGTGCGCCATTTGTACAAGAAGCAGTCCTACGCCGCCAGCCGCTGCGTGGATCAGGGCAGTGTCGCCTTTCCTGAGTCTAAAAGTGTCATGAGAAAGATAATGCGCAGTCATTCCTTGTAGCATGGTCGCCGCGGCCTGGCGATCGTCTACGCCTTCAGGAATTTTCACAAGGCGGTCTGCCGGAACAGCCGCATACTCCGCATAGCTGCCAAGCACACTGGTGTAGGCGACGCGATCTCCGACTCGCAGATTCTGGACGTCCTTGCCCAAGCCGGTAACCGCGCCAGCCGCTTCTTGTCCCAAGGTGAAGGGAAGAGGTACCTTGTATCGGCCTTCTCGGTTATACACATCGATGAAGTTCACGCCAATCGCGGAGATTTTGACCAGAGCTTCGTTAAATTTTGGCTGCGGGATCGGGATGTCGGAAACCTGCAGCACTTCGGGGCCGCCGACTTGCTTAAGCTGGATGGCTTTCATGCGAAATAGAATACGGGAGGATCGCAGATATCGAAAAGTCAGTGGGATAAGATTCGGGGGCAAACCAGGAAATGCAATTAGGAAGAGGCGGGAAGCACCTAAAATGCGCGAAGAGTTTACGGATCGTACACCGCGCTGCCGAAACCCTGTCCGCGTGCGGTTTCCTGCATCTGTTCCAGTATTTGCTTTTGCTCTTCCAGCTGACGTCGCATCTGCTCGACCTGGTGTTGTTTCTGAAGCTGCCGCTGGTTGTACTGCACGCCGTTCGAATACCGGTTAGCTTCCACAAAGTGCACGGACGAACTCAGCTTGTCGATTTGTTCCTGTAGGGAGGCGATCGCGGTCTTTTGAGCAGAAATCTGCTGCTTCCAGTGCGCTGCCGCTGCTTCCGACGGTTGTTGCATCGTGAAGTCGGCAGTTGGAGAGCGAGAACCTCCACCCGCAGGTGTAGGGGATGGCGAAGTGTTGGGGGTCGGCAGGAAGGTCGTCGTTCGTGATCACACCGCGCCGCAGGGTGCGGTTGCTGGCCGGCTTGTCAGCTTCTGCCTGAAATAGCTTCTTCGCATCCAGTTCACTGATCGCATGTTTCTGCCGTTGCACCCGAGCTGCATCAGCCACGGATTGCGCCCTGGCCGACACGCTCAAGCCGGCCGACAGAAATAGCCCAAGTATCGGGCCGGTCAGACTGAACCATCTAGTTGAAAACATGCATTCCTCGCTTCCAGAAATCCGGCGCGAGTTCAATGGTAGGTATCATTGCGACGACGGTCGAGGTTACGTTAGTGATTAACGTGTAACTCTTGCTTGAGCTTGCGAAAGTGTAATCAGCCTTCAACCTTACGCATTTTCGCCAGGAATTTGCCGATGCTCACGACAGCACGACCGACGGTACCGCGTCCGATTTCGCGGCCGTTGTCGGAGGCAATGACTCGGAGAGTGTAGAACTTCCCGTCAAACGATTCGACCACCGCTTCGGCCTTGATGCTGGCTCCAATGCTGCTGGCAGCACGATGCTCAATATGGATAGCGGTGCCGAGAGTGATTTCGTCGCCCTCGCAATACGGCTGCAAGGCATGGAACGCTGCCGTCTCCATCAGGCGGATCATGTCCGGCGTGGAATACACAGGCGGCAACTCCGGATGGCGCGAAGTCAGCGTGTGGTGGAATGCGACGGTCTCTTCGGTTTCGGCGCGTACCCCAATGGGAACCGCTTTCATTTGCTTGGTGCTCCTCGCAGAAACCACTATACGAACCCATTTAAGTTGAACACAAGCGCGGACACCGTATGTCCTTCTGCAAGCCGCCAGCCCTCAAGCTGGTAAAATGACGTTAACTCCTGCCGTTTTTACCGCGCTTCACTGGGGTTTCGGACGAATGAAGTTTACGGAACAATTCGATGTCGTGGTGGTCGGCGCTGGTCACGCCGGGTGTGAGGCCGCCATGGCGGCGGCGCGCATGGGTCTGAAGACCGCGCTCTACACTTTGAACGTTGACCTGATCGCGCAGATGTCGTGTAACCCCGCCATAGGCGGCATTGCCAAGGGGCACCTGGTGCGGGAAGTGGATGCTCTGGGCGGCATCATGGGTGAAGTCACCGATGCCGTGGGTATCCAGTTTCGGTTGCTGAATACCTCGCGCGGTCCGGCGGTCTGGTCTCCGCGTGCGCAATGCGATAAGCAGGCATACCGCCTGAAGATGCGCGAAGTTTTGGAATCACAGCCTAATCTCAAGATCAAGCAAGCCGAAGTTGCGGATCTGATCGTGGAAGATCGGGAACCGAGTTCCGCCAGCGCTTCCTGGGAGAGTGCTCGGCAAGCCCGCGGAATTCGATTACGGGACGGACGCACAGTGGGAGCAGGTTCCGTCATCATCACGACCGGCACATTTCTGAATGGATTGATTCACTGCGGTGAGCAACAATATCCGGCGGGACGCTCCGGCGAGCCGCCGGCGATACTGCTGGGGGAAGCGCTGAAGAATCTGGGGCTGCGCGGTTGCCGCCTGAAGACGGGTACGCCTCCGCGGCTCGACGGGCGCACGATCGATTGGGATCGCTTCCAGATACAGCCGGGGGATGAAGATCCCACGCCTTTCAGTTTCCGCACCAGGCGCGTCGCCCATCACGACAAGCAGGTCCCCTGCTACATTGCGTTCACCACGGAGGAGACGCACCGCATCATTCGCGAGAACGTGCATCGTTCCCCGATGTACAGCGGCCAGATCCAGTCCATCGGGCCGCGTTATTGCCCGTCAATTGAAGACAAGATCGTCAAGTTTCCCGACAAGCTCACGCACCAGCTCTTTCTCGAGCCCGAGGGTCTGAACACGCACGAAATCTATGTGAACGGCATGAGCACATCGTTGCCGATCGATGTTCAGATGATGATCATCAAGTCGATCCCGGGACTGGAAAATGCGGAAATGCTTCGCCCCGGCTACGCCATCGAGTACGACTCCATCGATCCCACGGAACTGGAGCGCACGCTGGAGACGAAGCAAATTGCCGGGCTATTCCTTGCCGGCCAGATTAACGGTACATCGGGCTATGAAGAGGCCGCCTGCCAAGGCCTCATGGCTGGCATCAATGCGGGACTGCGGGTGAAGGGCGAGCCGCCGCTGATCCTGGAGCGCACGGAAGCTTATACGGCCATTCTGATCGACGATCTCATTTCGAAGGGAACGAACGAACCCTACCGGATGTTTACTTCACGCGCGGAGTTCCGGTTGCATTTGCGCACCGACAACGCGGACCGCAGGCTTACCCCTCATGGCCGACGCGTCGGCCTCATTAACGACCAGTCGTGGGCTGACTTCCTTGCGAAGCAGGAACGCGCGAAGGCTATGCAGAAGCTTTTGGAAGACACGCTGCTTACCCCGGCTATGCTGGAACAGATCACCGGCGGTATCAGGCCTCACGAACCGATCTCCTCGAAGGCAGACAAACTCACGGACGGGGGCACAACCGCGGAGGGAATTGCCATTGACCCTGCCAGCGTTGTGGGACAGCCCTTGGTTCAGTTGCTGAAGAGGCCGGAGATACGGATCGAGTTCATGGTCTCCGTTTTGCAAACGCTGTTTCCGGATTTCTTTGCTGCGGCGGGTGCGGGCAGCGCCTTGAACTCGCAAGCGCGCAACGAACTGAAATCGATAGAGACGGAAATCAAGTATGCCGGCTACCTGCAGCAGCAGCAACGCTCCATCGAACGGCTTAAGAAGGCCGAACTGCGGGCCATCCCGGAATGGTTTGACTATCGCACGGTTAGCGGACTGTCGCGGGAGATGCAGGAGAAACTGAGCAAGGTGCGTCCACGCACCCTGGCGCAGGCTTCCAGAATTCCCGGAGTGACACCCGCAGCGGTTTCCCTCGTCAATGTGTACATCGAGATCCAAGCGCGGCAGAGAAATCCGAATCCGTCCACCCCTGCAATATCAGCTTAGGCGCGGAGGCTTCTTTAAGATGTGTGTGACCGGGGTGTGATTAAATCGTGGCCATGAATGTGGCCGCCGCGCGCTCCCATTTCCCAGGATTACTGGGCAAGACCTTTCTCGACTCGGCTTGTGTTTCTCTCGCCTCCCGCTGTGCGGTAGAGGCCGTTGAAAAGTTCCTCGATGTAACCATGCGATGCCCGCTCGACTCCGCTACCGAGCACCATATCTTCATGGACGAGATGCGGTCAGCGGCGCGCCCCGCGATTGCCAATCTCATTCATGCCCGGCAGGACGAGATTGCGCTGGTTGAAAATACCACTCATGCGCTCGCCCTTGCGGCTGATGCAATTCCTCTGCAGAACGGGGATCGGGTGCTGATTTCAGATCTTGAATTCATGCAGGTCGCGATTCCCTGGCTGCAAAAGCAAAGCCAAGGCGTGACGGTCGATATCGTGCCGAGCCGCGGCGGAGAGGTGCTGGCGCAGGATTTTGCCGAGCGCATTACGCCTCGCACCCGGGTTATCTGTGTGAGCACCGTTCAGTGGACGAACGGATACAGGCTGGATCTGGCCGCGTTTAGCAGGCTCTGCCGGGAACGGGATATATGGCTCGTCGTCGATGCCATCCAGCAACTCGGAGCGATTCCACTTAACCTCGGGCAGACGCAAGTCGACATTCTCGCCTGCGGTGGTCACAAATGGTTGAATACGCCCTTCGGGTGCGGGTTTCTGTACATTTCCCGCGAGGCTTTGCCGAGGCTCCGCGCTCCTCTGGCCGGATACCTTGCGGTGGAAGATCCACCGGGTGGCTGGGGCGAGTATTTCCGCAATCCCGCCACTACTCCACTGACAGACTATTCTTTCGTGAAGAGCGCGCGCCGTTTCGAGACTGGCGGGACCGCGAACTATCCTGGCGCGGTTGGCTTGACTGCCTCACTCAAGTTGCTCGATCAGTTCGGGCCCGGTGATATTGCAGAACACATTTTCGAACTTACGGATCAGCTGATCGCGGGCCTGGACCAATTGGGCATCGAGGTTGTCACACCCCGGAGCCGCGAAAACCGTTCCGGTATCGTTACGTTTTCGGTCGGCTCGGCGGAAGATAATATTCGCGTCGCTGAATACTTGCAGAAGAAAAAAATCCTTGTCTCCGTGCGCTATACGACGGGGGTAGGCGGCGTGCGTGTCTCCTGCCATTACTTCAATTCTTCTGAGGATATCGATCGCCTACTCTGGGAAGTAAAAAGTTCCAAGTCGTAGCACTCGGACACCTCAGCTTCTGGCGTGCCCGCGCACAATCCTTGAGCACCATCCGGGAATCGCTAGTCTTGCGCTTACAGTTCCTCCAATTTTGCCAGGATCTCTCCGATGTTCGGCAATTGATCCAGAGGGTAGACCTTGGCGAAGGCAATCCTGCCGCTCATGTCGACGATGAAGGCGGAGCGCTCGCTGATGCCGGGCACGGGCGGGCCATCCCGAAGCACACCGAATCTGGTTGTGACTTCTCCATGGGGATAGAAATCAGAACATAAAGGCACGCGCGTGGTTCCAATATCCTTTTCCTGCCACGCGATGTGGCTGTAGATCGAATCAACACTGATGTCCAGGACCTGGGCATTGAGTGCGGCAAACTCCTCGAGCTTCGCATCGAGCGCCGGCACCTGCGACGATCAAGTGGGCGTCCAATCCAGAGGATGGAACGTGATTACCAGGTTCGTCTTACCCAGGTAGTCACTAAGCTTGCAGCGCGTTTTGATCGTGCCTCTGACGGCGGGCAAGTCAAAATCTGGCGCCCGGTCTCCAATATTCACAGCCATGCTTCTTCGTCGCCCTCCCCACCCTCATCATAACGGCTGGCGTTGAATGGAAGTTACGGTTTCTCGAGCTGCAAGAGATTGCGCACTTCCCGGGTAGCAACTCGTGCATGCGCGTAAATCGAACATAAATGTTTCGTGGAGCTTCGAAATCGGCCACAGAGGCTTGATCTCAGGCGTGGGAGCGTGTAAGGTGAAGCCTGTATTGCCCTCGCCCTGATAATCGGGCAGGCTAATTGATCGACCATCGGGCTCACCCCGAAAGCCTGCCAACTTCGTCCCAGGAGATCGTTTAATGAAGAAAGTAGTGCGCCGACGTGGCCTTGGTGTGTGGCAAAGTGTACTTCTCACCGTGCTCATGGTTCCTTGTGTCCTGGGAACGGTTTTTGGCACCGACGTTCTGACTTTTCACAATGACAATGCGCGAACCGGGCAGAACCTCAAGGAAACGGTCCTAACGACGAGCAATGTAAATTCCACCAACTTCGGCAAACTGTTCACCATGCCAGTGGACGGCATCGTCGATGCGCAGCCCTTATATCTTTCTGCGGTCAACATCTCCGGCCAAAGTCATAACGTTGTGTACGTTGTCACGGAGAACGATAGCGTGTACGCGTTTGACGCCGATACCGGAGCGCAATTGTGGCGCGTATCGCTTCTCGCTTCCGGCGAAGCGCCGTCCGGCAATCACGGGTGCAGCCAGATCTCGCCGCAGATAGGGATCACCGCAACACCGGTCATTGACCGCAGCAGCGGTCCGCAAGGCACTATGTACGTGATTGCCATGAGCAAGAAATCTTCAACATATTTTCAGCGGCTTCACGCGCTCGATATCACCACGGGCAGGGAAGAGTTTGGGGGGCCGGCCCCGGTTCAAGGCAAATACCCGGGCAATGGCGACAACAGCCAGAACGGTTTCGTAGTTTTCGACCCTGGACAATACGCCGAGCGTCAAGGATTGCTGTTGGTCAACCACGTGATTTACACGGCTTGGACTTCGCACTGTGATATCCGGCCCTATACCGGCTGGATATTCGGCTTCAACGAGAGCACGCTGCAAAGGAGCTACATCCTGAACGTGACCCCGAATGGCAACGAAGGGTCGATCTGGCAGGCGGGCGGAGGCATGGCATCAGACAACAACGGAAGTATCTATTTTCTTGACGCGAATGGCACTTTTGATACCGATCTCAATTCCCAGGGCTTCCCCTCTATGGGGGATTACGGGAATGCCTTCGTGAAGATCGGCGTCCGAAATGGCCTGCTCAAGCCGCTGGACTATTTCAACATGTTCAATACCGTTTCCGAATCGAATTCGGATGAGGATCTGGGATCAGGTGGCGCGATGGTTCTTCCGCCCATGAAAGATGCCGGCGGCCAGCTGCGCTATCTCGCGATCGGCTCAGGCAAGGACTCGAATATCTACATTGTCGACCGCAACAACATGGGAAAGTTTCATTCGAGTTTGAATGCAATTTACCAGGAGGTCGACGGAGCGCTGCCTGGCGGGGTGTGGTCGGTGCCCGCTTATTTCAATGGGAGCGTGTACTACGGTCCACAGGGCTACAACCTGCTGCAATTTAAATTCAGCCAGGCCAAGCTGGCCAGCTCACCCGCTTCCAAGAGCGGCACCTTTTTCACCTACCCGGGATCGAGTCCCAGCATCTCCGCGAACCAGACCAGTAATGGAATCGTGTGGGCAATCGAGCACACCGGGCAATCGGTTCTCCATGCCTATCCTGCCAGGAACCTTTCGCAGGAACTGTACAACTCAAACCAGGCAGCCGGTGGCCGCGATCAGTTCGGAACCGCCGCCCATTTCGCAACGCCGACGATCGTCGACGGCAAAGTGTTTGTGGGAACCACAAATAGCGTGGCCGCGTTTGGGCTGCTCAAATAGTCACTGCCCGCTTACGAACGACTGGATCGCCGAAGCATAGTCGCCGGCAAACGAAGCAAATGCGCTGTTTGCCCCCGAGGTCCGGCTGTAGTTGGGATCAAAGGCGAGCAGAAGGTCTGGCGGCCACAATTCCAGCAAATTGCAATGCCGCTGTGCGGCGAACGGCAGCAGGTCCGCTAACGAGCCAGTCGGACTCGCGCCGGTTGGGTCGGTGGGGCCGAGAGTCTGTAGTTCGAGTTGAATCGGCTTCCCATCCGACATGGTCGAACTCAGATACTTGTTGAACATGGCGCACCAGTCGGCGTTGCAAAGAGCATTCGCTCCGTAGTTCGCGATGTCGCTTTTCTGCAGGCCATTGTTGCCAAATCCGAATCCGAATTGCACCGCATACTGCGCTTCAGCATCGGCGTAGCTGGTGTTTGTATTGCTGTCCACGAAATGAATGTTGGCAAGGATCTGCATCGGTGGATTGAGCGAACTCTCGTATCGCATCATGTCTTGCACGTAGTTGAGAAACGCGGTTTGAGAATAGCCCGGCCATTGCGTAGAGCAGAGTGGGGCTGCCTCACCTCCCATAACCAATCCAAAACGGATGTAGCCGATCGGGACGCTCGCGTTGTTGGTGTAGTGCTGGACCACCGCGGCGATGAAGTTTTTGTATGCGGTTTGGAAGGGAGCTTCGTAGACGACGGGCATGCCGCTATCGAGATTGACGCCATCGCCGGGGTAGCTGTTACAGCTCACCACATCGAGAGGAGCTGCCGAAACGCTTGCTGCCCACGACGAGCCAAACACATACGTAGGAGTGTAGTTGTTTACGCCACCTTCCCGGACCGGCTCCACGATGAGATTGACAGTTTTTCCCGCGGCGATGAAGTGTTGCAGCTTTGCGTCGAGGGCGCTGAAATCGTATGATCCCGGAGTCGTATCGCTTTCAATCGCATTCCACGGCATGCCTACGGTCACACCGGCGACGTTGGGATTTGCAAGAACGTAGGCGTTGAAGTCGTTGAAGTTTGAATCGTTGGAGGTAACTGGCGGGAAAACAGCGTAAACGCGGTTCGGACCGTTGGCGACGCTGGGCCCCGGATTCGGGGTCGTGCTCGACTTGCCGGTGCTCCCGCACGAAGTGAGCAGCGCCGTCGCGATGATCGCGCACGCGGAAAGAAAGCGCTTGCAAGAAAAAATCCACTTCACTACACACCTCGGCATCCATAAGCCTTCAACCCAAGCCATTTGATCGAGTTGTGCAGCTTGCCCTAACTATTCGGCAGATTTCTCCCTCAAATACCGTCTTTATGAGCAAGGGAAGCGACACGGGCGAGTGCAGCGCAGCTCTCATTTCGAGAGCGTCTGGTCTAGAATTTTCTCAATCACAGAGGAATCGATTTCTCCCGATGAGTTGTAAAGCGGTTTGCCGTCGCGGTCGGTCACGACCACATGCGGAATAAAGCCGCGGTAATACTTCGAGACCAGCTCCTGCTGAACCGGAGTGAGCTTCTCATCCAGATCGACGACTACGAAGCCTACGCCGTCGCGATACTTGCTATAAAGATCGACTGTACGTCTTGCTTGCCTTTTGGAATTGAAACAGCCCTCTCCATAGATGATGACGTAGTTCGGTTTCGCCGCTGAAAGTCCCGCCTGCATGCTGTCCCCGGTAATGAGTGGGCCGTCCTGGCTGTCACTGGAATAATCCAGCCGCGGGTTGAGCTTAAGGTTGTCAGCCGCGGTGCAAAGGGGGATGGCGAGGAGCAACCAAAGCAGGACTTCGAAACAGCGCCGGGTACAAATCATCCCGAAACCTCCATGCGGACTAGCGGGCTTTAAGGGAAAGGCGCCGCGTGCAATCCACCCGATAAGATGGCCGGCAGGCCAGGAAGTTACGCGCGCGGGCGAATTCCGTTTCGGCGCTCTAATCACCGTAAATGTGACGTGGATCACAGAAGCACGTGACCTCAGGCCCGACAATCGATGGCTGTATGCCCGGTGTTAGCCCGCCGTCGATGCGGCTCGTGATCCAATATGTGGTTGAACATGGCGGTCGCGCGTATTATCAGGTGATCGCTTATCCCGCCCCGTTGCGTTCCAAGCCCGCGCAATTCGCCACCCGCGGAGAGCTGTTACAGCGATTACGCGAGGTGCTCCCCGGAGCCGAACAGAGGCTCCCGATTCCTGAAGGTGAATTCACCCAGGTCGTGCTGGCTGAAAACGTGGAGCTTTCCGCCACCGAACTCGCCTGCCTGGGAATCAAAGAGGGCTAGCAATCCGGCAATGCGCTGCGGCATTCCTAATGAACGGCCGAAATGGAATGCGACGCGCAATCCGATTTAGGTTATTTCGCGTCCGAGCTCTCGCTTAGCACATTGCCGGGCCCATACAGGACTCTACCCGCGGTTACTCCGGTCAGGTGTCCGTCGTATTCGAGTTGGCCGTTAACGAACACGTATTTGACTCCTTCTGAGAGTTGATCGGGATTGTCATACGTGGCCCTGTCCTGAATGGTTGCGGGGTCGAAGATGGTGATATCGGCAAAGTAGCCTTGTTTCAGCAGGCCCCGATCGCACAGTCGTTCCCTCTGCGCGGGCAATGATGTGATCTTGCGGATGCCCTGTTCCAGCGGCATCAGATGTTCGTCGCGCACATAATGACCAAGGAAGCGCGGCATGCTTCCGAACTCGCGCGGGTGTGAGTGCGGTTCGTACAGCGGGCCATCGAGCGACAGTTCGCTGCCATCGAGGCCGATGCTGGTCCACGGCTGCTTCAGGCCATAACGCAAGTCACTTTCGCTGGCGATAAAGTAGAGCGCACCCGTCTGTGCCTTGTCGGCGATGACCAGGTCCATTAGCGCGTCAAGGGGAGACTTCTTCTGTGCAGTGGCAATTTGAGCGAGAGTCTGGCCGTCGTACTTTTTGAGGTCCGAGTTGACAATACCTGACACCAGAATTCCGGCCGCTCCACCGCTGCCCAGGTAGAGATTTTCCCAATTGGGATGTTCGCTTGCCATTTCTTGCTTAATACGAGAGCGCACCGCAGGATCTTTCAGTCGCTCCAGCAATTTCGCAGTTCCACCGTCTGCCACCCAAGGCGGCAAACTGGACGCTAACGCAGTTCCGCCCGCAATGTACGGATACATATCCGCGGAAACGTCCTGTCCGCCGTCTCGAGCCGCCTGCAACATGCCAACAATCTTCGGCATCGTGCCCCAGCGCGGCTTTCCGATCACTTTCAGGTGGAAAATCTCTACCGGCAGGTGCGCCTCTTTTCCGATTCGCAATGCTTCCTCGACGGCAGCGACTTCGCTCTGGCCCTCGCTGCGCATATGAGTCGCGTAGATGCCTCCGTACTGCGAGGCGACCTTCGCCAATTCGATCAACTCTTCTGTTTTGGCGTAATGTCCCGGAGGATAGATGAGGGAGGTGGAAATTCCGAAAGCTCCTTGCTGCATGGCTTGCGCCACCAGGGCTTTCATTTGTTCGAGCTCTTGGGGCGTGGGAACCCGGTCGTCGTCCCCCAACATGGCTTCACGAACTTGAGCGGCGCCCACATAGGTGCCGATGTTCAGGGGTGTGCCGCCCTTTTGCAGCCGGGTGAAGTATTCCGACAGGGTCGACCAGTCCACCTTCAGGTGATAGGGATCGAGGCTGGGCTGCAATTGCGCTAAGGTCCGCTCATTTTGCGGAGCGATGGACATGCCTTCGCCGGTAATCTCACTCGTGATCCCTTGTGAAAGTTTGCTCAGCGACCGGTTGTCAATCAGCAGGGAATATTCTGACTGCCCCAGCATGTCGATGAACCCCGGCGCCACCACCAGGCCGGAAGCATCGATCACGCGCGTGGCTTGAGCACCCTCGAGTTTGCCGATAAGGGCAATACGATCGCCACGAATGGCTACGTCGCCGGAGAGCCACGGATTCCCGGAGCCATCGATGACATGGCCATTTCGGATAATCACGTCATAAGGAGCTTGTGTTGCGGATGGCTGAGTGGCTGGCGGGGGTGCGTCGTAAGCCGCCGCCGCGATTTCTCCCAAGGCCTCGCCGGCAATCTTCTGAATGCCCTCCAGGTCGCCCATGGGCGTACGCACCATGTTCACATAGGCGGTAAAGGCGAGGTGATCTCCGCTTGCTGTCTGTAGATAACCGGCGAGACCTTTCCCGGTCACCATAAGACTCTTGTTCAGCGCGTCGTAAACGGCATATGTGCCGGTCTTGGCTTGAACGTGACCGGCGGCGGGTGACTTGACTTGAATGTCAAACAGAGTCCCATCGCGGCCAAGAATCGGCAGACCGCGGTGGAAGTCCTCAAAGTCCTCTTGCGTCGCCATGAAGGCCAGGTAGCGGGTCATGAAGTCCGCTGTGAACAATGCGTTGCCGCCAGCGCCATCGCCTTGTGACGCGGCCGTCAGGTCCAGACCGGCTTTTTTGAGGAACTCGTGTTCCAAGTCGAAACCGGCTTGATCAACCTCATCATTCTTGTGAGCAATCAGGGCTCCCAGCAAAAATGGCCCCATGGTTGCGTGAAGATTCTGGCTCACTTTCAACGTGATCTTGACGTCTTCTTTCAGCGGCGGGGAGATATGCTCGGCGATCAAGTTGTCAGGTTTGTAGCGTGCGGAAATGGTCTTGAAATCGGTAGAAGTGGGGACTGGGGCAACCGCAACCTTCACGCCTCTGCTATTCAAAGCTTCGGCGAGAACCGTCGCCGCAAATCGGGTGGGCTCAGGCACAGCATAGGATGCCATCTCGGAAGGCTTACCTAGAGGAAATGTGCCGCTGAGAGTGACTGTACGGGTGCCATCAGGATTTACTTTTTCGCCCACATAGTTCAGGCTTGAGTCAGAACCTGCTTTGCCCGTCTTTGCCTCATTCACAATCTGCACATACGCAGTCTTGGGCGCAACCTGCAGATTGACGGGTGCGCCTTCTTTGTCACCCGGGCTTACCACCACATCGATAACGTTGTCATTCACCACGATGGGAGAAACTACAACGTTCGTTCCCAGTTCCCGGGTTCCCTCCGGAAAGAGGGTCGCATCCACGAGCACTCTTCCTCTTACCTTGCGAATGCCTTTGTCGGCAATCTGCTGAGCCAGTTGCTCGATTACAAGCAGCGGATCTCCCAAACCCTTACTATGCGGGCCACCGTAGGAGTGATCCATATTTTCGTAAGCCAAAGTGTTGTCGGACTGGATGCGGCCGGAAAGGTCGGGGTCGCCGCTGGCGACGAGCACGATATCGCCGTCCAGGGTGCCATCTTTCTTGATCGCGCCGGTGCGGTATACACGGGTGTGGAACCGATAGTCTCCGCCCATTGACTGGAGCACCGTGCCTTCGGTTAGCAGTTTGGTGGTGGAGCCCGGCACCAACAGCTTGTCAGGATTGAAACGATACAGCACCCGCTTGCTATCGAGCGAGTAGAACTCGATGCCGAAGCTGGAATGCGCGAACTCAGGACGATTCATGACCGCCTGAATGCGCTCGGGAAGGGTGGTGGTTGCTTGTGCCACCGCGGTGCGGGGCGACCCACACAGCAGTCCCAGAAAGGTAACCAGCAAAGCAGTTCGTTTCAGCCTTAACACTTTCGCGATTCTCGTTTCTGTTCTCATGGTTTGATATCGATCAAGCGCTCACACGGGCACTTCCGCTCCAAATTCGGTTCCGGACGGTCAGGCGGTCGATCAATTGTCGCTTCACCGTGTAGCCGAGCCCCGCGCTTCTCGGCACTGATATGGTTCCACGGGTAGTCACTTCTACCTCGGGCTCAATTATGTCTTCGGTCCAATAGCGGCTGCTGGCGGAGACGTCGCCGGGCAGCGTGAATCCCCCCAGGGTAGACATGGCAATGTTATGCGCCCGGCCCACGCCCGATTCCAGCATGCCTCCGCACCACACGGGCACCTGACGATCACGGCAAACGTCGTGCACTCTGCGGGCGCTGCTATGCCCACCCACTCTTCCGAGTTTTATGTTGATAATCCGGCAGGCTCCCGACTCGATTGCGCCTACAGCATGCTTGTCACTATTGATGCATTCATCCAGGCATATTGCGGTTTGCATCTGCGATTGAAGCCGTGCATGAGAATAGATGTCATCCCATTCGAGCGGCTGCTCCATCATCAATAACCGGAATTGGTCAAAACTACGGAGGTGCTCAGCATCCCGGAGGCAATAAGCACAATTGGCATCCACGGACAAGAGGATGTTAGGAAATTTCTGTCGTACAGCTTCCACGAAATTCACGTCCTTGCCGGGCTTGATTTTCAGCTTGATCCGCTGGTATCCGCTCCCTAATTCCTCTTCGACTTTGTCAACCAGAGACGCGGGACTCTCCCGGATGCCGAGTGAAACTCCGCACGCGATTTCCCCGCGAGTCCCGCCGAGCAACTTCCAGAGTGGCACATTCTTTTGCTGCGCCTCAATGTCCCACAAGGCATTTTCCACCCCAGCCTTGGCCATCTGATGCCCGCGAATGCCGGCAACGAGGTGGGGCAAATCGAACGGGCTCGAAAGCTTACGGCCCACAATCGCGGGCGCAATAAAATCTGAGACGATGTGCCAGGCAGTGTCGGTGGTCTCCGAGTTGAAGCAGGGACTCTCGATGGTCGTGATCTCACCCCAGCCGCTGCTGCCATCTGCCAGCGCTTCCACCAGGAGAATGCGGCGGTCCTGAGTCACGCCGAAACTGGTTTCAAAAGGCGCTTTCAAGCGCATCCGGATTTCGCGCAGGTTGATTCGTTCGATCTTCATAAAAAAGAACTGCCAAAACCTTGTAGAACCCGGCCGCAACTGCTGTCAACACAAAATGCACCGAACGGTGTTTTTTATTGACATTCTGCACCACACGGTGTAAAGGTAAAACCCTTCCGGAGCGGCACGGGTTGCCGGTCAAACGCGCCACGGGGAGCGAACAGCAAAAGGCATTCCCGGTTTGCAGGCGTTCCGCCGCAGCCGCGGTGCACGGATTTCGAGCAGAAAAGGAGATAGACATGACGACGCGTCTTTTCTGCAGGTTGACCCAGATTGCAAAGCTCGGCGTGGTTTTGTTGACCGCCAGCACGGCCGCACATGCGCAGACGGCTCAGTCGGGCGCGCTTACGGGGACGGCAAGCGATCAGAGCGGGCGCGTGTTGCCCGGAGTCAGCATCACCGCGACGAATACGGCGACTGGTCAGAGCCGTACGGCAACGACACAGGGCAATGGCAAGTACCTCCTGCCCCTGCTGTCTCCAGGCCTGTACAAAGTTGAGGCTTCGAAACAAGACTTCCGTACCGCGGAGTTTGAGCAGGTCAGGATCAACATCACGGAAACGGCAACACTGAACATGCAGTTGGCGGTCGGGTCCTTCAAGGAAGTGATGACGGTCGAAGCTCAGCCCATGCAACTGGACACGACCTCGAGCGCGCTGGGTCACGTTACCGACGAACGGATGGTGGAGAACTTGCCGCTAGTAACGCGGAATTACACGCAAATCCTCGGCCTCTCTCCAGGGGTATCGGGAGATGTCAACAATAGCGCCAGTATCGGCCGCGGCTTGACCAGCCTGTCCGCTGCGACCGGAGGCTATTCGATTGGCGGCAATTCCACTAACGACAACAACTTTCAGATGAACGGGGCCGAGGTCAACGATCTCGCGGGCCAAGCCAACATTAGCGGCGGGGTGCCCGTGCCCAATCCGGATTCAATCCAGGAATTCAAAGTACAGGTCGGTCAATACGACGCGTCCTATGGCCGAAACGCCGGCGCGAACGTCGACGTTGTCACCAAGTCAGGAAGCAATCAGTTTCACGGCGACGTGTGGGAGTTTTTCCGCAACACCGCGCTGAACGCGAACGACTACTTTCTTAAGCAGCAAAATCAGCCGAGGGGGGTATTGAACCAGAATCAGTTTGGTTTCACGCTGGGAGGTCCGGTAGTGAAGAACAAGGCAATGTTCTTCGTCTCCTACCAAGGAACCCGTGAGAGAGACGGTCTCGATAACAGCGGCGGCTGCCTGACCACTGGCAACCTGCCCATCGGACTGACAAACAGTGCTGGCAGTCGTACGGCTGCCGCATTGGCGCAGGTGTTCAGCGGCCAATCGGGAATCCTCGGCGGCACCATCGCTTCGGCCGCGGACATTTCCCCAACAGCGCTCGCGCTGTTGAATGCCCAGCTAGCGAACGGGAGCTTTGTAATTCCGGCGCCACAGAATGCGTCCACGGGGCAGAGCACTTTCAGTTCGCCGTGCAACTACCGGGAAGACCAATTCGTTTCTAACGTCGACTTCTACCATACTGACAAGAGCCACATTTCCGGCAAATTCTTCTTCATGAACAGCACCCAGGCGGGAGCATTTCCCAACAGCCAGCTGCTGCCGGATGTGGTAACCGTGCCTGGTTTCCCGCAGCAGTACATGAATGGCTTCCGTGACTTCTCGCTGACGCACACTTACGCCTTCAATGATCACTTGCTGAACCAGGCGATCTTGGGTTTTCACCGCTTGGCAGGGGTCCTCGGCCAGAGCTATCCCGACGTAAAATTCGCCAACACGCCGGCATGCGCTGGGAGTAGTTCCGGGACGATGACCCTGGCGAGTCTCTGCGTCCCGGCTCCAGCCTTTGATAATCCCTACCCGAACGTGGAGGTGATCGGAAGCTTCAATGCTGGCGGAAACGGGCAGGGCGTGAACATTACACAAAACTTTTACGATTTCAGTGATTCACTGGCCTATGTGCGGGGGAAACATTCCTTGCACTTTGGCGGCGGCATCAATCGCAGCCAGATAAATTTCGACAACTTCCATTTTTTTGGCGGGCTCGTCTTTCCCAGCCTCCCGGATTTCCTGCTTGGCAATGTTTACCTGAGCATCGACGTGCCGGGGGTGTTCCAGCGCGCTTGGCGCGTTTGGGACGGCAACTTCTTCGTGCAGGACAATTACCAGGTCTTCCCTCGGCTCACATTGAATGTCGGCATCCGTTACGAGCGTCAAGGGCAGTTGGGTGAATACCTCGGCCGAGCGGCGACGTTCGATCCCGCACGTGCCAACCCCAATCCGCCGGCCGCTGGAAGCCTGCAGGGCTTCATCGTTGCCTCTAATTTTTCCGGAGGGACCATCCCCGCTGGAGTCACCCGGGCGAGCACCAACACCGCAATTAACAACGAGGGGCAGAATGCATTGGAGCCGCGGGTTGGGTTCTCCTGGCAAATCCCGGGAACAAACCGCCTCGTTCTGCGCGGCGGTTACGGAATTTTTTATACCCGCACCACCGGCGAGCCATTCATTCAATTGCTCGCGGCACCACCGTGGGGCATCATCCGTCAGTTCATCGTCCCTGGTGGACTCAGTGCAGCCTTCCCCCCTTCCCCCGCATTTCCCGTATTTACTCCATATTCCCCCACGACGGACTTAACGCCCACTGCATTTTCGGTACATTTCCGGCCGCCCGTCCTGCAGCGCTACAGCATGAATCTGCAAGCGGCGATCGCCAGCAACTGGATGCTCGAAGTTGGATACCAGGGCAGCAGGGGTACGAAACTGCTGACCTCCAGATCGTTCAATCAGGCGCTGGCGGCCTCGCCCAGCAACCCGATCCGCGGACAAACTACCAACGATCTTGCGAACATTCCGTTGCGTGTGCCCATCGAAGGTCTCGATCCCGCGTTCTCGACCTTCATCGAATCCTCGGGCGCCTCGTGGTACAACGCTTTGGGTGCGTCTATAAGCAAACGCTTCAGTCACGGACTGCAGTTCCTCGCGTCTTACACCTGGGCCTCGGCACTCGAGACAAATCCTGGCTTTACGACCGGCTCGTTTGCCGGTGGTACGCTCCTTGGTGACCAGAACAACCCGCGGGCGAATTATGGATTCGACGACTTCGTTCGCCCGCAAAGGTTCGTCGTCAGTTACGTGTACGATTTTCCTGGGTTCGCGGCTCGCTCTTGGAAGCAAAAACTGCTGGGTGGATGGTCGGTTGCGGGAGTAACCACAATTCAGAGCGGGCAGCATTTGACGATTGTCGACAATAATTTGCTCAATGCCTTCGGCATGGCAGCCACCGGAAGTGACCGAGTGCAACTGGCGCCGGGCTGCACTAACAACAGTCTGACAACCAAAGGCGACGTTACCAGCAGGCTCAACAACTACTTCAATCCCTCGTGTTTCACTGCTCCCCCTGTCATTGGCAGCGATGGCCTTGCCACCGGCTTTGGCAATGGCGGTAATGGAAACGTGATCGGGCCCGACCAGCGGAACTTCGACATCTCACTAATTAAAAGGACTCCGCTGGGCGGAGAGAACTGCGCACTGGAGTTCCGGGCGGAGTTCTTCAACGCGTTCAACACGCCATCCTTTGCCAACCCCGCGCTGAACGCCGGCACTGTTGCTCCCGATCCGAACACCGGTGTGGCGAGCTTGCAAGCTGATCCCACACTTGGCCAGATCACCAGCACGACGGTTGCGCCTCGTGTGATCCAGTTTGCACTGAAGCTGTACTTTTGACTGCGCTTGGAGCAACCTTGGAACCGGCCAATCACAATTCAGGTGGAAAGCGGCACCACACTCTTGATTCGGCCCGGGGTGCAAGCGCTGTGACTTCCAGAGACAAACGATTAATCGCAGACGCGCAAGATGGCGGCAACCGTTCCGGGCCAAAGGTCTGGATGACCGCTCTCGAGAGCCGCTTCGAACAAGCACAGCCGAACCTGAATACCAGCCGCAGCCGGCTGATCCGCGACATTCTGGAGAATGCCGAAGACACTTACTTTCTTTCCTCTCGCGCTCTTGCCAAGCGCTACAACATCGACAAAGCCACGATTGTTCGCAGCGTGCAGATCCTGGGCTATAAGAAATATGCAGATTTTGCCGCTGACCTGCGATCTCATTTCGTAAGCCGCCTGACTCCTTATAAGTTGATGAAGGCGGCTGCCCGCGAGCATCGAAGCGTCGCCGATCACGTCGAGCACAGCTTCGAGATGGAAGCCCACAATCTGCAGGCCTTGCGCTCGCAACTCGACGCCCTACAGGTGATCAGGCTGGCGAAGCGTGTCAATAAGGCGCGGCGCATCCTGGTAGTGGGTGTGGATTTTGCCGCCTCGCTCTCTTACCTGCTGGCGTATGGCCTCACGTCGCTGGGGCATGACGCGGAAGCTCCGATTGGGTCGACTGGTAATCTTCAGCAAAAAGTCAGCCTGCTCGGTCCAAAGGATCTGCTGATTGCCATCAGCTTCGGGCGCTGCCTTCAGGCCACAGTAGACGCGGTGCTTCGGGCTCATCGAAATGGCGCGCCCACATTCGGCATCACCGATAGCGAGAAAACTCCCATCGCGCGTTTCTGCGACTCCTTCTGGATTGCCTCGATCGCGAATCCGTCTTTTCACGGATCCTACGTCGCCCCGATTGCAGCAATGGACGCCTTGTTTGTTGCCTGTGCGCACATTCAGCCCCAGAGGTCACTGGCGGCGCTGCACCAAAAAGATGAAGATTCACGATCGCGCTGGTACTCGCCTCGTTCCGCCGAAGAGGAGCACAAGCCCAATCACAAAAGAGCTGGCGAGCCGAACAAGGAAGCCGCATCAACGGGCGCCACGGAAGGCAACAACTCCGGTTAGAAGTGATTTTCTAATCAAATCTTCGAGTCGCAGCTTCAACTCGGTCACTGATGGAAAACGATTTCTGTAAGCGCCGGTTTGGCAACACCGGCGAGGAGGCACTCTCTTGAAGCAGCCATGCATGAGCTATCGCAGTCTGGCGGAGGGCAGCCGTTACTCGAGGCTTGCCGTGCTGTTGCTCGTATTGGTGGCGACTGTCTGCTGGAGTCAGAAACCGCAGGTCAATCCCCTGGCCCCGAAGACCAAGGCGCCTGAGAAGGCGGGCCAGCCGCCACAACCGGCGGGACCCAGCACCCACGAGGTGACAACCGATGATGTCTCAGCTTTTCTCGACGGCATCATGCCCCAGCAGTTGGCGCGAGAAGATATTGCCGGCGCGGTTGTGTCCGTGGTCAAAGACGGCAAAGTCGTGTTCGCGAAAGGCTACGGCTATGCGGATGTGGCGAAGAAGAAGCCGGTAAGCCCGGATGCTACCCTGTTTCGCCCCGGTTCTATTTCCAAGCTTTTTACCTGGACTTCAATCATGCAACTTGTGGAACAGGGGAAACTCGATCTCGACCGGGATGTGAATGAATATCTGGATTACAAAATTCCCGCTACATTTCCTCAACCCATCACGCTGCGAAACGTCATGACCCACACGCCGGGCTTCGAAGAAACTCTGCAGGAGCTATTTGTTGCCGATGCCAAAGACCTAAGCCCGCTTGGCCATTACCTGAAGGAACATCTGCCAGAACGAATCTACCCCCCGGGTACTACACCCGCATACTCCAACTATGCCACGGCGATGGCGGGATACATCGTGCAGCGAGTCTCGGGACAGCCCTTCGACGAATATGTCGAGCAACATATACTCAAGCCCCTGGGGATGGCGCATTCGACTTTTCGCCAGCCGTTGCCCGCGGATCTGGCGCCGCTGATGTCGCAGGGCTATGACGTGGCTTCGCAGCCCGCCAAGACGTTTGAATTCGTGGAAGCAGCGCCGGCAGGAAGCTCGTCCGTGACCGCCATGGACATGACACACTTCATGATTGCTCATCTGCAGGACGGACAATACGAGGGCGTGCAGATCCTGAAACCTGAGACGGCGAAGCTCATGCACTCGCGCCAGTTTGAGAACATGCCTGGCATGAACGGCATGGCGCTTGGTTTTTATGAAGAAACGCGAAACGGGCATCGCATAATTGGCCACGGAGGCGACACCCAGTATTTCCACAGCGATCTGCACCTGATTCCCGATGCGCAGGTCGGGTTCTTCGTTTCCTACAATAGCGCAGGTAAAGGTGAGGTCAGCAATCGTGAAGTGGTCTGGCACGCTTTCCTGAATCGCTATTTCCCCTATCAGATTCCCGAGGCGGCCGCGGTACCCAATTCCGCGCGAGATGCCCAGAGCATCACCGGGCGCTACATTGTTAGCCGCCGCTCAGATACCACCATCATGAAAGTGCTTAACGTGGCAGGGGAGACCAAGGTTTCTGCTAACAACGATGGAACCATCAGCGTGAGCGATCTCAAGGATCCAAACGGCGAACCCAAAAAGCTGCGCGAGATTGCTCCCATGATGTTCCGCGACGTGAACGATCAGGACCTCGTGGGGTTTAAGCGCGACAACTCTGGCAACCTGGTGGCCGTCATCGATTTTCCCTTCATGGTGTTTCAGAAATCGCCGTGGAACGAAAATAGCGCATTCCAACTGCCGTTGCTCATATGTTCGCTCGTCATTATCGTGCTTACGGTGATTCTCTGGCCAATCGTGGCGGGAATCCGGTGGCATTACGGCCGAACCCTCGAGCTTACTTCGCAGCAGCGGCGCCTTCGTTTGCTTGTGCACCTGGTCTGCGTGGCGTATATCGTCTTCTTCGCAGCCTATGGCATCTTCTTCTCACTGTTGCTGAAGAACATCGGAATGTTGAGCCCACACTACAATCCCTGGATCCGCCTCATTCAGATTGTTGGGTGGATCGGCGTTGCAGGGTCAGTGATCGCGATCTACAATGCAGTCCGTACATGGCAGCAGCCCCAGCGCTGGGTCTGGAGCCGTATCGGCGACACGCTGATCGCGCTCGCCTGCATCGGAACCGTGTGGTTCATATTTACCTGGAACATGCTGCACTGGAGCTTGAAATACTGAGGGGGAAAGAAACTGGGGCTGCTCACGCTAAAATGGTAGGCCCGAATGGACTCGAACCATCGACCTCTTCCGTGTCAAGGAAGCGCTCTAACCAGACTGAGCTACGGGCCTAAACATGTCAGCGAGATGGGCGGGATCAACCTGTGCTTGCGCGCGACAGACTCCATTCTACTGTTCGGCGCGCATTCCAGGCAACAACCCCAATACTGCGCCTACGCGGTTCCACGCTGCAGTGTACGAGCGCTGACCTAATATAACTCGCGTGAGACGATCTGCGAGCCCACGCCATAACCAGGTTCATCTCGATCCGCCGCGCTCATCTCCTTCATTGTGATCTCATCGGCCAGTGCTCCTCTGCGTGCTCGTCGGCTTCCTCTCAATGTCAATTGAAAGACACCGCCAGACAGCATCGCTTATGATAGTGAGCACGTCGCAGTGAGGCGCGAATTGGAGTTGCTCAGAAAATAATCGTGTCGGACATGACGGCAACATTGCGATGGCCTCCGTCAGTAGGATCGCGATGGAATAGCGACGGGAATCTTGGGCCGGAACTGCCTTGGTCGACCATGGACAAAAATGTGGGAGCGCATTCTGAGAGCACCGGCGTTGGCCCGTTCCGGCCGGGAACGTTGGTCGTGGTCACCCTCGGCTCGCCCCGGGAAAAGCTCTGGGGAGCGATCCTGTCTCTAAGTAGCGAGGGCCTGAGTCTCGGCGGTGTCGAGTTGGCGTCTTTTGAAGATTTTCTTGCGATGGTCAGAGAAGGAGAACCCTTTTCTCCGGGAGTAGTGTTCTTCCCCATGCATCGCCTGGAGCGCATAGAGTTTGACATGCCGAATGGCAATCTTCCGTCGCTAGCGCAACGCTTCACCAGTGCAACCGGGCTTGACGCCGCTACTCTGTTAGCGCGGGGTACCGGCCCCGTTTCCGCGGAGCGTGAGCAAGCGTGAAACTCTCGGAAATTTTTACTGCTCCCAACCAGCTCACCTTGCTGCGCATGCTCTTCCTTCCATTCATCATTATCAATCTACTCAATCGGCACTACCACTGGGCGCTCGCCCTGTTCGTGCTCGCCGGATTGAGTGACGGTCTGGATGGAATACTGGCCCGCAAGCTCCATCAGCAGACTTTGTTGGGCCAGTACCTCGATCCCATCGCTGACAAGCTCTTGATGAGCACCATGTTCCTGGTGCTTTCCATTCTGCACCGCATTCCCTGGAAGTATACGGTCCTGGTATTCACGCGTGACATTTCAATCCTGGCGGTTAGCGCCGTACTGTTTGCCATAGCGGGCTTACGCGACTTCCGCCCCAGTATTTTTGGGAAGGCGAATACCTTTGCCCAGGTCACCGCGGTTTTTCTGGTGCTTTTGTTCGAGGTATATCGGGTTCGCTGGGTATGGATCGCCCGTGTGGTCTCTCTGCGCGCGGTTTTCTTTTTCACCATTATTTCCGCGATTCACTACACAATTCTGGTGCAGCACCGGTTGCACGACCAGGTCCGCTCGTCTTCCACTGCATTGCCAGCAGAGCATGATATTTGACCGCATTTCTTCCGCCCGCCTAGAATGAGCGGTTCTTCATTGCGCCAATATGCCGCTTCACCTCTACAACACTCTGTCGGGAAAAATCGAAGAATTCCAGCCCATGCAGGACAACGAAGTGCGGATGTATGCCTGCGGGCCGACGGTCTACGACTACGGCCACATCGGAAATTTCCGTACCTTTATCGCGGTTGACCTGCTGCGCCGCTTTTTACGGCAGAGTGGATACAAGCTGCGTCACGTGATGAACATCACCGACGTGGACGACAAAATTATCCGTAATTCGTCGAGTGCCGGGCTCTCCGTCCGTGACTACACGGCGAAGTATGAGAAGGCGTTCCTCGAAGACAGCGCGGCTCTGAATATCGAACAGCCGATTTTGGTGCGGGCCACGGATCATGTGCCGGAGATGGCGGAATTTATAGCCCAATTGGACAAAAAGGGCTTCGCGTATCGGGCAGAGGACGGATCGTACTATTTTCGGATTTCCAAGTTTTCGCAATACGGCAAGCTCTCAAAGAAAGATTTTGCCGGAATGGAAGTGGGCGCTCGCGTCGATGTGGACGAATACGAGAAAGATAATGCGCGAGACTTCGCCCTGTGGAAAGCGCCGAAGCCAGGCGAAGCCTGGTGGGACACCAAGATCGGCCCTGGGCGCCCCGGCTGGCATATTGAATGCTCAGTAATGTCTATAGAGCAACTGGGGGAAAGCTTCGACTTGCACGCGGGAGGGGAGGACCTTATTTTTCCCCATCACGAAAACGAGATCGCCCAATCCGAATCCCTGACCGGCAAGCCCTTCGCACGCTTCTGGTTTCACGCGCGGTTCCTGTTGGTGGAAGGCGAGAAGATGTCCAAGAGTCTGGGCAATTTCTTTACCCTTCGCGACCTGGTGCTCAAGGGGCACAAGCCCTCTTCCATCCGCTATCTGTTAAGTTCAGTTCCTTACCGGAACCAACTGAATTTCACTTTCGACGGACTGAGGCAGGCGGCGACTTCGGTCGATCGTTTGCGCAACTTCCGACTCCGCCTGACCACGGCGAAGCTTTCCCCAGGCGCGACTCCGGAAATTGACCAACTCGCCCTCGACACCATTCAGACAATGAAAAACGCGCTCGACGATGACCTGAACACGGCCCAGGCGCAAGCCGCTATCTTCGAAATGGTACGGGCGGGGAATGCGTCGATGGATGCCGCACAGCTGCGCCACGATGATGTCCCGGTGCTGTTGTCAGCTCTAGCCAAATTCGATGAAATCTTCGGCGTCCTGCAAGATGATGATCTCCCACGAATGCAGGCAATCCTCGAGTGGGCGCGGAACGACGGGCGAGAAAGCGATATCAGCCCGCAACTGCTCGAGTTGACACAATCAAATCGCTTGTCCGATGCTGACGTTGAAAACAAGTTAGCGGAGATGGAGCGAGCCCGTCGTGCTCGAAATTTCAAGACATCCGACGCGCTGCGCGGTGAGCTTACGGAGGCTGGCATTCTGGTTGAAAATACCAAGGATGGCGTGCGCTGGCGGCGTAAATAGACAACCTTGCATCCTAATTGACGCAGCCATAGCCTCGAAATGTACGGCAATCGAACCGATCCTTGCTTCTGTCCTCAACATGAAATCTCTTGATGAGTACCTCCGGGATGCGGAAAAAGCTCACGGGCACCTTTGTGCGGGGCAGGTGCTCGGGGTTCGCATGGCTATGCTGGGTTTGGCAAAGCTGTCGATTGAAGATCCGCAAGGCGCAGACCGCAAACGGCTGGTTACATTCGTGGAGATCGATCGTTGCGCAACCGATGCGATTGCGGTGGTGACCGGCTGCCGCCTGGGAAAACGCGCGCTCAAGTTCCGCGATTGGGGCAAGGTCGCGGCCACGTTTGTGGATTTATCGACCGGCAGTGCCATCCGTGTTGCGGCGACTGAATCTTCCAAGGCGCTGGCGCGTCACATGCATCCAGAGCTCGAAAACAAGAATCAGCAGCAGATGCTCGCGTACCGCGACATGAAGGACGAAGAGCTGTTTACGACGCAATGGGTGAAAGTGGATCTTCCCCCGGAAGAATTCCCCGGCTACAAAGGGGCGCGGGTGGTATGCCAAGCGTGCGGCGAAGGGATCAATTTCCGGCGCGAGGTGCGCCGCGATAACCGCGTCCTATGCCGGGCTTGTGCCGGACAAAGCTACTACCACCCATTATAAATCATCACTTCAGGATTCCATCCACCAACGTCATGTCGGCCGTTTCAGACTTGATCATCGCCCGGACTGCTCAGCCGTTTGCTCCACGTGCGTGGTCGTTGAGGGATGCCGCAACGGTGGCTTGACTGCCACCGGCTTGCGAGGGGCTGTTGTTATCGGCCGTGGAGCTGGCGCAGGATGCGGGCGCGATACCGGAACGGGGTGGTGTTCGTGGCCGTGACACCCGTGCTTCTTTGCCTGCCCTGGGGGCAGGTCACAGTTGCCCCACCCGCGCTTGCGGCCCTGATCCCATCCGGCAGGACGTCGATCGCGATCATGGTCACGGTCGCCTTTGTAATCGCGGTCGTGCACGTGGCGCACCCGGTAATCGCGATCATGATGATCTCTCGCTCTCCAACGATCATCGCGATCATGATCATTATGACGTGCGTCTTTATCGCGGAGATGCTGATCGGCGTGATGGTCATCGCGATCGTGGCCGCGGTCGTGATCACGGTCGCGTGCCATTGCCGCACCGGAAAGTAACGCAAAAACGAGAATAGTTACCGAAGTGACCCAGTAGTGTAGTTTCATATCGCCTCTGTACAGGTACTCTGCATTTTGACCGCCCTGCGCCGGGTTGCAAGTAACGGAAGTGCAATCAGGTACTTAGGCGCCTCGCAGGACGGCGAGGCAGTCGTGCGGCCCCGCAGAAAGGGAAGCATTCAGGAAAAAACTACTTACGTGGCGAGACTTGCCAGAGAAGTATGGCGCACGTCAGTTCACGCCTGCTCATAGGCGTGGGCCAGGCGAAGAATTGTGGCCTCGTCAAAGTGTCGCCCCAGGATCTGAAGCCCTATCGGCAAATTCTCCGTAGTGCGGCCACACGGGAGTGAAATACCCGGAATGCCTGCGAGATCCGCCGTAACCGTATAGATGTCCGCCAGGTACATGGCGAGCGGGTCGTTTGCTTTTTCCCCCAGGCGAAAAGCTGCGCTCGGACTGGTCGGCGTAACGATTGCATCTACCTTGTTGAACGCATCCTCGAAATCGCGCGTCAGCAGCGTGCGCACCTTTTGTGCTTTCGCGTAGTAGGCATCGTAATAACCGGAGCTTAACGCGTAAGTGCCCAACATGATGCGCCGTTTGACTTCGGCTCCAAAACCCTCGTCGCGGGTGCGACGGTACATTTCCGAAAGCGTGCGAGCGTGCCTGGCGCGGCGGCCATAGCGCACACCGTCGTAGCGGGCTAGATTGGAAGAGGCTTCGGCAGTGGCGACAATGTAATAAGTAGGAATTGCATATTCGGTGTGCGGCAGGGAAATCGGCACAACCTCGCATCCCATGATTGCCAGCTTATCGATTGCGGCCTCTACGGCTTTGCGGACCTCTGGCTCCAGACCCTCGCCGAAATATTCTTTAGCGACTCCGATACGCAAACCTCGTACCGGCTTTTCGAGTTCAGCGACGTAGTCAGGCACCGAAACATCTGCGGATGTTGCATCCATAGGATCGCGTCCGGCCAAGAACTGAAGCAGGATGGCTGCGTCCTTCACCGTCTTGGTGAGTGGGCCGACGTGGTCGAGGGAAGACGCGAATGCGATCAATCCGTAGCGCGAGACTCGTCCATATGTCGGCATCAAGCCAACCACCCCACAAAACGATGCCGGCTGGCGGATCGATCCACCAGTGTCAGAGCCCAGTGCCGCGATCGTGAAATTAGCAGCTACGGCCGCCGCGGAACCTCCGGACGAACCTCCCGGCACCCGGCTGGGATCGTGCGGATTGCGAACCGGATGGAATGCTGAATTCTCATTCGACGATCCCATGGCGAATTCATCGCAATTAGTTTTCCCGATCATCATCGCGCCCGCGGCTTCGAGGCGGCTGACTGCCGTGGCGTCGTAGGGGGGAATGTAGTTGTCCAGTACTTTGGAACCAGCGGTGGTGCGCAGCCCTCGGGTCGAGAAGACATCTTTGATTGCGATCGGAACACCCGCAAGCGTGGGCAGGGATTTGCCTTCTGCGGCTAAACGGTCGATGCGGTCCGCCGTCTCCAATGCACGCTCGCGAGAAAGGGTCAGGAAAGCGCCGATCTGCGAATCATCCTTCTTAATTGCCGCATACGAAGCCTCCGCGAGTTGCATCGCCGTAAACTCGCGCGTCGCGATTCCGGCGCGGGCGCTCTCAATGCTGAGACTGGTGAGATCCATGATCACTCAAACGCAAGCAGTTCCGGGGCAGGTATCGCCTGACATCAAGACATTGCTGCTGACGCACGCGGGGCCGGTTGTTATCTTTCAATCACCTTCGGCACCTCGAAATACGTTCCGTCTGACTCCGGCGCATTTGCCAGGGCCTCATCCTGGGGCAAGGATTTGCGTAATTCATTCTGGATGTCCTCGCGACTGGCGTACGCGAAGCGCTCGCCGCGTTGCGTTGCTGCATCGACGCCGTAGCGATCCGAAACCTGGGCCATCGGCGCGACGTCCTCGGTATCCAATTCACTGAGCCTGTCTATGTAGTCCAGAATTGAATTCAGATCGCGTTCCATGCGAACGCGCTCCTCCGCCGTCAGTTCCAGGTTAGCCAGTTCCGCGACATAATTGACGTCTTTCGCGCTGACCTTCATAGATGTTACTGAGCTCCTGACGGGGTAACTTTCGATTTTAGCATTCACGCGGAAACAGGCTTGGGTCCGACCTCCGGCGTGTAAATCACTATGAGATAATTTCATTTAGCTTCTTTTCAAGGATGGACAAGGAATGGCTGAGCACAAAGTTTTCTGCGTCAAGCTGAAAAAGGAACTTCCCGGACTGGAGGAGCCGCCCTTCGACAACGAGTTCGGGCAAAAGATTTATGACAACGTTTCCCAGGAAGCATGGAACCAGTGGGTCGACGTCTGCAAGATGATATTGAACGAATACCGGTTAAACCCGGCACGCCGTGAAGATCAGGAAGTCATCGTTAAGCAAATGGAGCAGTTCTTTTTCGGAGAGGGGTCAGCGGTTCCAAAGGAGTACGTCCCACCCGCCTCGTAGCCGGCGACGTCGCCGAGACGCTGTACATTTCGTGCAGTATTAATATCGCTGTAACAATGCGCTGCCGCGATGTGTATCTGGGTACTTCCTGAGTACCTTAGCATGAGATTCGAGTCAACTTTCATCTCTGCGTAACATTCCTTCGCTACAAATTACTCATGGACCCGCCGGTCTACGACACGCTGATATTGTCGGACCTGCATCTCGGCTCCGAGGTCTGTCGCGCTCGCGAAGCAACCACCGTCCTCAAAGACAATTTCTTTCGCCGCCTCATTCTTCTCGGAGACATTTTTTCCGACCTCAATTTTGGCCGCCTCAAGAAAGAGCACTGGCAGTTTCTCGGCCACATCCGCAAGCTCTCCAATCCCAAGCGGGATGTTGAAGTCGTGTGGGTGGAAGGCAACCACGACCATGGTCTCACGGACGTGATGTCGCATCTTGTGGGCGTGAAAGTTTACCAGGAGTATGCATGGAGCTACGCTGGGCTTACGCATGTGGCCATCCACGGCCACCAGTTTGATGGCTTCCAGGTCAGCAGTTTCAAGCTTAGTTCGATCGGAACTTCTCTGTACCTCCGTCTGCAGAAGTTCGATCTCAAGGGACAACCCTGTGCCCGGCTTATCGATCGCCTGAACACGCGCTGGCTGCGAATGTCGGCGAAAGTGGCCAGGGGCGCGCTTTCGCACGCCCGCCAGCACAGCGCCGATCGCATCTTTTGCGGTCACACGCACGCCGCTATGCATGCCCAGAAAGACGGTATCGACTACTACAACTGCGGAAGTTGGACCGACTCGCGGCCGACGTATATCACTGTCGGCGACGAAGGAGTGAAAATCCATGAGTACCGCGAAAGAGCTGACCATCGTCATACCGGCCAAGAACGAGGCGACTCTCCTGCCGCGCCTTTTGACTTCGCTGGTGATGCAGGACTACTCGAAGATGCCGAGTACGAGGGTGTTAGTCGCTGACGCGAACTCGACCGACGGCACACCGGAGATTGCGCTCAGCTTTCAACGTTGGCTTGATATCTCAGTGATTGCCGGGGGCATGCCCTCCGTCGGCCGAAATCGTGGCGCGTCGATGGCTGCGTCCGAATACATCCTGTTCATGGATGCCGATATTGAGCCTGCTTCCGAAAGCTTAGTTGGCGATGCGGTTAGCCTGGCGCAGCAAAAACAGCTGCATTGTGTCACCACAAACATCCGTTGCCGGGACGGCAAGTTCGTCGACAAGACGCTCTATGCCAGCACCAATATGTTCCAGCAGCTCTCACGTCTGCACCGCCCCTTCAGTACCGGCATGTTTATGCTGTTTGAACGTAAGAAGTTCACCGAACTCGGCGGCTTTCACGAGCAGGTGCATTTTGCAGAAGATTATCTGCTGAGCAAGCAGATACGGCGCGACAGGTTTGGCATTGTCAAAGACGGAGTGTACACGACCAACCGGCGCTTCGAGAAAATGGGCCACTTCCGTGTCGCACGGCTGTTCTTGAGGACGGCCGCCAATTCCTGGAACGATGACTTCTTTCTACGCGACCATAAGTATTGGCAGACATAACCGGCTAATGGAGCCGGCACGTCCGTAAAACTGTTCGAATTTCAGGGTGACGAACCTGCTTGGCTTTCATCTAACAGTGAGAGCACAAGCCATGGCGACCACTCCTGAAAAACTGCCCAATCGAAAGACGCCTGCTTCTATTTATCGCTGGTATTTAGCGGCGGGTTTGTGCGGCTCGATGCTCGCCGTCACCTTTGCCCTGCATCCGGCGCGGCTCGTCGCGAGTTCTGCGACTCCCGCACCGCAAAGCACGGCTGCCACCCAGGCGCACCCGCGCAACACCAGCCGACCGTATACAGGGGACCTCTCGATTTTCGACTCGCCCGGTCGCGATGAACGCCTGCAGATTAATCGTGTGATGGACATGCTCGGAATTTCAACCGGCAAAAACGTGGCCGACATCGGAGCAGGTTCAGGATGGTTTACGGTGCGAGCGGCCAAGCGGGTGACCGATACGGGCACTGTCTACGCGGTCGACATCAACCCGCAGGCAACCAAGTACATTTCGGAGCGTGCGCAGCGGGAGCAACTGCACAATGTGAAGACAATTCTCAGTAAGCCGGACGATCCATCTTTACCGCCCGACAGCGTGGACGCCGTGCTCCTCCTCAAGACATACCACGAGGTGGCACATCCGGTGGTGCTCCTCAAGCAACTGAGGGCCTCTCTCAAGCCGGACGCGAAGCTTGGTATCATCGACCGCAATGGCAGCGCTGACAACCACGGCATAGACAAGGATGTCGTAATCAAGGAAGCCCAGGAAGCCGGGTACCGCCTGGTCACCCAGAGTGATCTCGTCAAGGGGGACGGGATGGATTATTTTATGATCTTTGAGCAGCAGCCATGAAGATAACGAGAGTGTTGGCGCTCGCTGAGACGTAGAGTTCGGTAACATGTTCGATCAACTTCAGCCAAAACCGGTTCGTCCCTCGCGCACACAGTACGCGTCTTTGCTCACGCATGTGGCGATACTTGCGTGGCTGGTCCATGTCCCCGCGCCGCGGATTCTGGCTCCGTCGTCGATGCGGTCTGGAGTGCGGGGCGGTTCCGTGGCGCAACTTTACTGGCCTGATCAGGCGTTCGCAAATGCCAAGAGTGGAATCGAGCGTTCGCCCAGCGCAGCACGACAGCAGGCCAGCCACAGCGCGCGGCTGCGGTGGAAGCCGTCGGCCAAGAGTTCTCCTCTCAGCTCCGCTCCCTCGTTGAATGCTTCCACTGATTCTCCTGGATCGGCCAAAGCGGACGCCGCTGCGCTTCCAGCCGGCTCGAGCTATGGATCTGCTTCCATGGGTGCTGCCGATGGCCACGAGATCCGGCCTGCGCTGTGGGCTTCCGGAACTGATCCGGTCCTTGATGTACCGCGTAACCTGGAAGGCAATGAGATCGTCGAAATCACCATTGACGAGCAAGGGAATGTCATCGAGACCCATGTGCTCCAGAGCCTGGGACCGCAAATCGACGCGAAAGTTGTCGCGGCGCTGGAAAACTGGCATTTCCACCCTGCTACTCGTGACGGCATGCCCATAGCTTCCAAGCAGGATGTTTACTACCATTTTCCGAGAAGTTAGCTGTCCGTAGATCGCAAGTTCCGCACAACCGTTAGACGCCAAATTGGAATCTACATGCCACGGGAGCAGTAGGCTTTCGGCGGACAGTCTTTTCATTCACAGCAGGTGGCCGCTCCGGTTGTGGAAGGAGCGCCGCTTCGGCCAAGGAGGTCGTATGTTTTCAGTTGTAGGAATTTTTCCCGGACGAGTACCGGCGGGAGCCGCCGTGCAAGCCCTTGTAGGCATCGGGGTCCCTCCGCAAGCAATCATCTTCCTGAGTGGCGAGTCGGCAATTTCGGAAGCCGAATCGGTCCCCACCACCGACGCGGAAGCCGACGGCATGGGCAAGACCATGGGAGCCGTGGTCGGTGGCAGTGCGGGCGTGGGTGCCGGACTGGCTTTGGGAAGCGCAGTTGCAAGCCTGATGGTGCCCGGTGTGGGGCCGATCATGGCGGCCGGACTGGGCTGGAGCCAAGGTCGGCGATGAATCCGAACATTCTCTCGACACTGGAATTCCCCGTGATGATGTGCTCTTTTACCGCGATCTGCTCAAGCGGGGCCGCTCCATCGTCATCGCCAACCTGCAGGATGAAGAAAAAGCGGATGCGGCACGCGGAATTTTCGAGCGCCAGGGCAGTGAAGACGTGAACGCCGCGCGAGCAGAATGGAAGAACGCGGCATGAGCTCTGGAGCTGCTGAAAACAGCGAAGCTTCTATGCGGCTTAAGTTTACTTTGTGAAATTCTCTCTCTGCGACAGTTACAAGTTCGACTCGGCACAATGCGGCACACCGCTGTCTGCGCATCGGTAAAGCGGATTGCCGGTTGCAAGAATCTGCAAGCCTGCTTTTGGCTCAAAATCGATTTTCTGTTGACCTTTTCACGCATTACAATCGTGCCCCGCCGGTATTCTCACACCGGTGTTGTTCCATTTCTGAAAAGGGGTAAAGGCCGAAGTATGCCGAGTCGATGGGTTCCAAGTGTCTTGAGGAAAACTGCAATGATCGTGGGTTTACTCGCGGTAGTTGCGAATATTTCATGGGCAGTAACGGAGACTACTCTCTACAACTTCACTGGCGGTCAGGATGGCGGCGATCCCAAAGGTGATCTCATCGCGGATGCCGCGGGAAATCTTTATGGGGTTACGGTGTTTGGCGGAACCACCGGGAATGGCACCGTGTACGAGATTTCTCCCGACGGCACCGGCAACTGGACAGAGAAGGTTTTGCACAACTTCCAGGCAGGGATTGACGGCGGCACCCCCAACGCCGGGCTCATCATGGACATTGCCGGAAATCTCTATGGGACCACTTGGGCCGGCGGCGCTCATGGCCAGGGCACGGTCTTCGAATTGACCCCCAACGGCGAGGGCACTTGGACAAACAACGTGATCTACAGCTTCCAGGGTCTGAACGACGGCAGTTTACCTGCGGGAAGCCTCATTTTCGACGGTGCGGGGAATCTCTACGGGACAGCTTCCGCTACGGGCGGATACGGGCAGGGCGTGGTGTTCCAATTGAAGCACACGGCACAAGGGTGGGTGCAGCGGCCTATTCATCAGTTTGTGTCCCACTCCCTCGACGGATCAAGTCCGGGAGGCGCGCTCGCCTTTGACAAACTCGGAAACCTCTACGGCACCACGGTGACTGGCGGCTTGGGCGTGAAAGGCACGGTCTACAAGCTCACGCCGGTGGGAAAAATGTGGAAGCCCAGCATTATTCATGCCTTTGGAGGAGGAACGGATGGCGCCGATCCAGTCGGCGGCGTCACTATCGATGCACGCGGAAATGTTTATGGGACTACTACTACGGGTGGTTCCAGCAATGACGGTATCGTCTTCCAGTTGGCCCCCACCTCGAACGGTGGCTGGAAGTACACCATCGTCTACACGTTCCAGGGTGGAAACGACGGCGCCAGTCCATACGCGCGTGTGATCCTCGACCAGCGTGGCAACTTGTACGGGGCCACTTCGACCGGCGGAGTGAACCGAGGCGGCGTCCTCTTTGGCATCGTGCACGAGGCGAAGGGTAAGTGGCGAGAGAACGTTATATACAGCTTCAGTCCCGCGGGAAACGGTGCTTACGGCGGTGTGGTTCGAGACGCCGCCGGCAATCTCTATGGAACAACCTCTTTCGGCGGCCCAGCCTTTCAGGGCATGGTGTTCCAGGTCATTCCCTGACAACTTAGGCGGACGGCAGAGTGTCGTCCGCCGCTGTTCACTTTTCGCCGCGATACCATTCGGTTGCTTATTCCGGCCATGTTCATCTAGTGTGAACTCGTCCGGGTTATCTGGGCATGATGATTGAGGGTCGCAAGTGTTGGAATTCCTGACATCCTGGCAGGCAGTTACTGACGCCTGGATCGTCTTTGTCGTGTTCTGGGTTTTCAGCGCACTGAGGCGAAAGCGGACGGCGAAGCGCGAGGACTTACCTGGTCGTAGCGTGCATATCCTCTTTATGGTGGTCGCTTATTCCCTGCTTTTTAAGCGCAGTCTTTACCTCGGTCCGCTTTCCGGCCGTTATCTTCCGCCAGACCAGCGGATCGAAATCGCGGGTGTGCTCATGGTCTGGCTCGGTGTGGCAGTTGCCATTTGGGCGCGCGTCCACATCGGGCAGTATTGGAGCGGCCTGATCACCCTAAAGGAAGATCACAAGCTCATTCGCAGCGGTCCGTACGCCTATGTTCGCCACCCGATCTACACGGGACTTCTACTGGCGACGTTCGGTACCGCGCTGGTGCAGGGCAAATGGCAAGGTTTATTGGGAGCCGCCATCATTCTAATCGCACATATTCGCAAGGCCCGTAAAGAGGAAGCGCTAATGACGTCCCAATTTGGAGAGCGTTACCGGGAATACCGGCGCCATTCGGGATTTCTTATTCCTCGCCTGCACTGATCCGCGTACCGTAAGATTGTTCTAGTTCTCGCCTGAGAGATCCACAGGAATAGCGCCATCGAAAACGGGTACCTGTGTCTCCGGGAATGCAATTGGCAAAAACTCATAACAGGAAGCTGATGAAAATTATTGTTGCAGAAAAGATTTCGGCCTCGGCGGTCGACGTCTTGCGTGAGCCCGAGTGGTCGGTGACCACCGCTGAGCAATTGAACGGTAAGTTGAACTCGGCACTGGAAACAGCCGACGCTCTCATCGTGCGCTCGGCTGTGCAGGTGGACGACTCGCTGCTTCAACATGCGCAAAAGCTGCGCGTCATCGGGCGCGCCGGCGTGGGAGTCGATAATATCGACCTGGATGCCGCTACCCGCAAGGGCATCGCCGTGATGAATACGCCGGGGGCGAATGCCGTAGCCGTGGCCGAGCACACACTCGGACTGATGCTGGCTATGGCTCGTTACATCAGCCGCGCCGACGCTTTAATGCACGCGGGCAAGTGGGACAAGAAATCTCTTCAGGGGACAGAACTGCGGGGCAAGACTTTGGGCATCGTCGGGCTGGGCCGCATCGGCATGGAGGTGGCACGTCGCGCACGTGCATTCGGGATGGAATTGGTGGCGCACGATCCTTTCGTCTCCAGCACCATCGCCAAAGAGCAGGGTATTCGCATGTCGACGCTTGATGATGTTTATGCCGCTGCTGACTACCTCACCCTGCACGTTGGTTTGACGTCCCAAACCACCGGCATGATCAATGTCGAGTCGCTCAAGAAAATGAAAAAGGGCGTGCGGCTGGTGAACTGCGCGCGCGGTGAATTGGTGGATGAGGCTGCTTTAGCCGATTCCTTGAAGCAGGGACATCTGGCCGGCGCAGCCTTGGACGTCTTCTCTGAAGAGCCGCCGAACAATTCGCCGCTGCTTGGGCTGCAGAACGTGATACTGACGCCGCATATCGGTGGTTCGACGCACGAAGCACAGGAGGCTGTAGGAGTCCAGATCGCGATGCAGGTTAAGGAATATTTGAAGCATGGAGTGATCCAGAACGCGGTGAACGTGCCCTCCGTTTCCTACGACGAATACCTGGAGATGCAGCCGTACATCATGCTGGCTGAGCGCCTCGGAGCTTTCCTGGCACAGGCTTCGGAGGGGACGCTGGAAGAGATTTCTATCCGCTACAGTGGACACATTGCCGAGTGGAAAACCGAATTGGTGCGCAACGCGGCGATCAAGGGCATTCTCAACCAGGCGCTCGCCGACAAGGCTAACCTTGTAAATGCCGCGACCATAGCTTCGTCACGCGGGCTCCGGTTCAACGAGTCGCACAAGCCGAAGTCTTCGACCGGCGGCGCCGGCAGCGTGCTTTCCCTGCTTCTGAAGACAGGAAGCGAAGAGCACCTGGTAAAAGGCGCGGTGCTGCACGGGCAATCGCCGCGGCTGCTGGGGATCGATGGCATCGATATCGAGGCTCCACTCGAACGTAACCTGGTTTACTTGCGTAACCGCGACGTTCCCGGTGTTATTGGCCGAGTAGGTACAATTCTGGGCGAGCACCAGATCAATATCGCCGATTTCTCCCTGGGGCGCCGATCCGACGAAGGCGGTACGGGCACGCCGCGGGAAGCTATTGCCGTAGTCCACGTTGATGACCGCGTGCCCGAAGTGGTTCTCGCCGCGCTCAGGCAGGTTCCGGCGATCGAGCAGGCGAAAGCGATTACGCTGTTCTGAAGATGCGATTCTGAATCAGTGGCAGCCCGCACGAACGCGCAGGGGTAAGCACAATAAAGGGATGCGCGACGCTGTCCGGCTGAGCGAAGCGCCGTGACCTCAGGCGCGACTCTTTTTCGCCGCTACCGCCGCAGTTGTCTTCGCCTGCCATGGCCGCTTAGGACGCTGCGGTTGCGGTTTATCGCGGTCCTGCACTCGATCGTACTGATAAGATTCGCTTACTGTACCTAGGGATTCGTTGTACAGACTCGGCAGATTGAGAGCTTCCTTTAGTTCCTCGGTGAATTGATGCAGCGCCGTGAGGTGATCCGCGGTGGCCGGAACTTCGGTCTTGGCTGTCTTCAGGAACTGCTGGTAGCCGCGGTTAATCAGCTTGGATATTTCGCCGCCCACCAGGTACCCGGGATAGGCAAAAATCTTGACACCCTCGTCGCCATTTTTCTGGATCGCCGCCGAGACATTGTACTTTTTCAGGAACACGCGGTTCTGGGTGCCCGGCGCTTCGATCAGGTCAAAACCATGATCGCGCAGCCAGGATACTGCTTCGTCATAACTTCGTTGTTCCACTTTGGTTGCCATGTTGTGAGTGTTCCGTTCGCGTGAATTCGCTTCCCGAATAACGCAGGTTAGATGCGGCGGCTATCCGGCGGATACTTGCAAAACTTCGTTGTATCCGGGAAACTGCTTTTCTAATCTAAAGAGCGTCACCTTATACAGTCAGGTCAGGTAGTAAATACTCTTTTTTACCGATAAGGGCACATTACCACAGTCACAGGCTTCTCGTTCTTATGACACAACCGTTCGCAAAGACGGCGCAACCCGATTGGCATACAACACATGCAGGCGCGGTGAGCGCCCGCGCCGAGATGGGCACGTTGGGGCATAAACTTCTGGATCGAGTCGGCAATACCCCGCTGCTGCGCTTACAGCGCGTGGCCCGCGAGTTGCCGGGCGTAGCGGTACTCGGAAAGGCTGAGTGGTATAACCCCGGCGGCTCTGTCAAGGACCGGGCGGCAGCGAACATCGTCGCCGAGGCACGCCTCACCGGGGGGTTAACTCCGGGAAAAATTCTTCTTGATTCCACTAGCGGTAACACTGGAATCGCCTATGCCATGCTGGGCGCCGCCGATGGATTTCCCGTCACTCTGTGCGTGCCCGAGAATGTTTCGGTCGAGCGCAAACGTATTCTGCAGGCCTACGGCGCGAACATCATCTATACCGACCCCGGAGAAGGATCGGACGGCGCTATTCGCCTGGCCCGTGAACTCGCGGCCAAGCATCCCGATCTCTACTTTTATGCGGACCAGTACTCTAATGACGCGAACTGGCGCGCTCACTATCTGACCACCGCGAATGAGATCTGGGAACAGACCCAGGGCCGGGTCACGCATTTCATTTCCATGCTGGGGACAAGCGGAACCTTCGTGGGCACGACTCGCCGCTTGAAAGAACTGAATCCGCGTATCCGGTGCGTCTCCTTACAACCTGACTCCGCCTTCCATGGCATCGAAGGTGCGAAACACATGGGCAGCGCAATCGTGCCGAAGATTTACGACGCCTCGCTCGCCGACGAACAAATGGAAATTGCGACCGAAGAGGCGTACTCCATGGCCAAGCGACTGGCCCATGAAGAAGGCTTGCTGGTCGGCGTTTCTGCGGCCGCGGCGGTTGTCGGCTGTCTGCGCATTGCCGAGCGCCAGAAGAAAGGACAGCAGTCGGTTATAGTGACCATCCTCTGCGACTCGGGCGATAAATATCTGAGCGAGAGGTTTTGGACGGAAGCTTAGCGATCCGGCGAAATCAATCTCACACAAGCGCCCATGCTGAAGATTGACAAAGAATCCTATGACGCGGTGCGGCGGCACGGCGAAGAGACTTATCCGCACGAATGTTGTGGCGTGTTGCTGGGCACCATGGAAGATGGCTCTCGTACAGTGACTTCTGTGGCGCGGTGCGGAAACACCCGGGAAGACTCGCCACACAACCGGTACAACATCGATCCCAAGGAACTGGTTCGGATTCAGCGCCAGGGGCGCGAGCGAGGCGAGGACATCGTCGGTTTCTATCATTCTCATCCCGATCACCCCGCACGCTGGTCCCAGACCGATCTCGCCGAAGCGCATTGGATAGGCTGCTCGTACGTGATCACCAGCGTAGCCAAGGGAACTGCCGAAATTACAAATTCCTTCGAACTGTGCGGCAGGGATGAGAACGACAAACGGTTCACCGACGAACATCTGGAAATTCTTGCCGGCGGGAATACTACCTAGGACCGAGGTCCTCACCTCCCGCCATCCATAGCTTCCGCCCCGCCAGGTAGAGGAGCGTGCGAGACTCCTCTCAAAACTGAATCCTGCGCTACAATTCGGGCATCTGTCCTGAGATGAGCACTATGGCAAAGGTCCACATCCCCACTCCTTTGCGCCAGTATGCTGGCAAGCAGGCGACGGTTGAAGTGGGTGCGGGCACGATCGGCGATGCACTGAATGAGCTTGTCGGCAAGCATCCCGATCTGCGTCGCCACCTCTACACCGACGACGGCAAATTGCGCGCATTCGTGAATGTCTACGTCAATGACGAAGACATTCGATACCTGCAGAAAGAAGCGACCGCAGTTAAGGAAAGTGATAATATTTCGATCGTGCCTTCCATCGCTGGAGGCAGCCACAACTCGGACGAAGTGCAAAATCTGAGGATTCAGGAATTGAACTACATCGTCACAGCCCGCCTATGTTGTTGTGCCTCCTGTTGTTGTCGCTAGCTCTGCCGCGCATTTCGCAATCCGGAATTCCGAACAACTTTGAGGTTCCCATGGCCACCACAATCGAACATCCCAAGACCGCAACCGAAGCCCTTAGTAAAGAGGAAATCCTGCGCTACTCGCGCCACCTGATCATGCCCGAGGTCGGCATGGAGGGTCAGCAGAAGTTGAAAGCCGCGCGGGTGCTGTGCATCGGCGCCGGGGGCTTGGGCTCGCCATTGGCTTTGTACCTGGCCGCGGCCGGAATTGGAACCCTCGGAATCGTAGACTTTGACGTGGTGGACTACACTAATCTGCAGCGTCAGATTATCCACGCGACCGCCGATGTGGGCCGCAAAAAACTCGATTCAGCGGCGGAGAAGCTGACGGCGATCAATCCCTTTCTGAATATCCAGAAGTTTGAGACCAAGCTGACCAGCGAGAACGCGCTCGAAATCTTCGCCGGTTTCGACATCATCGCCGATGGCACGGATAATTTCCCGACGCGCTACCTGGTGAACGATGCTTGCGTGATCATCGGAAAGCCAAACGTCTACGGCTCCATCTTCCGCTTTGAAGGGCAGGCCAGCGTGTTCGCCACTAAAGAAGGCCCTTGTTACCGCTGCCTCTATCCTGAGCCGCCACCGCCTGGTCTGGTTCCTTCCTGCGCCGAAGGCGGGGTTCTCGGAATTCTGCCAGGTCTGGTCGGCGTGATGCAGGCGACTGAAGTTATCAAGCTGATCATCGGCAAAGGCGAACCGCTGATTGGACGGCTTCTTCTTATTGATGCTCTCGGTATGAAGTTCCGCGAGCTCAAGCTGCGCAAGAATCCCAATTGCCCGGTCTGCGGCGCTCATCCCACGGTCACGAAGCTGATAGACTACAACGAGTTTTGTGGAATTCGCGGTAAGGAGAAACCGGTGACTACGAACATGCCGGAGATGCAGGTGGAAGAGCTCAAACGCCGATTGGACGCCGGTGAAGACATTTTCGTGCTCGATGTGCGCGAGCCGCACGAATATCAGATCTGCAACATTGGAGGACACCTCATTCCTCTTGGCGATCTGCCCAATCGTGTCAACGAACTCGACTCCAGTCGTGAAATTGTGGCGCACTGCAAGGGCGGCACACGAAGCGCTAAGGCTGTGGACTTCCTGCGGCAGGCGGGATTCACCCGGGTGCATAACCTGGCGGGCGGCATCATGGCCTGGGCCGATCGGATAGATCCCAAGGTCCCGAAGTACTAAGCGGCTCGTCCACAATTGCCATACAGGCTGGAAAGGGGCATTCTCGCCCCTTTGTTTCTTGCCCCATTGGTCAAAACCCCTCCGTTCGCGTTAGCATCGTTAGCGACGAACTCCCCCAGGGGAACCGTAGCATGCCCAGAAAGAACGGCCATCCCAAGCCGTCGCCCAAATCTTCACCTCGCACTGGTTCCAATCACAAAGGAAACCCCTCGCCCGGCCGTTGGCCAAAGTCCGATCAGCGCACTTATACGATCGTTGACTACCGTCTGGAAAAGCCCAGCATCACGTTGTGCCAGGTGCGCGATGGCGACACCGTCCGTTACCAGTGTTCGGGAGACCTGAACGCGCCCGTTCCGCCCATTCGCGATTCGAAATACCTATCGCGTGACCAGTGCATCGCGATCTACCGCTGGATGCTCCTGAACCGCAAAATGGAACAGGCGCTGGAGAACCTCTATAAGCAAGGCAAGGTGGTCGGGGGCGTGTATTTCGGCTTGGGACAGGAAGCCTGTTCGTGCGCGTCAGCATATGCATTGCGACCCGACGAGTGGCTCGGCCCCATGATCCGCAATCAAGGTTCTCTGCTTGTGCGCGGCTTCTCCGCGCGCGACATCATGATGCAGTACATGGCCAAAGCTGGCTCTCCTACCAGAGGTCGGGACGCCTCCTCACACTTCGGAGACATTCAACAGCGCAATGTGGTCGCCCCCATCTCAACCCTTGGGGACCTGATACCGGTCCTCACGGGCGTTGCGCTCGGCGCGCGCCTGCAGGGCCGCAATATTGCCGTAATGACGTACATTGGCGATGGTGGCCAATCAACGGGCGTGACCTATGAGGGTCTGAACTTCGCGGCGGTGCAGAACCTCGGCCTGGTTCTAATCGTGGAGAACAATCTCTGGGGGTACTCGACGCCTGCCGACATGCAGTTCCGCGTGAAGGATCTTGCTGAACGCGCCATTGCGTATGGCATCAACGGGGTCATCGTCGACGGCACTGATCCTTGCCAGGTGTACGACGCCGCGCATGAAGCCTGCGATCGTGCGCGCCGGGGCGAGGGTCCTACGCTGATCGAAGCCAAGATGATGCGAATGAAAGGCCACGCCATCCACGACGCCGCCGAATATGTTCCCAAGCCGCTCTTCGAGTATTGGAGAAAACGCGACCCCATCGCTCGCTTCGAGAATTATCTGCTCAAGACGAAAAGCTGGCTCACGTCAGAGGAAAACCGAGAGCTAATCGCGGAGATCGACCGCGAGCTCGACGCTGATCGCGAATTTGCCGTGAACTCTCCCATGCCCACGCCCGAAAGCGCCGCAGGCGGCACCTATTGCGAAAACGGTTGTCACCAGATCGCGCCGAAATACGGCGCACCCAAAGCACCTGTAACCAATCGCCGCCCTGAAACTCTGAAGAAGTCAGAGGCGGCGGTGCACTTGAAGTGAGATGTCGATCATTTGACGTCGCCGGGTTTTCAGATCATTAGCGTCCCCTGCGTTTTGGGGGAAGTAGCTTGAATATGCCGCAGCTTACGTATCTAGAAGCGATTCGCCAGGGAATCTGGGAAGAAATGGAGCGCGACTCCGCCGTCTTCTGCCTAGGTGAGGACATTGGAATCTACGGGGGCGCGTTTAAGGTGACCGATGGCTTCGTCGATCGCTTCGGGCCCGAGCGTGTCATCGACACGCCAATTGCCGAGTCTGCTATCGTCGGTGCTGCTATCGGAGCGTCCTACACGGGGCTGCGTCCTGTCGCCGAGTTCCAGTTCATGGATTTCATCGGCTGCGCTTTCAACCAGATTGTTAACTTCGCAGCCAAATGTCACTATCGATGGGGAGCGCCCGCGCCCATCGTTCTTCGCGGACCCAGTGGTGGCAACGTACACGGCGGCCCCTTCCACTCTCAGAATCCGGAGGCTTATTTCTCGCACACTCCCGGCCTCAAAGTCGTGTGTCCGGCAAGCGCTTACGACGCCAAGGGCCTGATCAAAGCTGCGATTCGCGACAACAACCCTGTCATCTTCTTCGAGCACAAGTATCTCTATCGCCGTATCAAAGAAGAAGTGCCCGATGATGATTTCATCGTGCCGCTCGGTAAAGCGCGGTTGGCGCGCGAAGGTCGCGACCTGAGCATCATCACTTATGCGGCGATGGTCCATGTCGCCGTCGAAGCTGCCGAACTGCTTGCGAAAGAAGGAATCGCAATCGAAGTCCTCGACCTGCGCACCGTATCACCGCTTGACAAAGAAGCCATCGCCGAAACCGTGCGCAAAACCAACAAGGTCATCATTCTCCACGAGGACGTTCGCACCGGTGGGCTGGCGGGGGAAATTGCCGCGATTATCAATGAAGAAGCTTTCAATGATCTGGATGGCCCAATTGTGCGCATCACCGCGCAGGACAGCCCGGTGCCTTTTTCTCCACCGCAGGAAGAATATTTTCTGCCAAAGGTGAGCGATGTCGTTCGCGAATCCCGCAAGTTGAAAGCGTACTAAGTAGTCCGGTGCGTAAACCAGACACGCATGACTATCGTTGCCGGGTCCCAAATAAAGGAGGGCTGAGATGCGCAACTTCGTTCTCGGGGTCGTCGTTACGCTGGTGATCCTTGTTTTGGTTGTCGCCGGTGCCGCGCTGCTCGGTCTGATGCCGACCGATGCCGAGGCGAACCCGCCCCGCTGGGAAGCCCGTATCGCCATGTCCGCTCTCGACGCCTCCATGGAACGCCACGCGCCTCGCATCAACAATCCTCTTCCTCCTACCGACGAGAACATCATCGACGGAATGAAGATCTACACCATGAACTGCTCCGGTTGCCATGGCACGCTCGACAAGAAAGAGAGCCTTTTTGGCCGTTCCTTCTATCCTCGCGCTCCACAACTGATTCTCGAGCCCCTGGACGACCCCGAGTGGCACATCTTCTTCGCGATTCGCACGGGCGTCCGCTACACGGGCATGCCCGCCTGGGGAAAAAACTTGAGCCAGCAGGACATTTGGAAGGTGACCGCATTCCTCTCGCGCGTGGAGAAGCTCTCACCCGGTGTTCAGGAATATTGGAAGAAAAGTTTCGGCGTCGAACCGCCGGCAGGCGAGGCCGAACACGAAGGCCATCATCATGACTAGCATTCCGGCATCCACACTCGTGAGTTTCCGGCTGATTATCCGGAGCCGGCGAAGGATCAGAACTCCTAGACGTTCGTAATACCCCCGTCACGACCGGCTCCGTTCCCATCCGCTCACTCGTCGCGATACACTAATTTGTTTGCGCCTGCCCGCTGGGGTGCGCTATCCGTGTCTTGAGGCGAGTGACAATGACCATTGCGACCCGCACCAATCCGCTCTCATATCTCACCGATCAGTTGAACGATCTCAAAGCCAAGGGCACTCACTTTAAGCTCCGTGTGCTGGATGACGAGCAGGCTCCCGTCTGTACATTCGACGGTAAAAAGGTCATCAATCTCGCGTCGAACAATTACCTAGGCCTCACTACCCATCCCAAGCTGCGGGAAGCGGCTCTCGCTGCGACCCGCAAATATGGCGTGGGCTCCGGTGCGGTGCGCACTATTGCGGGCACCATGAAGATTCACATGGAGCTGGAGGAAAAGATTGCGCGCTTCAAGAACGTCGAAGCTTGTGTGGTCTTCCAGTCAGGGTTCACAGCCAATGCGGGCACAGTTTCAGCGGTGCTGGGCAAAGAAGATTTCATCATCTCCGACCAGCTTAACCATGCCTCCATCATCGATGGCGCGCGCCTCTCGCGAGCCAAAATCCTCGTCTTTAATCACAAGGACATTGCCCACGCGGAGCAGCAACTCGTCAGTGTGAAAGATCAGCCCGGCAAGAAGTTGCTGATCAGCGACGGCGTGTTCTCCATGGACGGCGACATCGGTCCGCTGCCCGCACTCTGCGACCTCGCCGAAAAATACGGCGCCATCATGATGGTCGATGATGCGCATGCCTCGGGCGTCTTGGGACGTAACGGCCGGGGCACGATAGATCACTTCAACGTGCACGGCCGAGTAGACATCCAGGTCGGCACCCTGTCAAAGGCCATCGGCGCCTTGGGCGGCTATGTTTGCGGATCGCGCGACTTGATCGACTTTCTCTATCATCGTGCACGGCCCTTCCTCTTCTCCACCTCGCATCCCCCGTCAGTGGCTGCGACCTGCATCGCTGCTTTCGAGGTACTCGAACAGGAGCCCGAGCGCATCGAGAAGCTATGGGAGAATACTCGCTTCTGGAAAAAAGAACTTGGGCTGCTTGGCTTCGATATTGGCGGCAAGACCACGCCGCCGAGCGAGACACCAATTACGCCAATCATCATTGGCGATGGCAAGCTCACCATGGACTTTTCGCGCGAACTGTTCAAACAAGGGGTGATGGGCACAGGGATTGCGTTCCCTACGGTTCCGGAGGGCAAGGCTCGTATCCGGACCATCATGACGGCCACTCATACGCAGGACGAACTGCAGCAGGCACTCGATGTGTTGAAACGAGTGGGCAAGCAGATGCGCATTGTGGCATGAGTTTTGCCGGACGCTGGTTGTCGGGGGGAAGAACCTCAAATCAGAGGATGATTCGCTCGTCGCCTACGCGCTTCGTTACTCGCTCGCGATCCAGATACTCCAGCAGTGGGATCGCATACTTCCGGGTAATCCCCGTCATGTCTTTAAATTTACCCACATCAATCTTCGGCGATCTGGCCTTGTACTGCGATACTTCTCGGCGTAATTGCTCCAACGCCGTCTGATGAAAGACCAGCTCGTCGGAAACTTTCACCAACACTTTGTCGCGAAGCAGGAGCGTGACAATCTTCTGCGCCCGTGCCTTATCGACCTTGAGTCCGGCAATTACGTCGCGGAGGAAGGGAACCTTGAGCCCGGCGGAGGCGAACGCCGACTCGATCATTTTCTTCGATTCCGCCTCGTCGTCTTTCATTATCACGGCGCGACCGGGAAGTCTGACCAGATCGCCTGTGACTTCGAGCTTCCTTTCCCTGACAAGCATGCTGAGGACGGCCTCAAACACATCCGTGCCCGGAATCCCGCATTCCTCTCGTAGAGACTCCTTACTGCAACCTGTGTTCAAGGGATTCTTTACGTGAAAGTTCGTGACCCCTTTGACCAGGAGCGACTTGAGTGCATCGATGGCAGCGGCCTCGACGAATCTTTCGCCAATGCGAATCACGCGAATATCCTGAACTGCACCCCCAAGCGCCTTCTCGATCACATCCCGCGTCCATCCCGTTTCAGCAACAGCCTCTAACAGGGTCAGTCCGAGCTGACCTCGCTGCGCTACTCGGGCACGAAGGATCCTGGCTGCATCGCCGGAATTAAGTGCGCTCAAGAACGAATACAATTCCGACGCTCTCCGCTTTGCCGGAACGGCCGCATTGAGCACCAGCCCTCCGCCGATAGTCACGACAGGGGAAAACTGCCGCAGGATGAAGCGGTCTCCGGGCAGGAGCAGCGCGGGGTCGGCCAACCGCAGTTGCGCATACGCCGATTCTCCCGGCCGCAATACCAGTCGGCCCGCATCTTTGGGCAGCGTTCCGTAAGCGGCGACCTTCGACCGGTATTCTCGTGACCCGCTTTCCTGAGGCCCGGGGTACAGCACCACTTCCGCTACTGTCTCCATCGTGTACGCGTGAAAATGGACACGCGCGCGATCTTTCATCGGCTTGGCCGATGGCAGCAACGACAGGGAAACATCCACTCGCGACGTGCTCCGGAACGTGCTTGGCGGGGCCACCATTGTGCCGCGCCCCAGGTCTTCCACGTTCACCCCCGCTACATTCAGCGCAGTACGCTGTCCCGCGATAGCCTGTTCTGCCTGGCTGCCATGCACTTGGATTCCGCGCACCCGGACCCGCTTACCGCCGGGAAAAATTTCCAGATCCTCTTCCCGGCGGATGGTGCCAGAAAGCAGCGTGCCGGTCACAACCGTGCCAAAGCCTTTCATGCTGAACACGCGGTCAATCGGCAGCCGGGCCAATGCATTGGAGTCCTTGTTGGATACCTCGGAAGCCACTTTCACGAGTGCTCGTTTCAAATCATCGAGGCCGGCCCCGGTCATTGCACTCACTGGCACGACGGGCGAGTGCGCGGGATCGAGAAACGATCCGCGAAGGAACTCTTCCGCTTCGAGTTGCACAACCTCCAGGGTGTCCGGGTCGACCGCATCCGCTTTGTTCAAAATTGTGATTCCGCGGCGTATCGAAAGCAGGCGGCAGATATCGAAATGTTCGCGAGTTTGGGGTTTGATCGACTCGTCGGCCGCGATCACCAGCAGCACTAGGTCGATTCCTCCTATGCCCGCCAGCATGTTACGCACGAAGCGTTCATGCCCGGGCACGTCGACAAAGCCCAAACGTAGAATTTCGCCATCGCCAGTCGCAATATCGAGATGGGCGAAACCGATATCGATGGTGATGCCGCGCCGCTTCTCCTCTTCAAGGCGGTCGGCGTCAATTCCCGTGAGTGCCTTCACCAGGGACGTCTTGCCATGATCGATATGCCCCGCTGTCCCAACGATGACCGACTTCATAACCATCAAGTATATTCGGCGTTACGAGCTCGCTGCCGCCGTCACCCGCGCTCAACCTGTTCTAGAGCATAGCGCCCCTCAGGCGAGGCTTTCCGCACGGAGTGAACCGCGAAGCATTTTCCTCCCCAGCTCGCCCGGCAAAATGAGAAAATAGAACTTCCCCTCTATGACGAGCCCCGCTATTCCTGCCATTACTCCGGATGTCATTCGCGAACACGGCCTTACTCCTGAAGAATACGAGAAGGTCAAGCGTCTGCTCGGACGCGAGCCCTCGATCACCGAGCTTGGCATTTTCAGCGTGATGTGGAGCGAGCACTGCTCGTACAAGTCGTCGCGGGTGCACTTAAAACGCTTGCCGACACGCAGCCGCCGGGTAGTGCAGGGTCCGGGGGAGAACGCCGGCATTATCGACATTGGTGACGGTTGGGCGTGCGCATTCAAGATCGAGTCGCACAATCATCCTTCTTTCATTGAGCCGTTCCAGGGCGCGGCTACCGGCGTGGGCGGCATTTTGCGCGACATCTTCACGATGGGCGCTCGCCCCGTCGCCGTAATGGATTCCTTGCGGTTTGGGCCCATCTCCCAACAGTTAAGCACCGATGCATCAGTTGATGCCGACCGAAGCTCTTCGCTTGATGGGCAAACAGAGGGCTCCCACGAAATCCACAAGAACCACTCCATCATGGAAGGCGTGGTTAGTGGCGTCGCCTCTTACGGCAACTGCTTTGGCGTCCCAAACCTGGGCGGCGAGACCAAGTTCGAGCCTTGCTATTCGGGAAATCCGTTGCTCAACGCCTTCGCTTTGGGTCTGGTCCGGCGCGACCAGATCTTCTATGCCAAGGCGGCGGGCGAGGGGAATCCGGTCATTTACGTGGGGTCTAAGACCGGGCGCGACGGCATTCATGGCGCAACCATGGCCAGCGAGGAGTTCAGCGAAGGATCCGAAGCCAAGCGGCCCAACGTACAGGTAGGGGATCCGTTCCTGGAGAAGCTGCTGCTCGAAGCCTGCCTCGAAGCCATGCAGACGGGCGCTATCGTCGGTATTCAGGACATGGGTGCTGCCGGCTTGACTTGCTCAACCTGCGAAATGGGTGCGCGTGGGAACGTCGGACTTGAGATTGAACTCGACCGCGTACCTCAGCGTGAAACCGGCATGACTCCCTACGAGATCATGCTCAGCGAGTCGCAGGAGCGCATGCTGCTGGTCGCCCAGAAGGGCCGCGAAGAAGAAGTATTCCGGGTCTTTGAAAAATGGGGTCTTGACGCGGTCGAGGTGGGACGCGTCACGAACGACGGCAAGATGCGCGTGCTGCAGCATGGCCAGATGGTGGCTGAGATTCCTAACCAAGCCCTCACCGACGATGCCCCCGTCTACAAGCGTCCGCTGGAGCGCTGGGAGCCGCCCGTCGATCGCGAAATGCCTGTGCGTATTCGCCTTGCCGAGGCGGGAGACCTGACGGAAAACTTCAAAAAGCTCTTGGCGGCCGCCAACGTGTGCGGCAAGCGCTGGGTATGGCAGCAATACGACTCCATGGTACAGACCAATACCGTGGAAGGGCCGGGCGCCGGAGATGCCGGAGTGATCCGCATCAAAGGCTCACAGCTTGGACTGGCCATGGCCCTCGATGGCAACGGCCGGTGGTGCTACCTGGACCCGCGGCTGGGAGCGATGCACGCCGTGGCCGAGGCCGCACGGAACGTCACCTGCGCGGGTGCTGTCGCGGCTGGTGCCACCAACTGCCTTAACTTTGGAAACCCGGAAAAGCCGCCCATCATGTGGCAGTTCTCCCAGGTAATTGACGGCATCACCAAGGCCTGTGAGGAACTGGAAATTCCTATTACCGGCGGCAATGTCAGCTTCTACAACGAAACGCTGGGCGAAGGGATTTATCCAACCCCCGTTCTGGGGGTAGTGGGCATAATCGACGACGTGCACCAGGCGGGGTACATGCCATTTCGCGAGACCGGGCGCACGATCGTGCTATTGCGCGCGGGCGAGCCTGGGGACATAACTGACGTACAATCCGAGTTTGGTTCTTCCGAGTATGCCAAGTCTGTGCTCGGATTGGTATGGGGCTATCCCCCAGCTCTCGAGTTGGAGAGAGAGGCGGCGCTGCAGAAGGCTGTAGTCGAGATCATTCGCTCCGGCTTGGTGGATTCGGCGCACGATTGCGCGGACGGCGGGCTTGCCGTGACTTTGGCGGAAAAGGCCTTTCCGAACTCGATCGGTTTCCGTGTGGATGTTGCTGGCAATGGCGTACCCGCCGAGTTTGTGTTGTTTGGCGAAGACGCCAGCCGGGTGGTGTTCTCTTGCGACCCCGCCAGTGTTGGACGAATCAAAGAAGTAGCGGGGAAGTACGACCTCTCGGCGGACGCGATCGGCGAAACTGTTCCAGACAGCGTGGAAATCAGGGTAGATGGCGCAGTTGTCGTGTCTGCTGCCATACGTGAATTGCGTAGTGTGTACGACGAAGCGCTTGAGCGTGCCTTGCGGGCTGATCCGGAGATGGTGGCGGCAGATTAGACGAGTGCGGCGGTCGTTCATTGGCCGTTAGTGACTGGGTAGAACGCGGCTCTAAAGTTGTAATTTTGCGGTGAGTGCCAGAGGCTAAAAGCCAAATGCTGACTTCCGATAAATTTCGCGAAGAGTGCGGGGTGGTCGCAATCTATTCCCATCCGGAGGCGGAAAAGCTCGCCTATCTGGGATTGCACCAGTTGCAGCATCGTGGGCAGGAGTCGGCGGGCATTGTGACCTCCGACGGCATGGCGCTGCACATGCACAAGGCGATGGGCCTGGTCGCGGATATCTTTACGGAAGAGGTGCTTGCGACGCTGCGGGGCACGCTCGCTATCGCGCACACTCGCTATTCCACGGCGGGCGATTCCGCTCTGCTCAATGCCCAGCCGATCCTGGTGCAGTCCAATAAAGGCACGATCGCCGTAGCGCACAACGGCAACCTGGTCAATGCGCCGGAGATCCGGCAGAGGCTGGAAGCCCAAGGCTCGATTTTCCAGACTAACAGCGACACTGAAGTCATCGTTCACCTCATAGCTCTTTCCCGCGAGCACACGCTACCGGAAGCCATGGCCGACGCGCTACGCCGCGTCGAAGGCGCTTTTTCGCTGGTGATGATCAGTTCCGATCGCATTTTTGCGGCGCGTGATCCCCGCGGTTTTCGCCCCCTGGCCATGGGCCGCATCCCGGCGCAGAACGGGCAAAAGCACGACACCATCGTCTTCGCATCAGAAACTTGCGCGTTCGATCTCATCGGCGCCACCTACGAGCGCGACGTGAAACCCGGCGAACTCGTGGTCGCGGGACCCGAGGGAATCAACTCGCGTTTTTACCTGCCGGCGCTGGAACAATCGAGCTGCATTTTCGAGCACGTGTATTTTTCGCGTCCCGACAGCGTCGTGTTTGGCCGTTCGGTCAACGAGAGCCGGGAAGCGCTGGGCCGGCAACTGGCGCGTGAGGCGCCCGCCGATGCCGATATCGTCGTGCCCGTCCCCGATTCCGGCGTGACTGCAGCCATGGGATACGCGGCGGAAAGCGGCATCCCGTTCCGCTTCGGCCTCATCCGCAACCACTACGTAGGCCGCACTTTCATTGAGCCTTCGCAATCGGTGCGGGACTTCGGGGTCAAGCTCAAGTTGAACCCCGTGCGCAGTCTTCTGGAAGGCAAGAGGGTGGTACTGATCGACGATTCGATCGTGCGCGGCACGACCAGCCGCAAGATTGTTCGCCTGATTCGCAGCGCTGGCGCGCAGCAGGTCCATATGCGCATCTCTTGCCCACCAACCATTTCCCCCTGCTTCTATGGCGTCGACACTCCTTCCAAAAACCAGCTCATTGCCGCGAACAAGTCTCTGGAAGAGATTCGCGAGTATATCGGCGCCGACTCTCTGTCCTACCTTTCCGTTGAAGGTTTGAAGCGGGCATGCGGCGACACCGAAAAGAGCACTTACTGCACTGCCTGCTATACCGGACAATATCCCACCAACTGGGTCGACGTTGAAGATATTCAGGCCGCTGGAGTTAAGCCGTAGGAGCCCACAAGCAGCTCTGTTGTGACTTCGGTCAATCGTACAGCGTCTTCCGTCACCTGAACCGGCCCAACCTATCCCATTAACATGGTTCCATGAAGGGACTGAAACTCGACCGGATTATCAGCGTCGCCACCCTGCTGACTTCAGTAATTGCCCTCTATCTGGTTTTGAAGAAACCTCAGCCGGTGGCTCCGCCCATGCCTCCCGCAGCTGCCGCCGCAAACGCGCAATCTTTCCAGCAGAAGCTAGATCAGCTGGAGCAGGCAAGGGCGCAGGGGCAGAGCACTGAGGTTCACCTCAGTGCCAATGAAATCAATGCAGCCGTGGCTCAGGCGGCGGGAGATATTCCCGCGGCGGCACTGCAACAACAGGCTTCGGGATCAGTCGCCAGTCAGGCGCCCGATGCGGGAAAGACGACCGAAGGCTTGCCTTTACCCGGCGGAATCAGCGCCGGCGATCAGCCAACGGTCAAGGATTACTCGTTGGATTTCGAAGGTGATCTGGTCAAGGGCCAATTCCTGACGCAGGTTGGCGGCAAGGATGTCTGGGTCACGCTTTCCGGACATTTGGGTTCGAAGGATGGTTATGCCACCTTCGATCCGACGCAGTTCAAGGTGGGGGATCTGAATGTTCCCGTTTCGCTGGTCAATGATGCCCTGCAGAAAAAGTTGGCGGAACAGCGTGATCGCTTGAAACTGCCTGATTATGTGAACCAGATGAGCGTGCAGAACGGCGAACTGGTTATGAAGTAGAATTCAAGGCAGCGAAGACCCGTCCGCTAATTGATTTGACGCGGCGACTTCCGCGTACCATCTCCCGGATTGCTTGATCGTGCGTTTCTGCGTGGAGAAATCCACGTGAACTAATCCGAAGCAGTGGCTGTAACCGAATGCCCACTCGAAGTTGTCCATCAAACTCCAGGCGTGATAACCGCGCACGTCAGCACCATCCTGCAGTGCGCGATCGAGTTGCTCCAGGTGTTGCTGGTGGTACTCAATCCGGCGGGTATCTTGAATTTTCCCGTCCGGGCCTGGCCGGTCGCTGTAAGAACAGCCGTTTTCGGTAATTTCAATGACCGGATGATCGTAGTCGCGGCTTACGCGCATTACGCTGTCGTACAGTGACTGCGGCCAGAATTCCCAGCCAAACTCGGTTTTCGGACCGTCATCGCCGCCGATCTGCATTTTCACGGGTAATACCAGCAGCTTGGGATCGGAAAAGCGCTCGCCCCGATTGGCTGCCGCCGCAATAGTCCGCGTGTACACGTTTATGCCGATAAAGTCGAGGGGCGCGCGCACCAGCGCCGTGTCTTCCGAGCGTATCCCCATGAAGAGTTCAGGAGAGATTGGGAAGGCTTCGGGATAAACGCCTTTCAGCGCGGGATCGAGAAACCAGCAGTTTATGATGGCGTGAGCGCGCTCCGCGGCAAGTTTGTCCGCCTCGGAATTTGTCAGCGGCTCTACCGGGGACATGAAGATGGCCGATCCGGCGCGGGTTTTGGGTGCTGCCGCTTTGAGAGCGCGAAATCCCAGTCCTTGGGCAATGTTAACTGTGTGGGTGGCCCTGAAGAATCCCAGGAGAGTGCTGCGCCCAGGCGCATGAGTTCCGTTCAGGTACCCGAAGCTGGTAAAGGAATTTGGCTCGTTCATCAAAATCCAGTCGGACACGCGATCGCCGAGGGCGCGCGCAACGATATCGACGTAATCCGCAAAGCGGTACGCGGTCTCGCGGTTAGGCCAGCCGCCGGCATTTTCGAGCGCCTGGGGAAGGTCCCAGTGGTAGAGCGTGGGAAATGGGCGAATACCGGCCTCGAGCAGGCCATCGATCAGGCGCCGGTAGAAGTCCAGGCCCTTGGGATTTGCGCAGCCCGAGCCGTCCGGCTGAATTCGGGGCCAAGCGATGGAGAACCGGTAGCTGTTCAGGTTCATCGCCCGCGTGAGCGCAATGTCGTCGCGATAGCGGTGATAGTGATCGCAGGCGATGTCTCCCGTGTCACCATCCGTGATTTTGCCTGGAGTATGGACGAAGCGGTCCCAGATGGATTCTCCCTTGCCGTCCTCATTCCACGCGCCTTCGATCTGATAGGCGGCAGTGGCTGCGCCCCAGTAAAACCCAGGCGGGAATCGGCCCGGCCTGCGAGAGAGTTGGCCAGCAGAAGCCGGCTTATCGCTTGTCGCTGGAACAGCTTCGTCGAGTGAAGACGGGGCTTCAGAAGTCATTGTGTGAGGTTAGGACGGCTGCCCTGACCCGCGATTCTAACACTCGTCGCAAGTTTCCGCAGGTTCCCGCGTATACGCCCAGTCGAAGCTTTGGGTCGAAAATCAGGTTAACTACGTTTAACGACTTTCGTATACTGGAGTGAAGATGATTACCGTCTCCAAGGAAGACTACCTCAAAGCGATCCTCGAAGCAGAGAGCGAGGGCGAGGTCGTCTCGGCTACGTTGGCCCACTGGCTTTCCGTCTCACCGCCCGCAATTACCATGGCGTTACGCAGGCTGAAGAAGGACGGCCTGGTCACCGTGCAGCAGGACGGGCGTGTACGCCTGACGGCTGCCGGGCGCAAGATTGCGCGCAAACTGACGCTTCGCCATCACCTGATCGAACGCATGCTCTCGGAAATGTTCGGCATGGAGTGGTACAAGGTGCACGACGAAGCGGAGCGGCTGGAACACGCGGTATCACCGGACTTTGAGGCCAAGCTGCTGGCCAAACTAGGCTCTGGCGGCGCTTGTCCGCACGGTAATCTGAGCGAACTGGAGACGCCTGCGAGCCGGCGCAAACGAGGTCTCTTGTTGCTGGCGAATGCCGAGCCGGGGAGCACCTACCAGGTCAGCGGAATTTACGAGCGGGATCGCCGCCTTCTTGAGTTCTTTCACGAGCGCGGCATACATCCCGGAGCGCGCGTGGGAGTCACAGGCCGAAACTACGATCAGACATTGAGTCTACAAACCGATGCCGGCAGTATTTCATTGGGCGGCGCCGCCGCCGAAAAGGTCTGGGTAACCCGCCAGACCAAAAGTATCTCTAAAGTTCGCTCGCAAGTAACTTAACTATAGTTTAGAGTTTCTTGTATACTTCCGCTAACCAGCGTTTCCTCCCCTCCGCTGCGTTGTGAATCAATGGCCGAGCTTTCCCATCCCGCGGTCGCCCCTGTGAATCACCGGGTGCGCTTTAAGTGGTTGCCCGCTTTCCGCAGGGGCCAGGTCTGGGCCTACTTTGGGCCGGCCTTCGTCGCCAGCGTGGCCTACATTGATCCGGGAAATTTCGCGACCAACATTCAGGGCGGTACCGAGTTCGGCTACACGCTCCTGTGGGTGCTGCTGTGGTCGAACCTTATGGCCATCCTGGTGCAGTACCTGTCGGCCAAACTGGGAATCGCCACTGGCCGAAGTCTTCCGCAGAACTGTCGTGTGACCTTCTCGCGCAGAACCAATCTATTTCTGTGGATCGCTGCCGAACTGGGCGCGCTCGCTACTGATCTCGCCGAATTTCTAGGCGCGGCACTCGGTTTCTTCCTTCTCTTCCATCTCAACCTCATGCTCTCGGCTGTGATCACCGGCGTCCTGGTGTTCCTCATATTGACCACTGAGTTATACGGGTTCCGGCGTCTCGAGCAGATCATCATGCTCTTCGTGTTCGGCATTGGCGCTTGCTATGCCATCGAAATCTTTCTTGCGAGACCGAACTGGCCGCAAGTGGCGCACCACATCCTGGTGCCAAAACTCGGCGTAGGAAGCGTCTACATTGCGGTCGGGATGCTGGGCGCCACGGTGATGCCGCACGTGGTCTATCTCCATTCTGCGCTGGTTCAGTCGCGCGTGAAGGAGGATCAATTCCGCTGTCCTACTGGACAATGGCTGCAGCGTTTGCGCCATGCTCGCTACGAACTGATTGATGTCCTCGCGGCCATGAACGGCGCCTGGCTGGTGAATTCGGCCATGATCGTGATGGCGGCCGCGGTCTTCTTCCATACCGGACGCCCTGTGGCCAGCATCGAACAGGCGCACGAGACATTGAAACCGCTGCTGGGCGGGCTATCGGCCGCCGCGTTTGCGCTGGCGCTCTTGTTTTCAGGACTGTCTTCTTCCACCGTGGGCACGATGGCCGGTCAGGTGATTCTGGAAGGATTTCTCGACATCAAGTTCAGCATCTTCTGGCGGCGCTTGATTACCATGATTCCGGCCCTGGTCGTCATTGCTGTCGGGCTCGATCCCCTCCGGATCCTGGTGCTCTCGCAAGTTGTGTTAAGTTTTGCTCTACCCTTCGCCCTCATCCCACTCATTCTGCTTACACGGCGTGAAGACCTCATGGGCGATCTGGTGAATAATCAGCGGACGAATTGGCTCACCTACATTACGATTACAATCATCATTGCCCTGAATGGGCTGCTCCTCTACCAAAGCTTCGGGGGAAAGTTTTAAACTGTAAGTTCCGCCGCCCCGTCGTCGCTCATCGAGTTCATCAGCCAGGGAACGGGTAGTGTGGAGCGGGTTCAGAGTCTGTCTCTGCTGCCGGGCGCGAGCGCCTCCCGCTACATGCAAGAAAGGAATGCAGTCATGTCGGTCAACAGTTTTGGTAGTCGGTCCACTCTTCGCGTTGGCGGCAAAGAGTATGTGATTTACCGCCTGGATGCCCTGGACAAGCAGGGAATCTCGACGCGGCATCTGCCTTACTCCTTGCGCATCCTGCTGGAGAACTTGCTGCGAACAGAAGATGGCAAGAATGTAACCAAAGAAGAGATTCGCACGCTGGCATCTTGGAACAGCCGCAGCAAGCCTGACAAGGAGATCGCCTTTACGCCCAGCCGCGTGCTGCTGCAGGACTTTACCGGGGTACCTGCCGTGGTCGACCTCGCCGCCATGCGGGACGCCATGCAGCGTTTGGGCGGCGACCCCACGTTGATCAACCCCCTTCAGCCCGCGGAGTTAGTCATCGATCACTCGGTGCAGGTGGATGAATTCGGTTCGCCGAGAGCCTTCGGATTGAACGCTGAGTTGGAGTTTCTGCGCAACAAGGAACGCTATGCGTTTCTGCGCTGGGGGCAAACTGCCTTCCGGAATCTTGCCATCGTGCCGCCTGATACCGGTATCGTCCACCAGGTGAATCTGGAATTTCTGGCGCGGGTGGTGTTCGTGCACGAAAGCCAGGGCAAGCGCACTGCCTATCCCGACACTCTGGTAGGAACCGATTCGCATACAACGATGATCAATGGCCTGGGCGTGCTGGGATGGGGGGTCGGTGGCATTGAAGCCGAGGCGGCGATGCTCGGGCAGGCGGTTTCCATGCTAATCCCGCTGGTAGTTGGCGTGAAGCTCACGGGACGCTTGTGCGAAGGCGCCACCGCTACGGATCTGGTTTTGACCATCACCGAGATGCTTCGCAAGCACGGCGTCGTTGGTAAGTTTGTCGAGTACTTTGGTCCGGGCCTGCGCGATCTCCCGCTCGCCGATCGCGCCACCATCGGCAACATGTCGCCGGAATATGGGGCAACCTGCGGGATCTTTCCCGTCGATAAAGAGAGCTTGAGTTACCTGCGCCTGAGCGGCCGTTCCGACGAACAGATTGCTCTGGTCGATGCTTACTGCCGCGAGCAGGGTTTGTTCCATGACGAAAACACTCCGGAAGCAGAATATTCCGAATTACTCACGCTTGACCTTTCGACGGTGGAACCGAGCATGGCCGGACCAAAGCGCCCGCAGGACCGGGTGCCATTATCCAGCGCCGGAGATTCATTCCGCCAGGCGTTGCCATCTCTGATTAAGCCGGGCAAGGCCGCGGTAGTCCCGGGCAATGGTGCGAAAAGCAATTCCAAGCAGGTGTGGGAGGCAGAAGGTGGAAATCCCACCGCTGTGGGCGTGGAAGATCCTCGCGTGGAGGAACACGTTCCCGCGAGCGTGCAGGATGCGCTGCAACATGGCAGCGTTGTCATTGCTGCTATCACCAGTTGCACGAATACTTCGAATCCGTCTGTCATGCTCGCAGCTGGACTGCTGGCAAAGAAAGCGGTCGAGAAGGGCTTGTCGGTTGCGCCATGGGTGAAGACGTCGCTCGCTCCCGGATCGAAGGTCGTGCTTGATTACCTGGAGAAGGCCGGGCTCATGCCTTATCTGGAGCAGTTGAAGTTTCACCTCGTGGGTTACGGCTGTACCACGTGCATCGGAAACTCGGGGCCGCTTCCGACGGAAATTTCACAAGCCATTGAGGAAAAAAATCTCGTCGTTGCCTCGGTCCTGTCGGGCAATCGAAACTTCGAGGGCCGAATTAATTCCGAAGTACGCGCCAACTACCTGATGTCGCCGCCATTGGTTGTGGCCTTTGCGCTCGCCGGAAGCATCGATCGCGATTTGCGCAAAGATCCATTGGGCCGCGGAAAGAACGGCAAGCCAGTCTACCTCGCCGATATCTGGCCTTCTCAGAAGGAGGTTGATGAGGCCGTGCAGAAATCAATCTCCTCCGAGATGTTCCGCAAAAGCTACGGGGAGGTGTTCGAAGGCGACTCGCACTGGCGCTCCCTGCCGGTGCCCCACGGGCAGACTTACGCGTGGGAGCAGGATTCCACCTACATTCGACGAGCGCCCTTTTTCGACGATATGAAGGTCAAGCCATCGCCAGTCAACGACATTACGAATGCGAGAGCATTGGCGGTGCTGGGCGACAGTGTCACTACCGACCATATCTCTCCTGCAGGATCAATAAAGAAAGATAGCCCTGCCGGGAAGTATTTAATCGCGCACGGGGTCAAGCCGGCCGACTTCAATTCCTACGGATCACGCCGCGGCAATCATGAAGTCATGGTCCGCGGTACCTTCGCCAACGTGCGCCTGCGTAACCGGCTGGTGAACACGGAAGGTGGTTTCACCCGACATTTTCCGTCCCACGAAGAAATGACCATCTTCGAGGCTTCGGAGCGTTACCGCCGGGAGGGCGTTCCCCTGCTGATTTTGGCGGGCAAGGAGTACGGTTCGGGTTCGTCCCGCGACTGGGCTGCCAAAGGGCCGCAATTGCTCGGGGTGCAGGCGGTGATCGCGGAGAGCTTTGAGCGCATTCACCGTTCCAATTTAGTTGGCATGGGAATTCTGCCCTTGCAATTCATGCCGGGGGAGAGTGTCGAATGGTTGCAACTTACGGGTGAAGAGGTGTTCACCATTGCGGGGATTCGAGACCTCATCGAGAAGTTTGTCCCGGGTAAACATGTGGCGGTGCAGGTCACCCTGAATGGCCAGTCGCGAAGCTTCAAAGCCATCGTTCGGATCGATACGCCTCAGGAAGCACAGTACTACGCCAACAACGGCATCCTGCAGTTCGTGCTTCGGCAATTGCTGACCGGCAAGCCGGAAGCCGTGCACGCATGAATACGCTGTCCTGAGATTTGTACACAGTGATCCGTATACGTAATTGCCAACGCCTTCCGACATTCGACTGAGTGTCATTCCAGTTTGCCGCTCATGAAGGCCGCCGGGTCCGCGAGTAAACCACCGCACCATCTTCTCTGTTCCGCTTCGGGAATCCAGTGAAAAAGATGAGCGTCTATGTGCTGCAAGTCACCGCATTTGATGGACGCCTGGATTCAATCTAGCGCGGGTAATGCTTCTTCACATTCTCTGGCCGTTATTGCCAAAGGTTGCTCGACTCCAACGACCTTGGTAGCGGCGGCGCTTTTCTTCATCCAGCGAACAAGAGAGGCTTGAACATGAAGAGACTTCACATTCATATTGGTCTGCTATGCTGCATGTTTCTCAGCGCCGGAGCACAACGACTCCGGAACGCGGGAGAGACTGCGCCGAAAGCTAATCCTGTTACCGCATCCAATCCTACAGGTGCAACTTACGCTCTGATGGCGTGGAGCGAACTTGGCATGCACTGTATTGACGGCAAAGATTACTCCATCTTCTCCGTCCTGCCACCGTATAACACCCTTCACGCTCAATTAGTGCAGAAGACCGAGCCCCCGGTTCTGATCAGCAGCGGGGTCACGATTACTTATCAGGCGGCTGCCGATCCGAAAGGATCTTTCAACAGCCGCAGTTCCAACAAAACTAATTTCTGGAACTGGGTACGCACGCTCTTCTTGAACAGCGTTCCGCCGGATGTGGGCTTGGCCAACTACTCCGTTCAGAGCAACACGCCGCAAGCTATGACGTACAACACATCCGAAGGGTACTGGGAAGCCGTCGGCGTCCCTACCGTTCCTTACGATGACAAAGGCAACTTCAATCCCTATCCAATGGCACAGATCGTGGCCAAGGACACGTCAGGAAATATTCTGGCGACCGCCAACATCGTGCTCTCTGTCAGCGATGAGATGAGTTGCAAAACCTGCCATGCATCTGGAGCCGATCAGTATGCTAAACCCGCGGCCGGATGGGTTAATAATCCAAATGCAGCCAAAGACGTGAAGTTGAATATTCTCAGGAAGCATGACGATCGTTGGCCCATCTCTCAATACCTGAGCCAGCTACAAACTAACGGGTATACCTATCAGTCGAGCTTGTATCAAACCGCGCTGGGAGGCACCCCAGTTCTTTGTGCCGCCTGCCATAGCGACAATGCGCTTGGATTGCCGGGCCTCACCGGAATCAAGGCGCTCACAGCTGACATGCACACGCTCCATGGAGCGCAGATCCTGCTCTCGAATGGGAAGACGCTTGATCAGAACAGCATCACCAGCGATCTGAATTCCTGCTATTTGTGCCATCCGGGTCCTGTGACTTTGTGCAAGCGGGGTGCCATGAACACGCAACTATGCTCCGCCTGTCACGGCAACCTGAGCAAAGTGGGGGATCCCACCCGCACCGGCTGGCTTGATGAACCCAGTTGCCAGATGTGCCACAACAGCAGCCTTCGCTACACTTCTACGTTTACTGCGAAGGGACAATGGCGGCAGACAAAGGACATGACCTTTGCCACTGACCCCAATGTCCCGCAAACCGGTAAAAATCTCTATCGCTACAGCCCCGGCCATGGACAAGTATTCTGCTCTGGTTGTCACGGGTCCCAACACGCCGAATTCCCTAGTCTTCAGGCTAACGACAACGTGTATCCCGTTGCTCTCCAAGGTTATGTGGCAAAGGTTACCGAGTGCACGGTTTGCCACAGCAACCTCGGAGTCAACGCGACGGGAGGCCCGCACGGCGTTCACAGTCTTGGACAATCATGGGTCAACGAAGGCGGCCATCAAAGCTATGTCGACAGCTACGGCTACCAATCGTGCGCGTATTGCCACGGAGTGAAGTACAACGGCTCGTTCCTTTCCCAAGCCAAGGTGCAACGTACGTTCACGCTTGATGACGGCAGGAGCAAGACCTTTCCCGCACTTCATCAATTCACTTGCTACGACTGCCACAACGGGCCGAACGGCGGCTAAGTTCTGGGCGACAATGGCGCGGGCTACGCCCGCGCTTTTTTTTTGCCGCTGTGAGCCCATCTTCCTCACGACGATGGGCCCACAATCGACGCGCTGCTATAATGAAAGATTGTCCCCATGAGCAAGAAGCGTCTTATACGGTCTACAACAGTTTTGTGTGTGCGCCGGGATGGCAAGGTCGTCATGGCTGGCGATGGACAGGTAACCCTCGGCGAATCAGTCATCAAGCACACTGCCCGGAAGATCCGGCGGCTCTATCAGGACAAGATCCTGGCGGGATTTGCCGGATCGACTGCCGATGCCTTTTCTCTCTTTAGCCGCTTCGAATCCAAGCTGGAGCAATATCATGGAAATCTAGGGCGGGCAGCCGTAGAACTGGCCAAGGATTGGCGCACCGACAAGTTCCTGCGCCACTTGGAAGCCCTTTTGCTCGTCGCCGACAAGGAGCAAACTTATCTGCTCAGCGGTCAGGGTGACGTTATTGAGCCCGACAGCGGCATTGCAGCGATTGGCAGTGGTGGACCGTTTGCCCAGGCCGCCGCGCAGGCCCTTGCCGATCACACCCAGCTTCCGGCCCGCCAGATTGCCGAAGAAGCGATGAAGATTGCGGGCAAGATGTGCATCTATACCAATGAGAAGGCAGTGATAGAGGAACTGTAGAACGTTGTTTGCCGTAGGCTCCTGAAGCAGGAGCGCTGGCGACGAGCGGCCAACAACCTTGTTTTCATTATGGCTATTTATCTACCCGGAACTCTGGACGAAGAACAACTTGCGCTGGACGAGCTGACGCCGCGCGAAATCGTGGCGGAGCTCGATAAGTATGTGGTTGGGCAGAAGGATGCCAAACGCGCCACGGCCATTGCTCTGCGCAACCGCATGCGCCGGCAAAAGCTCGCGCCTGACCTGGCGGAAGAAATCATACCCAAGAACATCATCATGATCGGCCCTACCGGCGTCGGCAAAACCGAAATCGCTCGCCGCCTCGCCAAGCTCACCAACTCGCCGTTCCTCAAGGTGGAGGCTTCGAAGTTCACGGAAGTTGGTTACGTGGGGCGCGACGTCGAGTCGATGATTCGCGACCTGGTTGAGATCGCCATCGAGATGGTGCGCGAAGAGAAGCTAGAAGACGTGGCAGACAAGGCCGAGATGAATGCCGAAGAGCGCCTGCTTGATATCCTGCTTCCTCCCACGCCCACGCCGCGCACGGGAGATTCCAGCAGCGGAGGCGTAGTCATCGACGGCAACACGAGTCTCGCGGAATCGCATTCCCGCACTCGCGAGAAGCTGCGCCAGCAACTGCGGGAGGGCAAGCTCGACGAGCGCATGGTGGAAATTGAGGTGCGCGAGCGCTCATTTCCTTCGTTCGAGATCATCTCCAACCAGGGTATCGAGGAGATGGACATTAACATGAAGGACATGCTGCCCAACATCTTCGGCCAGCGCACCAAGAAGCGGAAGATGAAGGTCAATGAGGCGTTCGAGTACCTGATCCAGGAAGAGGAGCAGCGCCTCATTGACATGGAGCAGGTCACGCGTCTTGCGATTGATCGCGTGGAAAATTCAGGCATCGTTTTCCTCGACGAAATTGATAAGATCGCGGGCCGCGAAGGCGGTCACGGGCCCGACGTTTCACGCGAAGGCGTGCAACGCGACATTCTGCCGGTCGTCGAAGGAACCACGGTCAATACGCGTTACGGCATGGTGAGGACCGACCACATACTGTTCATCGCCGCCGGCGCTTTCCATGTCTCCAAGCCGAGCGACCTCATTCCGGAACTGCAGGGCCGTTTCCCCATCCGCGTAGAGTTGCAATCGCTCACCATGGATGACTTCATTCGCATTCTTACCGAGCCCAAGTCGTCCCTGGTCAAACAATACACGGCGCTGCTTGAAACCGAAGGCGTAAAGCTCGAATTTACCCGCGATTCGCTGGAAGAAGTGGCGCGTTTCGCGTTCCGCGTGAACGAAGGCACGGAGAACATCGGAGCACGGCGTCTGCACACCATCATGGAGCGTGTCCTCGACGAGATCAGCTTCGAGGCTCCTGAGAAGAAGGGTCAGCAGGTCATCATTGATGCCGATTACGTCCGTAAAACGCTCAGCGAAATAGTGAAAGACCAGGACCTGTCCCGCTACATTCTCTAGACCGCCTGCAGACCTCATGCGCGAAGCTGGGCAATGAAAGCTGGATTAAAACCCGCGTCCAGCGCGGTTTTCAACCCTCCAACCGAAGCAACCACCCTGCTGCGACTCCCATCTGAATGGCTGAATTCCCTTTTGGAGGAGGCTGTGCGGTTCACGTTCCTCGCTGTCGTCGGTGCAGTGCTGCCGTTGTGCGTGCTGCTCCTGTCTCAGACTTCCCAAGCTCAAACCCTCACCTGCAATTACACTTTCTTCGCAGTAAACAATAATGGTGCCAAACCAACCACAGCAAGCGGGATCAACAGTTCGGACACCATAGTCGGAGGTTGGTTCACGGCCACGGAGAATGATGCTGCTTTCCTTCGCAAGGCGAACGGCTCCATGTCCACTTTCAGCTATCCGGGATTCCCCACGACTTTCTTTTCCGGCATCAACGACAATGGCGCAATCGTCGGCGCATTCGGGCGGCACCAGGCTTTTACGGACCACGGTTTTCTGTTGCAGGGCGGAAAGCTGACCCCAATAAACTATCCCGCCTCGATCCAGACGGTGCCCAGCGGAATCAACAACAATGGCGCGATTGTGGGAACCCATTGGCAGAGCGAAGTCGATTCCAGCGGCTTTTCCCTCATGAACGGAGCCTACACTGATGTCCGATATCCCAACGCTTCCGCTACCTCCGCAAACGCGATCAACAATCTGGGGGGCATCGTCGGGGATTTCATTGATAACCAGCAACCCGTGCCTCACATTCACGGATTCATTCTGACAAACGGCCAGTTCCAGCAGGTGGATGCCCCGGGCAACAACTACAACACCACCCTGACCGGCATCAACGATCAGGGAATCGTTACTGGCTGGTATCAGCAGACCACCGATTCCGGCGGCATTGGATTCGAATATGTGAATGGGACCTTCAAAACTCTGGTCATCCCCAATGCGACCAGCGTGTCGGCTTCAGGCATCAATAGTTTGGGCGACATCACCGGCGTGGCTGTAAATGGCAAACAGCAGCTTGGTTTTCTCGGCAAGAATTGTCATTGATTGTCACGGAGGTGATTGTAGCGAGGTTGCAGTACGGCAAAGCCCGCGTTCTTATTTGTGCCATTCCACAATAGAACGCGGGCATTTGTCTGTTCAGAGCTCCAGCTATCGATTTCGATTTGCCGGTATTCGCGAGTCGAGGGCTTTAGGCGGTCTTTGCTGGTTTGTACAGCGGCGTTTGCGACTCGACGACCGGCGCTTTCACCAGGTGCTCGCTCAGAAACCATACCTGCATTTCGTTGGTTCGCAGGACATCGCTGACCACCATATCGTTGGTTCCGTCATCGCCCAGCTGCGACGCTCTCTTCGCCAGCGTACGGCAGTGGCGAATGATGATCTGGTGAGCGTCGAGCAGGCGTGAGAGTTGCACGGGTACCTCTTCGCGTCCTCTAGGCGGGCGTTCAATCTGGGTGGTCTCGGCGACATCGGCCGCCATCGCAATGGCCAGTCCGCCCAGGATCTGAATGCGCTCGGCGATGGTGTCGACCAGCTCGACTTGTTGCTCGAAGTGCTTGTCGTAGAGAAGGTGCAATTGGTAGAAAGTCGGGCCGGAAACCTGCCAGTGAGACTTCTTGTATAGATCACGCAATGTCATGGTGTCGGCCAGCATTTGGTTAAGTTGCTCCGTCATCTCCAGCCTCACCGGCTCTTCCAATTCCAAAGGGAGCATGTGGTTGACCGTCCCATATTCCTGGATTTCGGGAGCTCGTTGGTGCAATCGAGGCTGTGCGCTTATTTTTTCGCGGTTGCCGGAACCATCTCGTTTCGCCATGGGGAGTTCTCCTTTGCAGTTAGGGGTGAAATGAATGATTTACCACCAGTGCGCTTGCTTGGATGTCGTGGCCCTGGTTTTCGGTGTTATAGGGCGGCTGAATCTCCGGTCCCCATTGTAAGCACAATCGGGAAACGAGGGTTGCCTCGATCACAGGCTTTGGCTTCTACCACGGATGACTTCACCGGCGCTGAATGTGTTGGATGTCTGGGGCCAGGGAAGCAGGAGAACGAAGCCGGGAAGATAGATTGGAAAACGTTGCCGAGCCTCACTGCGTGCGCGGCAGAATTCAAAAACCCGCCGAGCCCCTCCTCCAAAGTGGTCCGGCGGGTTCTTGTCGTGTCACGATGCATTGCCAGAATAACAAATGATCGTGTCACGATGGAATAGCCCGAAAGTGGGGGG
>Ga0070741_10000838_pt1 | contig 102258 bp, 104 predicted proteins | sample Coa_R1_4_FD_66440 | JGI IMG/M metagenome (GOLD analysis project Ga0070741, IMG submission 66440) | Surface soil microbial communities from Centralia Pennsylvania, which are recovering from an underground coalmine fire - Coalmine... | ecosystem: Environmental > Terrestrial > Soil >... | reverse complement strand
GACGTCGTCTCTTGCACAGCATGGGTACTACGCGTACGCTGATTTTCGACCCATAAGGTTCACGACGAACGATTTGCATTACTACTGCACTCCCTCTCCCAAGTGGTTCCCCGACGGCTGGATCCACAAGTAGCAGCTAGTACCGAGCATTTGCCGTCCAGCATCGCTTTGTTTTTTCATTCGGAACACTTCTCAGGCTTGGGACGGCGAAAGGTATTTGGATTTCTCCAGTAACCTGGACTGACGCAAATAAGGGACATACGATAAATCGACAGAGATGCGAAGAATGTTAGAGAACGCCCTGATCGGCGCTACTGTAGCTAGCGCGGTGGTGCTCCTCTTCTTTGTGATTCAACGAGCCTCAATCAGCGTGATCTATGTTTGGGTATGGGGCGCTATTGCAGGCGTTTGCTATGGCTCGTTCGCCCTCAAGCTTTCGATCTACGGTAGGTCTGGCGTTGTCTTACAGAATTGGAAGAACGTTCTACTCGGCATTGCCATCCTCGTCGGCATTTTGGTCATGTCGCTTAAAATTAGTCGGTTTGTTCGCGGTCCGGCAGCGGACCCCATTGCGGTTGTATTAGCCGCTTCTATTTCAATGATTGTGTCTGATCCACTGGAAGCGCCCAATCAAAGGTCGCGATCGCGGTACCTGGGCAAGAACGTTTGAGGGTAGCGGCGTCAAATATGCCGGTGTAGTACTGTCTTTGGGTTCGATGCGAGCCATAGAGATTTCCTCCTTGTCTCGCAAAAGATGAACACTTCACGCACACTGCTAGATCGACTAGCCATGAATTTATCGGCTGATTGAAGCGAACATGACTGTTCGGCCGGTAAGTCGACTATTTTGGCTTCGTCGCAACAAAGCCTACTCGTCGGATCTGTTCTTGATAAATGTACCCCGTTAGGGGTAGAATTATCGCATGGAAACAATGGAATTCACCCCGGCGCAAGCATCCGCCGTTGCGAATTTGCCGCTTCGCACAGTTCAAAAGCTTATCGAGAGGCGCCTCATTCGGCCTCGATTGCACCGCAAAGGGCGTTCCCTCCAAAGAATGCTCAGCCGAGAGCAGTTGCTGTATTTGCGGCTCGAGGCCAAAGGACTACGGCTCTTGCCGATGGCCACGCGCCGTTCCCTTGCAAAACAAATTGAGAAGTCGCCGGAGATCGACCTCGTTTACCTTACAGAAGGATCAGCGCTCGTAGTTCAAGTAAAGTCGGCACGGCAGGAACTCGACCATGACTTGGAGAAGCTCCAACGTGCCGAGGAGATGATTGTGTCCGATCCTGACATCATGCGCGGGTCGCCTATCTACCGGGGGACGAGGATTCCGGTCCAATTGGTCGCGGACATGTTGAGCCGGGGAGCAACTCCAGAGGAGATTGTGGAAGGTTACCCATCGCTTGACAAAGACAAAGTTGCACTCGCCCCGCTCTATGTTCAAGCATTCCCCCGACGAGGTCGCCCCGCGGCCAAGCCGTGGGCAAAGACAAAGCCAATTCGGACAACCCGTCATCGCCGCTCAACTACGGAGCGACATTGAAGTTCTTGATCGATGAGTGTCTTCACTCATCCTTAGTGGAAGTCGCGCACGCAGCAGGTTATGTATCCGATCATGTCAACTATTTAGGCCTTGGAGGTCTCAAAGACTGGCAGCTGTTGCCAGTCATCCGGGAGAAGGAGTTTACCTTTGTAACCAACAATGGCGCTGACTTCCTTGCGCTCCTCGGCAAGGAGCCATTGCATCCGGGAATCATTGTCATTGTCCCCAATGTTACGCCAATTCTTCAGCGGGAACTCTTCAAAGCCGCGCTTGACCACATCGGCGCACGGGATTTGACCAATAGTGTGGTAGAGGTCAAATACGCAGGAGACCGGATTGTATGTTCTGAGTACGCCCTTCCAGAATCAACAGAATGAAGGGTACGATTTGCCCTTTGCTCCCCAAAAGAGGCACATCCTTCGCACACTGTTCAGGATCGCGCGGCATTGATTAGACGGCCACCTATATGGGACGCGACTAATGGAATGTCGGTCGCAGGACGCTTTAGCGGCAGGCCCGACTTTGACTGTTGTGGCGCGGCCGAATGGTTGTGTGTTGCTTGTTACCAAACTTGGCACTGCCACGCGGTGAGCGCTTGTTCTCGATCTTCATGATGATTAACCTCATGTGTTTGGATTCGCTGTACGAGAGTTTGTGGTCACTGTTAGCGAATGATTAGTGGATCACAATAGATAGCCTGGGGCGATGCCCGCCTGCCTTCCACATGATTCTCACTTCCCCGAGAATCCGCTTGGGCATGACCAACCATTGCCGGTTGATCCGAGCTCTGCATCCGCCATGAACAACGCCGGTATTCACTGAATTTGTTGTCTCCAGGTTGTTTTTGACCTTCTCCCTTGCATGTAAATCCAGGATGAGAACATGTAAATCGCTTTACCTCACAGGGGAAGGGCCATCCAAGTGGTGGCCCTTACTTTTTGCATCGAAATTACATACTACTTAGATGAGAACGTTTTTGGCGGGACGCTCACCTATTTACATGATTTGCCATCCGATACGGAGCCAATGCAATGTCCAGAATAAGATATGCACTCCTGCTTCCAATACTTCAGATCTGTCTCGCGGTATCAGTCAGTGAATGGAATGCGTATGCGTACAGCCATATAATGCTCAAACGGGAATACTTACCAGTTACAACACCGTTTTTACTTTACCGCGGAGTAAATGCACCGGCGCTTCTTTTCGAAATGTTGTGTGTTCGATATCTTCCCATTTACCGTGTCAATCAGCCTCCGGCAACCATTTTCGGATTGGGTTGGGATGAAGTGGTGTTTCTCATTGCGGCCGTTTTCACTTGGTTCATAGTCGGCCCTGTTTTAGATAGGTACCGGCGAAGGTCTAAGGTATTCCCAACAGGCATTCCTGCCCTCCGAATTCTGGTCACATCGTGTATCGGAATATTGGGCATCTTCCTCCTTTGTGGCGGAATCTTTGCCCTTTCAAGAGCGAGGCTGTCGCCAAATCCCGTGGGGCAAGTGTGTGAAGGTACCCTATTCGTGGCATGGTCCGTGGTTTTACAAGTGATAACCGCCTTTCGATTGCGTACGACCGTTCATCGGTATTTTATGGGTGCGCCTCAAAGGTCTTGATGGGACCAAATTGAATGCGGCAACCAAACAGGCTCCCGGTGGGCGTTAGGCGGTTCCGGTTTGTCGAAATGGGTCTACTGCAGAAAGAGTATTCCGCGGTGAGAGGAAATCCGAGCCAGTCGAGACCGCACTAGCTACCGAGTACAAGCGTGCGAAGCAAGATCTCACATGAAAAAATTAGGATTTAGCTTGATCCGCGTCAATCCGACTTTGCCGCCAGTGCACTGAAGTCTTTGATAGCAATGCCGGGAGCAATTTATCGCAGCAGTTGATGGCGATCACGACCCAGACGAGGAAAAACGCCGAGTTGTGGGGCATACTTGAGGAATTGCTAACGGAGCCATCCTGCCGTTCACCAGATTAACGAACCCGCCGTGGAACGCGATTTCACCATGCCGGAAAAGGCGTGCCAGCATGGCTAAGGCATGATACGCAAGCGTTTGGTTGATGAACGGCTCCTGCCGCTCCGGCGCCTCGACAGCGCTACAGGCCGGCAGATCGTCAGAATTGTCCAGAAGTGGTGTGACGATCTCGGGAAATAATTCCGCCACGGTTGGGAGTCTGTTGGACGGATTACGGCACGTATCGTCCTAAGCCATCGAACTGGTTTTCCGAACTGGCGAGATGGAGACTCGCTTGCCATTTATTTCATGCCCGGGGAGCGGTTCAGCTATTCGGGTGAGGGCTATATCTACCTGCAGCGCGTCGTTGAGCACATCACAGGCAAGCCACTTAACGAATATATGACCGAAGCAGTGTTCATGCCGTTGCGGATGGCCAACAGCAGTTATGTATGGCGCCCAGACTTTGATGCGCTAACCGCTACAGACCACGATGCGGATGGCAAGCCGGCCGACTTATGGAAGCCAAAAGAAGCTGGAACCTTTATGCGCTCGAACCGAATCCTGGGATGCTTCGCCGCGCCGAGCAGCAACGGACCACACGACTCAATATTGAGTTACTGGACGCGCCGGGGGAACGGCTTCCTTTGGCCGATGAGAGTGTTGATACGGTTGTGAGCACTTTTACACTCTGCACGATTCCCGGTGTGATAGAGGCCTTGCGGCGTATAAGGAAAGTCCTAAGGCCGGGTGGCCAATTGATCTTCTTCGAGCACGGACTTTCCCCCGATAGCTCAGTCCAAAAATGGCAGAATCGGTCGGAGCCGTTGTTTCGTTGGGTATTCGAAGGCTGTCATGTTACGCGTGAAGTTCCATTTTTAATTAACCGAAGCGGCTTCGACATCGAACAAATGAACGAAGGATACCTCGCCCCACTTCCTAAGTCGGGGTCGTATTGCTGGTGGGGTGTCGCATGCCCCAGAATTGCGAAAGGGTTATGATTCGCGTAGATAGCGGGCAGGGAGGCTTACCTCTATGGACGCGCAAGCTCATTGGGAAAAGATTTATACGGAGAAAGCTCCGAATGCGGTTAGCTGGTATCGTCCCCACCTTGAGAGGTCACTGACACTTATAGGACAGGTCGCGGCTGACCGATCTGCATCAATCATCGATGTGGGCGGCGGTGAATCCACACTGGTTGATGACCTTCTCGCCCGGGGATACGAAAACATCACCGTGCTCGATATTTCGCAAACCGCCATCGATGCAAATCGAAGACGATTAGGTCCCGTGTCGGAGCGTGTGCATTGGTCGGCTGCCGACGTTACAAGGGTTGAGCTACAACGTTCCGCCTATGATGTGTGGCACGACCGCGCTGTCTTTCATTTTCTTACCTCATCAAATGATCGTGGCGCTTACATCCGTCAGGTTGCACTAGCGGTTCGCAGTGGAGGACACGTGATCATCAGCACATTTGGACCTGAAGGTCCAATGAAGTGCAGTGGTCTCGATGTTGTTCGCTACGATGCCGAATCGTTGCACAGGGAGTTTGGCATACATTTCCGTTTGCTGGGCAGTTCTAAAGAACTGCACCGCACACCGTTCGGGACAACACAGCAGTTTCTCTACTGTTACTGCCGGGTTGAATAATTTGCCAGTAAAACCCAGAGCAATTGCCGGAAGAGCTGGCGTCGTAGACGGGTATTTGTTTCTGCTTTATGCCTCGTGTCGTTTGTTTTGCGAGAATCAAAAGAAGCTTTCTTAGCTCGCGCCCGCGAATGTGGTTAATAGGAAAGCAAGAATGGGCTCGTACTCACAATACGTTCTGCCACATCTGATCAACCTGGCGATGAGGAATAAAGATATGACCCGCCTACGGGCGGAGTCGGTGCCGCAAGCGCATGGTGACGTCCTGGAGATCGGGTTCGGCTCCGGCCTGAACTTTCGGTTCTATTCCTCGGACGTGCATCACGTTTATGGTGTCGACCCATCCATCGAGCTTCAGCGGATGGCGTCGAAAAAAGCATCAGCTACACTATTTGAGGTCACATTCTTTCGACAATCTGCAGAAGATCCCGTTCCGCTGCGTGATTCAAGTATCGACACAATCGTCATTACATGGTCGCTTTGTTCAATCCCGAATCCTGCGGCAGCACTTCAGCAGATGAAGCGAGTATTGAAGCCGACCGGTGAACTCATTTTTGTCGAGCATGGACGTTCGGAAGATGCCAGAGTGTCGGCTTGGCAAGATCGTCTAACGCCAGTCTGGAAACGAATTGGAGGTGGCTGCCATCTCAACCGAAAAATCGACGACCTCATTAAAGCGGCAGGGTTTCAAATCACCGAACAGAAGAACTTCTATTTGCCTGGACCACGCCCAATGACCTACATGTATCAGGGCGTCGCACGTATTCCGTAGTTCGGTGGTCCGAACTCGCAAAAACATCCTTGACTCTGGACTGCGCTCCAGATTGTATGCTTGGCTAATGGCGAGCATTCAGAACGGCGTACAACCAACATTTCAGATCGGTGAACTCGCGAGACGCACTGCTCTGAGTATCGATGCCATTCGGTTTTATGAGCGTCGCAAGCTTCTGCCGCCAGCCTTCCGCAGCTCAGCACGGTTTCGTATTTATACGACGGACGACATAGATCGCCTGCGATTTGTACAGCGAATGCAGCGTTTAGGCTTTTCCCTCGAAGAGATCAAGAAGTTAATGGGTATTCGTGCCGACAAAGCGCATGCCTGCGCAGCGGTGCGGCAGTTCCTGAAGACGAAATTAGATGACGTTAGGATGAAAATCCGAGAACTTCAGCAACTTGAAACCGAACTGACGGCCGATCTGGGAAAGTGCAATCGAGCGTTGAAAAAGCAGCGAGGGAAAACGTGTGCCTGCCCCGTGCTCGAAGAGGTGGAACGGATCGACGTATGAAGATCGAAATTCTGTATTTCCAGGGCTGTCCAAACCACGCACCAGCGGCTGAGATGGTGAGAGAAGCCCTGAACTCATTGGACCGAGAGGACCACATTCATGAAGTGGAAGTCCGCACCAAAACGGAAGCCGAAGAGATTAGATTTGTGGGTTCTACGAGCATTCTCATCAACGGTGAGGACATCGAGCCGTGGGCGCGTACCACAAAGGATTTTGGCCTGAGTTGCCGCACTTACATCAATGGCTCGCACCGAGGCGGTATTCCATCGCGCGAGCTGCTCCGTCGCGCGATCATGGAGAGCATTCGTGAAAGCAGTTGAGAGAGTCGCCCCTGCGGCCGCGATACTCGCCGCCCTGTCGGCGTTGGCGTGCTGTTTGCCGTTCGGAATCATGGGTGCTCTGGGGCTGGCAAGCATTAGTGTCTGGATCGCGCCGCTACGTCCGTGGCTGCTCGGTGCTGCCGTTTTATTGCTCGTCTTGGGATTCTGGCAGATCTATCGCCGAGGCAGTCGTTGCAGTACCAAGCGTAGCCACATCAGTGTGGCGCTGTTCTGGTTGGCGCTAGCTGTGGTCGTTCTAATCACGATATTCCCTCAGCTCATCGCTAACTGGCTTGCAGGATAAATACTGATGACACGAAAACGAGCACTCTGGTTGATCGTCGCAATTGTGATTCTTGCAGTTGCTTTCTACCTCTGGGGATCGAGTTCCACTCCGCCCGGCCAGCCGCCGCTCGTCTCGCTTGCGGAAGCCAATGTTTCGCAGTTTCAGCAAAGCTTCGACGCCGCGAGTGCCAGCACGCGAGTCGTGCTGCTTTTGTCTCCGACTTGACCAAAGTGTCTGCAGGGGGCCTCTGCAGTAGAACGCATTCTGAAGCAAACTCGGTCTGAATCGGTGCGAGTGTTTGTGGTTTGGGAACCAATGCTTCCTACCGACTGGTATCGTCCCACTCGGCCAACTCTCAAACGCGTTTCAGATTCATGTGCAGCGCAGTTTTGGGACAAGAACCATTTGATTGCCGCTCAAGTTGAAGCAGCAGTTGCAGCGATTTCATGGAAGTGATCCAAACTGCTGCGAGAATGGTGGGCACTTGTGGGATATGGCTGCGGTGTATCCGGCGGGTGTCAAATGGGGAGAGGCTGCTCCCCTTTTCGATGATGGTCCGGTATACCGAATTGCGCCTGCATTGGAACAGAAGCTGTCAGGTGTTGTTAACACATCATCAGTTAAATAGCTCGACGAGACGTGGTCAACAATACCAGCGTTGCGACTGTGATTCGCGCAGATTAAGGTAAGAAATGATCGGCAATCACCCGATGCCGACTGGTTTTGCGAACTAAGTAAATTACAGTGACTGACGCATGTGTACGCTTCACAACTGGGGAGTACACACAGCGCTCGCGCAATTCCGAAAAGGTCGGGGAGGACTCTTGCTGTTTCCAATCGGTGGTGCTTGAATGATCGGCTAAAAGTCGAAGACCTTGGCCTCTGCCCGGACCAGTCAGAAGCCAAATTAAGATACAGCTTTGAAAATGAACTTCGTTTGCAATTCCAACCGCCCGGTTGTTCGGCGCGGCGATTGTCCTTCTGCAACCCACCTCATTGGGCGGGAGCAAAGATTTGAATGGCTGCGGGCTGTGAACCTTGGCGCCGGACTGCCAGGAACAGACGATCAATGTCAGGAGAAAAATAGCTCGTGCGCGCTCCTTTTACCGTGTGGATACGAGCAAGTTCAGAGTAATGATCTGCATCTTTCTGTTGAAAAACCGAGATTGCGCCCTCGCCTCCGCTTGCGTAGATTCGTTTTCGCTTTTGGTCGTAGAAAACATCGTCGCAATCACCTACTGCGGGAAGTTTTTGGACGATGTTTCCGCTATCGGTATCAAAGACCAGCAACCGCGCTGGCAATCGAGTCACGACGAATAAGCGATGCTCGCTTTCATTAAGGGCCATTGGATAATTCTCAAATGCCATTCCCGTTTTCCAGGTCGCGATTGTCGCGTGCTTTTCGCGATCGACCACGGCGACCTTCCGCGAATTGGGAAGGTTTACGTAAATTCGCGGTGTATTTTTATCGAGTTGAAATGATTCTGGATGGGCATCCAGCTTGATGTCAGCGACTTTGTTACCGTCACTGTCGATTTCGCCCAAAGCGCCACTTCCGTAACCGACGTAGATTCGCTTGCGACCAGAATCGTAGCGCAAATTATCCGCGTCATCGCCGTACTCTAGAGTTTTCAACTGTGCATAAGAGCTCCCATCAAGGATGCGGACACTTCCGTCGTCCCCGTTTGCAACATAGATTCGGTTCGTCTCAGGAACGTAAAGCACTCCCTGCGGTTCTTTGAGTTGAGGGATAGTTTTCACGCGTTTGGCTGCGTTGACATCAAGTACTTCCAGAGTGTTGTTGCCCAGTGCCGAAACGAAGAGGCGATGGCCTTTCACGTCTATCGAGAGGTGGTCAATTCGTCCTTGCACATCGGGCATTTCAATAGTTTTTTCAAGGTGCAAAGGTTGGGGTGACTGAGCCCAAGCCAGGGAGGAGTACGCAAGAATAAGGACCAGGTAAGCGCGCATAAAAAGACTCCGTTCAGTCGCTCTGTGTTTGGTCAGTCATGCCGCCTTATTGTGGAGCAGCAGACCAGCTGCTCCCGCAACCAAAATCATGACTGGCTCCGGTATTTTCTTAGTCAGCATCAAGACAGTGAGCGTCACAATGCCGATCGCGAGTGTAGGAATATCAATCAGAGAGCGGCGGGCCAAGATATATGCGGCTCCGGCGATCGCGCCGACGGCGGCAGCGGTTACGCCTTGCACAAATGCCTTTACTTGGCGATTTTGCGCGAAACGTCTGTAATACGGCGCTCCAAATAAAATGATCAGATAAGGCGGAGCAAAGACTGCGAACGCGGCGACCACGGCGCCTAGAACTCCGGCTACAAGGTATCCAATGAACGCCGCGGTTATGACCACGGGGCCGGGAGTGATCATTGCTACTGCAACCGCATCAACGAACTGACGCTCCGTTAGCCAGTGGAACTTGGCAACGACTCCACCGTATAGAAACGGAACGATTGCAAGGCCGCTGCCGAAGACAAATGCGCCTGCTTTCAAGAAGAACAGAAAAAGCGCAGCAACCGTAGTGGCAGTCGCGATGCCATGAATTCCCACGAGTAGAGGATTCACAGATACCAAAAGCAGTCCGGTCTGATTCCGGGAGAGCAGGGGCGGGGCCTTAATGAACATCGCAACAACGCCGCATAAGATGAATAACCAAATAATCTCCGATTGCGTCCAGGCAGTTGTGATTGCGAGAACAGCAAAGATTAGCCAAAGCAGCAAATCATTGCGGACGGTTGTGCGAACTAGCTTGATCGCACTGCGTACGATGATTGCGATGACGGCAGCACCGATGCCGTAGAACATGCCCTGAATCCATGACAGGCTGCCAAAATGGACATATAGCGCAGCGACAGCGATCGCCATGAGAAATGAAGGCAGGATAAAGGCAGCGCCCACAAGGGTTGCGCCGATAGACCCCGCGCGCAGCCAGCCGATGTACATCGCCAATTGAGCTGCGAGCGGCCCAGGAGAAAGCTGTGAAAAGGCAAGACCTTCGAGGTAATCCGCTTGCGAGACCCAGCCTCGCGCTTCTACCAGGTCTCGCTGCATGTATCCGGCTAGAGCGATCGGTCCTCCGAAACCGAAGGTACCAAGCCGCAGGAAATACGCCAGCAAATCTCGCAACCCGAACGGGACTGTCTCAGTCTCCAGCGTCAATGGTTGCGGCTGCGCTTGTAGGCTCATTGGACTTCTTTATTGTGTGCTTTCCTTGCCGAGTTGATCTACGGCGGCCTTGAACCCGGTTGCCAGCTTTTCGACCGGTCCCCGTCCCCAGTAATGCAAGAAAATGATCATCGGCTGCGTATTAAGCATGTGGTGATGGATTGCGACCACGTCCAAGCCATTCGATCGGAGCGCCTTTAGGACGGGGTTCACCTCATTCTCCAACATTGCGATGTCGCCTGCGACGGCAGCGTCATTATTAGTTCCGACAAATGCAGCCCACGTATTGAGACCCATGCGTGCGTTAATCGTGGCTCCCATGTCCTTAAGGTTTAAGTCGTCCCGCCCTAGAGTAATTTTGTAAACCGCCCCATTCTGGTCACCCGCATGCCCCACAATTTTAGCTATTCGTTCGGTGTCGAGACTCGTGCTCTGTTTGGAGGGCGAAGGAGCTTGCTTCTGCACGGCGTCGGCTTCGCCGATTTTGGCAGGACCGATGAGATCGAGTGCCGGCCTCAGCTGATTCGCGAGTTCGACAGCATTGCCATGTCCATGGATGTGCATAAAGAAAACTCGCGGTTGTTCCCAAAAGAAGTGATTGTGGAGTGCAGTCACTTCGAAACCATGGTCAAGCAGGGCGGGCATCACAGGATTCACTTCGTTCTCGGTGAGCACTAAGTCACCCATAACCACATCTTCACCACCATCGCCTTTGGTCATCGCAAACCAACCACCAAATCCGAATGGCGTTGGAACGGCGAATCCGTTGATGCTGACTTTCAGATCATTCCGGGGAATATTGACTTTTAAGACATTCGCCTTGTAGTCGCCTTTTTTACCAACGATCTTCAATACCTGCTGGTAGTCACTCGGGATTTCCTGCGCAGGCGAGAAGTGAGCAAATGCCACAATAAATATTGCAGCGACGAACATTCGAAGTGCGCGGGTTATTCTGCGTTCTCTCATGGCGTCTCCTTAATCCGGGTTGAATTCGTGTACCAAATAGCATGGCAGACGAACCTGAATGCCCCCTGTAAGCCGTCTTCACGCCCGAAAGCTAACAATAGCCAGGATGGGGGAACCACGAATGGCGCTTTTTGGCATACAGGTTTCATTCATGTGGCAAATCTAGAATTAAAGCTCCGAGACTGCCTCCTTCCGGGAGGCGCGAAATGTGAGTTTGCGAGTCACTCGTCTATCAGGAGGTTGAATATGCAGAAGCTAGTTCGGTTATACGCATTGCTGGTATTCGCGTTCACACTTGGAGCTTATGTCGCTCCGAGCGCGTCCGCACAAGAAAAGATGGCAGGCAGTAAAACTACCGTCACAGGTTGCTTGCAGAAGGGTGACGAGGCTGGCGAATATTCCATCACTGGAGAGGATGGGAAAACGTATGGGCTCCGCAGCACGAGCGTAAAACTCTCCCAACATCTCGGTCATAAGGTAACGATTACAGGAACACTTAGGCCAGAGACGGCCGAGAAGGAAAAGGGCGAAGCTGAGGAGCACGAAAAGAAGGAGGCCGCCGAAGTTGGCGACATCAGAGTGACGGCGCTCAAAATGGTCAGTGACAAGTGCCAGTGATCGACGCAACGCTGGCTCAAATATTTAACGGGTGGCGCCCTGAACTTCAGGGCGCCATATTATTTGCTTTTGGAGGAGGCTTTACCGCTACGAAACCTATTGCTCTGATGGAGACATCCGTTGACCGACGACCAATAACTTCGCCCGCAGGGCCTTTTCCTGCGCCTCCAGCGGCAGGTAGTGTTCATGCCAAAACTGCATTCGTTGTGGTTGTGGGAGTTCAGCCATGCTGCGAATCATCGAACTTTCCTGTTTCATGATCTTGTTCAACGTCCGCGTGACATCCAAGATCTCTGACATGTTTTCCCAATTTGTAATGTGGGGCTTCCGGTAAAGTCTGCTGATACTGAAAAAACTTTCATCTCGCTTGCGGGCTTGATTGTAGAGGTCTGTGATTTTCTGCAACTGCCGGTCATCGTCATCGAGGAGCGGGCTCATCTGGGCGTAGGCGCGGATATAGTCGTTGATGTCCTTCAAGTCGGCATCGCGAATACTCATTATCTTTTCGCCCGTATCCTGCAACTCCGCGGCCGTCTCAGTGAGATCCTCAGACAGAACTCGGTCATTGTGTTCCTGAACGGCAAAAGTGATGGCCAAGCTCGTAACTATGATGAGAAGGGCTGCGCCAGCCCCGTAAATCCATCTGAACGTTCGTTGTCGCTCGTCAGCCATTTTTGAAGTTCGAGTCCAATAGCTACTTTCCGGAATTCTGCTGAGCTGAGACGGGACTGCCGGGGCGAAGCTCATCTGTGCCCCGAACCGCGACGACATCACCTTCGTGCAGATCGCCAAATACTTCCATCAATTTGTTGGATGTAGCACCAGTCTTTACATCAACCCATTCTGCTTTCCCATCGCGAATCCGAATAACGAAGACTCGTTCGAGGGTGTTGGCAACCGCAGTCGTCGGAACAAATAATGTCGGATACGATCTCCGCACGGGCCAGAGTATGTCAGAAAAACTTCCGGGCGATAGCTCTCCTTTGACATTCGCAACTTCGAGTTCCACCGGCATCGTGCGAGTCTTCTCATTAACAGAATGGGCAATGCGAGCGATCTTCCCGGTAAAACCCCGGCCTGGAAACGCGGGCACAGTGAATTCAACTCTGGTTCCTTCAGGCACTCCAGCAGTGTACATTTGAGGAACGGGAACCACGACGCGGAGCCGGGATAACGTCTCGATACGCAACATCGGAACAGCGCCCGCCGCCGCTCCGGCTGGTCCCACGAGAGCTCCGGGGTGTACGTTCCGCTCGATCACAACTCCATCAAACGGAGCTCTTACCTGCAGGTAAGCCTCGGTCTGTGCAATTGCTTGGAGCGCTTGTTGAGCAGCGTTCACATTATCTTGCTGCGCTTTCAACTGGGCACGATCCGCATCGACCGCTTTCTGCGCCACAAATAAATCGTTGCCCGCAACCACACCAGGCGTCGCGGCCGCGGCCTTGAGGTGTTCATACGTGCCCTCATCGGATGCGACTTTTGCCTCGGCTGCAGCAAGCTGAGCCTGGGTAGCTTGCAGTTTTGACTGGGCCTCAGACCGCTGGGAGATCAACTCCGGCGCTTCGAGCTGCGCGATAAGCTCTCCTGCTTTAACATGCGAACCACGGTCAACACTAATCGATTTCACAAAGCCGGTAACCTTCGGGAAGACGGCGACGACCTCATAGGGATCGATCTCGCCGGGCAGGTGAACTGTCATCGCAAGCTTTTGCGAAATAACCTTCGTGACTTGGACTTTTGGACTCGGATCTGCGGGTGCAGCTTTTGCCGAGGTGGCATTGTCTTTGCCGCATGAAACTAGGAGTCCGAGATTAAGACAAAGCGCCATAGTCTGCACAAGCTTCATCGTTCACCTCGGTTGGGCGTTTCGCCAGAATTACGGGAAACAGCATAGCGGCTGTCGGGATCTTCGGGATCAAGCGAAGGAGAACCTATGCCGGCCCGCTCCTGCACCAATGAGAATATTGAAGGAAGGATCAGCATACTTGTAATGGTTGCAGCTACTAGTCCTCCTATCACGGCTCGTCCAAGCGGCGCCGTTTGTTCTGCACCTGTTCCGAATGCGATTGCCATTGGAATCATTCCGACAATCATTGCCATGCTGGTCATCAGGATTGGTCGCATGCGGCTCTGAGCACCGTGAATGGCGGCTTCGATGGCGCGAGTTCCTCCGCGACGGGATTGTTCCGCGAACGTGACCAAAAGGATTGCATTCGCAACAGCCACTCCAATCGCCATGATTGCTCCCATGAAAGATTGAATGTTCAGTGTGGTCCCCGTGATCAGAAGCATGATGATTACGCCCGAGATCACGGCAGGGACAGTTGAGAGCACAACGAGCGAAAGACGCATAGACTGGAAATTCGCTGCTAAAAGCAGAAAAATTACTAGAATCGCGAGTCCTAATCCGATGCTGAGGTTTGTGAGCGTATCACGCATCGGTGCAATCTGCCCCCTGACTCGGACGTTGACTGCTCGTGGCGGAGTTCCGACCCGCTGGATTGCCTTGTCAACTTGACTCGCCACCCTCCCCAGGTCTGTACCAAAGAGATTGGCAGAGATCGTGATCATCCGCTGGCCGTTCAGCCGGTCATATTCTCCTACCATCGTCCCATTGCGGATTTGTGCGACGTCCCCGACCAGTGGATGAAGTGCATCACTTCTAGTAATCGGAACGTTCGCGATGTCCTGAATGGACGCAACTTGAGGTTGCGGCAATTCCACCTGGACCTGATACGCGATTCCAGACCGGGGATCGGCCCAGTAGTTTGGAGTAATGAAACGGCTGGAAGAGGTCGCTTCCACTACAGATCTGCCGACCTGTTCGACACTGACTCCAAGCTGGCCCGCGAGTTCACGATTGACGTTCACTTCAACACTCGGATAATCAAGGGGCTGCTCGAATTGCAGATCGCGTAGTGATCGGATTTGTCCGAGCTCGGCGAGAAGTTTTTCTGAATAGGAGCGATCATCCTGCAGGTTCGGTCCGTTAATCGCGACCTCCACAGGACTCGGCGCGCCGAAGTTCATCGTCTGGCTCACGATGTCTCCCGCTTCAAAGGAGAATTCACTTCCTGGGAAGATGTTGGGAAGTTTTTGTCGCAACTTTTCCTCAAGATTCGTGATAGAGATTCCTGCATCAGGCTTGAGTGCAACTCTCAATACAGCTTCTTGCGGACCGCTTGTCCATAGAAAGATTGTGTTGATTGGATAGGCTGGCGGCTGCGTTCCCACATACCCGAGCGTCACGGCAACCTTGTCTGCACCTGCGGTCTTTTGAATTTCGTCGAGCACTCGAAGTGCCATCGTCTCCGTAGCGCCAACTCTGGTCCCTGTCGGTGCGCGGAAGCGGAGCTGAAATTGCCCTGCATCGACTCTCGGGAATATTTCTCGCCCTAGCAGCGGTCCGAGGAGAAGAATCACTGTGAAGGTGATGCCCAAGTAAACTGCCAATACCAGCTTGCGATGACCCATTAGCTTTCCGAGAAAATGGCCGAGCTTATCGCGCCACTTCGTCAAGCGGGATTCATCCTGATTCACAGGTTGCGCTGGTTCGCGAAGAATCCACGTTGACATCACAGGAACGAGAGAACTCGAGAGAAAGAATGAGGCTGCCATGGCAAATCCCACGGCTAGCGAAAGCGGCACGAATAGGCTCTTTGCAACGCCGGTCATGAAGAATGACGGAACGAACACCGACAGAACGCAAAGCATTGCCAGTAATCTCGGGATCACGACTTCGCGGCTCGCATCGACGACCGCTTTGGCGTGCGGGACGCATTGTCCAAGATGGGTGTGGATGTTCTCGATTGCGACTGTCGCCTCATCGACCAAAATTCCTACTGCCAGCGCCAGCCCGCCGAGCGTCATCGTGTTGATCGTCTGACCTGCTCCCCACAGCGCTACCACCGCCGTAAGCAACGCAAATGGGATTGTGGTCACGACTATCGCAGAACTGCGCAGGTCTCTCAGGAAAAGCAAGACCATAAGGCCCGTCAGCACCGCTCCTAAAATGCCTTCTCGCACCAGGGACGAGAGTGCGTTTTTCACATAAGTGGATTGATCCAATTCGTAGCTGATGTTGATATCGTTAGGGACGAGTGAACGAAAGTGCGGGATGCTGCTTTTCACTTCGTTCACCACAGCGACAGTGGAAGCGTCTGCTCGCTTCGTTACCGAGAGATAAATGGCTCGCCGTCCGTTTACCAGGGCATATCCAGTCAGAACGTCGCTGGAGTCTGAAATTTTTCCAACATCGTGCAGAAACACTGTGGGGCCAGAACCGACACGAATCGGCAAATCGCTCAAGTCTTGAATGTTCGTGACAACTGAGTTGATGGGCACCATCGGCTGCAAGTCCCCAACGCGGATGTTGCCGGCCGGCATGATGACGTTGCCCGCACTTACCGCTCTGACTACTTCTTCGGGAGACATATGGTATGCACGCAGTCGATCTGGATCAACGCTGATCACGATCGTGCGTTGATTGCCTCCAAATGGCGGGGGAGCTGAAACACCTGGCAGAGTCGCAAATAGAGGGCGCACGCGGTTGAGGGCGAGATCTTGAATTTCTCCCAGGCCGCGAGTCTGACTGGAAAACACTAGAAAGCCAACTGGGACGCTGCCTGCGTCGAATCGCATCACGAATGGGGGGACCGTCCCCGCAGGCATGAAAGCGCGTGCGCGATCCACATACGAGATAGTCTGAGCCAGCGCCTGGCTCATGTCCGTGCCGGGGTGAAAAGTGAGCTTGAGAAGTCCAACATTTTGGATGGATTTGGACTCCACGCTTTCGATCCCGGTGATATAGAGGAAGTGATACTCGTAGTAGTAAACGAGATAGCCTTCCATCTGCGCTGGTGACATTCCCCCATAAGGCTGTGCAACATAAATGACGGGCAAATTGAGGTTTGGAAAGATGTCGATGGGCATTCGTAAAAGCGCCAGCACCGATAAAAGGCCAACTGAAATAACGGCCACCAAGACGGTCAGAGGACGCCGGAGCGCAATTCGTATCAACCACATTTCAGCGGCCTCCAGTCGCACTCTTGCGCGCTTGATCTAGGAATGGCTGGAGATCGCCTTGCGCCAGTGCTTCACCGAGCAGCGCTCGCCACACCGAGAGTCGGGCAAGATTGTCTTCAATTTCGGCCTGCAGAAGAAGGCGCTGGGCTTCGGCAACGTCTACAATCGGCGCTAATGCGGCTTTGTATCGGGCATTAGCCTGTGTTTCCCCCAATCGTGCGGCCTCCAATTCGACTGGTGTGTTCTGAGTGATTAGCACTGCGCTGTCATACGCGGCCTTGGCACGCTCGGCATCCGCCGTTAATTTTTGCATCGTTCTGTCGTACTCTGCTTTCTGTGCACGCTCTGTAGACTCTTCGATCTGTTTCTTGAAGTGAAGTGACGGAAAATCAAGCACCGAGAACGTGGCGGTTAAGCCCACTGCCCAGTTGTTCCTCATGAGGTTGAGCCCGTCCGCTCCGGTTGCGAATGTGCCATCCGGGTTAGCTCCACTTCCACGACCTGAAAAGGAGCCCTGAAGATTGAAGCGCGGGTAATACGACTTGCTTAGAACTTTCTCCCTTGCCTGGGTTTCAAATAGATTCGAATTGGCGATCTGCGCTTCCGGATGGTTTGCAACGGCCGCTTGGGAATCGTATGAAGCTGGCCCTGTGGTCAGGAGTGAATCGGCGTTGATCGCAATCTTGTTTCCTGCAACACCCAACAGTTCGGCTAGTGTCGCCTCATTCTCCCGTTCCGCTTCCTGGGCTCGGATCAATTGGATTTTTGCTGCTGCCAGTTCTGCATCGGCTCGCGACGCATCCGCGCCCGGTCGCAGCTCCTGTTTGACGAGCGCGTGGACAGAAGTTGCGAGCACTTGTCGCCTATCGACATCTGCTTGGGCCGCTTTGGCTTGCTCTTGTGCCGCAGCAAGGCGCAAGAACGCATCCCCCACCGCGCCTGCCACGTCCAGCTTGGTGAGTGAGAGTTCCGCGTTAGCTCGACCTTGCTCGGCTCTCGCAACATCGACAGTGGCGCTACGATAACCGAAGTCAAAAGGCTCCCATGAAACCAATATCCCTGCCGCGCTGCCCCAGACACCGCGATCGGATGTGTCAGATAGAACCGGGCCGGAAATCGAGGGTACAACCGATTGTGGCAGTACCAGACCAAAAATGTTGTTTCGTGTAGCGCGATTGGACTGCCAGAGCAGATCGGTGCGCGGCAAATAGGCGGCGCGAGAAAGGCTAACGCCCTCCTTTGAAGCCACCGCCCTGTCCATCGATGCTCGGACAGCCGGATAATGGGAAAGCGCAAAATCAACTGCTTGATAGAGTGTCAGCGACCCATCAGGCGGTTTCACGGAAGTCTGTGCCAAGCAGACCGATTCGCTGAGCAGAATAATGAGACAAACAACGCTATTAACAAGAGTCTTTGGTTCGAAGAGCGTCAATTTCAATTTCACCTCGCCGTTCGGAAGCTGGAGACAGGGTAATCCCTGCTCACCTGCTCCACGTAGCTCTTATCCCGAAGCATGGCACAGTAACCTGAATGTCTCATGTAAGCCAAGCGGGTCGTCTACGCCGAGGAAAATTATCGCTGCAAAAGCGGCAAATGGACGCGGAAGATCGAACCGGCACCTGGGGTGCTCTGAACTTCGATGGAGCCTCGGTGCGCTTGCACGACCCATTGCGCTATCGAGAGGCCCAATCCAACCCCACCAAACTCGCGAGACCGGGCTTTATCGGCGCGGTAAAAGCGCTCGAAAATATGCGGCAGATCCTCGGGCCTTATGCCGATCCCGGTATCCTGAAACTCTGCTATACCGGAGCCATTGATTTGCGTGAGCTTAACGGAAACTGATCCGCTTGCTGGCGTGTACTTCACGGCATTATCGATCAGAACGAGGAAAAGTCGGCGTAAGGCATGAGAGTCGCCTTCGACCAAAAGCTCCTGGGTATCAATATCCTCCACAAATTTTAGTTGCTTCGCCTCCGCCAAAACCTTGCCGTCCTCACAAGCATCGCGCAAACACTCTGCCACATTTATCGGAGCGCGCTGAATGGTCTCCACTCCCGCATCCGCACGCGCGAGTAGCATGAGCTTCTCAATCAGAGATGAGGTTTTTTCGAGTTCCGCAAGGATTTCTTCCTGTGCTTCTCTATACTCGGCAACGGTTTGCGACGTGCGCAGGGAGACCTCGGTTGTCGTGCGCATTAACGCAAGCGGGGTGCGCAATTCGTGTGAAGCATCCGCGGTGAATTGTGTGATGCGATTGAACGACGCTTCCAGCCGGTCGAGCATGTGATTTAGTGTCTGCGAAAGCCGTTGCAATTCGTCGCCACTCGCAGCAACATCAAGCCTTTTCGCAAGGTTGTTCGAATTGATCTCCTGAGCCGTTCGCGTAATCTTGTCGACAGGTGCCAATGCTCGTCTGCTCAACCAATACCCAGCGGCTGATGCAAAGATGAGAAGCAATGGACTGAGCATCAGAACCATCCATTTGAATTGATCGATGGCATCGTAGAAGTCGTCCATCGGAGCTGCCACTTGGATTCGGTACGTGTTGCCTCCGGCGCTCATTTCGCGCACCAGAATACGAAGCGGGAGGTCCACGGACATCATGTTGTAGGCCGAATGGTTGGCCTTGGCCGGCACGGGCACCTCATAGTGCGTCATCAGCCGGGAACGGTAGATCCAGCGACCGTTCTGATCGCACACTTGCAAGAAATCGGCTTGCTCTCGCAGCTCTTGATGTTCCCTTAATTCATCCGGCACTCGCGCGGGTTCTTCCTGGATTACTCGCCCGATGAGTTCTTCAACTCCATCTGCTTGTCCTTCGAGACTCTCGTCAACACTCTTCTCTATTCCTTTCCTCATCGCGGCAAAGGCGATGATGCCGAAGAGAGTGAGACTCGCGAGAAGGACGACAATGTACCACGCAGTCAGCTTTAGCCTGATAGAAAAGGGCTTCATGTGCCCGAGCCCTCTCGGATCGTGTAGCCGATGCCCCGCACTGTGTGGATGAGCTTGCGATCGTGATCGCGATCTATCTTGCTCCGCAGTAGCCGGATGAAGGTATCGAGGGTATTTTCTTCAATCTCATGATCAAAGTCCCAAACGGCTTCAACAATGGCATCTCGCGGGATGACTTTGCCAGATCTACGCATCAGCAGCTCTAATAGCCGAAACTCCGTCGGGCTCAGATGAATCTCCCGGTCGCCGCGGGTAACCTGGCGGCTTGCAGGATTGAGGATTAGATCACCGACTTGAAGCGACGTCGGCCGTGGTGCAGAGCCACGACGCGCAACGGAACGGAGGCGGGCCAGGAAAACGTCGAATGAGAACGGTTTAGTCACGTAGTCATCAGCGCCGAGATCAAGGCCCTTCACGATGTCCGGCACTGCATCGCGAGCCGTGAGCATCAGAATCGGTGTTTGGTTCCCATTTTTTCGCAAACGGCGAGCTACCTCGAAACCGTCGACCACGGGCAGCATTAGATCAAGCACGACAACATCGAATTCCGTAGTAGACGCCAGCTCTAGGGCGGTACGACCGTCATACGCAAGCATGACTCGATGGTTGTACGCCTCAAGCCCTTTCTTCAGGACGGCTGCCATCTTCTTCTCGTCTTCTACAATCAGAATTCGCATCAAAATTTGCGCTGCTAGCCTGCCTGGAACTTCGGGGCATGGTGTGATTTACCTCTCCCCATTTCGCCAAACACGGCCATTACAGGTACAGGCTCTGATCGTAGCTGATGAAGATGAACGTTGCCTGAATATTGGACCTTACTCGGCGCAAAGACGCGCGTGCTGGAAACTGGAGGATTTGTAAATCACGCTCGTACCGAATCACGGGCAATACCCACTCCTGGTTAGGAACGACGATGTTTTTCAAAGGGGCACCAGTCGATCACATGCATGTCTCCGAGGACGAAAGGCGGCACCGCGATCGGGTCGATTTTTAGAGACCAGACGCTCAAAGCTGAAGCTGCATCGAAAGTGTCAGCATGCTCTGCTTACTTCAAGCTGTTCTGGTGGCCGGGATCGCGGCTACTCCGGTACAGGCTGATGGGCTCTGGTTCCAGAGCCCCTGATACAGCATCAAGAAACCGCAAGGCAAAACGCGCCAGCAGCAAGTACCAAGGGCGCAGCCACAGAAAAGAGCCAAGCACCCTTTCATCTGGGCCGGCGTGACCGCATTTTTTATCCGGGAGACACTGAGCGGCCAAAGCCTCTTATGCGAAAACTATTTTTGAATATTGTCTACGATCAGGAGGAGATTTTTACCATCCCATTTCACATTAATCGAGATAGTGCCTTCGAATGGCTAGTTCCAACGGCAGCAACTGGAGGTTTGATCGCCGCCGATATCCACATCGCAGATGCCTTTGAAAATAGTCGTGGGCAGATTCGGTGGGGTGGTCGTATATCGAATATTGGAGCATCGTACGCTGATCCCAATTGTTGCCGGGTCGTATGTCTACGGAGCATGGAGAGACAATGCGAAAGCCCGCGAAATTGGTGTGCTCGGAACTGAGTCGCTCCTCGACAGCCGGATCGTCGTAGGAGTTTTGAAGGAAGCGTTTCGACGCAACCGGCCCGATGAAAAATATCCAGGAGATTTTTGGGGAGGAGGAACTTCATTTCCTTCCGGCCATGCTATTCAGGTGTGGTCGATTGCATCTCTATTGGACCACGAGTACAAGCACAAAAGAATCGTCGGCATAACTGCATACAGTCTTGCGGGAATCGTCAGCGGATCGCGTATCGCAGCTCAGAAACATTTCTCTTCAGACGTCTTCGCTGGTGGCACTACGGGGTGGTTCATGGGGACGTATGTTTACGAGACGCACACGAGTCATCTGGCCCACAAACACGCATCACTCTTTCCGATGATCGTACCTGAAGCGGAACCATCGACCCGTCGGTATGGTCTCGCAATCGTTTTCGAGCCGCACTTCTGAGTAAGCTAAATATCCAATGGCACCAAAATTCCATAGAGACGGCGAGCAGAGGTCATCTTACGCTGCTAGTCCGCAACCTATTGGATCTATAACCGTAGCGTTAAATCTTAAGCGGGTCGTCGAGTCCCTAAAGGAGTTTTGCGGACCTCAATCTGTCCTTCCCGAGTGCGGGCCTCCAAGCAGGGCTGAGGGTGCACTGCCGGGCCATTGATCACCCGGCCGTCTTCTAGCGAGAAACGGGAAGCGTGATAGGGGCATTCAATGCTTCCGTCAACCAACTTGCCTTCTGAAAGCGGCCCACTGAAATGCGAGCACGTCTCCGCCATGGCAAAAAGACGCGGTCCGCGACGAACCAGTAATATCGGCACACCATCGTGCATCGCGCGCGTTGGCCGATCATCGGCCAGTTCTGATGCTGACAACACGGGCGTGAAGTTGTCGGGGAATGCCAAGCCGTCTGTGCGATCGACTCCGACTCTGTGCTCGTAAACCATTTTTCCGCCGAGGTGGGCCGAATATGTCATGAGAGCGTATCCCAGAGCAGCCACGATTCGGCCTCCCGTGCGCGTCTTTTTCCTTCGCATCAAAAGCGAAGTCGTAAACAGAGCCGTCGCCCCGACGTTCAGTACGCCATGGAGTAAACCCATTTTTCGAGCGGGAGGGTCAACGTCGGACCAGTCAGTTAAGCCCGTGGCAGCTGCGCCGACTGCCCCTAGGACACCTAGGGCTATCGATGCCTCGGCCGCCAAAGCAAATTCGCGACTGTTGCCAATCGAATCGAAGACGTCAAACAACATGGCAACAGTCCATGCTCCAATCGGAACGTCCTTAAGCACCACGTGCAATGGCTCACCTAGCCACGTGCCGTTAAGGAAATTTCTAATTTTCTGCGCGCCCGGCCGCCCACCAGCGTAAAGCGCTGCATCAATGCGCTTCTGAATCCTTTCATCAACTGGTTTTGTCGCCGATTGAGTCGTCATCTTTGCTGCTCCTTGTTATTGTGCGTTGGATGCCGTTTACCCACTCGGTGGTCTGGCAGCTACGTGGCTGAACTACTTCGCAAAAAGAGTGACGAGAGTTTTGCACTATCCTGCACCCGACAGAAAGGTTGTCCCGCCCAATGTCAATCGCACGCACTGGCCGCCCGGGCAGTGCGAAACGCAAGCAACTCCTGACCTACTGGAGTCTATCGTTACTCTGTCAGGTTGTATGCGCACTGTTGACTTGCACTTTCAAAGACAGAATTAACGCAAAATAATGAGCAACATTAACGAGATTGTCGTGAACTTCAATGCTTGATGGTAATCCGAACCTCCTCGTACGCGTTCATCCCCAGCGGAACAGATTTCATATCAGCCGAAATCGAACTGTGCTCCAGGTCAATTCTGATGGCATTATCGCTCCTGGGTCTGATGATGGCCTGTTCGTCAGTAGGACACGCTTGCTCTGGTGCTACCGCTACTTCATCGACGGCGAACCGCCCAACACGAACGTTGTCGGCAATGTACGACAGCATTCCTGGTTGGGCTACTACATCAGCGCTTCGCCGGATCAGAAAAACAGTGAAGGCGACCAAGGTAGTGGACAGGATGAAGATCCTCGCAGCAAACTCTCGAGCTTCGGGTTTCACGACACGTCGATGAGGGTGTGCATGAAGACCTTGATCTCACCAACTTTGCGCAGCGAGAGGTTGCCTTTCGCTTGGAACTGGAGCTCGGGAGTGATTTCGCAGACCAAGATGAACTACAACGGAAAAAACGCGAGCAACAAGGTGAGCTGCGCAACAACTGGCGCCAAAGCCCAACCGGACAATGGGAACTGAAGTTCGATTACACAGCGGAGCATGCATACAGTCATCAAGGTAACGAAGGAATTGCTCGGCTCGACGGGGGGCTCGTTGTCAGGGTCGGGCGCTCCGATTCGCTGCCTTCGTATGCCTCAGGTCGAATCGCATTTGACATCAATTTGCGGCCGCGCCAACAGTGGCATGCATGCATTCACTTCATTCCTAGCATCGAGCACTACGAGGCGAAAGCCAGTGACCAGTGCCCATCGTTTTTCGGAGAGAACTCGCGTTTCGACAGTTTGACAGAGAACTTCCTCCATGCTGCCACCAAGTTTCGCGCACCTCTAAGCGACACTCTCACTCCTGTAGTTGTTTCACTGCTGGAGAGAGCCAAGGAAGACCTTGCGGCGCTGCGGCTTTATGATCTTGATCAACGCGATAATGCGTGGATAATGGCGGCCGGACTACCTATTTATATTGCATTGTTCGGTCGCGACACTCTGACTGCCTCCTGGGAAGCAGCATTGCTTGGCCCTGAGATGATGGACGGCACGCTTGCCGAGCTCGCCTTGTGGCAAGGGACCGAGGTCAATGATTGGCGAGATGAACAACCGGGACGAATGCTGCACGAGGCACACAATGATCCTCTCGCTGCGCGTAATTTCAAACCACAGGGCCGATACTACGGGTCGATTACCAGTTCAGCCTTTTACCCAGTAGTAGTTTCTGAATTCTGGCACTGGACCGGGAATAAGACACTAGTCCAGTCACTGCTCGACCCCACATTGCGCGCGATCGGTTGGCTGGACCAGTACACGCACCTACGCGAGGATGGGTTCTACTATTACCAATCGCATTCCGAGCAAGGAGGAAAACATCAAGGGTGGAAAGACTCGGAGGATGCCATCATTTATGAAGATGGTTCTCAAGTTGAGCCACCAATCGCCACTTGCGAAGAACAAGGATTTATCTATGCTTCGAAGCTGCAGTTCGCTGAGGTCCTTTGGTGGATGGACAGAAAAGAAGACGCGAAGCGGTTGTACCGAGAGTCGGAAGAGTTGAAGAAACGCTTTAATGAAGCTTTTTGGATGGAGGACGAGGGCTTTTTTGCTCTAGGGCTGGATTCAAAAGGTCGCCAGATCCGAGCCATCGCTTCTGACCCAGGCCACTGCATCGCGACCGGAATCGTCGATGAGGCATTCGCTAGGAGAGCTGCCGATCGGCTCTTTGCTGATGACATGTTTAGCGGTTGGGGTATTCGGACGCTATCCTCCGAAAATCCCGCGTTCAATCCGTGTAGTTATCACCGAGGGTCGGTCTGGCCCGTCGAGCATGGGGCATTTGCAATGGGGCTCATGCGCTTCGGACTGTGGGATCACCTCCACAGGATATGTAGAGCGCTCTTTGAAGCTGCCAGCGTGTTCGATTTCTACCGACTACCCGAGGTGTTTAGCGGGCATCCTCGCGATGACGCGCACCCTTTCCCAGCGCTTAATCCGAAAACGAACTGGCCACAAGCATGGTCATCATCGGCCATGTTCTCACTCATGCAGGCCATGCTCGGCATATATCCTTACGCTCCACTAAACACATTGATAGTTGATCCTCATCTGCCGGAATGGCTGCCTGAGATCACGCTCGAAGGACTTAGAGTCGGTGATTCCTCTGCCACGATTCGTTTCTATCGCAAGGAAAGTGGTTCGAGTGATTACCACATTGTGGATTTGAATGGGCCACTTCATGTCATTCGGCAGCCGAGTCCCTGGTCGTTGACGGCAAATTTCGGCGAGCGGCTTAAAGACCTGGTCATGAGCGCCACCCCAGGACGTTAGTCACGATGGAAATGTTATGCAGCTGAGTATTGTGCTGCGAACCGTGGCCGTGGTTTATCCGGAGAGCATGGCGAAGGCCGAGTCAGCAGCAACAGTCAGAGTGAAAGTACTGGATCCGAGTGAAGTAGTCACTCCGGATACGCTCACGTGAGCGTCTGCTGGTGCGGGCGCACGCGGGGGCTGTTATCGCCAATATATTCAGAATGGTGGCGAGAGTAGCTCGTCTTTGAAGTCAGTGTTGTTGTCGGGCAGTGACACGAACTGAGACTTCGTTGGACGATTGCTTATGAATAAGTCGCCTGATACCGAAGTAGCGGTGCAAATCGCTGCACCGTTGCCATACTTGCCACTCTGTAGAAACTACAGCAAAAGCGATCGGCTTAGTGGCGAGGAAGGACCGAGGGGTGAAGGGGAAGTTGAGCCTCGTATTGGACAATGATGGCCTGGTTCGTGCAATCGCGCGATCACGTCCGGCGCGTGGTTCTCGACTTGATTCCGATTCTCGCATGTGACTGTCGGTTGACGAGACCATTGAGATAAGGATCTGTTCTCGATGAGCATGATTCTTCATTTGACATTGTTTTGACTAACTGCGGGTCAACCCCGCTTACCCATACAACCGTCGAACTCGCGACAACAGCGTTCAACAGCAGGAACGCTGCCTCGATAGAAAACAACGGAACTATAACCAGAAAAGGAGTAACCATGTCTGTCTTTTGGAAGAAGTGTGTTCTCATTACAGTGCTCTCTTTGTTGCTGGCTACCTTTGCGTCCGCTCAAAGCAGCATCACCATCACTAACCCGGCCAACAATGAGACGGTCGTGACTCCCACGATGGGAGTTGATGCTTCCGCAACGAGTACTTCCGCGATGCACGTGATTCAAGTGTACGTGGACGGAGCAAAGGCAACTGAGTCCCTGTGCAACGGCGCGAATCCGTGTCCTATCCATACAACCATTCCCATCACCACCGGCACAAACCATCGCTTCACAGTCCAGGTGCTTGACAACAATAGTGTGGCGCTGGCAAAGCAAACCATCAACCTCAACGCAACCAGCACACCCGTTGTTCTGGACAACATAGACAACAATGCTATGAATTGGATCGCTTGCGATCAGTGTGGGGGAGGTGGAGGAGGAAACCCGGTTCCCGCGTCGAACACTAGCAGCCCTTCAGAAGATGGCAACTCGCTCGAACTAACCACATTTGGTGAGACAGGAATCACTGGTGGGTTTGGAAACTCCTACTGGTATGTAGAAGAGCCGAAGCCCACAGCATTGATCTCCTACATCAAGTACGAGTTTGACCTATGGGTGCCGAGCAGCTTCGTGAATACTCCTCAAGCGCTCGAATTTGAATGTCAACAATCTTTCGGTGGGCTAACGTATAACTTCGCCTGGCAAGCGCTCTATCGAGGGAGTCCACAGGATCGTTGGCGGATATTTAATTACAATGGCAATCCCAAGGCTTGGCAAGACTCTGGGCTTGCTCTAACTCGATTCACCGCCGGTTCGTGGCACCACATAATATCCGAGTTCCACATCGACCATGGCACGAACCAAATCTTTCACGACGCACTCTGGGTTGACGGAACTCGGATGAATCCGACGCAGAATTTCATCCACAGCCCAAGGAACACCGGTTTCGGCAACCACCTCACGAATGCCTTTCAGATTGACATGGATAGCGCCAACGATCACCTCAATGTAAATATCGACAAAATGAAGATCACCTATACTCAGTAAACATCCAAGTAGCGGGAGAGCCGCGGGTCGGCATTCCCGCCTTATTCATTCCCGAAGTACTGAATTCCATCCTCATCATCACGGTGACCGAGCACACAATTGTTTGTATAAAAAGCTAAATGGGTATTTGGCAGCTATCGACTAAGGGCCGCACGAGGCTGTGTATCGGGTGACAACAAAAATGCGCGAGCTGCTCCTTGCGAAGCAGGCGTCGGGAAAACAGCAAAATAGGGGTTCAGGTTAGTGCGTGAAAGATGAGCAGAAAAAGGCGGCGTCACGTCTCGTTCTGCTGGTTCGAGAGAGAGTAGGTCTGATTGTCCTTTTCGCTGACAAGCTTATCTCCATTGCCTTGCAGATACCCAACGAGCTTGGCTCGATTATGCAATTCAGGATTGAATACGTTCTGGCTTGCGAGAGATTGCATTCTTGTAGGGTCCTCGTTCTGGATCTGATCTTCCCCAATTCGTATCCAGGCAATGTCTAACCACTCTCTCGAAACATTCTCTAGTCGAGGGAAACTGCAAGCCGCTTGGCGCAAGATACCGCACCGTGTCTCGATTATCGAATGCTTGAAAAATGCCAAGGTGCGGAAGGAAATATCCGAGGACCTTGACAAGCTCATTGAATAGTCTGTCTCCCTTCTTGAGGCCCAGTGCCACGAATTCTTCATAGCAAGACAGCGGAACCAGATCCGGAACCCGTATCGGCAGCTGCTTTTCCCCGTTAGCGTGGGACTCATAACCGGCGATGGTCAAATCTATGATTTCGCGCAGGGTTAGGCTGCGTTCGGGCCCGGCGCAGATATGGTAGAAACAGCCGGGGCGGAAGGCGGATTCATACAAGTAGTCGAGTGCCGCCATAGCCCAATCGCTTGCGACCAGATCAATCGGAGCGTCTCGCTGACCAGGTGCCACCGGCAGGACGTTCTCTGGAAGAAGTCTGATTAACCTGTGCACGTGATTGAATTGCGGAACGGCTCCGGTGAGCGAATCACCCATTAAAGAGCTAAGCCGGAAGATTGCCGCTGGAATGTTTGCCATGGCTTGACAGACCAATTCTTCGGCCTCGTACTTGGACTGCTGGTACGCATTGCAAAAGCCGTTCTCGTGGCGAATGCGTGATTCGGAGAAATGGCCACTCGACCGGCCGACCACGTACACCGTGCTGATGAAGGCGAATTTCTCCAGGCTCGGGCATCGGCCGGCAAATTTCAGGATTTCTTCCGTCCCGGTGGTGTTCACTTCGCGAGCCGCTTCCAAGGAGTTGCCGAACCGGGTATCGGCCGCGCAATGAATGATCTCAGTAGTCTGCTCAGCGATTTCGGCGTAGGTCGCCTCGCTCAGCCCGAAATGCAGCCGGTTAATGTCGCCCTGTAGCACGCTGGAATGCCCGGGGTGGCTAACTTTCCCCAATTTCTCAGGTTTTCGTGTGAGCAGCACGAACTGCCTGGAAATGCTAGCGGACAACAATCTAAGTAAGGCTCCCCCAACAAAGCCGGTCGCACCGGTGAGGAAGACAACAGGCCGATCATTGGACATATCACACGCCCGCAGGGGCACGAGTCATGCCGCCACGAAATGTATATCCGCCATCGAGGCAAACTTCATAAATCCGTCCTCCTAACGATTTGGGGAGCGCGAATCGAAGGCGCTTTTCCTGAGCGTTGAACCTCCAGGACACTGTTTCGCCGCGACCTAGTCCCTCGCGTATTTCGGCTCCCGACCGAGGGCCGGCGTTGGGAGTTCAAGTCCCAGGCAACACGACAGCTGTGGTCTCTTCGGGGTTGAGCAACGCATGCCCATCGAGATCGCACCGGCCACTGAGAACGAAACTATGGTCTTCGCGAATGTCACCTGCGGAACGGATGACGGCATGGACAGGTTGGCCCAGTTCGGCGTCAGCACCGAGTTGCTCTAATAGAGCAGCGAATTCGGGGAAGGCGAGCAACACGTGAAACTCAGCTTCGGCATGGGAAGCCGCGTAGTCCAACACACCGCGATTGAGAGTACCGGCTGTTTTATCGAGCTCGACATTCAAGGGCCCTGGATCAAATTGCCGGCCTTGCCATTCGATGCTCACACTTTCAGCAACACGAGCTCGGAGATTCGTGATGGAAAAATTCACGACGTTGTCCATATCTTCATTCCTCCCAGAGAGAGCTGCCGCGAGACCCGCTGACTAAGCGGTCTGGCCCGCGCGGGTGAAAGCAACATTGGATTCCAATGCGACTGCCTGAGAGATTCCTCTAAGCCAGAAACGACCATTCTTTTACTTAGCGCAAACAGATTTCAGATCTATAGAGGGCTCCCGAGTCGCGGGGAGTTGCAGTTCATTTGTCTGCGCTAGGTAAAGAATCTCCACTTTCCCTCTGATAGCTGCAGAATTCCACCGCTCTGGAATTTGTCGATCTCTAGCGTCATTCACCGACACTGCGCCCAACCAGTAAACCTATCTTGCTGCGACTGCAACGGTGAGCTGTCCTCGTAGTTGATTCACGATTGCCGTGGCGATCGCGTGAGCGGCGCGGGCGTTTGGGTGGCGGTCCCAGGGCAGACGCCACGAAGAATCGATGTCGACGAAAATGTAAGGTATGCTCGCGTCATCGAGGATTCGGTCCCGGAGCATCTGCTCAGGTTTTGACTCATGCCCAAACTGCAGCACGACGAGGAGCGGTATCGCCCCGTGTGCTCGTGCCAGCTCATTAGTGGCGCGGACCACTTCCTGGGTGACTGTTACACCGCGTTCAACCGTGGCTTCGGTGCGATAGGGCACGACCAGCTTCGTCAGAGATGCGATACGCGACCGTTTTTGCGCCGGCAGCCACACAAGGCCTGGGCCAAGATGCGGCCGATCCTGGTCGAGGTTGCGACCGAAGAGATCCGTCATGAACAGCGACACTACGGCCACTGGCTGTTGAAAATTGGGCAGTGCCGTTTGCAGCCGCAGATACGCCTGGTCGTTACCGTAGCCGTGAACTGCGAGATTCGCAGTTTGTACACCCATCATCGAACCGACTTGGGCAGGTATGCTCTCATCGTAAGTGAGCCCCTCACCGAACATTACCGACTCACCGGTAAACAGAATTGTCGGTCGCTCAGGATTCACCGGCTCGTTCACACTTCTGACGCGATATCCTGCGGAGTCGATGGCATAGTCAATCGCGCGCCCGCCGATTGTCTTGCTTCCCGCTCGCCCATATATCCAAGTCCAGCCAAGTCGAGCGTCGAACTGGCGGCGGGGTTCGTCGGTTGAGGATAACCATTCGCCGGGACGCATCAACACGTGGCTCAGCGCGAGTTCACTGGTAAACAATGCCAGCACCACGGCAGCGAAAATCTGGAGCACTCGTGCTGGGGTTCGAGCGGCAAAGCGCCCAACCTTCGGACGTGCAACAAAAGCTAACCACGCTCCCATGATCGCCATTGCCAATCGAGCGGTCGTTTGGATCACCACGTACCAGTCGTGTGGCAGAAAAAAAGAGGGCACGAAATGTCTATCAAGGAATTTCTGATTTGCGATCAGCGCGCAGCTTAGGAGCAGAGTCCCAATTGAGACGACTACAGTCTCCGTCATTGCTCGTACCCAAGATGACTTCCCGCGATCGTTCAGCACTGGGGACACGTTCTGCAAACTTCGCCTCAATGTTTTTCGGTCCATCGTTTCTTACAATTATGTGTAGCATCGCGTGAGCCGGTCTGGGTTATTGCAAATGAAAATTGTGCAAAATCTGACAAACTAGTGACAAATCGAATTTCCCACCTCAAATATCGTGGCAACTGGCATGGAATCCGCTCGGCCCCATGAGCGACCTACAGCATTTGACCGAATGCTGGCCCCGTTACATCGCTGGATCTGGAGCGATGCTGATCGACGTATACAGAAACTTTTCCGCTTTGGCGAGACCGAAACGGATGGCGGGCGAGATATTTTGCGGGCCGCCGAAGTTACTTCAGATCCTCTCTTACGGCGCCTTTACCTAGAGCACGCGATTGATGAGTTTCGTCATGGTGTTCTGTTCCACCACCGCGCAGCCGAGCTTCTGAAAGTCTCCGGGTACGGTTCCAATCCCGGCTTCCAAGGTGATTGGGTCGCACCAGGTGGCCACGGTCTCGACGATCTGCAGGTGGACGGTGAATCGGACAGCGACATGCTGGCCTTCCTACATTTGTCAGAGAAGGCAGCCGCAAGCCGCTTCACCGTCTATCGCGATGTGATGCAGCACGATCCGCCGACTCGCGCAATATTTGAGGAGATTCTGCACGACGAAACCTTTCATATGGGTTACACACTTACGCAACTCGCCCGCGTCGAGCCTAGGCGCCACAGGTATCACGTGTGGCGTGCGCGACTCAGCCGACTGTGGAAGACCTACTTGCGACTGGCGACCGGTCTCGCCGGGATTATCGGTTCCCTGCTGCTGACCGTTCAATACTTCGTTTTGTTAACGCCGTTCGCCTGGCTGGCTAAGCGTGCCGTGCGCCGGGAACACATTGGATGGACGATGGTCGCAGCCGCGCGAAACGACTCACTCGACAGGCAATATTGAGATGAATATTCTCGGCATTTCCGCGCACTACCACGATTCCGCTGCAGCTCTCGTCATTGACGGTGTGCCCGTGTGCGCTGTCCAAGAGGAACGACTATCACGGCACAAAGGCGACTCCACCTTTCCGCTGCTTGCTGTTGAATCGTGTCTTCAGCACGCGGGGATCGAGCCGGACGGATTGGACGCAGTAGTCTTTTATGAACGCCCGATGCTGAAATTCGATCGGATACTCACCTGCGCTCTACGCGCTTTCCCATGGTCTTGGCGAACATTTCCCCAGGCAATGAAGAATTCGCTGGGCGAAAAAGTCTGGATGCGGGGGATTATTTCCTCGCACTTAGGCGTGCCCGGACGCAAAGTCCTGTTTACTGAGCACCATCAGTCTCACGCCGCTGCCGCGTTCCTCACCGCGCCAACGCGACGCGCCGCAATTATGACGGCCGACGCGGTGGGCGAGTGGGCGACACTCTCTGTTGGCGACGGTGAGCGAATACGAAATGGCCCCACAACAATCAGGCGCTTTCGGGAAATCAGGTTCCCGCATTCTCTGGGGATGCTGTATTCAACATTCACCGCCTATCTCGGTTTTAAAGTGAATGAGGACGAATACAAAGTCATGGGTCTCGCCGCCTACGGCCAACCCACGTTGACGGAGCACGTCCGTAAGCTGATCAGCCGTACGGCGGATGGGGCTTTCGCTCTCGACTTGAATTACTTCGAATTTCACACCACGGCCCAACGCAGCTATTCATCGCGTTTCATCGAACTTTTCGGTCCGCCGCGAAATCCCTATGAGCCGATTGACCTGGACACCGCTGAAGGTCGTCGGTTCGCCGATTGCGCCGCCAGCGTTCAGCGAGTACTCGAAGACACGCTGGTGGAGCTTGCCCAAGCACTCCATCGGGAAACCAACTTGCCAGATTTGTGCTTGGGAGGGGGTGTGGCCCTAAACGGTGTAGCTAATGCACGCCTGCTCGCAGAATCAGGTTTTGAGCGTATATTCGTGCCACCCGCGCCCGGGGACGCCGGTTGTGCAATTGGCGCCGCACTTTATTGCGACCGCATTCATTTTGGAAACCCGGATCGCGATGTCCCGGATCATCCGTTCTGGGGACCTTTGGTCGATGGATCTGAATTAGCCAGGGTCGCACGAGAAGACGGTCACGTTGCGGTGGAACTTGATGACGATGCTCTCATCGATCAGATTGCGGATGATTTAGCGGCCGACCGCATCGTTGGCTGGATGGAAGGTGCACTTGAGTTCGGGCCGCGCGCGCTCGGACACCGAAGTATTCTCGCGGCACCCCATACGACAGAAATGCGCGATCGGCTCAATCGCGAAATCAAGTACCGAGAGCCATTCCGGCCTTTTGCTCCGGTCGTGCCCATCGAAGCTGCTGCACGCTATTTCGATATTCGGCCCGCAGGAATCCGGCTGGCACGTTTCATGTCAGGTGTCTTTCCAGTTCGACCCGAATGGCGATCGAGCCTCCAGGCGATCACACACGTCGATGGGACTGCGAGGTTGCAAGTACTTGAGCGCGCAATGGCGCCGCGCCTGTACGCATTGCTGGAGGCATACGGTCGGCGCACCGGAATACCGGTGCTGCTCAACACATCGTTCAATCTGGCGGGAGAACCGATCGTCAATCGTCCAGTTGAAGGGTATTCCACATTCCTCCGTTGCAAAATTGACGTTCTGGTCGCCGGAGGAGCTCGGGTGACCAAGCGCACACCCGCACTGGCAAAGAGCCAAGCAGACAAAATGAGGGAGAAGCAGGAGGTTGCGTGATTAAGAAGCGTGGCAGGACCCAACGTGGGCTAATTGTGTTTGGCAGCACGTTCGGGTCGATGGCCCAGCTGGCGCACGGATTATGGAGAAGCGATTCTGACAAACGCTGGCTCACGCCGCTGGCTATTTTTTTGTGTGTAACGGGGCTGCTGCTCATAGTGGGAACTGTGGTTGAAGCGCTGGCTCCGTTCATCTACTCAATGTGGTAACTCGTGGATGCATTCCTGGAGTTATTGGCCTGCCCCTCGTGTGCGGGTTCACTCAGGGACGATTGGACGTGTCGAAACTGCGGCATGTACTACGAAGCGCCTGATCGCATCCCTGACTTACGAGTGCCAAGCAACGCCCGCACTGAACGTGTACGTAAGTTTTACGACCGAGCGCCATTCCCCGATTATCCGCCACGCGTCACCCTGAGCTGGCTGCGCGCACGCGCTGCCCGCAGTGAGTTTGCGCGCTTGATTGACCGGTCGATTCCGGGGGATGCACGTGTAGTAGAGATTGGATGCGGCACCGGCCAGATGAGCTTGTATCTGGCCCATGCAGATAGGGTTGTAATTGGCGCGGATCTCACCCGCGCATCACTCAGGCTGGCCGCTGATGCGGCACGGCGTTTCGGACTCGAGCAGGTGCGGTTTATCGAAACTGACTTGCACAATCCTGGCCTCCGACGAGGCGCTTTCGATGTGGTTTACTCATCAGGCGTTTTGCATCACACTCCAGACCCGAGTGCAGCATTCGCGCACGTCGCGCGCCTTGCGCGCCCTGGCGGGATCATTATTATTGGCGTCTACAACGCCTTGGCGCGCATTCCTCTCCGCGTACGGCGCTTCGTCGCATGGCTCTCTGGTTATCGGTTCATTCCGTTCGACCCCGTACTGCGCGACCGAGAAAGTGAGCCTGCACGCCGTAAGGCATGGCTGCAAGATCAATATCAGCATCCCGAAGAGCACCGTCACACCTTGGCTGAAGTGCAGAGCTGGTTTCGCGAAAACGGAGTCGAATACCTACGCGCGTACCCGAGCGCAATGCTGTGTGAGGATTCGGATGAGTTGTTCGCTAGCGCAGCAGACAACTGGCGCGTTGAGGGATGGCTGGCGCAGCTTGGATGGATTGGCTCACTCGGCCCCGAGGGTGGATTGTTCGTCACGGTTGGCAGACGCACGTAAATCTCAGCGATTGCAGAATCGCTACCCTCTATGTTCTCCACCAGTCGTTTGCGACTTTTTTATGCCGTGGCTTTCGATCAGCCACATGCTTGTCCATCTGCCGGAGGTTCCGGTTGCTGAATAAACTCGTCCTTGAGAACCTACGCCAGCGACCGGTCCGGACATGTCTGAGTGTGCTTGCCATCGGGGTTGAGGTAGCGATGATTCTCACTCTCGTTGGGATCAGTTATGGGACCCTCGACGAAGCAGCTCGTCGTGCCCGCGGAATCGGGGCGGACATTCTAGTCCGCCCTCCTGCGAGCTCCATCATTAGCCTTAGTTCCTCTCCCATGCCCGAAAAGTTGGTGCCATTCTTGATGAAGCAGCCCCATGTCACATTCGCTACGGGTACCATGGGTCAACCCCTGGGAGGCTTTGATGTCCTAACCGGCATCGATCTCGCTGCTTTCAATCGCTTGAGCGGAGGTTTCCGCTTCCTCAGAGGTGGGCCGTTTCAAAGCGACGACGATATCATCGTCGATGAATATTATGCCCGCGAGAGAAAACTGAACGTTGGAAGCACGATCACACTGGCAAATCACACCTGGAGAGTCTCTGGGATCTTCGAATCTGGCAAGCTTTCTCACATCTGTGCGCGGCTAAGTGTCCTTCAGGCTCTCACCGGAAATCCTGGAAGGCTCAGCCAAATTTACTTGAAAGTGGATGACGCAGCTCGCACGCAGATTATCGTTGACCAGTTGCGGAGCAGAATGCCCGGCTATCCAATCTACACGATGGAGGAGTTCACTTCCCTGTTGACCATCAACAGCGTAGGGCTCTTGCGAGACTTCATCGGCGTCGTGATTGGTATTGCATTAATCGTAGGCTTCATCGTCGTAACAATGGCCATGTACACCGCTGTTTTGGAAAGGACGCGAGAGATTGGAATACTGAAGGCGCTCGGGGCCTCGTCAGCCTACATTCTCAACTTGATTTTTCGGGAGACGCTGCTGATCGCAATACTCGGCAGCATCCTAGGAATTGTGATGACGGGTGGAAGCAAATGGCTGATGATGCATGTTGCTCCAGCAAGCTTGGCGCAAGAGACCGTGTACAGTTGGTGGCCTATCGCTGCTGGTGTTTCGGTCATCGGAGCTTTGTCGGGAGCCATCCTCCCGGCATGGAAAGCAGTAAAGCAGGACGTTATCCAGGCGTTGGCCTACGAATGAACGCCACCCGCAACTGTGCGCAGTTGGCCGGCAGATGAAATGTCTATGCGTTGTAAAAAGTCTATCTCGTTCGGGTCGCAAAGGGTCGTAATCCGTTCATCGTGCAGCAGTTCGATACGGCGCAGCTTGCGGCTCCGCTCGCTGCGCTAGTACAACCGCACACGCGCAGAGGCAATCGAAACCTCAACTCGTCCTTCGGGCGAAAACGAGATAAACAACTGGGTGTACCGCCAAGGAGAAGCGAATGAGAATCGTTCTCGGGCTACTTGTAATCATGGCTGCGACGCTCTTTTCAACCAACGGCACGATGCCTGGCGCTTCCGCCCAGACCCCAGAGGGCACTGGTGGTAGCATTCAGGTCATTGAAGTCACGGCCAAGAAATATGAGTTCAATCCTTCCCCAATTCGCGTGAAGCAAGGCACGCGCGTGCAGCTCAGAATCACCGCAACGGACCACACACACGGTTTCAAGATCAAACCATACCCCGAAGGGGCGCGCCCGACGGACAGTCCAGGGCTTATATTCTCGTCTGCGCAAAGCTGCGAGCGAATCGAGAAACACCAGACAGCTACGATCGAGTTTGTAGCGAAAGCTGCTGGTACGTACCCTTTCAAGTGCTGTACTTTTTGCGGCTGGCATCACAGATCCATGAAAGGCGAGCTGATTGTTGAACCGTAGCGGCACAATCGGACAACGCCCGTATTCACGTCGCCTCACTTCTGACAGGAGCCCACATGTCAGGCCGACGCAGTACGAATGTTACGCAAGACGTAACCCACGGACTGCCCTATTGTTCCGACCCGGACTGCGACTACTGCAAGCAGTTGCGTGAAATGCAAGAGCAGGTAAGTAAGCAGGAAGCCGACTACCGCAACAACTGCTGTTCGTCCTGAAAGGTTACTGAGATTGCGACCGAGGTTGTACACGTCACTGGTAAGCCATGCTATACAGAATCACGCTTGTACTGTCATTCGTTTTTGCCGTGCTATTAAGCAGCGCGCAAGAGCATTCGGCGGCGGAGCACGGCCGGGTTCGGGCCGAAATGCACAACGTGCTCTATCACTTCACCGACTCCATATCCGTGCACATCGCGCAGCTCGAAGGCGAATTGGTCCCCACGCAGACTAATGGCCTTCCCATTTTTGACGATCCGAACTCTTTCACTTTAGCCATTCAATCGGCACAAATATCAGTCAATACTGATGCCCTTGCCAGCGTTCTGAATCAATATGCTTTCTCCGCTGCAGATGCCCCGCTGAAAGGCATTCGCGTTACAACTCAAGGAAACAAGATTAAGATACGGGGCCGCTTGCACTCCAAGGGTGACTTTCCATTTGAAAGCGAGGGCTCGTTATCGGTGACGCCGCAAGGCGAAATACGCGTTCACACTGAAAAAATAAAGGCCGCGCATCTTCCCGTGAAAGGCCTGATGGACCTCCTGGGAGAGACGATATCCAAGTTGATCGACACGAAAAAAGTTCGCGGCGTTCGGGCGCAGGGAGATGACTTATTTCTAGCACCATCCGAAGTATTCCCGCCTCCACACATTCAAGGACGCCTGAGCTCAATCGTGATCCAGGGAAATGAAATCGTTCAGGTGTATGGAAGCACAATGAAACCTTGGGCGAGTTTGGCGGGCAACTACATGGCCTATCGAGGCGCACAGCTCCGGTTTGGCAAGTTGACCATGAGCAATACTGACCTGATCTTGCTCGACCTGGATCCGCAAGATCCCTTCGATTTCTATCTTGATCATTACAAGGACCAGCTTGTCGCAGGCTATACGAAGATTACCCATACCTTTGGCCTCAGGACATATTTTCGCGACTACAACAAGCTCACTCGGAAACAGAAACGCTAGAGAACCAGCGGAGAACCACAGATTTTAGAAGTGCTGAAAGCTGATCGAATCAAGTCCTCGTATGCAGCTCGGGGCGTGGCTTCGGTGGAATCGCCTTGGGTCGTTAACCTTCTGTAGACATTAGCGACAGGTAATCCTTTATCGAATTTTAAGGTTCGCGATTGGGGAACACACTAGGGAACATCCTTCAGTTCTTCGCGGTAGGACATTTTTCAGCGCCCGCCATTCATGATCCGTTCCGGGAACGACACGAGCTCTTCCGCGCGTCATAGTAAAACACGGGCTGAATTTGTGACCGCCGCGACTGTTGTTGGTTCTGGAGACTTAAGACGACTCTCCTCGACCTTGGAACGTAGGGATGTCGTCAGCTCTTCGAAGGGCTACGCCTAATGGACCGCTATAGAACCGAACAATTGGTTCCACCGTCAGTCGGGTAATCGGGCTGATCCTTTTTCTTCATTGCACCACCAGTGAGCTGCTTGGATGTTGTCCGGGTGGTCGTCTCTCCATGCTCCGCCCATTCCCATCGGCTCCTTATGATCTGGCACTACATCGCTATAGTCCGTGAACTCTTCGAAGCAGATGGGGCAAATTCCGTTCTGCTCGGCAATTTTCCGGTTGAGAAGCTTGCGCATTTCAGCCGGCGACCGGAGCTCCCGATATCCTCGCGGGTGGTGTGGATCTTCAATGCGTCGCACTCCACGCTGTAGCACCCTGATTTTCACGACCGCCTGGCGGCCACAGCATGATTGCGATCGGTGGATAGGACAAATTTCGTTTGGGCGAGTCTCATGGGTATCCTCGATGGTGGGGGTTGGCGGAGATTCAATGCGCCTGATCGGATTCCGAAACAGCTTGAGATTCGTTCACCGAAGTCCGCTCCTGGCCATCGTCCATCCCGAAGCGCGCATCCTAAGGACCTTCTCTTCACGAAGAGTGAGGCTGCGCAAAGCGTGCTGAGTTTGTTGTCTCAAACCATCGCTGATGGCAGACTCCGCGGGCGAGACGGTGCCACGATCCTCGATGAGATCGCCAAGATGACAATCTCCACCCACGGCAATCGGCATTTCCAGCGAAACAGGTAGTCGCATGATCTTTAATGCTTTGCAAACCTTCGCTTCCGGGATGTCCATCTGCTTGGGCATCTCGGTCGGTGATGGGTCGTGTCCCAGGGCATGAACTAATCGCCGGGAAATTCGGATCAACTTATTGACTACTTCAACCATGTGGACCGGGAGCCGGATGGTACGGGCCTGGCCGGCGATTGCGCGGCTGATTGCCTGGCGAATCCACCAAGTCCATAAGTAGAAAACTTGTAGCCACCCCGATAATCGAACTTATCAACTGCCTTCATCAGGCCTAGATTGCCCTCATGGATAAGGTCCAGAAAATGCAACCCTCGGTTAGCGTACTTCTTTGCAATAGACACGACCAGCCGCAGGTTGGCTTCGACCATTTCGTGCTTTGCTTGTTCTGCGTCCATTTGGCCCTGGATAATTGAACGTTGCGTTTTTTTAATTGCGTGAGTGTTGCTCCAGAGTTGATTTCTACAGCCCGCATGGCTGTACGGTGCTGTCGCTGGAGCGCATGATACCTGTGCCTAAGCTGCTCATTGCGCGTGCTGGCAATTGTCCTTGCAAGCTTGGTGAGCTGGCCATCAAGCGATTCCATGGCTTCCCACGCCTTATCACTCGAACAATTAGATCCTTCTGTTCTGAGGGCTCAAGACCAAGCTGCCGGATGATCCTTGAAGTCCTGACCATCTCGCGTCCGACTTGTAAGTGGCATCGGCGATATTGCTTTGGGTTTTGTTTTGCTGAATACTTTGAAGTCAGACTGCCAATCAGGAGGAAGCATGGCATGCGCAATTTCATCAGCCCGTTCGCGCAAAATCGACGTAGTAGAGCGCCGTGCTATCGGACAAAACCATGAGCCACCGCGTGGCTTTGCAAGCCAATCCAGCAGCGCGCGATGATTGATCTCGCCAACATGCTGTTTAGTTTCGGCTATCGATCATTTCGAACGTGCCCATATCGTTTGTGGCCGAAGTGACCAAAAGGAGAAGTTTTTATCTGTTGGCTTCGCGTTCTCACGGAAGTGGAACGCGATATAGATCGCGTTCCACAGTCTGCCGGGAATAGGCGTAGGTTCCAGGCGTAGACCCAGGATAAATATCGGCTGCCTCGATCACCCGTACCCCGGGCAGTTTTGCGATTTCATCCTCGGAATGAAAACCACCGGCTGGAATCGGAGGCAATAACTTGTCTGGGGACACCGGGACTACGTAGGTGCGGCCGAATGCGGCCGCCGCTTGCATTCCCGTAGCCACTGATAAAAAAAGAAGTCTCTTATCTGCTTGCCATCGCAGAAGACATATTCCGTCAAAAATCGATATAGGCGTACCTCCAGCGGTGGGAAATGCTTTAGTTCCAAAGGATCCGCTCCCCGCTCCTACAATCACGAACTTTCCATCTGGAGCAGCGCCTCTGATCTCGTTGATCGGATTCTCGGTCAGTGGTTGCTTTTCGCTTCCGTCCTCACGGATTCGGAACGCGAGCGTAACTCCCTTTTCGATTCCGTGAAACACCACTTCCCCACCTGGCAAGAAAAAAGGCATGTTACCTTCTGCGTTTGGGATCTGCCTGGGAACATCGCTCCGGTCCGTCGGAGCAATCCACAGGCGGCTGTTGCCGTGAGGATCGATCGCAGAAAACACTACACGCTTACCGTCTTTCGAGAGGTCATAGCTTGTCACGACAATGCCGGGTAAGAGCGCTTCGTTGCGCCCGGACTCAATATCCGCTACCCACAACTCGCTTGCGCCGAGCATTGGCGAGGTACCGCCCTTCAGCACGCGGTAATAAATTTTCTTTCCATCCGGCGAGAGCGATGGACGGTATGCATATCCCTCGACCGAAATTCTACGATCATCATTGCCCTGGTGAAATGAAACCGTTCTCTGGCGTGACCCCATTGATGTAATCAAGGATCTCCCGTCGGGTGCGAGCGCGATGCCTTCCTCCTCGGCGGGGCCAGACGTAATTTGCTGGAGTGGGCCGTTGGGGAAACCTTGCCGCCAAATATGAAAGTCGTCTTTTCCATGCAGGCTCAGATAAACCCATTTACCATCCAGCGACCAAGCCGCGCTCGTGCAGGGAGCATCCGGAAGTCCCACCCTGCGCCCTGAATCACCGCCACCGAATGGGACCACACGGCAGGGCAACCACTCGCCGTTGTCCATTTCCGCCAGTACAACCCACTTACCGTCCGGCGAAATGTAAGACCGATGCGCCATTCCACGTTGCGTGGGAGGAACATAAAGATCTCGAGACTCGCCGCGCGATTCCGCCGACGTCACGATCGCCATGTGTTCACCAGACTTGACCTCAGAGAAGATCACGTGATCTTCGCTGGCCCACGTCAGTCCCGACGCATTGGGCAGCCACCGCTCCGGTTTACCTCCCAGAACCGGCACCACCCACGTGTCCCCCCAAGTCGAACCGTTCAGAGCGGTATAGGCGATACGAGAGCCATCTGGGGAAAATACCGGGCCCATTTTGGACAAATTGTCATTGGTAAGCTGAACCGGTTGCCCTGAGGGCAGCATCTTGATGTAAATTTCTCCGGGACCAGCAAACGTGCTCACGCCGCGCACGAATGTCAACATATGACCATCAGGAGAAAGCGCCGGTTGGGTGACGGAATCAGGAAAGTTAGTCAGCTGTACCCACCGGGTGCTCTGTGTAGCTGTATTTTTTGGGTGCCACCCCCCAAAAACCAGAAGCGCCGCGATGGCGGTAGCCCCCGCCGCTATATACATCCAACGACGCGAGCGCAACATTGGAGACCGTGCACGAGCCGGCGAAGCTCCCGAATCGGATAACGCTTCCAGCGCGAAAGCCAAATCGTATGCACTCTGAAACCGCTGCTCTGGGCCTTTCTCCAGGCACCGCTGTACAATCCGTTGCAGTGCGATTGGCATGCTTGGTGCCAGCGAAGAGAGACTTGCAGGCTCTTCGTTGAGAATGGCGTTCATGGTTTCCACTGATGTGGGTTTCCGGAACGCTCGTTGGCCGGTTAGTTCCTCATACAGAATCGTCCCAAAGGCGAAGATATCTGCACGCTGATCCGCGGTTTGCCCGCGCACCTGCTCCGGCGCCATGTACCCAACGGTGCCCATCACAACGCCAGGATCAGTTTCGCTGCTCAGGGTAGGCGCGCTATGGCTCGAAGTATTGTCTGAGCGAGTGAGTTTCGCCAGTCCAAAATCCAGGATTTTTACCCGCCCATCTTTCGTGACGAACAGATTCTCCGGCTTCAGATCACGGTGTGTTATGCCCTTCTCGTGTGCTGCGGCCAGTCCGCGCGCAATCTGCACACTGTAGTCAATTGCTCTTCGTACCGGCAAACGGCCGCGCTGTAGTTGCTGACGAAGCGTTTCTCCATCGAGCAACTCCGAAACCAGGTACGGTGCTCCCTCATACGTACCAAGCTGGTGGACTGCCAGAATGTTGGGATGGTTCAGGGCCGCGGCTGCTTGCGCTTCTTGCTCAAATCGTCGAAGCCGATCCGAGTCACTCGAAACAAAACGAGGCAAAACCTTGATCGCCACGTCGCGCCTGAGACGGCGATCGTGTGCACGATAAACTTCCCCCATCCCGCCAGAGCCAAGCAGCGACTGCACCTCATATTCTCCGAGTACAGCTCCGCTCGTGAGATAAGCGTGGCCGCAGACCGATTCAACGCCTGGCTGTAATTGCAGCAGGCTGGTTCGCACATGCTGGTCCCCCAGCGCGAGAAGTGACTCCACTTCCCGTCGTAGGTCATCGTCCGAACACAATTTGGCGACAAAGCCGGAACGCTCCTCCGCTGGCAGATCCAGTGCGCCCTCAAGCACGACCTTAATTTGCTGCCAGCGTTCCGGTGTCATCGTCACGCCGGAGACCTTCGAGCTAGTTGCTTTTGGAGCCATAGACGTGCTGTCATCCATTCCCGCTTAACGGTCGTACCGGAAATGTCCAAGGCCGCTGCCGTCTCTTCAATCGACAGCCCACCGAAAAAGCGCAATTCCACGATCTGCGCCTGCCGCGAATCTAGTTCTGAAAGTTTCTTTAAAGCATCGTCCAGCACGACGAAACTGACTTCGCGAATCGGACCAGCAGGCATGGCTTCCTCAAGTACTAGCTTGACTCCGCCATCGCGCTTGGCCGCATTGCGCCGCCGCGCGTGGTCCACCAGTATCTGCCGCATGATTCGCGTTAGTACTGCCAGGAAATGCGCGCGGTTTTCTAAACGCATCTTTTCCTGGTCTGCAAGGCGCAGGTAGGCTTCGTGGACCAGAGCCGTAGGCTGAAGTGTGTGATCGCTGCGTTGACTTGACAGGCACTTGCGCGCAAGCCGGCGCAATTCCGGGTACAGCAGCGGAACTAAGGTTTCCCGCGCCGCTGCGTCTCCATCGCGCCAGCGCGTAAGCAATTGAGTGACGGTATAGCCAGACGAAGCCTCCACAAAGAATAACCGCCCGCTAAAGCAGGCCCTCCGCTTGCACGGAATGGTATCCCAGCTTTGGGTGAGGGTCAAAGAAAACAACCGCTTTGAAATGAGGCATTTCCTTCCTCCCCAGCCCTTCAGATCTTATTGCGGTGCAGCTGTGGTCCCTTTCGCTCAGATTTTTCGTTAATAGAGATGAACAGCAATGTTCGTGACCTTATCAAGGAGGATCACATGAGAATCATCGATGTAGGAACTTTGGGACAGTACTGCAAATTCAGCATGGTGCGGGCAACGCTCGTTCTTGGCGTGGTCTTCGCGGCATCTGTTTGTCGGGCGCAAGTAAAGCCGACAACTGTGCAAATAGATGTGAACAACTTTGTGCTCTATAACTACGATACGTTTGATACCACGCAGTTCGGAATGAATCCGGCTGCCACAAACGTGATAATGAAAACCTACAACTACCACATCAGCGTAGGCGACATCGTGGCCATGAACGGCGAACCCGCCAAAGGCACGCTCTTGTGTACCCACACCATGTTCGTCCTGAGTCCCACGGCTAGTGTCGGCAGTATGCGCGCCATCGCTGACACCAGTCGCTCCATGATCGACGATTGTTCGCTCGAAGTCTTAAGAAGTGATGGAACTCCGGTCGGAACTATCTTCATTCATGGGCTATTCGGCGGTGCCCCTGCTCCGAAGGCCCCCGCGACAGTGGCTCGCTCCAACATGATCGTCACGGGCGGAACCGGCGAGTTTCTTGGAGTGCGAGGTCAAGCGGGACAAACTGGGCCGTGGACGCCGCGAGTTGCCTCGGTCACCGAAGACCCCGCGAATCGCCGCGTGAACGGGGGTGGGGTGGAAAGCATCGTGCTGCAACTCTTTCCGATATTTCCTCCGATTGCAGGGCAATGAAAGCTGGTGGACCTCGCCGGTTGTGAGGTAGCTATGTTCTATTCATGCTTCGTCGAGCGAGAGTTCGGCGAAGCTGTGTAGAGCACTTGCTTGCAAAGAAAATTCCCTCGAGTTCTGGTAGCGGTTATCTTTCTTCCCCGCAACCGCGCCATTAGGTTCGAGCGGATAACGGGCTATTCGGAAAGTGGCGTATATCTACTTGGCGCCGAGCAGCATGAGTGCTTCACTGCAATCCAGCTGTTAGCGACTGCACATCGACCGAGGACCTGTCCCATGCAATTCCTAGAGGCTAGTCACCAATTGATTCGTAATGCAGCAACACCGTTCCGCAAGAAAATGCTCGGTTGAATACCAGCTTGAGACGCAAGGTGTCAGCCAAACCAGAGAAGATCGTTTGCCCGCTTCCGAGCGCAACGGGATTTACAAGCAAGTGATATTCATCGATAAGGTTGTGGCTGATTAGGGAGGCGACGAAACTACTTCCACCATACACGAGCAGGTCTTTGCCTCTTTGTTGCTTCAGTTGATTCACCGAGTCGACGATCTCGTCATTCGCTATGCTCGTATTCGCCCATTCCGATTTGTGAAGACTTCGTGAGAAGACAACCTTGGGTATGCCTGTAATTATCTTGCCTATTTCAAAATCGGCATCTTTGGGGTTGTCCGCTACCGATTTCCAGTGAGGGATGAAGCCCATTGCGGTTTTGCGCCCGAGGAGGATGCAGTCGGCATTCGCGGCATTGGCAATTGAATACCGCCTGACCTCGTCATCCCAATTGAAAAATGTCTTGCCCTTTTGCGCCGCCACCATCCCGTCGATCGATATCTGCATTTGCAATTTCAGCCTTCTCGTCCGTTCTTCCATTTTCGTGTCCCTCTATTGATTCGTCGAACGGCCACAGCGGAAATCGACAGGTATATCCAAAAGAGTTTAACTTTACTCCAGTCTCGCTCGACCGGTCGGTCTTCTGCTTCAAACTGCTTCCATTGCGCCGTGCCCGGGAGTGGAGTCAGGCGAGAAAACTGAGCGAACTCCAGCTTCGCCTCCGCCGCAAGTCTCGCGGTCTCTTGCAGGCTCTCAATAGTGTCGCTATCGAGACCAAATACGAAACCACCCCAGATCGCGATTCTCTTACGGTGCAGCGCTTCACAGGCTTCGAAAAAAGTTTCGAATCCGATGAAAAGTCCGCGGCACCCCGCTTCGAAGGCAGCATCCATTAGTTCCCCGTCACGTGCAATCAGGACTGTCGCCTGACCTGCCCATTTCAGCCCTTTAACTTTAAGGGAACGAAAGAGTTGGAGAGCATGAGCGCGGTGCCCATTAATGATGTCGTTGACGAAAAAGACCAAGCGGTTCTCGAGTGACGCCACATCCTCGAGTGCTTCTTCGGTTGGTCGAAATCGGTATGAATGGCCGGCGGTGCGGCTCACCGAGCAGAATTCACAATCAAAAGGGGCAGCCCCGTCCAATCTCGAGAGTGCTGGGAAACAAGTATAGGTGCCGCTTAAGTAGGTCGCGGCGAGGAACACCGTAGCCCTTCATGTCGAATAGTGTGCGGGGCCGGTAAATCGGTTTCAGCTCACCACGGCGGAAATCATGGAGCAGATCCTTCCAAACCGGCTCTGCCTCACCCACGACGACTGAATCCGCATGTCTCAGTGCTTCCTCGTGACAGACTGTCGTGTGAACGCCACCCAAGATCACTTTTCGCCCGCGCCGGCGAAATTCATCTGCCATTCGGTAGGCGACCGGAGCCATGTTCGTCATGCCGTTATGCCAACAAGGGCAGCCGTACGGTCGAAGTCGACCGGCTCGACGCTCTCATCAATGATCTCGACTTCTATATCAGGCGGGGGATGGCCGCGATAATTGCCAGGTTCAGGCCAGGAAATACGGCCCTAGCATTCACATGCAAAAGAGGAGAAATCCGTCCTGCAATTTTGAACATTTGGGGTACGCGGAAGATGTTGTAGGGATTTGTTGGGACTGATAAGGAGGACCTTCATCGAGGACTTTTACCTGTTCAGAGCTTCGATGATCAGCCCGCGCCAGGGTTGCAATGTGTCGCGCCGTTGCCGTCGTATCCACAGTTCCAGTTGGCTTGATTGGGACGAACATTGAGCCCGACAGCCTGAACACATGTTTGTATCTCCGCGCAAAACGACACTTACGAAAACTTGCTCCTGTGGCAGAAGACTTGTCGCTCATTGAACACGACATTCCCGAGCAGTCGCTCCTTCCGCGACTCAGGTAATCATCGATGAGGTGGTTGACTGCCTCCTTCTCGGCGCTCTAATTTCTGCTGCTGAGCCTCGTGACGTTGTTGCAGTTGTTGCGTTTGCTGTTGATGCCTTTGCTCTACCTGCTGCCTTTTTTCCGCGCTGGCATTCTGTTTCTCCAATTGCTGATGCTCATGTTCCTGCTTCTGTTCCAGCTTCTGTCGATCTTTCTCTTCTTTCTCGTACAGCTTCTCCTGTTGTTTTTGAGCTTTCTGCTCTGCTTTAGAGCCAGAGGAATTGGGGGCCGCTGGACGTTCAAGCGGCGGGAGGTCATTTGGATGAGCCGCCCTCTTGTTGTCCGCTTCCGCTCTGGAATTCGGATTCTGCGCACGGTTGGCCGGCGGCTGGTACGGACCTCCCGCTTCCTTCGCTTTCACCACGCCATGTCCGTTGAAGTTGCCGGGTCTGTCGGTGGCGGCGACCGGCGGCTTGCCATGATTGCTTGAGGCGCGGAATTGCTGGTCGGAACGCGCAGCTTGCCTGTTCTGCGTCTGCGCCGATGTGAGTGATGCGTGCCTCTCCCGGGCGGCGGCCTCTTGTTCCGGGGTCGGCCGCGCGTTGATCCCTCCTGAACCGCCGTTATAGCTAACGCGGGTTACATTGCGATAGTTGTTGACCACTGTTTTGTTGTAGACGTTGTGTATCACCGTCACATTTACATTGGTGACCGCCCGGTTGTAATAAAAAGTTCTACCCTGCCAATAGCCGCCTTCATAGCCCACTCCAAAGTAGCCGAACCCGTAAACGATCCCACCATAGAAACCGACCTGCGGTCCCCAGTAGCCGTCGTAAAATTCGAACGCGCTCCCATTCCAGGCCCAATATGGCGGCGTCCACAGCAGACCAGCCTCTGGTGCCAGGACCCATGTTCCGGGTACCCAATAGTAATCGTCGAAATCCGCGTCGTAGGCCCAGAACCCTGGCGTCCAAATGTAACCTTCGCCTGGGCAGACCGGTTGTTCATAAACCGGCAACGGAGGCGGAGCGAAGTTTACAGTGATGGCGACTTGGCTGAAGGCTGCGGTTGAGGCAAGCAGCAGTAGAACTAGCGGAGAAAGATATCGAACTAAGCGCATTTTATTTACCTTTCTGCGAATTTCCGGGATTAACTGGAATCATCGCATTCGCTGTGTTACCTGGCGGAGAGCTCGAATGAGGCCGCGCGGGCCTTCGTCCGCAATGGCCACAGCATCCGGGTGGATTCTCCTGTCTATCCACGGTTTTTCGGAGATGGTGATGAGGGGGCACGTTGGACAGCTGCTTCGCACTAAATCAGCAAGCTTTTCGACGGCGGCACTCGGAAGCGTGTAAGAGAGGATTGCGATATCAAACTTGAGGTCTTGGATGCTCGTCACCGCCGTGTCAACATCCGTTTGGATCGTAACCTCGAACCCCAGATCACTGATCACCTGAGCTCGGTAAATGGCGAGTTCCTTAATGGTGCCGATGACCAAAACGCGCTTTCCGGAAGCTTCGAGAAAGCCAGAATGCTCGCCCGAATCCTTCCGTCTTCTTGGTGCTCGTGATCCGCGGCCGTGAATCTCAGGAAATAAGCGTGGACCAAACCGGCGGAAGCGCCGAGAGGTGAAGATGGCCTGCGGTAGCAACTTGCGCGATCCTGCTTGTGTTCTTTGTGTCCGCCGACCAGTGCCCAGCACCTTGCCGCATTTCTTCCTGTGGAGCTGGACTGCTTTCGAATGCATCACCAACATTGTTCCTCCATGCACAATGAAAGTGACCTTGTTGTCATTCGTAATGGCTCAAAAGGTCATACTTGCCAGTTCGTGAGATGCCCGACTCTCGATCCAGTTTTGTACGGAGCACCCTGTATTCCGAACAGCAAAAACTCGCAGCGACTGCCATTTTGTTGATTTTGACGAGGGGAACTGGCGGGAAATCCCGCTCACATCTGCTTCGAGGATGTGGTGTTGGAGTCTTTGGAACCGATCCGCAGCGGCAAGAAAACTGATACCGTAGTGCCGCGGCCGTTTCCTGCGATGTTGCCGAGTCGAATACTTCCGCCGTGCCTTTCCACAATGCTTCGACTCACCCAGAGCCCAAGTCCGGTGCCACTCTCTTCTTTCGTGCTACTGAAGGGGGTAAAAAGTTTTGACTGTAACTGCTCAGGAATACCGGTCCCATTGTCCATAATACGAACTAGCACGCCGTCTTTGCCGGATTCATAAGCTTTTTCTGAATAGATCCTGATCTCACCACCTTCATCGGTGGCTTCGACTGCGTTCTTCAATACGTTAGTGAACACCTGCCGCAACTCGGAAGGAAACGCTTCGATCGTCGCATCGAAGCCATCCACGAATTGGATGTCTCTGCGTCGCTTGGCAATGGTTTCGGCAATCAGCGAAACCACTTCTTCGATCAGTGGGCGGAGTCGAACCGACGAGGGATTGCGCGACTCCCGGTGAAGGCTCAGCATATTTCTGCTGATCTGGGTCACGCGCAACAGCTGCTCCTGCGCCATTGCAAGCAACTCCTGCATATCGGGCTGCGCGTTGAACCGTTCCTGTAACAAGAACAAAAGGTTCGCTACCGTATCGAGTGGGTTGTGGATTTCGTGAGCGATCGAAGCAGACAACCTGCCGGCCAGGGCCAATCGCTCGTTCGACCTCAGTGCATGTTCCAGCAGCTTGTTTCTGGTCACATCGACAAACGAACTGATCACGCCGCGCACCTTGCCATTAGCCGTAAAAAGCGGGGTGGCGCTGCCGTAAATCCAGGCTTCGCGGCCGTCGGGTAAGAGCAGCTGCAATTCAAGATTTTCAACCGGACGTCCAGTTCGCGCGGCCCGCTGCATTGGCAGTTCCTCCCACTGCAGTTCGCGTCCGCTCGAATCGAGGAAACGGACCCGAACAGCTGGTCCGCTCGACTGCTTCGATGACGATCTCTGCTCGGAACAAACCCCCAGTAACGCTGCCACATTCTCCTGTGGAGGAACCCCTAATAGACTTGAGGCGGCGGCATTGCCTGTGACCTGAAGACACTCCGGATCATGCGCGATCCAAACGATTGCTGGCATTCGCTCCAGCATGACTTGAAGCTCTTCGCTTCGCTCGCGGACCTCATGTTCGGCTTGTCTAAGCTTTGTGGAATCGTAGTAGTAGGAGATGACGCCGTGCTGCCCGTCGGGAAGAATTATGCGGTGCAACTGCCATTCGTAAGATTCCACACCTCCGATATCCTGACGCGCCTTGGTAAAGCGCGCCGAATAATAGGGCTCGCCGGTTTGAAGGGTGCGGCGAAACGCGACAATGATCTCGTTCGCGACTTCCTGGGGCCAAAGGATGTGCATTGCCTCGGCGAAGTCCCGTCCGATCACAGGTTTGACGTTGCGAAACGCGCCTGTCTGCGAGGCGGTATTCATATGCGATATGCGAAATTCGGAATCAACGATGTACATCCCGAACGGTGCCCGCTCAACCAACTCCGAGAGCGTCTTTTGGCTCTGGGCAAGTTGCCGCATTGCTTCCCTACGTTCGGTAAAGTCACGAAATACCAGGACAACTCCAAACAGCTGCTCGCTACCGGGCATGCGAATAGGTGCGGCGCTGTCGTCGATAGGAATCTCGTGTCCATTCTTTGCTACAAGTACCGTGTGGTTAGCTAGCCCCACGACAGTTCCGAGTCGAATCACTTTCTCGACGGGATTTTCAACACTCTTTCGGGATTCTTCGTTAATGATGCGGAAAACCTCAGTCAATGAGTGACCGGTGGCCTCAGCCACGTTCCATCCGGTGAGCCGCTCTGCCTCGGCGTTAAGAAAGGTAATCCGTCCCTCCGCATCGGTGACCATCACCGCATCACCGATGCTTGCGAGCGTTGTTGTAAGTAGCTCTTTTTCGCGAAGCAAAGCTTCGCGGGCAGAGGCCAGTTCGGTGACATCGTGAAGAACTTTCGAAGCCCCAATGATGTTGCCTTCGGCATCTTTGATAGGAGAAATGATTACAGAAACGCGAATAGGTCTTCCGCTCTTTGCGACGCGGACCGTCTCAAATCGCACGAAAGGCTTACCTTCACGCAGACGATGCAATATTTCGTCTTCTTCGTTTAAGCGATCTGGAGGAAAGAGTATGGTGACATGCTTGCCGATGATCTCGCTCGCCTTGTAGCCAAAGAGACGTTCGGCGCCGGCATTCCAGCTCTGCAGATATCCGTTGAGATCTTTCGTCGCAATCGCATCCCCTGAATGTTCAACAATTGCGGCGAGCTGTGCCGCGGCTTTTCTCGCCTTTCGTTCTTCAGTCACGTCGCGAAAGACCAGGACAATGCCTTGCATCGCCCCTTGATCGCCATATATCGGGGCCCCGCTATCATCGATCGCGATTTCGTGGCCATTTCGGGCGATGAGAATTGTGTGGTTCGCCAATCCCATGACATGCTTCAGGCGGCGCACTTTTTGGACGGGATTCTCAACGGCCTGGCGTGTCTCCTCATTGACGATCCTGAACACCTCGCCCAGTGGCTTGCCTTCGGCTTCTGCCTGTGGCCATCCAGTTAACGTTTCGGCCACCGGATTCATTAACGTAATCAATCCATCGGCATCCGTAGCAATCACGGCATCGCCAATGCTGCTGAGGATCGTCTGCGACCAATGTCTTTGTATCTTTTTTGGCGGCATTTCTTGCAACCAGTGCAGAATTTGCTAAGTAAATTAAGCGAGACATTCACCCAAGCGTTGCGATCAACCCGTGCGCCCGCGTTCGCCACTCGGCGGCGTAGCTGGATGAGAGCGCGGACGGCCATCTGTTAACAATTCCGCGACGGTCGCCAACATGACTGCAGGCCCTTCACCCTTGGTGAGGTACTTGTCGACCAATGACAGAATCTGTTGCGGTAAATCAACATACGCAGAAAGCAAAAGCACAGGTACGGATGGATTGACCTGTTTGATCCTTTCCGCGACCTCGCCGCCATTCATCCCGTCCATCATATAGTCGAGCATCACTAAATCGACGGCTTCAGCAGCGAATATAGACAGTGCCTGTTGCCCATCTTTTGCGGCAAGCGTGCGATAGCCCTGCGAATCTAACAGCATCTTGCGCACCATCAGGCTGGTGGTTTCGTCGTCCACGCACAGTATCGTCTTCTTCGAATCACTATTCGTCATGACAAGCTATCCGAAAAACCAAAACATACCTTGGGATTTCCGGGGTCTTCGAGGAAATAAGAATTGCTTTCCGAGAAATGGACTTGAGCCACCGTGGGTGGGGGCTGAATGTCTAATAATTCGCGCGACAGTGTCAGGCGCATTGTGTTGTGGGGACAATTTGAAATACCAGTTTCGCATCGTGATCTGTGGACGCGCTGTCAGGATCAGCGCCAATCTCCATGTAGTGGAAACCCCGACATTTTGATGCATCATTGCGAGCTGGGTTGGAAACCAAAAAAGCAATCGCCACAGGCTCTCCGCGGCATGAAAAAGATACGTATATACATCTCGAATCTCGCGCCCCACGAGGTTTGCCCTCACACATTAAGCAAACCAGGACTGGGCGATACTCTTAAACGTCGAGGGCAGATCATTCTAGGGATGCGCTGCGCTAGCGCCTGAACAAAATGCCCCTGGCGTAGTGAAGTCGCCAGGGCACGTCTGATGAATACTGCTTTTTGGCATAACGCATCGACTGTTGAGCGGTCTTTACAATACCCGTGCGGATTCAAGAAACGCCGCGAGTCTGGCGGTGACCTTGTATTGAGGAATCGGCTCCAACTTTTTGAACGCGCTGTCTGAAGACTGTCACTCTGGAAATAAGCTCGCGGCCACAACAGGTAATGGATCTGTGAATCGGGCGTACTTCGTTAGGACAGAGTCTCATGGGAAATCCTCCGGGATATTTGGGTGAAATTTTCGTCGGTTCTTCTGCTACTCGAGTACTGCTAATTGGCTGGTTTAGGTGAATGAAGTTGCTGCACTGCTAAATTAGCTGTCCATGTGTGGACGCTACAGGCTCAGGTTCCATCGTGGTCACTGCCCAACGGCTCGAGTCCAGCCGGGTCGGATCAGACAAGAGTATTTTTTACAGTCCGGCGAGACGCAGAAGTCCCTGCATCTCGCCGTTGTCGTCGTTACGTTTTGGCCGACGCTTACGACAGACATCAAACCGCAGCCGCACCACGCTCCTGGCTGCGAATTCGGATCGCCTCCTCTACCTTGTAGAGAAAGATCTTGCCGTCACCAATCTTTCCACTGGAGGCATTCGTGATGATCGCGTTCACTGCCGTGTCAACAATGTTGTCTTGTAGAACAACTTCGATCTTGACCTTGGGGAGCAGATCGACGCTGTACTCGCCACCGCGATAGCTTTCCTTATGACCTTTTTGTCTTCCGTGTCCTCGAACTTCTGATACTGTCATGCCCTCCACGCCAATATCGATGAGAGCCTTCTTGACTGTGTCAAACCTGTTCGGTTGGATTATGGCTTCAATCTTTGTCATCTTGTCTCCTCGAGTGATTTCGGACGGCGGCAAGCCGGAGTGTCTGACCAACGAAATCCGGCTTGCCACGGGATAGCTTCAGCTCGTTGCGCGATTCAGAGAGGCAACCGTAGAAATGGCGTGCGCAGATTGCTTCAATGGCAGTTCCTGCTCCATTCCAGCAGGTGCGCCAATCGCAGAAATCACATACTCTGGATAGGCTGAAATGCCGTGCTCGTGCAGGTCCATGCCGTAGATTTCCATTTCGGCCGGTAGGCGCAGCATACCCATTGCGTCCACCACTTTCATCACCACCATTGCAACCACAAAAGTGGAGATCGTGATGCAAGCGCTGCCGATGATCTGGGCCTTTAGCACCTGCAATCCACCACCGTAGAACAAACCCTTCAGGGGCGCGGAATTGTCTGCTCCCAGTGGTCCGGTTGCGCCGTACTGGCCGCAGGCGAAGAGGCCGAGCGAGATCGTCCCCCAGATGCCGCAGACGCCGTGCACGGGCACTGCTCCGATTGGATCATCAATTCGCAGCCATTCGAGCAGATCGACTGCAAGAATGACCAGTACTCCGGCGATTCCGCCAAGCAGAACTGCGCCCGTCGGACTGACCCAATAGCAGGGACAAGTGATCGCGACGAGACCAGCCAGGAACCCGTTTGTCGTATAGCTTGCGTCCCACTTCTTGAATTTGAAATAGCCATAGAGGATGGAACTGAGTCCAGCTGCACAAGCTGCGAGCGTTGTGTTCGCCGCAACTCGTCCGATGCCGACCAGGTCCATTGCCGAGAGTGTGCTGCCAGGATTAAACCCGTACCAGCCAAACCACAGAATTAACCCGCCGCTGACAGCGATCGTCAGATCGTGAGGCAACATCGGCTGACCACCGTCGCGTTTGAATTTGCGGCCGATGCGCGGCCCAAGAACAATCGCTCCCGCAAAGGCGATAAATCCGCCAATCGTGTGGACAACGGTTGATCCAGCGAAGTCGTGAAAGCCCATGCCCAGCGATGGGAAGAAGTGCCCGTCACTGCCCATCAGAGCTAGCCAGCCGTCCGGTCCCCAAGCCCAGTGGCCAATGATTGGGTAGATGAAGCCAGTCACGCAGACGCTGTAAAGAAGGTCACCGACAAATCCAGTGCGCCCGATCATTGCGCCTGAGGTAATGGTCGAGCAGGTATCGGCGAAAGCGAACTGGAATATCCAGACCGCCAAGAACGCGACACCGGTTGTTTCATACGTCGCCGGTGCGCCTTGCAGGAAGAACCAGTGATAGCCGATAAATCCGTTCCCATGGCTAAACATAAATGCAAAGCCGATGGCGTAGAAAAGAATGCCGCAGAGACAGGTATCCACCACGCATTCAACGAGGACATTCACGGTTTCTCTGGATCGACAGAAGCCTGCTTCAAGCATTGTGAAACCAACTTGCATGCCAAACACAAGAAAGGCCGCTACCAGCGTCCACATTGTGTTCACAGGATTCACGATGTCTGCTGCCTTTACTTCCGGTGTTCCGGTGTCAGCGTAAACATGCGTGAAGAAGAGACCACTCACCACAACCATCAAGAGGAGAACCAATCCAACGCCGAGCACTTTGCCGGCTAGCAAGGTTCCTCCATACCGCTGCCATTCCGGAGTACGCAGACGAGTACGCAATCGCGACAGCTTTTCCGAGAATGACAATCTTTTCTCGGCTTTCTTCGTTAAACGCATGCTTTTAATCTCCTCAAGTTTGGATTAGTTGATTCCGAACTTACGTGCACGGACCACACCCGAGATTCATGTTGCAAACTGCAAACTCTCTTTGCCGTTCTGTAAAGGCTCCAGCAGGCCTTCTTGCATCGAGAAATGAAGGCCGTAGAGCTTGGCGCGCATAGCGGGAGAACTAACTCGTGGCGGCACTTTGTCTTCACGGCTTACGAGCCCTGTGATGATCAGCTCCCGTCCGTATTCAAGTTCTCGATAGACGCGAAATTTGGCTTCTTTGATTTGTGGAATTGCGCTAAACAACATTTCCCGAATTGCAATTGCGTCCGCCAGTGCTTGCACCGTGGAGTTGTGCTCTCGGACTGCGTGAGCCACGTGTGCATCCCATGCATCTGACTGTCGCGCTGTCCATTCGCAACTAGCTACTCCCCCCGCCACCTCGAAACGAAGGAGTTTAAGGGGCATCCGTGACAGCTCTCCAAACCGCAACCGAGCGCGCATGTTCCAAAGGAATTCAGCGATTTCGTGCACAGCTCTCATAGGAGTTCGTCCCCACAAGACACTCCCGGAGCGACGTGGTCCGGCTGATTCAGCAGAGTCGGAAAACCGATGTTGGAAAAGTAACGGCGCGGGCGAGGGTAGACAATTATCCTTAGGTCGTATTTTGATTGAAAAAACTTATGGGCGGGATAAAGCGCCGGGGCTTAAACCTTATGCTTCGGCTTTAGGCGATCAGACATTCTAACCAGATCGGCCAGGGAGGCGGCGTGCATTTTCTGCATAACGCGACTCCGATGTATTTTCACCGTTGGTTCGCTGACATCAAGCTTCCAAGCGATTTCCTTGTTTGAGAGCCCCTCGGAGACCAGTTCCATAATCTCAATCTCACGTCCTGTAAGCCCCGAAAATCGTTGCTGCAGACCTGCATTTTCAGCACGTCGCTGGAGAGAAGCGCGGTCAGCGTCAAGGGCGCGGTAAACAGCGGAGAGAAGGTTTTCCTTTTGAAATGGCTTTGTCAGGAATTCAATAGCGCCTGCCCGTATCGCCCGGATGGCATTGGGGACATCCGCGTACGCAGTGATGAAGACGATCGGAATCTCAATTCCAACCCGTTGTAGCGACTCTTGGAACTGTAGACCAGTAGTCCCTGGAAGCTGTACGTCGAGAACCAGGCAGCAGCAACGTCCGTCTTGACGACCCCGTTGAAAAAACTCTTCGGTCGAACTGAACGAAATTGCCTGAATGTGAACTGATTCGAGCAGATCTGTAACTGCTTCTCGCACGGATTCATCGTCATCAATTATGTAGACGTTAGCCCCGTCGTTCAACTGCACCCTCCAGCCATTATTGGGAGTGAAAACTCCAGTACGCTGCCACCCTCTGAGCGGGGGAATGCTCGTATCTGTCCACTGTGTGATTCGATGATCGAACGGCAGATGGAAAGACCCACTCCGATGCCGTGCGGCTTGGTGGTAAAAAATGGTTGAAATATCTGCTCACATACTTCTCGGGGCAAACCCACTCCGCAATCTTCGATCCGGACAACCACTTGATCGTCTCGGTTCTTCTGTGAGGCTAAGAAGATTCGCTTGTCTTCTGCGGGCGTATCATTCATCGCGTCCATTGCATTGATCACGATATTGAGGATCACTTGCTGAAGTTGCACGTGGTCGGCTTCCACATCAGGCAGGTCTTGAGCGAGATAGGTGAGGATGCTCACGTGACGGCGCCGCGCCTCATCGGATACCAGAACGAGAAGGTCTTGAATGAGTTCATTGATGTTGACCAATTCTTTCTCAGGCACTCCCTTCCGAAACAAGGCACGAACACGATCAAGTACTTTGCCGGCTCTTGTCCCATCACGGACAAGCCGTTCCGCGCTGTGTCTGGCCTTGTCGACGTTGGCGGGGTCGGCAGAAAGCCATTCCAAGCACGCTTGGCCGTTCGCAACGACCCCCGTGAGGGGCTGGCCCAATTCGTGAACAATCGATGCGGTCAACTCAGCCATGCTGAGCATTCGCGAAAGGTGGGCCAATTCGCCTTGAGTTTTCATTAAGGCTGCCGTACGCTCAGAAACCCTCTGCTCAAGTTGGTCCCGCGCATCTCGGAGCGCCTGCTCTGCCTTCTTTTTTGACGAACTGATCCACCCAGCCAACAGGGCGCACGCAACAAATGCCGCAAAGTAGGCTTCTGCGGTCGGACTAATTGAAAAAGAATTAAAAGGAGGTACAAAGAAGTAGTCGATCAAACCTGTCGAGATCGCCACCGAGAATAGTCCGGGTCCGGTGCCGCCAAACCAGGCGCTAGCGGCCACTGCCCCAAAGAAAAAGAAAAGAAATGGATACGGGAAAAACCGTTGCAATGCGAGGGTCAATAAAAACGAGAACCCCACGAAAACGGTGGCCGTTGAGTACGGTCGGGCGGAAGACCAGAGTAGAAGCAGCAAGCCGGGCTTGCGGGTAAAAGTGCTCGGCGTCGAGGTGCCCTCAGCTTCTCTGTTGCTAATCAAAGCAGATTCCTGCATAGGTTTGGTTCAGCCCCGTTTCGTGCTGCGTCCTTCGCGCAGCAAGGCGCATGACAAGTCTCCTCAGTACCTCGATCCGGCCTCCTGCGACGGCTTTCTCCCCGGACGAACCGGTGTCAATCCTTCGACGCCGCGCCGAATAAAGAGCTTTCGAAAATTTCCGACACTTACGTGCGAAATACCTGCGTCTCGTGCGATTTCGGTGTTCCGGTGCCCCGACCCGCAAGCTAGGATTACGCGGGCGCGCGTAATGAGTCTTCTCGGATGCCGCTCAGCGTTCGACCAGCTCTCCGACGTCATCCGTTCGGAGTGGTTTAGGACTAGTTCTCTTGCGGACCTTCCGCGCCGCTCTAAGGCAAACCCTTCTAATCGGTTAAGGTGAAATTGTCTTCGCCATCGCCCGATGGTCAGGTTCGTTATCCCCAACTCCACGCCGATACTGAGGTTCGTTCTATTCTCCGCGCACGCGAGAATGGTTTTTGCTCGCATCCGCAGAGCCGCTGGAGGCTCTCTTTCGGTCGCAAATGCGTTCAAGATGGCACGCTCCTTTTTCGTTAGTTCAATCCGCGAACCGCAATTCACGTTTGCCCTCGACGACACGCATGAGGACTCCAAAGGCCAGAAGTTCGCCGCTATTGACACGCAATCAGAAATGTTCTGGTTGGTCGCCCCTTATTCGTCGCGGAAGAGAGGAAACATCACAACGGTTACGATGTCGGAATTTTGGCGGCTTGAGGTGGGCAAGTCAAATTGAAAGTTTTTATATGACTCATTATCAGAAATGCGAATTCAGATGGATAAGCATGTACATCTGGGGGCAGCGACGGCTATGCATTCACAATTCCTGAGGAAACCTGATTTGGGTATTCGTGGCGGCCGGTTGTGGGCGCAGCAGGCAGATCCATGCGAGAACCTAAAAAGCTTTAAAGCCGCTAGCGCTGAAATCACCAAAGCAACCCTTATTCCAGCTGGAACGACCAGGAGAAGCCCTGGGGACAGGGCCGCGCGGCGCCGTTTCCCGCATATTGCCAGCTTGAGGCGTGATGAATCGCCGGACGGGAATTGACGGTGAAGAATTCGGCATCAGTTTCGCGCTTGCGATGCCCGATAACTGGAACGGCGACTTCCTGATACAAGGCGGCGGGGGCAGCAACGGTGTCGTCGCTTTCCCGCTCGGTCTGAATGCGGCAGGAAAAACACCCGGTCTCATCCGCGGATTCGCCGTCCTCAGCAACGATACTGGCCACAAAAGCCAGCATCCTGGGGTTTTGACTTCGACCTTATGAAAGATCAGAAGGCCGCGCTGGACTTCGCGTATCTTGCTAACGCCGAAGTCGCAACACTTGCCAAACAACTTATCGCGCAGTACTACGGAAAAGCAGCGGCTTACTCGTATTTCTCCGGCTGTTCAACAGACGGCGGCGAAGGACGCAGAAGAACGGGCGATTCCCTGCCAGCCGGACTGAGTGGCCATGAGTAAGGTTGACTGTGTTTTTCCGAATCTGACTATTCTCCGAATCTGCTACAGAATTCGCACCCAGAGTTCGAATAAATGTTGTTAAACCTTCCGAATGGCCACCGATTCGCGAGTGGATGCGCTGAAGCGTTGTACCACGCTGCTTTTTTCTCGCGATTGTGGAACACGCCATGGAAAATCCTTCTTGGCGGCAGTTCTTTAAATTCATTCCTGCCGTAATGCAGTTGTCGGGTCAATACTGCTTGCCTCAAGCGGGTAACAAGCCGGCAACATTAGCGGCCAAGGTAAGAATTAAGGCTTCGTTTCCAGTCGGTTTAGCCGCAATGACCCATGCGCCTCCGAACTGGACTTTGCAACGATCCGCTGAAAGCGTCCAGTCCAGCGGCAACGAGCGTTCCGTTGGTGAGTTGAGTCATCGATTTTACAGACAGCGCGGCTTGATAAATCGATTAAGCGCAAAGCTCCAGATATCAGCAAATGTGCTGGAAGCGGAGCTTGGCTCTGTGCTCGACGATATCTGCTCGGCAGAAACGCTTATTGCCAGGCACATCATTGCAGCGACGAGCAATTGTTTTCTCAGGTCTACCCCTTACCATTTGCGATCGCAAACCTGGACCCTGCTTTTCTAAATTCATCGACGATCCTGGCACGATATATCGTTTTTCGGTGCTACTGGAAACTCTTGCCTTCCGATAGAAACAACAGCGAAGAGTTTCCAGAGCAGGAAAAATCAGTAAGGTCATTGCGCAAAGCGCGACGTTACTGGTTTGCGAGTTCCACAGCCGCTACCCCTTGTGGCCTGGTTCCCGGAGGAACTGGCAACTGAACAACCGAGCCTCTCTCTTCACTAATTCTTCCAGTGACCTTCTCGATTTTTAGAGCGCGGAGAGTATTGCCTTTCCCAAGGGGAATGGACGCATCGCCACGTTGAGTCACCACGTAAAGAAAAGTTCCGCGTGGGTCGACGGTTATTTGAAGCGGATTCCCCAGACCCTTTAGTTTCAAATGCTGGATTTCGACGGGTTGAAGTGGGAGCGTCGAATCGTATACGGAAATACTGCTATCGCCAGTGTTCGATGTGTACAGCCGGGTCCCAGCTGCGTTGCTTCTGATCCAGCAAATCGCTTTCCCTGAATTCGGCACCGTGCGAACCCGGCTAAGGTGACCAGTGGGGTCAAAGGTGTAAATCGCGAGACGGTTTGTCGAAGTCAATCCGGCATAAAGAATTGGCCGTGTCGGGTGAGTCCATAGTCCCAGCGGCTGAGGTCCAGCGCTGGTGTTTACTGCTTCGAAATCTTCGGGAATCAGTGAGCCGTCGTGGTCCACAAGCAAGCTTTGCAGATGACCGCCAAGAAATTGCGCATCGAATACTAGCCGGTTGCCCGACGATATATCAGCTTGCGATGGTGAGCTTCCGACCGGCGCAAGTTGAGTCGAGAGCGGGCCGCTCTCAATCGAACCATCGGCTGCAAGAGAAAAGGAAGTGTAGTTGGGCTGGTTCGAATCTGGGCGGGAAGGATCCATCGCCTTATTCACAATCGTCAGCGTGTCACGAGCAATACCGATACTGACTGGGTCTGTTCCACCCGACGAAAACGGGGAGCCTTGGACTTTCCTTAACCCGCCTTGGCGTCCAATGCGAAAGACGGCGATCGTATCCGACCCGCCATTCACTGCATATAGAACTGTTCCTTCGTTATTGGTGAGAACATTCTGATCAGAATCGAATGGGCCGAGTTTCAGCGAGAGATCAAAAACTCCTTTGCCATCGGTTGGAAACTCACCTAGGAAGGTCAGAGTCCCTCCGTCATTCTTGAAGGCGAGAATCGAGTTGTGGTCGGCGCGATTGCTTTCAACGTACACGGCAGTGTTTTGAGCGAGAGCGGTTGCGGCTAACAATGCAAATGTCAGCAGGAACGGCAGGTATATCGAGCGGGAGCGCATAATTTTTCCTTTCGAGGGTGAGTTTCAGTGCGGACACCAAATCCGGGTTTTTCGGGTCTACAAGCTCTCAGTCGCCCTGGAAAGTACTATCCCCCGCCCCGTTTCGAAAAATTCAGAGATAACCTGCCAGAGACCAAGAATTGTAAAAACTATTCTCGCCAGCAACTCTCGTCATGTGTTGACCATCTTTGGCGGAATGCGTTTGTTTCTGCCGCTTATTTGGCTGGGCTTGATCGTCTCTGCCTATGGGTCGATTACGCCTTATGCCGGCGCGATCGGAGGAATTGCTACTTTATCGGCAGATGCCGGAGTGAAGACGAACCCGCAAGGTCTGAGCTTATCTTCTTATAGCCCCTCAAACGGGGGGGCCTTGAATGTGTTTGCGGGGGCGCACCTGACAAATCATTTCAGCCTGCAGCTCAACTACATCTGGAATCGGAATCATCTGGTGCTGAACTCCGGTTCGTCCGGTTCTACTGCCTTTTATCAGCAGGCCCGAAGCAGTTCACAATACGCGGGTGTTTTGGACTTTCTTGTGTATTTTCGCCGCCCCAGCAGTTGGGTTCGCCCATATCTTGGGACTGGAGTAGGGATCATCCACTTGATAAGCGAGGAACAACGCCTACTCGGATCAGGTGGAACACCGAACCTGCCTCCATCATCTTTCTCCTCAACGCGGCCCGTCTTCAGATCGCATGTCGGAATTGACCTTCGTATCGCGCGCAAAGTGGATTTTCGCTACAGCTTCAGTGAGTTCATCGGAAAGAATGACATCAGCAAGCACCTTTCTCCTCCGGCTTCGCGCCGGCTCGCTAATTTCCAAAATCTCTTCGGCTTCGTGTTTTGGTTCTGAGACTCAATGCTTGAACGCCACATATGGACAATTAGGCCAATAGATCGGAGGATTCTCGAAACTCTGTGCCAGTAGACGAGCGTGGCAGACCTGACAAAAGAATGGCGACTTCCTTTTCTCTCCTATGGGAGCGATCTGAACCAATTTCTCGAACACGCAGATTCCGTATCCGGCGGCCACACTCTCATTCAGACTGGAGAGTGGGCCTTGCGACTGCTGCTGATGGATCAACGCCGAATAGAGGCGAGCTTTGAGGGATGCAGGCGCGCGTTCGTCGACTTTCGCCACATCCGACAACATACTCCTGAATTCTACTTCCTCATCATGGATGGTCATCGTTCCACCTCTTTTTGAAAGTTTCGCGCGCGCGAGCTAACAGCCGTTCCACTGCTTTTTCCGTCTTGCCCGTCGATTCCGCGATCTCGTGAATACTCTTCTCATCTCGATAACGCCACAGCAGAGCGAGCGCGTACCCTTCGGGCAGCCGCCTGAGAGTTGTATCAACTTGCTGCTGCCGCGCCTCAGCGTCCAGGTGCAACTCGAAATCCGGTCTTAAGGCAGGTTCGTCTGTCGACGATTCATCCTCCTGTATTTCCATCTTCCGAATACGTTTCCTGTAGTAATCGTCGACTTTATGTCGTGCGATGCCCAGAAACCACGAATGCAAACCGGCATCGCCACGAAACTCCGGCAGGTGCTGCCATGCGGCCAAGAGGATCTCTTGCATTAAGTCATCAATGGCCTCCGTTCGTGGCACAAGCCGCCGATGAACGAACGGATACACGGAATTCGCACACCGCGATACAAATTCAGCCGTCGCCTTCCGGTCCCTGCGCAAAACATCGGAGGCGAGACGGCGATCGTCATCGCGCGGAATATCGCCAGTTTCCGGAAGTTGAGCTAGTCCCATCCGTCCCCACCAGCTGCTCTGACGTTAGAGTCGCCTGAACAGCTTTCTCCCCCCTGGATTTTGAGAAAAACGAATTTCCGATCCTAACCCAACACTGCTTGCCGACTGCGGGTTCGCCATATTAGGCAGTTGCTGGGAGACGGTCGCCAATGCACCTGGAGAGTGACGAACGAGACGGAAGTCACCTTCCGAATAGCCGACTACACACCCAATACCTTGTCTCTTGCCGGAGACTGGATCGTTGCCTTACGTGCGCGGAATCGGAACGCGTAGGGTTCCAAGACATCAACCTGCACATCAGCAAAGCCCGCGTTCCTGAGGCGCTCTGGAAATGTACTAGGGTCGACTACGACCATTGTATCGAGGAGGTGTAGCAGACGAAATGAACGACTGTAGAGGCTGTCCGTCCCGGCAAAAATTCCGCCGGGGCACAGAACGCGAGAGACTTCGGATAGCAGCCGATTCTGCAGCGCTTTGGAGGGGACATGATGAAGCATAGTGAAACACACTGCTCCATTGAATGTCGCGTCTGAGAACGACATGGCCGTGGCATCTTGCCGGACTACGGTGACGTTCTGGCCGGTCATACGGAGTGAGAGAGAGTCTGCGAATGCGCGATCGATTTCCACGCAGGTGAGGTGCTCCACGCGTCCGCGAAGAAGATCGGTAGTCACGCCGGGGCCGGGACCAACTTCGAGGACATTCCCGCCGATGTCGAGGCCGTCAAGCACCCACGGAAGGATGTACCTCTCTACTGTATTCCTCCAATAAGCGGAACGGCAGAGCCAGCGATGAGCAAGGTTCATGGCAGCTATCCTTCTGCTCAAAACTGCGTGATGCTCAATGTGTTTCCGTCCGGGTCTTTGAACCACGCAACATGCGCGCCGCTGGGCGAGTTCCAAATACCGAGTTCATCTTGCTGCATTCCCGGATAGCGTTCCAAGGTGACGTGAGCTCTCTGCAGGTTCTTTGCCGTCTGAACGATGTCCCGGATCTGCCACCCTAAGACGGTGTACTTCGCTGCTGCGAATTCTTGAACTCGGGTAACACGCAACATCGTTCCATTTGCATCGAACACGAGCGCAAAATCGTCCTCGCTAACCAGCGGCAGACCAAGCGTGTCACGATAGAACTGCTTGGCGCGAGCGGGGTCCTGAGTGGCCACAAAAGCCACAAGCTCTTGAGAGCCGAGAATCGACCCTCCTTGCCTGGCTAGACTCGCCCTCTGCGGAGTACTGTCGGATGTCTGTTTTGCCATACCGAGAGTATCTTCCGAATCTGCTGCTGTCGCTACACCGCTGTTACGACATAAAATATCTCTCATGCGTCACGGGGCTCTGAGGCAATACGATCCCAAGGCGGGCGTTTCGATTGCCACCCTTGCGTATGAATATCCTGCGGGACATAACGTTCCTGAACACGCTCACGGCAGTAACCAACTAATCTACGCAACGCGAGGTGTCATGGAAATCTCGGCGGGTCAGAGCCTCTGGCTGACTCCTCCCAATCTCGCCGTTTGGATTCCCGAAGGGACACGGCACCGAATTCGGATGCCGGGTGCAGTCTCGATGCGGACACTCTATCTAAGACGAGGACTGCTCCCACGCACTCCGCAGATCTGCACAGTGCTGCACGTCTCGCCGTTTTTGCGCGAACTGGTGTTAGAGGCGGTACGAGCCGGGCAGTTACGGACCACAAACCATGTTCACTGCGCCCTCCGGGATCTCATCGTTTCCCAATTACAGAACGCCCCGTCAGTTCCTACGTTTGTCCGGCTCCCCGAGGATTCGAGAGCGCTTGGAGTCGCTGAAGCCTACATCGCAAACCAAACAGATGCTCCCTCACTCGATGCGCTGTGTAGAAAAGTCGGTGTAAGCGTTAGAACATTGCAAAGAACTTTCCGCAAAGAAGTTGGGACGAGCTTCGAGTTCTGGCGAAGGCAAGTGCGTCTGATGAAAGGAATAGAGCTGCTGGTGGCGGGACGTTCCGTAAAAACCGCTGCCGCAGAAGTTGGCTATCGTCAGCCGAGCGCCTTCGTCGAGGTTTTCCGACAGACTCTTGGAATGACACCGAGAGCATGGGTTGCCGCGCTTCAAGCCCAAGACAACCGAACAGATATAAGGGCGACGTTCAGCGCCCCAGTTATGCGGAACTCCCGACAGGCGAAATGATTGGCTCAGGATTGATTCCGGTCAGATAACGGGCAATGCGGACGCCACCTTCCCAATTGCCGACCATACGGACAGTAACTCGGCATCAGCAAGGCTGCAGTCGGCGAATGTCATCGTGCTTGGTCACAAAGCCCCAATCAGGATGGGAAAATTCCGACCACGTAGCATGTAAAGGATCACGAAAAAGCGAGTTTGCGCTTCGAAACCACCGTATTGCCGCTCGAAGCGACGGTGAACAACGGCGGCTACGGGAGTCCGACAGCGGTAACAATACGTAAACCGTTCCGCCGACCAGTACTTCTCCGCTCGCTCACAGATTCGATACGTCGAGAGGTGGCCCCAGCCACTTCATACCGTGTGCCTCTGCGATTTTCGCATCCACTGGCTGCTTGCTAGAGAGGTCAAAGAAATCTTCCATCTGGCCAGCCGGCGTGAACCCCATCAGCATCCGTCCCGGCTTCTCACCGACGTAAGCCCAAACATGGGGTACATTTCGTGGCGCGAGTATGGAATCGCCGGGCCGAAGCAGGAAACGCTCGTCGCCTACCTCGATCACCACCTTGTTGCCCTCAATGAGGTAGAACCATTCTTCTTGTGCGTAGTGCAGATGGCGCACCGGCCCGCCTTGCGGAACATTGCGATGCTCTATCAGAAAGAAACCCGCTTGGGTGTCCTTGGTAAGGACCTTGAAATCTAGGTGCGTGCCTGCGCGTGGCCCATGATGCTCTGTCCCAGTCGCGTCCGCGCCCGCGGCGACAAACACTGGTTTTCCCAACGGCCCTACTTCAGCGAACGATCTTAACGGCTGAGCAAAAGGCAGCGCCACCGCTATCTTTAGGAAATTACGGCGTTCGACGCTTCTCATGGCAGAAATGCTACTCCTTGCCCGCGAGACCTGCATGCGTACCGCACACATTTCGACGCACTGCTGGCCAGCACAGAGAGTAGCGCCAACAATACTCAATCGGCAAATTGCCACGAACACCGCCACTCATCGGATTTTTTTTAACTTCTCGGGTGACGAGCCAACCGGAAATTGGGTGGGCTTGTCGCACCATCGTGTCGCGGTCAAGGAGGACCGCGAACGATGTCACGGAACTATTCGCGTAAACGCACGCGCCCGAAGCCGAGGGCGGTTCTTCGTTTACCTGATTTGGATCAAGCAAAGTCCGCCATTCTCAACAGCTTGAGCTCTGTCGATGCTCGACGTGGGTACCGTCACGCCATTGATGAATTTGTTGAATGGTACTGTTCGGAACCAAGGCTATCGTTCAGCAGGACTGTCGCCCTCCGGTACCGCATGCATCTCGAATCGCGTCATCTTGCTCCGGGAACGATAAATCTCCGATTGGGCGCTGTCCGTCGCTTGGCCTATGAGGCGGCCGATTGTGGGCTCCTGAGCCCGACTTGGCTGCCGGGATCAGAAGGGTGAAGGGGGTCAAGAAAATCGGCATGCGTTTGGGAAACTGGCTCACAGCGGAACAGTCGCAGACCTTGTGGCAGTCTCCGAATGGCGATCGTTTAAAGGAAAAACGTGATCGTGCGCTGTTGGCCTTGTTACTCGCCTGCGGTCTGCGCCGGCATGAGGCAGTTGAGTTGGATTTCGGTCATGTTCAACAGCGCGAGGAGCACTGGGCCATTGTTGACCTGAGAGGAAAAGGCGGGACACACTCGCACAGTTCCAATGCCAGGATGGGTGAAGGAGGTTGTCGATCAGTGGCTCCAGGCAGCGAACATCTCATCAGGGAAGTTGTTTCGACGCGTGCATAAGATCGGAAAAGCTTGGGGAAATGGAATGACAGAAAAGGCCGTTTGGCATGTTGTTCGGGAGTATGCCGCGAAAACAGGTATCGAAAGGTTAGCTCCGCACGACCTTCGCCGAACGTGTGCTCGGCTGTGTCACGCCGCGGGAGGAGAACTTGAACAGATTCAGTTTCTGCTTGGCCACGTTTCGATTCAAACCACGGAACGATACCTCGGATGCAACCAACGTATTCGCGCTGCAGTCAATGACAAGATCGGGATAGAGCCACCCGGCTGAGGCCGTTCTGTGTCCGCATTGCCGACAAACGAGGAACAGACAGACTGATCTTCCCGCTACGGAACTCAAGGCCGGTCAGGAGAGAATATGCCGAATTGTTAATATCCTTCGAAGCTGGAGACGGCACTGCTGCATACCAAATCCACAAGCTCGCATCGCATCTCACATCCAAGTTGAGCGATAGCGCAGCAAAACCACAGCAGGAGCCATGGCAGTATGAATTTCTCAGCCACGCTCCAGAGTACGGTGCAGAATTTGCGGGGACTGTATTCCTGGTCTTTTCTGTCGTCACCGCAGTTGCTGTCATGTTCTCTCCTACATCTCCGGCCCTGCAGCTCATTCCTTCGTCTCGCTTGCGCCTCTTCATCACCGGCGCGATCCTTGGCGGGGCCGGGGGCTTGGTCGCGATCACACCGCTTGGACGCATATCGGGGGCTCATCTGAATCCCGCTGTATCTCTGGGCTTCTTTGCTGAGGGCAAGATGCAGCTGCAGGATCTGTTTGGGTACGTCATTGCCCAGCTCGGCGGCGGCATCGTGGGTGCATGGGCGGGAGCCGCTAGTTCAGGCGGTTTTGGACAATCCGTACACGAAGCCTTGAACCTGCCAGGAAGAGGAGTGTCCACTTGGGCGGCAACCGGGGCTGAAATCATGGGGACGTTCTCTCTGGCATTCGTGATTTTCGAAATGCTAAGCAGCAGAAAACGGATGCGGTGGACTCCCCTCGCCGTAGTCGGAGTAGCTTCCGTCATTGTAGGAGTCGACGGCAACTTTTCAGGCGCGAGTCTCAACCCTGCACGCAGCTTCGGCCCAGCCTGGATTGAGCACGACTGGGGTTCCTTCTGGGTGTATGTAGTGGGCCCATGCCTCGGCGGCTTGATGGCCGGATTGTTGCACCGGCTCATGCCGCGACCTGCACGAACCGGCAAACTTTTCCACGATCCCCATTATCGATCCATATTCGCGGGCCGTTCGGACAAAATCGCTAATCTTCACGTGCGCCGCCATGATCGTAAGCCTCCAGATGCGCGTCCGCCCGTACACAGCAATCGAGGTTTAGTTCGGCGGGACTAGCGTTCGTCGTAAGTCGGATCGGTCTGGGCGAGCGAGAAGCGCTGCAATCCCATCGGCGGAATCTCAAACATAGCGGCTACCATGCGCGCGTTCCCCGCATCAGAAAGATATATCGTGATGCGATATGACTCAGAATCATGACTCTTCTGCTGCGCCTCGGAATGTCGCAAGGGCAGTCGTAACCAAAGCTGGTGACGTTTTCTTCCTTTCCGAACAGAATGGCGAGCTTCCCGCCAATAATCAGGACGGCTTCGGCCTTTACTACCACGACTGCCGGTACCTTGATGGCTACCGTATTCGATTCGCGGGTACTCCCCCGAACGTTCTGGTGTCGGCCGCGAACCGGGGCTCGATTGCTGAATTCGAGCTCACAAACGAGCCGTTGCAAGATCCGGATGGTAAGACCGTTCCGGCTCAGACCTTTGGTGTGTACTTGCAACGCATCATCAACGGAGAGAAACTCACAGTACACGACGTAATCACAATTGATAACTACGACGTCCAAGCACATGAGCTGCCGCTGTCGCTCGACTTCGAATCCTGTTTTGAGGACATATTTGAGATTCGCGGCCTTGATCCCAAAAAGATCGGAAAACAAAACAAGCCGGAATGGCACGATGGAGTTCTGGTCCTGAGTTATTCAGGCGCCGATGGAGTGCTCCGCCGAAGTGAGGTGCATTTCGAGCCGAGTCCAACCAAGTCCTCAGGGCAATCCGCGGAGTATCGCCTGAAGTTGAGCGCGGGCGAGCGCGAGCAATTAAAGATTTCCTTTCAGCTCGTAGAAACAAAGCAAACACCAGCAGTCGGCAAGCACATCAGGTCGAGCCCTGACGAGGTGGCACATGGAATTGACCATGCTTCGCGCGAATGGCTCTCTGGCTACGCCGAGGTAGAGTCGAACAGCGTCCAGCTGAACCGGGTGATGCAGCGCAGTCTTCTTGACCTTGGAATCTTGAAGAGCGAACTCGATGGACAGCATTATTTCGCGGCGGGTCTGCCTTGGTATGGAGCCCTATTCGGAAGGGACAGCATCATCAGTGCGCTCCAAACACTCGCCTACGAGCCGAATCTCGCCGAAAGTACCATCCGGCTGCTCGCGAAATATCAGGGCACAAAGACTGACGACTGGCGAGATGAAGGGCGGGGGAAGATCCTGCACGAATTGAGGCGTGGCGAGCTTGCCAATTTAAATGAGATTCCACAGACCCCCTATTACGGCTCCGTGGATTCAACTCCTCTCTTCCTTATTCTCGTGGGCGAGCACGCGAACTGGACCGGCGACCTGAGTCTGTTCAACAGCATTCGTCAGCACGTGGAGCGAGCCCTCGACTGGATCGATCATGGCGGTGCCGATCCGGAAGGAAAGTATTTGTCTTACGCAAGTAAATCCAGCAAGGGTTTAGGAAACCAAGGCTGGAAGGATTCAGGCGATTCGGTGATGAACTCCGATGGATCGCTCGCGACGCCCCCGATTGCTTTGGTCGAGGTCCAGGGTTACGTATACCAGGCGAGGTTGTTGATCGCGAATCTGTTTGAGCGTGTTGGTGATAAACAGAGAGCAGACCGGCTCCGGAGTCAGACCACAGAACTCAAAAGAAGCTTTAACCGCGATTTCTGGGTGGAGAGCAAGAATTTCTATGCCATTGCACTGCAGAAGGACAATAAGCCCGCGGCTGTGATCAGCTCTAACCCAGGACAAGCGCTATGGACAGGCATTATCGATGACCCCAAGGCAAAAGCAGTGGTGGAGCCCCTGACCGCCGAAGATATGTTCTGCGGCTGGGGAATCCGCACTCTATCGCACAAAGAACGACGCTACAACCCAATCGGCTATCACCTGGGCACGGTATGGCCCCACGATAACTCCATTATTGCTGCCGGCTTTCGCCGCTACGGATTCGATAAGCAAGCGGTGAAAGTTTTGGAGTCAATTGTCAGCGTCGGCCAGCATTTCGAGCATGCTCGATTGCCGGAGGTGTTTGGAGGCTTTTCTCAGAACGACTTCGCTATCCCCGTTCGCTATCCGGTAGCATGCCACCCGCAAGCCTGGGCCGCCGGATCTGTGCCGTTCATGATTAGCAGCATCCTTGGCTTGACTGCTGATGCTTTCAACCATCGTTTGCGCGTAGTTCGTCCGGTACTACCGGGCTTTGTCAATGAACTGGATTTTCGGCGCATTAAGATTGGCGACAGCACGATCGATCTTCACTTCGAGTGCGCGGGTGACGGAGAAGTTCACGTCGACGTCGTCAATCGCAGCGGTTCCATCAAAGTTGAAGTGGAACAAAAGCAAGAACGTTTAGAGGCGGCGTAGTGTGCATCCTCTGGATTTCCCACTCTGGCTTCGAGCACTGCATTTCTGCAACCTGCTTTTTGTCACGTTGCTGATCCGCAGTGGGCTTGAAATTCTTAGTGCCCACCCTAAGCTGTACTGGAACGACAACTGCCTCCCCGCAAGTGCGTGGCTAAACTTTGCTGGAGGTATTCCGAGCAACCGGCGACTTGAACGAACCCCGCGGTTTGGACACGCAGCAATGGGTATCGGTGCTGCATCTTCACGTAGAACGCCTCTAGGAACCGTTGCCGCCGTGTTGCTCTCGGCGCTGTACGTCTTTCTTCTTGCTTTTGTCGTGCCGCGCGGGGAAGCAGACTCAAAACTCGCTTGGACATCAACTGACGAAGAACTTTCCTTGCCGAGCTGGCTGGCCCTTCCGGGTCACAAGAATTTAGGTATGGGCAGGCATTGGCATTTTTTGTGCGATGGCGGTTGGTTGCTTACCGGTATTGCATATTACGTACTGCTCTTTGCGACTGGAGAATGGCACCGCCTCGTACCATACTCGTGGTCCATTATTCCTGGTGCCTGGCACTCGTTTCTCGAATATGCAAGTTTCCACCTCGTCGAGACTCCGGGAGTCTACAACCCGCTCCAGCAGCTCTCGTATTTTGGAATTGCCTTCATCATCGCGCCGATCACGATTGCGACCGGGGTAGCCATGTCGCCGTCGATCACTGGCCGGTTTCCCTGGTACCTCAAGATTTTCGGGGGTCGTCAGCCGGCACGCAGCATTCACTTCCTGTGCATGCTTGCGTTTACCGCGTTTATCATCATGCACGTTCTCATGGTGGTGTTGCACGGATTCGGCCGAGAGCTGGCGCTGATCGTGCTCGGGCAAACGGTGAATCCGCAGATCAATGTTGCGTTGCTGATCGGATGCTTAGGGCTGTTTGGTGTGTTTGTAATCCACGTGGTTGCCACACAGGCTTCGCTAAGGCATCCCCGCTTCGTGCAGAACACGATCGGGACAATGATCGATGGAGCGCGCAAGACTCTGTTCGGCCACTCACCGTCACACCAAGACTATCCCGAGACTGCGGTCTCATCTTATTTCCGCGTGAATGGCAGGCCGCCGATCGATGGCGTTTATCAGACACTCGCAAGCAATAACTTCATCGATTATCAGCTTGAAATCGGAGGGCTCGTGGAAAAGCCAATCACGCTCTCGCTTTCAGAGCTAAAAAACTTACCCAAGCAGTCGCAAATCACAAAGCACTGCTGCATTCAGGGATGGTCGGCTGTTGCGGAGTGGGCAGGCGCGTCACTGAAAGACATCCTCAAACGTTCGAAGCCGCTCGACTCAGCAAAATACGTAGCCCTGTATGCGTTCGACAACAAGGCGCAGACCGAGCCAGACTCGACTGCAGGTGGTTTCTTTTATGGAACGATTCACATTGATTTGGCGCAGGATCCGCAGACCATCTTGGCGTACGAGATGAATGGCGAGCCGCTTCCCATTGCGCATGGGGCTCCGCTGCGGCTAAGGGTGGAGACCCAGCTCGGATTCATGATGGTGAAGTACATCAAGCGGATTGAGTTCATTGCTGATTACAAAAACATTGGTCAGGGCCAGGGAGGCTGGCGCGAAGACCATCAATTTTATAGCCCGGAGGCGGGCATCTAACAACTCCCGAGGTGAAATGTGAGCACTCTTACAGCGAACGTTGAACAAGCGAATATATACAAATCTTTAAAGGACAAAGTTGTCCTGATAACCGGCGCCTCAAGCGGGATTGGCCGTGCTATTGCACTTGAAACAGCGCGGCAAGGCGCCAATGTCGTCGTGAACTACATCGGCAAAGCTGATGCCGCTCAGGAAGTAGTCCGCGAGATCGAGAGCGACCACGGAGCTGCACTTGCCATTGAGGCGGACGTCTCGAAATCCGATCAAGTGGACCACATGATCTCTCAAACTGTGTCGCAGTTGGGGCGAGTCGATGTACTCGTTAACAATGCCGGAATCGAAAAAGAATCACCGTTCCTCGACAAGCCTGAAAGGGAGTTCGATTCGGTGGTCGGGGTGAACCTCAAAGGGCCTTTCCTCTGCACACAGGCGGCAGCGCGTGAAATGGCAAAACGGAAGAAAGGAACGATCATCAACATTTCGTCAGTTCATGAAGATTTGCCGTTCCCAGGCTACTCGGCCTACTGCGCCGCAAAAGGCGGCTTGCGAATGCTCTGCCGTAATCTCGCGCTCGAACTCGCTCCCCAGGGTATCAATATTGTGAACGTCGCTCCCGGAGCAATCGACACACCCATAAATAAACGCACACTGTCCAATCCTGAGAAGAAACTGGCACTGAAGCGAGAAATTCCCCTGGGCAGGGTCGGAGAGCCGCAAGAGGTCGCAAAACTGGTTTGCTATTTGGCGTCCGACGATGCCGCATACATAACCGGCACGACAGTTGTGATTGATGGCGGCTTGATGCACCAGACGGGCTCGCTATAATCGCGCCCCACTATGTTGGGGCGAAGCCCAAGCGGAGGAGGAGAGGCACATGAAGCGGAGCACCATTCTGGCGCTCGGAGCGGGTAGCTTGGCGGGATTTGCGGCGGTGCGGGGTTACGAGAGCAGTCGCAAGGTTCGCCTGTCCGCCAGGGGCAAACACGTCATTATTCTTGGCGGCGGATTTGGCGGACTTTCGGCGGCGTCAAAATTGTTCGAAATGGCTGGCGATCAATTGCACATCACACTCGTTGACCAGCACAATTACCACCTCTTCACGCCGATGTTATACCAGGTAGCAACGTGTGGAGTCGTGCCATACGACGTGGCTATCCCTCTGCGGTCATTTACGGCTCAACGCGGCATTAGTTTCCGTAAAGCAAATATCCAGGAAATCGATTTTGAAAAGAGGGCCGTGCAAACTGACGCTGGGGCTATCACTTACGATTACTTGATCATTGCCCTGGGCAGCACGACGAACTATTTTGGGAACGAGTCTGCTCGAGAGCACACGCTCCCGCTCAAGTCACTGGAAAGTGGGCTCGCTGTGCGCAATCACGTAATTGACTGCCTTGAACAGGCTGCGCAGATTACGGACAAACATGAACAAAAGAAACTCTTGACGTTCGTTGTCATTGGAGGGGGCGCAACGGGCGTGGAGACGGCCGGCGCATTGGCCGACGCTGTGTGTCATCTGATTCCGAGGCGCTATCCAGTCCTCAACAAGAACGACAGCCGGGTCATTGTCGTCGAAGCCGGGTCCAAGCTTCTTGGGCATATGAACGGCGAAATGGCCGAGATTGCGCTTCGCGAACTCCAGAATGCCGGAGTGGAGGTCTGGCTCAACACTAGGGCGAAGAACGTAAGAAATGGCGACATCGAAACAGAAGGAGGCCGGTCAATCTCAGCCGCAACAGTGGTTTGGGCTACAGGTATCCGCGCAAGCAATGTAGTGAGCCAACTCAAGTCGGATCACGGCAAAGGTGGCACTATCGCGGTGAACGATTTCCTCCAGAACACGAGCTATCCCGAGGTCTTCGCCATCGGCGATAATGCTGCGGCAAAATCGGGAAACAAATCCGTACCTGCTCTCGCGGCTGCTGCGATGCAGGAGGGCGAAGCAGCAGCTCGGAACATAATACGCATGCTCCAAAACAGGGAGGCAATACGTTTCCAGTACAAGGATCTTGGTAGCGTTATCTCTGTCGGACACCGTGTGGGCGTTGCCGAAATTGCTGGACGCGTAGTAGGCGGCTTTTCAGGATGGCTCGCATGGCGCGTTGTGCACCTCACGCGCATCACCAGCTTCCGTAATAAACTTGCCACCGTCTTGGATTGGTCCACGGGGTATTTTTACGATGTTGACACAGCCAGGCTGGAGGTGGAATCACGTGAGCGGGCGGCGTGATTCCACCTCTAACCTAAGCTAACTCAATCTCACAAGTGGTCCTTGTTTTGGGGAGATGACGAGCGACTCGGAAGCCATTGAGGCATTCTCAGCTTCTTGTTTGCCGACGATTCGCTCAGCGTAATGTGACGCTTGCAAAACGCACTTGCGCTCAATCAAGATAGGCAGCCATCGTGGGCCCAACGGCTTCTATGCCTCTGGTGGAACAAGTCTGTGCGTCATACCGTGTAGATTGGGAAGGTTGATTGTCGAAAGTCTAGTGCTCGATAGGCTCGGTTGTTCTCCTAACTAATTTTGACGAGCGGAACGTCTTGTGAGCGCTGAAGGGGCACCGAAACCAAATCCCTTTGATGTTCTTTTTCAGAACGTCCGGTTTCGGCTCATCTACTTGTTGTTCTGGGCCATATATATAACTGTGTTCTGGTTCATCCTGGGGCCAGCGTCGAAAGTGGCGAGGACAACCACTCCGTGGTATGCGGTGAGTGTGGCCTGGGCAACATCTGCCCTCGTGGTGGTAGTGCCGATCCCCGCCATTATGCGACACCTGCCTCGTCAATGGTTCCGCGTGCCTACGGGCGAGCGCGTAATCCATCGTGTGCTCGGCGTGGACGTGTTCGGTCGGTTACTGGATGTCTCCGGATGGAATCGCCGTGTCCTCAAACCCATGCGCAACTTCTCCGGCAAGAAGACGGGTTTACTGCGCCTGGAAGAGGGAGTGCAGGCCAGTGCCGTTTCCCACGGAATCTGCTTTGGCATTCATATGCTATTGGCCGTTCTTGCGCTTTTCAGCAGATACCCGTGGCGGGGCGCATTATGGATGCTATTGCCGGGTGTGCCCATTCATCTCTACCCGGTGCTGCTACAGCGCTCCATCCAGCTTCGACTCCAGCCTCTGTTGGATAAGGCCGGCTTGGGCTGATTGTTTCGGGCGCCGGGGAGCCAACAGTTATCCAGAAGTCACATTGTGGAATCTCGGAGTGGATGACGGGCAATCCAGAAGTCAATTTCCCAATCGCCGACGGTACACTAGTGAAACTCTTCCTCGGTCTATCTTGCACCCAGCTTCCTTGGTCGACTGGGCCCATTCCCCATGCTCCCATGGTTCCGCCGTGCCACCCCTACGGTCGAACCGGCGTTGCTCCGAAAATCGGGCCGAGGCCGAGATTTGGATCAATGGTCGCCACTTTGTTCGTTTGGCCTGTCCTCAGGTTCAAAGTAACGATCTCAGAATGTACGATGGGAAAGTTGAAAGTGAAATCAAAGCCATCGATGACTGCTCTGAAAGCGAAGGCTCGCCCATCCACCTCGACAATCGCGCTGAGCTGCCAGTCGGTATTTGCGACGATCCTGGTTGCGCCGGTGAAGGGATTGACCTCATAAACCCGCGGCGAAACATATTCATGGGCTCTTGTCGGCGGAGTCTGGGTCGGATCAATCGCGAATGAATCGAAAGTCGCGTATAGCTTCCCCGCAATCCCGTACAAGCCCTCGTCACAAAGATTAAACGTGCCATCACTGTTAAATGTGAATGGGATGTTTGGATCGGGCGGCATCCCGGTAGCCGAGATTGGCGTGGCCACGCCAAATTCTGGATCAACTGAATAGAGATTGTTGCTGAAATCCGTCAGGTAAAGCTTTCCACGCACTTTCGCCAGATCAAATGCGTTGAATCCCAATCCCGTTTGGCCAACGACAGTTTCCTCTCCAGTTGTGGGATTTATCTTCACGAGATCGCCTGCATCGGAGCCTGTAGTAGCGAGGCTGAGCAGGGAGCCGTGCCACCAAACCAGGTTGGCTAATCCATCTGGCGTTCCATTGCCGATGGGTCGAAAGTGCCCGTTCGCCAGATCGACGGTGCCAAATTGTTGGCTGGCCGTAACTACGTAGACCAACGGCCCAGCGCTTGCATCCACACTCAAGCAAGCGAGCACGAGCGAAAGAATGATCGATAGTTGCATGACTTTGCTGGGCGAACCAAAGCTTTTTGCCAAAACTCGGCACAGAATTCTGGACTTCATATCTCCTCCTTATTTCGTTCCCAAATTTCTCGCGAGTTCAATTCCCGCACTCGATATCGGCCGTGCACTCGCCAATGTTCGCGAGCGCGCTCGTTGCTATCCCGTTCTGGTCAACCTGGACAGTGAAGTTAATCGGCACGATCGGGTTCGGAGGCGTGATTGGGTTCGGTGGTGTGAGCCGATATTCACCCGCGAAGTTCACCGTGTTCGGCACGTCGCTGTCGGCTTCGAAGTTCTCGCTGCCGTTGAGCACGAAATGCTGGCCGGTGGTTCGCCCGACGCCGCTGACGCCAGCCATGTTCGCGTGAATGCGGATCGGACTAGGCGGAACAATTGGACTGGGCGGAACGGCCTGCACCACCAACTGCACGTCGCCTGAGAAATCAATCCATTCCGAAGTGGAATTGTCGCCGGTGTTTAGAAAGAAAGATCCGGTCAGCGCGGTCCTGAGCGTGGTCGTCACTTTTGGCGCCGAACCCGCATGAGCGCAGATCGGCAGCGCCAGTACCATGGCGGCAAGCGCCGAAATCAAACTGGGACGAAGGTGGGATTTTCGAAGCATGTTGTTTCTCCTTTTCATTGCGCAGTTTGCGCTAAGCGGTCTTCGACTTCTGCCCGCGTTTCAGCAGCGAGTTCAGGCAAATCAGCGTTCCGCCATCCGGTGCGGGTGAACGGTGAAGGTCTTCTGACTCAATCCAGTCCTCCACCTCAGGCGTCGGCAAGTTCGAGATCACGCCGACACCCTCCAGCGGAATCATTTCCGCCTCTGAGTTGCACTGTGGGCACCAAGCCCGCAGTGGGGTTCGTCCGCGGAGGACCAGCAATGAATCGGTTTCGATCGTGATCTTTGTCTGCTTTGCCATGAGCCTCGCTCGTGCTCAAACAGGCAGCAGATTGCCCGAAATGAGCAAGAAAAGTCCTTACAAACGGTCTGATTATTTCTGATTGTTTCTCGCGGCCTTGTACTCAGCAGAAAAGACAGCATTTACAGTGAGGTGTAAACAGGCGGGACAGGCGGGGAAATCTCACGGTGCATGCTAAAATTCGCGCCAAGCTGCACTTTCTGATGTCGGAGCCGTACTCCCAATGGCCGTGGGCGCAGATCAAAGGATCAGAAAACTGTACGAGTTCGGTCCGTTCCGTGTCGATCCGGATAAGGAATTGTTACTACGTGAGGATGAAACCGTCCCACTCGCGCCCAAGGCCTTTCAGATTCTTCTAGTCCTAATACGTCACAGCAAGGAGGTCGTCACCAAAGACGACCTGATGAAGAACGTGTGGCCCGACACTTTTGTCGAAGAGGCCAACCTTAGCCGGAATATTTTCCTGCTGCGCAAAGCATTGGGTGAGACTCGGCAGGACCACGAGTACATCGTGACTGTTCCTGGACGAGGTTATCGCTTCGCAGAAAACGTGCAGCTGGTGCCAGAACAGGAACTGAGTATCCTGGCGGCAAGCCACGCCAAAGTCCAAGTGGAAATCGCTGAAACCAGCAAGTGGCGATGGGTCGTTATGGCTGCGGTTGGTGTGCTGGTTGTGGCTGCTAGTTTGTTCCGCTTCCTTGCTAAGCGTCTACCAATTCTGACCGAGAAGGACACAGTTGTGCTGGCGGAGTTCGCGAACTCGACCGGCGATCCGGTCTTCGATGGCACGTTGCGGCAAGGATTGTCAGTGCAACTCGGCCAGTCCCCATTTCTGGGTCTGATCTCCGACCAGCGCATTCAGCAGACCCTGCAATTCATGGGCAAAGCGCCTAACGAGCGCCTGACCGCAGATACTGCTCGGGAAATTTGTGAGCGAACAGGCAGCGCAGCGGTACTGGACGGATCTATTGCAAGCCTCGGGAGCCAATATGTCCTGGGACTGAGAGCTGTCAATTGCCACAGTGGTGAAGTCCTGGATCAGGAACAGGTACAAGCCGCTAGAAAAGAAGATGTGCTCAACGCCCTGAGCCAAATTGCGACCAATTTCCGGACGCGAGTAGGTGAATCGCTCGCGACCGTCAAACAGCACAATGTTCCGCTCCAGGAAGCCACGACATCTTCACTGGAAGCTCTGAAGGAGTACAGCCTGGGCTGGCAGGTCCATCACTCCCAAGGACCGGCAGCCGCGATCCCATTTTTTAAGCGCGCGGTTGAGATTGATCCCAACTTTGCTGCAGCCCATGCAATGCTTGCGCTCTTATACGGCCACACCGGCGAGTCTGGGCTCGCCACGCAAACGATGCGCAGGGCGTATGAGTTGCGGAATCGCGCGAGCGACGAAGAAAGATTCTTTATCGATGCCTACTACGATGGGCGGGCGACCGGAAACGAAGAGAGGGCAGAGCAGACTTGTGAAGAATGGGAGCGGACTTATCCTCGGGACATCCGGCCGCACCAATTTTTGGCAGGATTCATCTATCCAGGATTGGCGCGACACGCAAAGGCCGTACAGGAGGCCCAGGAGGCGATTCGGCTCGATCCCGACGAATCTATTAGTTACCAACTCCTTGCCGGTGATCAGGTATACCTAAACGATGAAGATGGCGCCGAGAACACGCTGCGGTATGCGGCAAATCGCAACCTCGAGATTCCTGACTTGTTGATTCTTCGCTATGATCTCGCCTTCGTGAAGAACGACGAGGCTGAAATGAAGCGCGTAGCCGATTTGGCACACGATGACGCTGGAGCGCAAGACTGGGTTGCCGAACGCCAGGCGTTTGTGCTTGCTTATCAGGGATACAGGAACGAAGCGATGGAAATGTCGCGCCGGGCCTCGAGTCTTGCCCAACAGGCCGGGGATCGCGAAAGGAGCGCCCTGTTCGCCACGCCGCCAGCATTATGGGAAGCGTTCTTTGGGAACAAAACTGAAGCAAAACGGCGTGCGCTGGCAGCCTTGGGCCAATCAAGTGCTCGGGAGGTGAGGTACGGTGCTGCGTTGGCGCTGGCCCTTTCCGGAGATTCCTCTCACGCTCAAGCGCTTGGTGATGATCTCGAAAGAGAATTCTCCGATGACACTTCCGTCAAGTTCAGTTATCTGCCGACGATTCAGGCGGTCCTCGCGCTCAATCAGAATCAACCCGCGAAGGCAGTCGAAGTCCTCCAGGTTGCCGCGCCTTATGAGCTCGCCACGCCGCGCAGCACTTTGCAGGGTTTCTTTGGCGCGCTCTATCCGGCCTATATGCGGGGGCTGGCATACTTGGCGGCGCATGACGGAACGCAAGCCGCGATGGAATTCCAGACAATTCTTGATCATCGCGGCTTAGTCATCAGTGATCCAATCGGCGCGCTCGCACACCTGCAACTGGGAAGGGCTTATCTCATGGCCGGTGACAATAACAAAGCGAAATCGGCCTATGAGGATTTCCTCAAGCTCTGGAAAAATGCGGACCCCGAAATTCCCGCCCTGAAGCTCGCTCGAGTGGAGTACGCCAAGCTGCAATAAGAATGATCTAAGCTCGCTTTGAAGCACACCGATTGCCAGACGCTCTGTGTTCGACCGCTAAGGTCGGTTGACGGGCTATCCGGAAACTGGTATCTCGAGCGCCGTAATTCATTCACCATTCCGAATAGGCGATTGATCCAACGGGGTTCTACCGAGAGCTCCTTAGGCGACCTGACTAACTTCGGGTTCTTCGGATTGCCGAACCGGCCCTGGCTTATGCTTCGAGAAAGAAGTCAGCATAGTTTTTACGATTACATAGAGCACAGGAATAAAGAACAAATTCAAGATTGTAGAGAACAACATCCCACCGACGATCGCGGTTCCCACTGAATGCCGTCCGATTTTGCCGGCGCCGGTTGCAAAGTAGAGTGGAAGTATGCCGAGGATGAAGGCGAACGACGTCATGAGAATTGGCCGTAAACGTAGCTCCGCGGCCTCGATCGCCGCGTTGATTACTGTGCGACCCTGTTCGATAAGCTGCTCGGCAAATTCGACGATGAGAATCGAGTTCTTTGCCGAGAGACCTATGAGCATCACCAGACCGATTTGGACGTAAACGTCATCAACAAATCCGCGCCCCGAGATGAACAGAAGTGCGCCAAGAACAGCCATCGGGACTGCCAGCAGAATGATGAATGGCAGCACGAAACTCTCATATTGCGCAGAGAGAGTGAGATATACGACCAGCAATCCCAGCGCGAATATAATGATCGCCTTCCCTCCCGCTTCTACCTCTTCGAGCGCGAGTCCTGACCAACTGAACGACATGCCTTGCAGCATATTCTGCTTTGCAAGATCTTCCATAGCTCTCAGACCCTGGCTGGAGCTGTAGCCCGGTGCAGCTGCACCGTCGATCTCAGCCGAGCGGAACATATTGAAGTGATTGATGACCTGGGGTCCGGAAGTATCCTTCAGCGAAACAATATTCGCTAGCGGTACTAATCCGTTGGTATCGGAACGAACGTAGTATTGGCGCAGGTCGCGAGAGTTCATGCGGAATGGCTGATCGGCCTGCACGTAGACACGATAGGAACGATTGTTGAAATCGAAGTCGTTCACGTATTGCGATCCCATGTACACGCCAAGAGCTTGCGTGACCTGATTGATCGGGACGGCCATAGCTTTCGCCTTCTCACGATCTATTTCTACGAGTTGCTGGGGGTCATTCGCGGTAAAACTGGTGAATAATCCGGTTAGGTCAGGACGTTGATGGCTGGCGCCGACAATTTTATGGGCGACCGTATCAAGGTCCTGTAGCGTATTGCGTCCCAGATCCTGCAACTGAAATTGGAACCCGCCAAAGCTCCCGATCCCGTTCACAGCAGGCGGCTCAAACGCAACGACAATAGCGCCCGGGATAGCAAATAATTTTGGCCGGACACGGGCAACAATGTCGCTCGCGGCGTGACCTTTGGCACGACGCTCATCGATCGGCTTCAGGGGAGCAAACACCAATCCATAATTTGGTGAGCTGCCGCCGGAGAGAGAAAATCCAGGAACGGCGAACGTGCCGAACACGTCGGAATCGGCGCGCAAAATCTGCTCAGCCTGTCTCGCAATGTTGGTCGTATAACTCAGCGAAGCTCCGGGCGGCGCCTGCACGACAACGATGAAGTAGTTCTGATCTTCCTGGGGAACAAATCCGGTTGGCACATGCTGATACATGTAGGCCGTCGCACCCAGCCCGACAAAAAACAACGCTATCATCGCGTAGCGATATTTCAGTACCCTGCAAATCGCCTTCCCATATCCCGTCGCAGTACCACGAATGGCCGTTTCAACTGCACGGACGAATTTTTCATATGCCCGCGTCAGCCAGCCGATGCGCGTCCAGGCAAGCAGGGAGTACTTGTGTTCTTCGCCACGAAGCAGGAGTGCTGCGAGTGCCGGCGAAAGCGTGAGCGCGTTGAAAAGTGAAATTGCGATCGAGAAGGCAATGGTGAGTGAGAACTGTCGGTAAAGAATCCCCGTTGTTCCGGGGAAAAAGGACACCGGCACGAACACAGAAATCAGGACGAGCGAAGTTGCGACCACGGCGCTGGCAACTTCTGCCATAGCAGCGGACGTTGCCGCATGCGGGTCGGTGTGGTCGGCATCAATGTGGCGCTGTGCGTTTTCGATAACGACAATTGCGTCGTCTACGACCAACCCTGTGGCCAATGTAATCCCAAAAAGCGTAAGTGAGTTGATCGAGAACCCAAAGATCTTGATGAATGCAAAAGTTCCGATCAGCGACACCGGAATTGTTACTGCAGGAATAACGGTCGCCCGCCAATCGAGCAAGAACAGGAAAATAACAACGATAACAATGAGAATCGCTTCTTCCAGTGTCGTGACGACTTCTTTGACCGAGTCACCGACCACAGTTGTCGTGTCGAAGGCAATGACGTACTTCATCCCTGGTGGAAACGAACTTGATAATTTTTCCAGTTCGGCCTTTGCGGCTTTATCCACATTAAGCGCATTGGCGTTGGAAAGCTGCTGCACGCCAATTCCGATGGCCTCATGCCCGCTGTACATCAGGTTCGTGTCATAGCTCTCGGCACCAATCTCGGCCCGACCAACGTCTTTCAACTGGACGATACCGTTCGGGGTATTTTTTAGAATTATGTTCTCGAATTCCTTAGGGTCAGAAAGCCTGCCAACTACACGTAAAGCGATTTGGAAATTTTGCTTCGGATCGGCAGGCGGGCGGCCAAGCTGCCCGGCGGGAATTTCGACGTTCTGCTCTTGTAGGGCCGAGACCACATCGGCCGCTGTGAGTTGACGCGCAGCAAGTCTCGTCGGATCAAGCCAGATCCGCATCGCATATTTGCGCTCACCAAAAATCAGAACGTCGCCTACACCCGGGATGCGTTTGAGGGCGTCTTTTACATACACGTCGAGATAGTTGGAAATGTATTGGTTCGAGAGACTGTTGTCTGGAGAAAAGAATCCGGCGGCGAAGACGAAATTTGGATTCGCTTTGGTGATTGTCACGCCGGTGTTCTTGATCTCCTGGGGGAGGCGCCCCTGTGCCGCGGCGACGCGGTTCTGTACATCGACCGCGGCGATGTTGAGGTCGTAACCGGTGCGAAAGACGACATTGATGGTACTTGTCCCATCATTCGAGCTGGTCGAGGTCATGTAGTGCATGCCTTCGACACCATTGATTTGCTGCTCAAGCGGAATCGTGACAGCCGACTCGACCACGCTTGCGTTCGCACCGACGTAGTTGCTGGTTACCGTAACCTGCGGTGGCGCCAGATTTGGATATAGCGAGATCGATAGCGTCGGAATCGACACCGCGCCGGCCAAAATTATCAGCAGAGCGCAGACCGTCGCAAAGATGGGTCGCCGAATGAAGAAGTCAACCAAGCGGAACCTGCCCTATTGCCCTGCATGCCATTGGAGTGGTCAGCAGGAGTCGAACGTCCTATTGCTAGCTGATGGGTTGAACTGGGACGCCGTCAACCAAGAACTGAATTCCGGAAACAATGACCTTGTCTCCTGCACTCAAGCCGCTTGTGACCGCGTAATCGTTCCCGATCGTGTCGCCCAGCGTCACGGCACGTTGCTTCGCGACCGTTCCGTTGTTGCCCTCGGTTGCAACGTAAACGAACGGCTGTCCTCCGATGCGCGTCACTGCCAGTACCGGCACAATTGGCGCGGGTGCCGTGCTCCACACTACGCGCGCCTTTACCAATTGCGAAGTACGGAACCTATCCAAAGGCGCATGCACCGGCGCTTTTATCAATACGCCCTGGAGAGCGTTATCGACCTGTTGTGAAATGAAATCAATTTTCGTCTTCTCGAGGGGTTGGCCGCTGTTGGTGACAATTTCGACCGGCAGACCCATGCGAATATCAGAAGCGCGCTCGGTCGGAATGTAAATGTAGGCCTCAAGATCGGCATTCTCGTCTACGGTTGTTAGCAGAGTTTGGGGTGAAACATAATCGCCTATGTGGACTGGAATGTCGCCCACAATTCCGTTGAACGGAGCTATCAAATTGTAGTAAGCGAGTTGGCGTTCCTGCGTGGCAACAGCGGCTTTGGCCGCCTGCAAATCAGCCTTTGAATTCTCGAAAGCCTGCACGGCGTAATCGTAGTCCTGCTTGCTGGTCACGCCACCCTCGTATAACTTGCGCTGGCGTTCCACCTCGGTCTGGTTGTAATCCAAAATCGCCTTTTTCTGTGCTTCAGTGCTGCGCTGCTGGTCGACTGTTGCTTGCTGCTTCAAAGGATCAATGGTCATCAGCACTTGTCCGGCATGTACATGATCTCCAGACTTGACCAAGATTTTGGTCAACGTACCATCCACTTGCGGCTGAATACTTGCAGAGCGACGCGACTTTATGGTGGCAACATATTCATCGCTGCGAGGCACCGGCGAAAGATCGACGGTTTCAACCTTCACCGGCAAGGCTTTAGGGGCAGGTTGTTTTGCTTCCGTTTTGGCGCATCCGGTCATAGCCAAAACAGCTAGAACGGTTAAGCCGACACATAGCATAAGGAGAGGTCTTGCGCCTTTGTTCATGAGCCTTGTCTCGAACACTTCTCAAAAAGATGATGTGGGGGGGTGTAGAGATTCAAAAACCAGGATCTCGAATTTCCTTGGGTGCTCTCCGCGAGCATGGTCCAAACTCCGCGATGAAAAGAACCGTCAAGTCTGCTTTTTCCAGCATGGCGTCTCCTGTCGGTGGAAGAAAGCACCAATACCGACGGCCCATCTGTGTGTGGACGTGCCTTCAGCCAGATCATGCTATGGAGATTGTTCGAGGCGTCGTATGTTGGCCCTTTATGTTGCTGGGCAAGGCGGAGGCGTGGGGCTGGCTTCCGAGTTGCCGACAATCCCATCGCAATGTCTATGAATTGTTCGACGCACTCGAAGTCTTTCTGCTTGATAGACTGCGTCTCGGTTGGCGTCGACCGGATGCAGCACAATTTCGAACCCACGCCAAGCAAGTGGAATGCTATCAGCGAAGTGCCGCAAGTTAGATTGCCTGCGTGAATCTGAGTGCCCTCAGAAATCTAGCACACAATTCACACAGGCAGTCGGAGTTAAGGGCTTCCAAGGATTCCTGATCTGCAGCTCCTGTGCTAACTACTCTCAGTGCTTCCGAAATTCGGCGGTGGCTTTCTGTATGTTCCTGCACTACAAGCAATTGGTTCTCGCCGACGCAGCTATGAACCGTTTATCGTGATGAAAGAAACTCAACCTGCGCCCCGATTTCAAGTATATACTCAGCCCTAAACAGCTTCTCTGGCACCGCCACATGTCCAGCGTACCTAAGCCTTCGCGTGACGACATCCGAAGGGGAACTGCTCCCGAATCTGCTACGGCGGAAGAGGTTGCCGCAGCGCTGCAGACGCCCCCTCCAGTTGATAGCGCTCGTCCGGTTTCCGACGCTTTGAACTTGGATGATCAACAGTTTGCGTCGCCAACGGTCATTGATTTAGATACCTTGCCGATGCCGGTTTCCTCATCCGATGCCGCGACGATAGCCGATCCTGCGAGTCCTGGCCAAGAATCTTCGAGGCAAACTTCCAACGGCCAGTCACTACTTTTTCCAGGAACACTGTTGGCAGACCGCTACGACATTACAGCCCTTCTTGGAGAAGGCGGCATGGGTGCAGTTTATAAAGCGCACGATCGCGAGTTGAATCGCGCAGTGGCTCTGAAAGTAATTCGCCCCGAGCTGGCACGAAATCAATTCATTGTTGACCGTTTTAAGCAGGAGCTATTGCTCGCTCACCAAGTCACGCATAAAAACGTCATTCGAATTTACGATCTTGGCGAATCCGACGGCCTCCGATTCATCACGATGGAATTCATTGAAGGAGAGGATCTTCGGGGGCTTCTGCTCCGCAAGCAAAAGCTCCCTCCCGAGGAAGCCGTGGACATTATGGAGCAGGTTTGTCGCGCTTTAGAAGCGGCACACACGGCCGGAGTAATTCACCGCGATTTAAAACCGCAAAACATTATGCGGGACAAAAAGGGCCGAGTTCTGGTCATGGATTTTGGTCTCGCCCGCACGCTTAACGGCGATGGTATGACGAAGGCGGGGGCATTGATCGGCACAATGGACTATATGTCGCCGGAGCAGGCGCTCGGGAAGCCGCTCGATGAACGCTCGGACGTTTTCGCAATTGGGCTTATTTTTTACGAGCTGCTCACAGGCAAGATGCCTTATCGCGCTGACAGTGCCGTTGCCAGTCTGCTCAAGCGTACCCAGGAACGCGCGATTCCGGTCAGCACACATGATTCAAGTATTCCGCCCGCGCTCAGCAATATCGTAGGAAAGTGCCTCGACCCGGATCTCACGCTGAGATACCAGAACGTGCGCCAAATTCTCGACGAGCTCGAAGCCTGGCAGGGAGGACGTGCTGCCGCTACCTTAAAGTTTCCCGCCAGTCAGCGTCCGTGGGCGCAAACAATCCAGTGGCACTGGATCGGTGTGGCAGCGGCAGTGCTGGTCTTAGGGCTCGTCGCTTATTTCTTTAAAGACAAACTTCACAACGCTGGTGTTCCTGCGGGAAGGAGCGCCTCTGCTTCAGGGCCGGTTTCCGTGCTGGTGGCAGATTTTCAGAACGACACTTCCGACACGATATTCGACGGAACACTGGAACCTATGTTCAGCGTAGCTCTGCAGGGCGCCAGCTTCATCAACGCGTTCAACCGTGGTTCGGCCCGGCAGATAGCCGAGAAGTTGCCGAACCCGACCAGCAAGCTTGATGAGCAATCCGCAAGATTGGTGGCGGTCAGCGAAGGAATCAGCGTCGTTGTAACAGGATCTTTGAGCTATCGCGGCGGCGAATACCATATCTCGGTAAGGGCGATTGATGCAGTTACGGGAAAGACATTGGTCACCGACGATATTTCGGCTCCAGACAAGGACCAACTCCTGCTCGATGTTGCGAAATTGGCGGCTCCCATCCGGAAAGCGCTGGGAGACACAACTCCCGAATCGGTGCAACTGGCGGCCTCTCAGGGTACGTTTAAGGTCAGTAATCTTGAAGCGGCGCACCAGTACAGCATCGGTATGGAGCAGCAAGCGGCCGGCAAGTTGGAAGACGCTCTACAGTCGTTTTCTAAAGCGGTGGAACTTGACCCGAATTTTGCCAGAGCCTACGCCGCAATGGCCGCCGCGGCAGGAAATCTCGGGCAAGACCAGAATGCGGAAAAATATGCAAAGCTCGCACTGCAGCATGTGGACCGCATGACCGAGCGCGAACGCTACTTTGTGCGAGGCCTGTATTACGTCAGCTCGGCGAATTGGCAGAAGTGTGTGGAAGAATACACCGATTTGGTAAAACGCTATCCTGCCGATCAGTTTGGGGAAAACAACCTAGCCACTTGCTACGCCGAATTACATAACATGTCGAAAGCAATGGAGGCCGGACAGCGGGCTCTGCAGCTCGCCCCTAAAGACGCTGAGGCACGGCTGAATTTCGCCCTTTATTCCTGCTACGCGACAGCTTTCGACAGCTGCCAGGAAGAGGCGGGCAAAGTGTTTGAGCTCAATCCGAAGTATGAGGAGGCCTTTCTTGCGCTGGCCTATGCCGAAACCGGCAAGAATCAACTCTCCCAAGCAAAGGAAACCTATCAGAGGTTGGGGAAAGTTAGCAGCTGGGGCTCCTCGCTAGCGGCTTCCGGATTGGCCAACCTCGCCCTGTATGAGGGCGACTTCCGAGGTGCCGTACAAATTCTCGAAAAAGGCGCGGCAGACGACATGTTGGCTAAAAAACCGGATGCGGCTGCAGATAAGTTTGCGATGCTCGCGTATACCCAGCTCCAACGTGGAGACGTGAGAGCTGCTTCGAGTGCTGCCGCCAAGGCGATTGAGCTGAGCCGATCAGTAAAGATCCGTTTACTGGCAGCCCGAACGTTTGCCGCGATTGGGGAAAGCGCGAAGGCCCGGACAATCGCGCAAAATCTGGCTTCTGAGTTAGGCACCGAATCTCAGTCTTACGCGAAGTTGGTTTTGGGCGAGATCGCCCTGAAACAACACGATGCAAAGGCGGCCGTTCAGTTGTTCAGTGGAGCCGTCGACTTATTGGATACCTGGATCGGGCGGTTCGGTCTGGGGCGTGCGTATCTCGAAGCGGGAGCTTTTGCGGAAGCTGATTCTGAATTCGACCGGTGCATCCAGCGCCGCGGGGAAGCGCTGGAGCTCTTCATGGACGATATGCCGACGTTTAGCTATTTTCCGGAAACCTATTACTTTGAAGGGCGCGTTCGTGAGGGTCTCAAAAGTTCCGAATTTGGCGATTTCTTCCGCAAATATCTCGATATTCGTGGCAAGAGCACCGAAGATCCGCTGGTTACCGACATTCGCCACCGGCAGGGAGCTTAAAAATTGCAGAAGAAGTGAGGCGCGATGTGCCGAGCTTGTTGTTGAGACTAGTCGGCGCAGGAGCCGAACTCCCTCGGCTTTCCGCCCACCCTAAAATTGCAATCAGAACTTCACAACAACCACGATTGGAGTTGAAACTCCGCTCTGCGCTTTGAACTTGTTGGCATCAGAAATGAAGTATGTGTATGTCGTGTTGGTCTTTAGGCCCGTGCTGTCAATGAACGACGATGACGGCGGAGTGCCACTTACTGTCCCAATCTTGGAAAAACTATTGAAATTAGCAAGAATCTGTTGCTGAGACGCAAAGGAGCCTTCGGCGCGCCAAATAAAATAGGAACGAATTTGCCCGAAATCGGGCGGAGTCCATGTAAGGGGGACATTCTTCCCTTTCTCAAGGAATGAACCAGTTCCACTGGTGCAAGCCGGAACTACAGTTCCCTTCGAAGTTGTGAGCGATTGTTTACAGCTCAAATCTAATGGTGGATCAACCGAGGAGTTGGCAGTCTCGGTATCTTGTTCGAGTCCGCCGCCGCCGCTGCGCTGGAGCCCACCGCCGCCGCTACGTTGCAATCCGCCCCCGCCACTACGCTGCAATCCACCCCCGTCGTTGTCAACACCGCCGCCACCACTGCGCTGTAACCCGCCGCCGCCGCTACGTTGCAGTCCACCTCCTTCAGAAAATCCAAAGCTGCTTGATCTGGCATTAATCTGCTGTAAATTGAGGCTCGCCCAATCATCGAAACCGGAGAATGGAGCATCGCCAATGATTCCGTTGTGATTGAGGTCTTCCCCCGGAGCGAAAATGGCATCTGGTGATGCGAGATCGTTGTTCCAATCTAGCGGCGCCGAGAATGTGCCCCCGGCAACGAGCGCGCCATCGACGCGAACAGCCGCGGGTTCAGGCCTTGCCATACCTGAAACTATACTGATCGTTAGCGGCGAACCATCGCAGTGCGCCGTGGCAGAATCTTGCAGCTTTTTGTCGGCCAAGTTGGGAGCTGAGTACCAACGCGTGAGATGTTGGGCGGGCTGACCAAACGCATCGCTACCCAATCCGGCAGATTCGCTCAGTCCCGGAACACCATCTTCCAGCGAAGTGGTTTCGTTTATGGATTGCAGCGTCTGTCCTGAGTAATCAAATCCTCCGTCAGCGAAACCGCGGATCTGAAAAAGATAATTCATAACGCTAAGGAAATTAGGTTTGCAATTCACCTCGTAGGTCGGCACACTTGGATTCATTACATTCTTGTAATATGCGCCTCCATGCGTCAGGGTCAGCTCGTGCCCGAGTTCGTGCATGAATGTACCGGTCTGCACCTTCACAGTTCCGACCTGATCATTACAGTACCCCTGTCCTAGCGTTAGAGGAAGGGACGGATCAGGCTGACAGGTTGAACTATCGTCGGCTCCCCACAGGCCGAGAGTGACGGCGAGATCTCCGCCGCCCGCGAAATCTGAGTGCCCTGAACTACTAGTCGGCCCGAGATAACTAACCCCCAACTCAGGTTCATTTAGGAAGTTATACGTTCCCGAGGACACGTTTGCGGTCGTGATCTGGAACGTGGTGGTGATGACACCATTTTGGTCGGGTGGACCTGATGCGGCGTTGAAGAACTTATAAGTTCCATTGAGCGGAAACGTGGAAGGCATCGTTCCAGGATCAAATGGCACCGGAGTTAACGAACCCGAGATCGTCACGCGATCTTTATTGGCATCGCCACAGGCTGGATTAGATGAATAGATTGCGCAGTCTCCAGGCTTAAGGAGCAGTGGCTGAATGGCGGGCTGAATCCCGGGAGCAATTAGGGAGGGAGACTTGATCGTGACTGTTGCAGTATTGTTCGCGACCACGATCGAGACTAATTGCGGCATGGTGTAGACGCTGAAATCTTGCAAGTCATTGGCAGCCAAGCTTGCGCCTGCAGTTCCCCAATATGATCTCGGTTCTCCCAACGAATGGCCAAACAGCGCGTAACGATAACTCTGTCCCCGGCCCGCTTGAAAATTTCCTTGTGCCGGGCTGCTTTGCACGAATTCGAAACCGCCCTTCCAAGCGACTGCCGGTTGATTCGGAAACTGGCACAAAGTATTCCCATCCGTGCAGAGCAAAGAGCTCTCAGGGATTTCATTGCCGCCATCTCCAGTCGATATAACATACGCATCGCCGGGGTAAATGCCTGTGGGTAAGTCCACATGCAAATTGATGCCTTGCGCTGCGAATGCATCTCCAACAGCATCCAGGGCGGCCTGTTTCGGGAGATGGGAGTGCAGGATCTTGCCAGAGCTATCTCTTAGCGTGAGGTAATCGAGTTCAATAAATAGGTCCTTTGTGTTGGGACTCGCTCCTGGCAAAGAGATGTTCTTGCCGCTAATAGCATCGGTATAGCCTTGATCTTGCTCCCAAATATCCGGAAGGCCATCGTTATCACTGTCCTGCACAGTAGTACTGAAGATAATCGCTCCCCAGTTAACGCAGCCGCCATTTGTCGACCCTGGCATCACGAATGTTGTTTCCTGGGTGTCGAACATGGATCCGATCAGGCCGCCATGAACAAGTCCGCTCACCGACCAAGTCGGATTGTCCCAAAAGCCATACACGCCAGGGAACGGGGGCAATGAAGAGTACAACGAAGGAAGTAGGGTCAAACTGTTCGGGTTAGAACCGAAATAGACACTTTCCCCTTTATTAGCCTGGCCATTGGCCACGATTTCGGTAAGCTTGGCATTTGGGTTAATTGCGGGTTCATAAAAGCCTGCCAGGCTCTGAGTCATCGTGGGCATCTGGTTCGAGGGAGCATAGGATCCGTCGTAAAGAACAATGGCATTCAGTGGTACAGCCGGGGACAAAACTCGGTAGATAATCACCAAGGTTGCGCCCAAAGCTATTGGTTGCGTATTGCCATTGCTCCCGCTATCGGCAAATTGCGCGGCTATGGAACCATTAGCGAGGAGCGCTCCAAACGTGGGAGACGAGATATTCAGGTCGAGCGGCAAGAACGGCCGTACATCCGCTCGGTACGTACGCATTGTCTTTGAACCGCCACTGGATCCCGAACAGCCGCCGGCGCTCCACGACGCTGGAGCGTTGGGATTCCCCAACACTGTTCCCACGATTGGATACCCGTTAAAGAACGCCTTCTGTCCGGTGAACAACGACTGATTTCCTTCCACAGTGCCCCAATACAAATACGCAGCGACAATATCGGCCCCGTCAGGTACTGGAGGCAGCGGACACGGCTGACCCATGGCTTGGGCCTGTGTGCAATCAGGGATGCTGATCGTGCCACTGGCAAAACCATTTGTACTCGAGTGTTCGACCCATCCCGAAACTGCATAATCGCCAGTTACGAAATAGTTCTCGAATATATTCAAAGGAGCGGATTGGGCAAATGCATTCTCGCTCGCACAGAAAACCTGCAACAACCCAGCGGCGATTAGCAAGATGGTCAAACGGACGCTACCATGTTCGGGGATACGGAAACAACATGCCATTAGGCTTCCTTTCTTGTCAGCAATGCTGGGAGGCCGAACTTTTCATAAATCGACGGAGCAAATTAGCGATGCAAACGACCAAAGACGTCCAATTCTCACGAAGCAGGCACTAGCTTCGTGCGGAGCTAACGATCGACTCCTTTTTCGAGTCGAGATGATCGAGTCAACAGCGCAGATCTTTTTAGGCGAGTAGCGCCGCGAAATAACCAGCAGTAACGCTATCCCTGAAGTGAATCGAAGAGACGATGTTAGACGGGCAGCTCAGCATATGATCATTGAAAATAGACACTAACTCAGCCCGAACTGGTCACCGTAGCCCCTACGGAGATAACAGATTGTTGACTCAGGTCCTCCTGCAACATGCATCAATTGTTATTTATCTTTGTGTTTCGGCCACAATGCCCGAGCAGCGCTGCAATTGTGCGTCTTTGTATCTGGATTGTCAACGCTCCAGCGTTTTGGGCATTTGTGTAATCTTTCCTCTTTGTGGCATTAGAACCCTTTGAAAATCGGGGATATGAGAGGTGATCCTCGACTCAACATATAAACAAAAAGACGCCAGCGTAACCGAAAGTTGATCGGGAACCTGGCTCATCGGCCGGCAGCCGCTCCCTGAGCCGGCCAGAGATGCCGAAGGCTGAAGGTCTGGCACTCAGCTGAAGGTTTCACATTTTGGCGGCTGCCCCGACCGGGCAGAAGCCAAATTAACACTGCGGCCTTAAAAAAAAAGCGGATTTCGTATGCGATTCCAACCGGCGGTTGCTCGTCGTTGCGATTGTCCTCGTCTCCCGCTCTGATCATGTTTCACACTTGGGACAAGCGAAGACGCCTGTGGCTATTACTCTCATCGATGCGGTGAGATGAATTGGTACAACATATCCGCATTTTCTGCGTTGATCCGCGTGATACCATCGAGTTGTCATGCCCCTGCCCGACATAGTTGTGTGAAACCTTGATCTACTCGTTTCTAAGTCATTGCATTGTGCACCGGAAAAGCGGACGCGAAGTGAAGGGGCATAGCACCCGAGAGTTAAACCCTAAGCTCGATTGATGCCAGGGTCCAAAATCTCACGTACGCGGGACATAGGCGTGGTTCCGGAATTGCCAGCATAGTGCGCAACGTTCTTGAATAAACTGCCTGTGATGGTCGAGGTGCCCTTCAAAGTTTATGTCTGGCCGCAGCGCGTGTTGGTGCTGGGACCGGGATTCGCGTCGATGGAGCACCGACATCACGCCGCGCAGTTTGCCTTCGGATTAGATGGACCGGTCATCTTTGAAAGTCCGCAAGCGGGCCGGCAAAGCTTCGAAATGCTACTGATCTCGCCCGATACGCCGCACGCACATCCGGCGTTCGGCGGGCTAGGCTTTCTTTATTTGGAGCCTGAAAGCGCCGAATGGGCATCCCTTGCCGCACAAATAGAGGGTGATCTTGTGCACTTGCCCTTCAGTGACAGCCAGCGTGCTGTCGCTCGCTATGCCGCAGCAGGCAATAAAGCGGCGGCATCGTCGCTGGTCGACGATTTGATCAGAAGACCCCCAGCGAGTGCGAGAGCGGATGACCCTATGATTTTGCAGACCATTTCGAATATTCGCCGAAGTCTTGATGGGCCCATTAGATTGGCTGATCTTGCGAATGCCGTGCATCGATCTCCCAGCCGCCTGGCGCACCGCTTCCGTCAGACGACTGGTATATCAATGCGTCGCTATGTCCTATGGTGCCGCCTGCGTGTGGCGTTGGACGCGGCGCTGCGAGGATCGAACTTGACCGAAGCGGCTCATGTTGCCGGATTCGCGGACTCCGCACATCTATCGCGTACTTTCCGTGCCATGTTCGGCGTCGCACCGTCCTTCTTCTTCAAACCGGGCCTGACTAGCATGACCTTCTGCGAACCCCCGCAAGCACTTGAGAAGCCGCATTTTCCCAAGCGGTAGGGCTATCCGCTCCGGTTGCGGCTCCAAGTTAGCATCGAGTGGCATACTGTTTGATTGTCCGCGCGATGATGCCGCGTGCTTCGCGCCCTTCCGGCGTCGGCAGTAGCGGGTAGTTATGTTGAAGCCCGTTCCGCACATGCATCTCGACTGAGACACCTGCGCCTGCCGCCTTGTCTCCAAGACGGAGGATATCGGGGTGGTATAAGTCATGCGTTCCAGTGAAAATGAGCATCGGCGCCAAACCATCAAAGCTGCCATTTAAAGGGCTGACGAATGGATGGGCGGCGTCGAGATCGCCCGCGTACATACGGAACGCTTCGATCATTCCGGGAACATCCTGCATCAAGTCGCGAGCCGCGTCGGCCGGCGTGCACCGTTTCAAGGTGCCATCGACACCTGGGCAAATCAAAATCAGAGCATTCGGTTGCGGATGCCCGGCGTCGCGCAACCATTGCGCCGCCGCTATGCTCAATCCGCCGCCCGCGGAGTTGCCGATAACTGTTACATTGTTCGCGCCGACGGTCTCGATGAGATCGCGCAACATTCGTCCAGTGGCTGGCACTATTTCTTTCGCAGTTCCGCGCGGAGCTAGCGGATAGATCGGAACGACACACCGCGCATTTGTCACGCGGACCAAATAACCCAGAAACTCCCAATGGGCACCAACAATCTCGTGAATGTAACCTCCGCCGTGCAGGAACACAACATGATGCCGAACTCCGCTGCTTCTCGCGGACTCCAGATGATATACCGTCCAGCCCTCAGCGAAACGCACTTCAGCCTTGACGTCGCGTCCCAGTCGGACGGGATGATGGGGCGCAGGCCGTAGGGCCAGCTTCTGAGTCCGTGCTTGAACCACTGCAGCGGATGCCCACCAACCCTTTCTGCCAGTGAGCGGCAATACGAGATCCAAGAGCCGGCTCCGCAGGCTAGGCTGCTTATCTGGCCAAATGACTTTTGGAGGCAATGCGGGACGATCGACCCGGAGGTGACCCTCCGCTTCGAGCATTTTCGAAAAAGTCTGTTCGCCGTACTCCTCCGGATATACTTCGTCACGAATATCATCTGGGGTCAATTCCTTCATCTCGACTACCTCCTTGTCTGCCTTTGTTCTTTCCCCTCTTTACACAATATGAGCGATAGCTCATAATTGTCTACTCGCATTCTCGAAGGATGGTTCGTGGGTCGAAAACTGCGCACTAACCCAAGAAAATCAGCCTCTCAAGAGCGCTCTCGCCAGACGGTCAATACCATTCTGGAAGCGACGACTCGCGTTTTAATCAAAGAAGGATATGACCGATCCAGCACAAACAAGATTGCTGCGGTGGCGGGCGTAAGTATTGGTTCGCTCTATCAATACTTTCCTAGTAAGGAGGCTCTGGTCGCTGCCGTCAGCGAGCGCCATTCGCATCAAGTGCTGCAAATGATGCGAAACACTCTGGTTAAGGTCGCAGCGGATCCGATCGAGGTAGCGGCTCGCGCATTCATTTCAGGTGCGATCGACGCTCATCGCATACATCCCAAACTGCATCGCGTACTTGCCGAAGAGGTTCCACGAATTGGGCGGTTGGAGAATATTGAAGCAATTAATCAAGAGGTTTATGTTCTGATTCGAGACTATCTCGACGCTCATCGAGACGAGATCGATGTTGCCGACCTCGATGTCGCAGTCTTTATCTGCGTCACGGCAGTGGACGCCCTGACGCACGCGGCGGTCCTGCGCCGTCCGGAAACTCTCACTGATAAGAGGGCTGACGTATTCGTGGGTGAAGTAACAGACCTGGTGGTTCGGTATCTTCGAAAGTCACGCCCGCATGGGAAAACCTGAATCAGGTAACCAAGGCCGGAGTTTGCCCCTTGCGAGCAAACCCCGCACCCGCTGCTGAACCTTCGCCTGCTTCGAGCGCAAGAGTTCGGCCTTGTTCTCACGGCAAGGACCCAATGCTGAATTGACTGCCTGGATAAATAGAATCGTTGGGCGCGAAGTCCGTGATCCATAAGGACGTACTCGTCAAAGAATGGTGGTGTCGCAGATTAAATGCTAAATTTCTCATCGGGCCTGGAGGGCGTTAATCATGGCTACATTATCCTCAATCAGCCAGACGTGATCAGCCGGCTGGGCGAAGTCGATGGGACTGTCTGTTCCCTCGGCGCCTTTAGGCTTGGTTGCGCCCTGTGATCCGCACATGGGCATCTGTCAGGCGAAAGCCGAATTTCTCTACATCGTCCAAGCATTCGTTGACAGTCAAAGTTTGTTTGGACGTCACCCCTATTCAGGTCGAAAGACTTGAATGCTGTCTATGGACCGTACTGCGCGGGTAGATTCCTGCCAACGCCATCTCGGGTGAAGCCAAAAACTCTGCCGACAGCTCCAAAGATGTGCACTTGCATTGATATCCCATGCTTGCCACATCAAACATAGCGCAAATGAGAAGCGGGGACCATGTTTCCTGGCTCTAGCCAATTTCAAAACACTACCCAAAGCATCGTTGACTTGACTTGGAAGCGAGTTGCGAAAATACAATTTGCGCATCTGGTGAACGGGAAGCCGTAAAATCCGGCACTGCGCCGCAACTGTAAGCGCGGAGAAATCGAGGTATTTGCTTCGCGGGCAGAGGTATTGCATGCAAGAGATCGGCCGCAAAACGGTCGCGCTCGTGCTCGGCGGCGTTCGCAGCGGCAAGAGCCGCTGGGCGCAGCAGCTCGCGGCAAACGCTGCGCGCGTCGCGTACATCGCGACGGCGCTTTAGCATCTGGTCATAGCCAGTTTGTTCAAGCTCGAACGGCATTGCAGCGCTTATGCTGGTGCCGGCTGAGCCCACCGCCTGCACGTCAGTAGTGCGGCAGATTGGAAGGCGTCTTCTTAATGTTGACGGCTCCACACTGTGCAACCGTTTCATATGTGTCCAAGTCAACGCGAGATCGGTGTTGATATGAGCTTCGGGATCCTGTTGCGACGCTGGCGCGCTGTTCGGTGTTTGAGTCAATTGAACTTGGCGCTCGATGCAGCTATTTCGTTGCGTCACCTTAGCTGCATTGAGACGGGCCGCGCGCAACCGAGCCGAGAAATGGTCTTGCGTCTTGCTGCGGCGCTTCAGGTCTCCTTCCAGGAGCGCAATGCGCTGCTGCTCGCGGCTGGCTATGCCCCGCTATATCGTCATCCGGCTATCGATACACCAAAACTAGAGCTCGCGCGCGGCGACATGGACTTCTTCATCGCGCAGCTTGAGCCGAATCCTGTGCTGGTTTTGGATCGGTATTGGAACATCGTGCGGATGAATGGTGGTGCAAAGCGCATTCTCGCCCTCTTTCCTGACTGCGAGTCCGCCATACCTCTGAACGGGCCTCGCCTTGTATTTCATCCTCAAGGACTGCGTCCTTTTATTGAGAACTGGGATGCAGTGGCAGCTTGTACCATTCAGCGGGTGCACCACGAAGCCGCGGACAACCCGTCAGATGAAAATTTGAAGTGTCTCCTCGATGAGTTGCTCAGCTATCCAAACGTGCCCAACGGCTGGGGCAAGCTCGATTTGAATTATGCCCCTCCGCCTTTTTTGACCATACATTACAGATGGAAAAACTCGACTCTTCGCCTGTTTTCTACACTTATGACTTTGAGCATCCCGCTCGACGTTGCGCGGCAAGAGCTCCGGATCGAGAGCTTTTTTCCCGCAAATGAGGGCACCCGGACTGTCCTGAATCGCCTCACAGATGACTGTGCTCTGTGACAAGCGTCCTGGAGGCATAAGTAGAGGGCCGAAGCGGCCCTAATTGAATCGGCGATTTTGGAACCAGGAGTTGTAATGGTGTCGTCCTCAGACCATAGCTGTATGCGTTCCCACGAAGAGTGCGTTCATCCTTGCCTCTTCTCTATGACTATATGACCCGGGAGGTCATTGACACTCTGTGCGCCGCATCGATAATTGATCCAAAGATTCGACCCGCCTGTCCCGATGGCAGGCACCAAAATCGCTGCGAAGCGATGACTTGAGGTTTCGCCCGCGTGGCGTTTGTCACGAGAACCCCGGAAAAGGTTGCGGCATTAACATCGGCCAAGTGACCACGTGCGCTCGCCTAAGTTCTGACAAGAACTAGCGTCAGCGTGGCTACGTCAGAGGAGGATACATTGGGTTGGAACAAGTGGATTCGCCTAACCCACCGGTGGCTTTCTATCGCCTTCACGGTGGTCATCATCGTCAATGGCATCGCCGTAGCCTTGCACAAGTATACGAACAGGCTGGGCCTCTCGGCGGTATTTGTGCTTGCGTTGGAATTTTTTACTGGGTTGTACTTGTTTGCCTTCCCATATGCAGCAAAGTGGCGTTGCGGAAGATTGAAGAGTGAGAACGCGTGAGTCAATCACGCCATTTTTGGATTGATGAATGGACTTACACTCATTTGAGACTGCTGGCTATGCTCCGCAGCGCCAGATCTCAGACGGAGCTGCATATGAAAGAGGGTGTCCTGAACGCAAGGATTAAGACCTTAAGGACTGGCGTGGAAAAGTGCTTGAAGGTGGGCCGAATCATTCGCGATGCAGCCCCGGGCAAGATTCTCGGTGCTCTTAATCGCGGCCCATTCGGCTTGGCGCCCAGGCAACACATGAGTTGATCGACAGCAAATAATTCGCTGAATGCGGAGGAGATGACTTGATGAAAACGACCAAGCTCGCAAGCGCTTTGATGGGGATGTTGGCAATGTTGGGACGCACAGCTGCCATCGCGGACTCGACAGCAGATCAGAACGCAGTAGCAGCGCTTGACACCGAATACCAGCTTGCGGTCAAGAACAACGACGCAGACACGATGGCTCGCATTTTATCCGATGATTTTGTCCTGATATTGGGTACTGGACAGACCTATACCAAGGCCGACCTTCTCAATAAGGCGCGAACAAAGGAAGTTCTATATGAACAAAACAAGGATACCGGTAAAACAGTTCGAGTGTGGGGCGACAACGCAGTTGTAACATCAAAGTTGTGGCTAAAAGGTGTTGATAAGGGAAAACCCTTCGAGTGGCACGTCTGGTTCAGCGACACCTACATACGGACTCCGTCGGGGTGGCGGTACGTTCACGGGATGGCATCCCTACCTCTTGAATTCCTTCCCTCAACTGCTAAGACTGCAAAGTAAGCAGCCGTAATCATCTCTTGCCAATCGCACCCGGAACGAAAGCCGCATGCAGGCACTCGCTCGGGCGTTTGCGCCCCGACACCACACGGAATCATAGATACCCCAATCGCGATGATGATAGACAGGTTCGCCAACGACTCATTCCGGTTTAGGCGCGTTGTGGATGTCCTCGGAGAGGTCGTTGGACGAATACCAACAAAACATTCGGTGAATCCAATGTATAACGCGATCCCCCGCAAGAGTCTGACGCCGAGCCAATCGATGCGGTGACGCGAGTTCATACAGGGACTGCGTGCTCCCGCAAAGCTACCTACGAATCCGCTTCTCACACCGCCCGAGCCGCCAAAGTACGGACGATCACCCATTTGCCCCTGCGCTTCTTTAGGAGGTCCATAAAGATAAACAGACCACTAATGTCTTTACCGTCTTGTATCCTCTGTTCTGTAACGCTGGTTTGCACTAAAGCAATGTCGCCGAGCACCTGCACGTTCATCGGCCCATTTTTAAAAGATCTGAGTTTGTGATTGCCAGATCTAAAATCCTGCAGAAGCGCGTTCTTCGTGAACAACTCCCCCGTCGATGTGATTGTTGCCCAATCGTCGGCGTAGGCCTTATTGATTTTCTTGATATTATTGGCAACCATCTCTTCGCCAAGCTTGTTTTCGAATTCCTTGATGGCGGTGACGGCATCCGGCTCCCCGAATTGTGCATTAGGCTGCTCAGCCAAAACCACCTTGGCTCCTGCGCTGCGCCAGACTACCCAATTGCCGTTCCGCTTTTTGAGTAGATCCTGCCAAAGAGACTGACTGGTGACATTGTGGCCGTTGTGGTTTCTCTTTTCCTTCACGTAGCCCTGAGCCAGGGCAACGTTGCCGAAGACCTGCACATTTATTGGCCCATCTTCAAACCACTCTAGCCTGTTATTCGAGGAGGCAACTTCAGCTAGCAACGTTCCCTTCGTGATGAGTGTTCGGTCCGATGCAATGGCCGCAAAATCGGTGGCATAGATCTGGTTGAGCTTGGTCGCATCGCCCGCGACCATGGCAGATCCCATGGTCTGTTCGAGTTGCCTGATTGCGTCGATATCGGCGCTGGCTGTCGTCTGACTTCGTGAGGGAAATACGACAAGTACGGAAATCAGCACGATAACGAGGCATGTAGCGCGTTGCATCTGAGCGTAGTCCTCCATGCGAGAATCTGGTTGAATCCGCTCATCATATTTCACCGGGGCAAGACAATGTCTATGACCTCCGAAGTCATAGACAAGCACCAGGATAGTCACGCTTAAATGAAACTTAAGGTTCGCAACCACCTCACGCTTGCGGCGCACGCGTCGTTTCGTGCGTCCGCTCCTGACATTAAGAGGCGCAAAGGAGAGCAAACCTATGGCAGGTGAACGGGCGAAGCAACACTCGCGAAGGATGTTTAATCGCATTGCCTTGCGCTATGAATCGACAATGGCGGGCCGGCACTCCGACAAAATGAAAAAGGCAGTCCTTCAACGCCTGGACCATGATGTTCGAGGGTCGGTGCTAGACGTAGGCTGTGGCCCCGGCCTTCTCCTTGCAACTCTGGCCCAGCAGTACCCGCGGCTGCAGCTAGCTGGCCTCGATATAGCACCGGAAATGATAACAGTCGCCAAGGAACGCCTGGGCGCAAGTGCGGATATCCGCCTTGGAGATTCTGAGTCTCTGCCGTGGCCTGATGCCTCGTTCAACTATGTATTTTGCATAGATTCCTTCCACCATTACCCAAATGGGAGAAAGGTACTGCACGAGTTCCGTCGAGTCCTAGCGCCTGGTGGGCGCGTTTTTCTGGCAGACCCAACCGCTCCAGTGTTCTTGCGGATAATCTTGAATTCGCTCATTCGCTTGATGCGAATGGGGGATGTGCGAATGTATGACCGCCGGAAAATCACGGTGCTGTTCGAAACTTGCGGATTCAGATCTATCCAGTGGCAGGAATCCGGATCTTGGGGCTTTGTTGCTTCTGCATTCGCCGGTTAGCATGTGCAGAAGCATCGTTCCAGCTTGACGAGGTCTGTGAGTCACTTCTGAAAAGAACGCAAGCAGTTAAAACAGCCGGACTTATCAAGCCTTCGGCTAGGGCTTATCGCGAGGGGGGATGTTAATGATGGACTACCGGCCACCCAAACTGTCGGAGTGCAACCGCTGGTTGGACGTAGATCTTTGCGTCGCCCATTCGACGCTCGGCTGGACCCTCCTTGGAGGCGGTCGGGGGCAAGCTCAACACGTTTTCTGGCACCAAGTCAGCGGTGCGGATTTGATGCCAGAGATCGATGCGAGACGTTTCTTTGAGGAGCGACGGAAGCAGTTGACGACCGACACGCAAGGAGTGGGTTTTCTGACAGGTTGTTCCTTGGCACAGTACGTCGAACGACGACTGGATTGGGACGGGCTGTCGGTTAGGTGCGTTGCTACGATAGGACTGAGGAATGCGCTGAGGATAGGTGACCCTCCCTGCGTCAGCCCTCCCCCCGGCACAATCAACATCCTCTTGCAGGTATCTCGCCCACTCAGCGAGTGCGCCTCGCTGGAGGCAATGTCGCTTGTAACTGAGGCGCGAACCTCCGCAGTATTGGATGGACATGTCCCAAGCATTATTGGAAACACAGATGCCACGGGTACAGGAACAGACTGTATAGTCATAGCTTCTCCTCTGCCCTCAGTTGCTGATTCAGAGCTCGACTATGCGGGTAAGCACACCGTGCTAGGCCATCTGATCGGGTCGTGCGTCTACGACGTAGTCAGTCAGGGGGTCCGGCAGTCGAGATCATGCTAACGCTTCGCTCCACTGTTCCAGATGCCTACGATTTGGCGGGGCCACGTAAAGGAGCGTTGACTGTGAAAGTCCTCCCACGAAAACCGCAGTCCTGGCGACCTCCGCCATTCCCACGGGACAAGGATCCACTCTGACAGCAAAATCACCCCAGAACTCCGAATCCACCTGATTCTGATCCTAATTTTTCGATCTGTGACGTAGTAGGGCGTTTTCTTGGACTAGCTGCATGACACGTTCGTGGCACGATGTTGCTCCTGGTAAAAAACTCCTAGCCACGGAGTTCAGGGCCGTTATCGAAATTCCGCTCGGGTTGAGCGTTAAAGTTAAATATGACCTCGACAATCAAAGTGGCTTGATCATGGTTGATCGCCTTTTGTATTCAGCAGTGTATTTACCCTGCGGATTATGGATTCATTCCACAAATGCTTGCGGAAGACGATGATCCGCTCGGTGTTTTGGTCTTCGCGCAAGAAACAAGTCTTGCAAAAGCGGGGTCGGTTAAGGATCGTCGATGATCCCAAACAGGCAGACGTAATTCTTGAGATCACCAGCCAACGTTCGACTGATAGCGTACTTGTGAGCACCCGTTCCGTGCCTGATTCTGTGGAGGTCAGCGAGGTGCTGGCGGAAGTCAGTGTGGTTCAGGCCTCATCAGGGAAGCGATTATGGACAGGTGCAGGCCAGTGGGCTGCGAATTGGACCGCGAAAATGATTATCAAGGGCATTGTGAACGGGCTGCGATTAGATGTTGAACACGAAGAGAAGCGGCCGGCAAAACAAACCGCACAATAACCGCGCGTAAAACACGTGATCTGAATCAGCAGTATGAATATAGATGGTAGTTTGAATTCGCCAAAAGAGCGCACTTGAACACAGCTGCGAAAATCCTTAGTCGCTGGTCGGCTCTTTTCCTGGCACTCGGGATCGTGATGTGCCTTGAATTGTTTTGCACAGTCGAATGGTCCTTCGCGTACTGCTCGTCTCAAGCAGATGGACCCGCGTCCGCAGTTTTTGGCATGCCTCTGCCGTACATCCAGTGGTCAGGTGTTTCGTCCATGGAGTATGAGTTCATGCCGCATGTCTATATATTGAACATTTTGCTTCTGTTGACGTTTGCGTGGCCGATCACCAGCCTGCTGCTGCGGAGACTCGCCGAGAAACGAACAAGATTCCGATTTGGATTGGGAGTAGCTGGCCTTAGTTTCGCATTTCTAGTAACAGTCAGGGTGGTGCTTCTTGTGAGTATCGGGGCGTGGCGGCCGACGTCGTCTCTTGCACAGCATGGGTACTACGCGTACGCTGATTTTCGACCCATAAGGTTCACGACGAACGATTTGCATTACTACTGCACTCCCTCTCCCAAGTGGTTCCCCGACGGCTG
>Ga0070741_10000837_pt1 | contig 102264 bp, 94 predicted proteins | sample Coa_R1_4_FD_66440 | JGI IMG/M metagenome (GOLD analysis project Ga0070741, IMG submission 66440) | Surface soil microbial communities from Centralia Pennsylvania, which are recovering from an underground coalmine fire - Coalmine... | ecosystem: Environmental > Terrestrial > Soil > Unclassified... | reverse complement strand
CGGTGGCGCGTCCAGCGCCAGCCTTGAGGCCGGCCGCTCGGCGGTCTACTTCAACACAGTTGCTCCTCGGTGAACCCTCTCGTTTGCCACCGTCGTCCGCGTGATGCGAAAGCATCACCCGCGAACTTGACGCCAGAGCTTTGGGGCGCCAGGACCACACGATTTCGCCGTCCGCGTTGGCGCCGCTCGTCAAGTACAGCGCCCTCACGTCCACCGCATCCCCGCCTCACGTGTCGTGACGACCGCGATACGCCCCTCTGCAACGAGGCAGGATGACAACATCATACGATTGATTCTGCATTCCGGAAAACAGAATTATTTTTGCACACAAGGATTGACAGGTTTTTGCAACCGCCGCCCGACGGGCAAATCACCGTCGCATTCGCCATCTAGAATGGACAGCAGCGAAGCTCTTCGCGTTCGCGTATCGGCAACGACCGGCCCCCACCGGGCGGACAACACGCCTTCGCCGCGCGAAGCTTTCGTCACACGCACTTGGGAACTTGTGATGTTCGATTGGATCAGGAGACGTTTCAACGCCGCAACCGACCCCTTCGAGCAGTTCGTCGGCGAATTCGTCGCGGAGTGCCGGCGAAAGAACATGTTGCCCAAGAGCTATGATGCGAATGCGCGCACGTTCCTGTTTGTCCGCGACGACGGCGTCGACATGACCGTTCAGATGCACAACGCTTTTCGCGAATGGCTGTCACGGGATCAGCCGGGGCGCGCCGAACTGATTGTGCGCTTCGTGCAATCAGTGGCGGAGGTCCGCTCTAACGGCGTGATCTCCCCCGAAAAGCTGCCGGGCGAACTGATGCCGGGCGTCCGCTCGCATGCCCAGATCAGCGATCTGATGATTCATAGCTGGATCTCTGGAGCCGCTATGGACGACAGCTGTGCCACCGCGTTTCAGCCACTGGCCGGCGATCTCGTCGCCTGTGCCTTGCGCGATCAGTCCCACAGCATGTCGCAAATGACCCGCGCCCACTTGGCAAAGGCCAGCCTTTCAATCGACGATGCCATGCAACATGCCATGGCCAATTTCCGCGGCAAGCTGCCCTCTCCCGCCTTCCAATCCCTCGGCGACGGGCTGTTCGGCAGCAACAATCTCGAAGACTATCAATCCGCGCTGCTGCTGCTTGTGCCGGGCCAGGATTACCAGCTGCCCGCGATCGATGGCGCACCGGTCGCGGTCGTGCCGGGCCGAAACGTGTTCTACCTGACAGGAGCCGCGAACCGGCCCGGACTTGCGAGGTTACTGGACCTGGCAGGCCGAGCGTCGGAGCAAGCGCATTTTTGCTCGTCATCCCTTCTGCAATGGAATGGCCAGCACTGGACCGAGATCGGCAGCCTTGGCGACGAGGCCCTTGATCTGCGCCGGCGGGAGATCACCCAACATCAGCTAGCGGCCGACTACAACGCGCAGAAGCAACTGCTCGATGAGTGTCACCAGAAGCGAGGTCAGGACATTTTCGTTGCCAGCCTGATGCTGTTTCGAGCGAGGAATTCATCCGAGACCATCAGTGTCGCGACCGTGGCGTCTGGCGTGACAGGCACGCTTGTGCCGCAAGCCGAGCGGCTCGCTTTCATGCGGCAGATCATCGACCCATCGACCGGCCGCGCACAACAAAAGCCCGCTGATACGGCCCAGGTTGCATGGTCTTCGGCCATGAACATTGTCGGTCATTTGTTTGAACCGGTGCCATATCTGTATCCACCTCGCCTCAGGGCGCTCGGATTTCCGGACGCCGATGAGTGGACAAAACTGAAGGCGGCGAGCCTGATGTAAAGATTGTCACCTGGCCACCCCGCGATGCAGCACTAGCCCGCATCGACGAGGCGAAGTGGGTGACGATCTTTTCCGGATATCGCTTCGCTCATCCGGGCCACGTGTCATCGCCTCTTTACACCGCGTCCTCTTCCACGCCCGCTTCGTGCGGTGTGAACTGGTAGACCGAGCTGCAGAACTCGCAGGTGACGACCACCTTGCCGTCCTGCACCATCTCGGCGCGGTCCTTGGCTTCGAAGCTTTTCAGCATCGAGGCGACGGCGTCGCGCGAGCAGGAACATTTGGCCTGCAGCTTCTGCGGCGCGAACACGCGGACGCCGCGTTCGTGAAACAGGCGGTATAGGAGCCGCTCGCCGGAGAGATCGGGATCGATCAGTTCGACGTCCTCGACGGTCGCCATCAGGGACTGACCCTCGACCCAGGCGTCGTCTTCCTTGACCTCATGCACCGCCGTGCCCTCGGGCGCATCCCCCGGATGCAAGTCGGCCTGCCGCGCGCGCTCCGGCGCCTTGGGCAGGAACTGCATCAGCAAGCCGCCGGCGCGCCAGCGATGAGTCGCCTTGCCCTCGCCGCCGCGCCACTCCTCGCCGACCGCAAGGCGCACGCGAGTCGGGATCTGCTCGGAGCGCAGGAAATATTCATGCGCGGCCTCTTCGAGCCCGCCGCCATGCAGCGCGACCAGGCCCTGATAACGACTCATGTCCGGTCCCTGGTCGATGGTCATGGCGAGATGGCCCTTGCCGAGCAGCGCAGCGGAATCCGCGCCCGGCGTGAGCCTGCCCGCATCGAAGCGCGCATAGGCCCGCAGGCGGTCCGGCGCCTGGAAGTCGACCACCATGAACGACACGGGACCGTCGGTCTGGGTCTGCAGGATGAAGCGGCCGTCGAATTTCAGCGACGAGCCGAGCAGCGTCGTCAGCACGATGGCTTCGCCGAGCAGCTTGCCTACGGCTGCGGGATAATCGTGCTTGGTGAGAATGTCATCGAGCGCAGGCCCAAGCCGCGTCAGCCGTCCGCGCAGGTCGAGCGCGTCCACCTCGAAGGGCAGGACCGCGTCATCGACGGGAACGGACGACGGCGCCCGGATCGGGCTTGCGGTGCTTTTGATGTCGGGGGATGGTGCGGTCATGGCGGCTTAGATGGGGTCGGAACGGGTGAAGGGGAAGGGGGCGGCGGCTACGATGGTCGTTGTCGTCCCGGCGAAAGCCGGGACCCATAACCACAGGATTTTGTTGTCACGCTCAGCACGCTCCCCGCGTCATTGCGAGAAGCGCAAGCGACGAAGCAATCCAGAGTCGTTTGCGTGGCACTGGACTGCTTCGCTTCGCTCGCAATGACGGGGCTGCTACTCTGCCCCCAAACGACTGCCTGTGGTTATGGGTCCCGGCTTTCGCCGGGATGACAGCGTTGTGCGGCGCTACACCGCGTCAAAGCACCACGCGAGTATGCCCTTTTGCGCGTGGAGGCGGTTCTCGGCTTCGTCAAACACGACCGATTGCGGGCCGTCGATCACCTCGTCGGTGACTTCCTCGCCGCGATGGGCGGGCAGGCAATGCATGAAGATCGCGTCGGGCTTGGCGAGCGACATCAGCTGCGCATTGACCTGGTAGGGCTTGAGCAGATTGTGACGGTGCTCGCCGTCCTTGTCGCCCATTGAGACCCAGGTGTCGGTGACGACGCAATCGGCGCCCTTCACCGCGGCCTCCGGATCGTTGCCGAGCATGATCGGCGCGTTGTTCTGCTTGATCCAGTCGCGCATCGCCTTGTTCGGCGCGAGCTCCGGCGGGGTCGCGACATTCAGATTGAACTTGAAGCGCTCGGCAGCGTGGGCCCAGGACGCCAGCACATTGTTGTCGTCGCCGGTCCAGGCCACCGTCTTGCCCGCGATCGGACCACGATGCTCCTCGAAGGTCATGAGGTCCGCCATCACCTGGCAGGGATGCGAACGCCGGGTCAGCCCGTTGATGACGGGCACGGTCGCATGCGCGGCAAGCTCGAGCAGCGCATCATGGTTGAGGATGCGGATCATGATGGCGTCGACATAGCGCGACAGCACGCGCGCAGTGTCGGCGATGGTCTCGCCGCGGCCGAGCTGCATCTCCGCGCCCGTCAGCATGATCGCTTCGCCGCCGAGCTGACGCATGCCGACATCGAAGGAGACGCGGGTGCGGGTCGAGGGCCGCTCGAAGATCATGGCGAGCGCCTTGCCCTCGAGCGGCTTTTTTGCCGGCTCGCCGGCCTGCAGCTTGGCGGCTTTCAGCTTCGCCTTCATGGCGCTGCTGGCATCCAAAATGCTCCGCAGATCCGATAGCGGAACGCTGTTGATATCCAGGAAGTGCCGCGGCTTGCTCATAGGCTTGCCGCCCGCTTGGCTGAACTGGCCTCGATCGCGGCGCAGGCGCGTTCGAGCATGGCAATCGACTGGTCGATCTCGGCTTCGCTGACGATCAATGGCGCGAGGAAGCGCACCACATTGTCGCCTGCCCCGACCGTGAGCAGCTTCTCCGCACGCAACGCAGCCACGAGATCGGTCGACGGCACCACCGCCTTGACGCCGACCAGCAGCCCTTCGCCGCGCACTTCGGAGACGACGTTCGGATGGCGGTCGATCACCGAGGCGAGCTTCTGCTTGAGCAGCAGTGACATCTTCTGCACATGATCGAAAAAGCCGGGCTTGAGCATGACGTCGAGCACCGCGCTCGCAGCAGCGACCGCAAGCGGATTGCCTCCGAAGGTCGAGCCATGCGTGCCCGGCGTCATGCCAGCCGCGGCATCGGCCGTTGCGAGCACAGCACCAATCGGAAATCCGCCGCCGAGCGCCTTGGCAAGCGACATCACGTCGGGCGTGACGCCGAGGCGCTTGTAGGCAAACAGCTCGCCGGTGCGGCCCATGCCGGTCTGCACCTCGTCGAAGGCGAGCAGAAGGCCGTGCTCGTCGCAGAGTTCGCGCAACGCCCTGAAGAACGCTGGCGGCGCGCTACGTACACCGCCTTCGCCCTGGATCGGCTCAATCAGGATGCCGGCAGTGTGCGGACCGATCGCCTTCTTCACCGCCTCGATGTCGCCATGCGGCACCTGGTCGAAGCCGTCCATCGGCGGACCGAAGCCATCGAGGTATTTGGCCGAGCCGGTCGCGGCGAGCGTCGCCAGCGTGCGGCCGTGGAAGGCGCCTTCGAAGGTGATGATGCGGTAGCGTTCGGGATGGCCCTTGGCGGCATGATGCTTGCGCGTCACCTTGATCACGCCTTCCATCGCCTCCGCGCCGGAATTGCAGAAGAAGACGTAGTCGGCAAAGCTCTGCTCGCACAGCCGGGCGGCGAGCTTTTCGCCGTCGGGGCTCCTGAACAGGTTCGACATGTGCCAGAGCTTGGTCGCCTGCTCCTGCAGCGCCTTGACGAGATGCGGATGGGCATGGCCCAGCGCGTTCACCGCGACGCCCGAGGTGAAATCGAGATAGCGCTCGCCATTCGTCGAGATCAGCCAGGCGCCCTCGCCGCGCTCAAAGGCGAGATCGGCCCTGGCGAAAACGGGAAGCAGGTGCGACGCGGCGCTGTTGGTCATGACGGTCACTCTGACGATTGGGCAAGCGTTCGGCGGGCGTTCGCTTGGTTTGATGTGTTTGGACCGGCCGCGATGCGCGCTTGAACAATGGTCGCATCAACGACCGAACCGGAAAACAAACGTGCCGCCTTTTCAGGGCGGCACGTACTTGCGCATTTTAAGCGCACGGCAAGGCCTGTCAACATGCCCGGAAGCGCCGAAAGCAAGCCAAAACCGACCCGTACGATACCGGTGGGACACAACAGGAATCCCGCATGGCACAAGGGTTTCTGAACATCGCGCGCCGTGCGGAACATGTGGAATGCGGCTGCGGACTCTTGCGCGGGAGTCACGGCATATTGTAGCGTCCTTTTCGTCGGATACGACATCTCGTGCGGCAGTTTTGATCCCTTAAGTCTTGTTGTCGGGCGTACACGTCCGGGCGCGCTCATCGCTCCCGGCGAGCCTTAAGGGATTCTGACCGCAAGGGTTTTTGGGATTTGGCATCGCAGCGCAGCCTGAACGGCGGGCCGGCGCGAGGCGGAGGGATAGAGTCGATGACGGTATTGACTTGGTCAGACGAGCGCGTCGAGCAGTTGAAAAAGCTCTGGGAGTCCGGCCTTTCGGCCAGCCAGATTGCTGCAGAGCTGGGAAATGTGACGCGCAACGCCGTGATCGGGAAGGTGCATCGGTTGGGCCTGTCGGGCCGCGCCAAGAGCCCGGCCGCGGCCGCGCCGCGCCAGCGCAAGCCGCGGCCCGCACAGCACATGATGCGGGTGTCGCGCCCGGTGTCGCGCGGCAACACCGCGCTCGCGCATGCATTCGAGGTCGAGGTCGAGCCGGATCCGATCGCCTACGACAATGTGGTGCCGATGAGCCAGCGGTTGTCGCTGCTCGAGCTCAACGAGGCCACCTGCCACTGGCCGGTCGGCGATCCCGCGAGTCCCGACTTCTTCTTCTGCGGCGGCAAGGCCCTTTCCGGCCTGCCCTATTGCGTGCAGCACTCGCGGATTGCCTACCAGCCGGCGGCGGACCGCAGGCGCCAGCCGAACAAGACGACGCGGTAGGGTTTTTCGCGAAAACATTCGGCGTCGCCCCGGCGAAAGCCGGGGCCCATAACCCCAGGCCTTCGTTTGGCGAAGGTCGTCAGCCACCGAAACTCACGGATAGCTTCCGCGGTGTGGGTCCCGGCCTTCGCCGGGACGACACCGAGACTTTAGTTGGGCCTCGCCAAGACGCGCGCTTCCCCTACGACTCCGCCTTCGCGAACCTGTCGTCGAGCGCATAGCCGGCGCCGCGGACGGTGCGGATCGGGTCCTGCTCGCGGCCGGGGTTGAGCAGTTTGCGCAGGCGGCCGATGTGGACGTCGACGGTGCGCTCATCGATATAGATGTCGCGGCCCCAGACGCTGTCGAGCAGTTGCTCGCGCGAGAACACCCGGCCCGGATGCTCCAGGAAGAACTCGAGCAGGCGATATTCGGTCGGGCCGAGATCGATGGGACGGCCCGAACGGGCCACGCGGCGCTTCTCGCGGTCGAGCTCGATGTCGCCATAGGCCAGCACGGTGGCGAGCCGCTCGGGGCTCGCGCGGCGCAGCAGACCCTTCACACGCGCCAGCAACTCGGGAACCGAGAACGGCTTGACGATGTAATCGTCGGCGCCGGTCGCCAGGCCCCGCACCCGCTCGCTCTCCTCGCCGCGTGCGGTGAGCATGATGATCGGCAGCTGCTTGGTCTCGGGTCGCGCCCGCAGGCGCCGGCACAGCTCGATGCCGGACAGGCCCGGCAGCATCCAGTCCAGCACGATCAGATCGGGAACCCGCTCCTTGAGCCGTGTATCGGCGTCGTCGCCGCGCGCGACCGTCTCGACCTCATAGCCTTCGGCTTCGAGGTTGTAGCGCAGCAGCGTGGTCAGGGCTTCTTCGTCTTCCACCACCAGAATGCGCGCACTCATGGGCTGGTCTTCTCCATTGCTTGGGCGAGATCCGCGTCGATGCGTTCAAGCTCTAGTTGCCGGGGACCGTCGTGGCAAAAGCCGTCGTGTCGCCCTTCGGGCGCCTGTCCTGAATTTGTTGGCCTTCGATCATGTAGAACACGGTTTCCGCGATGTTGGTGGCGTGGTCGCCGATCCGCTCGATGTTCTTGGCGCAGAACATCAGGTGGATGCAGAACGAGATGTTGCGCGGGTCTTCCATCATGTAGGTCAGGAGCTCGCGGAACAGCGAGGTGCAGATGGCGTCGACTTCCTCGTCGCCCTTCCACACCGTCATCGCCGCCGGTAGATCGTGCGCGGCATAGGCGTCAAGCACGGTCTTGACCTGCTGCTGCACCAGGTCGGTCATGTGCTCCAGGCCGCGGATCAGCTTCAAGGGATGGAAATCGCTTTCCAGGGCCGCGACCCGCTTGCCCATGTTCTTGGCGAGATCGCCGATCCGCTCCAGATCGATGGCAACCCGCATCGCGCCGACGATCTCGCGCAAATCCACCGCCATCGGCTGGCGGCGGGCAATGGTCGTCACGGCGCGCTCCTCGATGATGCGCTGCATGTTGTCGATCTCGAGGTCGGCCGCGACCACGCGCTGGCCGAGCGGCACGTCATGACGGACCAGCGCATCGACGGACTCGACGATCATGCGCTCGGCAAGGCCGCCCATTTCGGCGACCAGCCGGGTGAGCTCGGTGAGGTCGGTGTCGAAGGCCTTGGCGGTATGTTCGGAAGCCATTCTCTCTCTCCTCAGCCGAACCGGCCGGTGATGTAATCCTGGGTGCGGCGATCGCCAGGCGAGGTGAAGATCTTGCTGGTGTCGTCGAACTCGATCAGCTCGCCGAGATACATGAAGGCGGTCTTGTCGGAGACGCGCGCCGCCTGCTGCATGTTATGGGTGACGATGGCGATGGTGTAGTTCTCGGACAATTCCTGGATCAGCTCCTCGACCTTGGCGGTCGAGATCGGGTCGAGTGCCGAACAGGGTTCGTCGAACAGGATCACCTCGGGCCGGACCGCGACGGTGCGTGCGATGCAGAGTCGCTGCTGCTGGCCGCCGGAGAGCGACAGGCCGGACGCGTTCAGTTTGTCCTTGACCTCGGTCCACAGCGCCCCGCCGCGCAGCGCCTTCTCGACGCGATCGTCCATCTCGGACTTCGAGATCTTCTCATAGAGGCGGATGCCGAACGCAATGTTCTCGTAGATCGTCATCGGGAACGGCGTCGGCTTCTGGAACACCATGCCGACGCGCGCGCGCAGCAAGTTGAGATCGAGCCTCGGATCGAGAATGTCGGTGTTGTCGAGCTTGAGCTCGCCTACGGCGCGCTGGCCCGGATAGAGGTCGTACATCCGGTTGAAGATGCGCAAGAGCGTCGACTTCCCGCAGCCGGACGGGCCGATGAAGGCAGTGACCCGGTTGGTGCCGAGCGTCAGGTTGATGTTCTTGAGCGCGTGGTGCTCGCCATAATAGAAGTTGAGATTGCGCGCAGTCACTTTCGGCGACGCCTCCGGCAGATGCGCGGCGCCATGGCTGGGCGAAGGCGAGACTGATACTGAAAGCTCGGTCATTTTGCGCTCCTCTCGGCGCCAAGGATGCGGGCCCCGATATTGAGGGCGAGCACGGTCAGAGTGATCAGCAGCGCGCCGCTCCAGGCCAGCTGCTTCCAATATTCGTAGGGGCTTTGCACGAAGTTGTTGATGGTCACCGGCAGGTTCGCCATCGTCTTGGTGAGGTCGAGGCTGAAGAACTGGTTCGACAGCGCGGTGAACAGAAGCGGCGCGGTTTCGCCGGCGACGCGGGCAGTCGCGAGCAGCACGCCCGTGATCAGCCCCGAGCGCGCCGCGCGGTAGGCGATCCTCTTGATCACCAGCGAGCGCGGCAGCCCGAGCGCGCTGGCCGCCTCGCGCAGGGGATTGGGTACCAGGAGCAGCATGTCTTCGGTCGTGCGCAGTACGACGGGAATGACGATCACGGCGAGCGCAAGCGCGCCGGCAATCGCGGAAAAGCCGTGCATCGGCACCACCACCGCGCCGTAGATGAACAGGCCGATGATGATCGAAGGCGCGCTGAGCAGAATGTCGTTGATGAAGCGGATCACCGAGGTCAGTCGGTCATGCCGGCCATACTCGGCAAGATAGGTGCCGGCGAACAGGCCGAGCGGCGCGCCGATGCCCACCCCGATCACCGTCATGATGACGGAGCCGACAATGGCGTTGAGCAGGCCGCCGGAGGTCCCGCCCGGCGGCGGCGTGCTCTCGGTGAAAATTTGCAAGCTGAGCCCGGCGAAGCCGTTGTAGAGCAGCGTAATCAGGATCAGCGCAAGCCAGGTGACGCCGACTGCGGCCGCCGCGAAACAAAGCGCGCGGATGATGATGTCCCAGCGCTTGCGGCGCAGGTAAATCGGATTGAGGCCAGCGCTCATGTTATCTGCACTCATGTTATTTCCCCGCCTTCTGTTCCAGGCGGAGCAGCATCAGCCGCGCAGCCGCAAGCACGAAGAAGGTCAAGACGAACAGCAGAAGGCCGAGCAGGATCAGGCCGGACTGGTGCAGGCCGTCGCTCTCGGCGAATTCGGAGGCGATCGCCGCCGAGATGGTGGTGCCCGGCGCGAAGATCGAGGAGGAGATGCGGAACGAGTTGCCGATGATGAAGGTCACCGCCATGGTCTCGCCGAGCGCGCGGCCTAGCGCCAGCATGATGCCGCCGATGACGCCGACGCGGGTATAGGGAATCACCACGTTGCGGACCACTTCCCAGGTGGTGCAGCCGACGCCGTAGGCGGCCTCCTTCAGCACCGGCGGCACAGTCTTGAACACGTCGACCGAGATTGCGGTGATGAACGGCAGCACCATGATGGCGAGGATCAGCGATGCATTGAACAGGCTGAGATATGACGGCGGACCGCCGAAGATCGCGTTCAGCACCGGAACCGAGCCGAAGGTATCGATCATGAAGGGCTGGAAGGTATAGGCCAGGAACGGCCCCAGCACGAAGAAGCCCCACATGCCGTAGATGATCGAGGGAATGCCGGCGAGCAGTTCGATGGCAATGCCGATAGGCCGGCGCAGCCATTGCGGACAGAGCTCGGTCAGGAAGATGGCGATACCGAGCCCGACGGGAATCGCGATCAGCATGGCGATGAAAGAGGTGACGAGCGTGCCGTAGATCGGGCCGAGCGCGCCCATGACCGGCGGATCGGCCTCCGGCGCCCAGCGCTGGGTCCACAGGAAGGCAACACCAAATGCCTTCATCGCCGGCCAGGCGCCGATGATCAGCGACACGATGATGCCGCCGAGGATCAAAAGCACCGAAATCGCGCTCAGGCGCGTGATCCAGTAGAAGGTGGCGTCTCCGAACCTGAAGGCGGAGAGCGCTTTCGCGCGGTCATAAGGTCCGGCGGACTCGAGCACGTCGCTCACGTCGGTTTCAACGGCCATCTCTGCCACGCCAATCCCCTAAGGTAATGGATCATGCCGGGCGGGTTTTTTTCCATCCGCTTGCGGCTTGTCGTCGTTCCCCCGCCAACGAGGGAATCCCTCCCCCGATTAACGAGGGGGAGGGACATTTGCTTTCGGCGCTAGCGCCGGAAGCTCAGCTCTTGATGTCGGACGACCAGGTCTTCTCGATCTGCTTGACCACGGCGTCGGGCATCGGGATGTAGTCGAGATCCTCGGCCATCTTGCCGCCCTTCTCGAACGAGTACTTGAAGAACTTCAGCGCATCCTGGGTCGCAGCCTTGTCGCCGTCCTTGTGGATCAGGATGAAGGTCGAGGCGACGATCGGCCAGGAGGTATCGCCGGGCTGGTCAGTCAGGATCAGGTAGTAGCCCGGCGCGTGCGCCCAGTCGGCGTTCGCGGCAGCCGCTTGGAAGCCCTCATTGGTCGGCTGCACGGCCTTGCCAGCCTTGTTGACGAGGCCCGTGTAGGTCAGCTTGTTCTGCTTGGCATAGGCGTACTCGACATAGCCGATCGAGTTCTTGGTCTGGCCGACATTGGCCGACACGCCCTCATTGCCCTTGGCGCCGACGCCCGCCGGCCACTCGACCGTGGTGCCGGAGCCGATCTTCGACTTCCAATCCGCGCTGACCTTGGCGAGGTAGTCGGTGAAGTTGAAGGTGGTGCCCGAGGCGTCCGAACGGTGCACGACGGAGATCGCAGCCGAGGGCAGATTGACCTTCGGATTGAGCTTCTTGATCGCCGGATCGTCCCACTTGGTGATCTTGGCCTGGAAGATGTCGGCTAGCGTCTGCCCGTCAAGCATGATGTCGCCGGGCTTCACGCCGTCGATATTCACCACCGGAACGATGGCACCCATGATCATCGGCCACTGGACGAGGCCGTCCTTCTCAAGCTGCTCGGACTTCAGCGGCGCATCGGTGGCACCGAAGGTCACGGTCTTGGCTTCAACCTGCTTGATGCCGGCGCCCGAACCGATCGACTGGTAGTTCACGACCCCGCCGGTCTCCTTCTTGTAGGCATCAGCCCACTTGGACAGGACCGGAAAGATGAAGCTGGAACCGGCGCCGGTGATGTCGGCGGCATAGGCCGACGTCGATGCAGCGACCAGACCGGCCGCGACAATCGCCTTGACGAAATTCATGCTGATCTCCCTTGCTGAGCGAAGCGCTGGCGTGCGCCCGAGTGCGCTCATGCCCGCCCCCTTTAGGAGCGGTCGGTACCGCTTTTACGACAATTGGATGACAGCTGGATGACAGTCCAACTTCTTGATAATACTAAAGTTTAAGCCGAAAGGGCCGTTTTGGGCTGAGGAAAACAGGCCGTGAAGGTCGCCCCGTTTTTGGGCACGCTTTCGATCAGGAGGCGGCCGCGATGCCGGTTCAAGATGTGTTTCACCAGCGATAGCCCAAGCCCGGTTCCGCCCTGTGAGCGGCTGTCGCCGACGTCCACCCGGTAGAAGCGCTCGGTCAGCCGCGGCAGGTGTTCTGGCGCGATGCCCGGGCCGAAGTCACGCACCATGACGCGGATTTCCGGCGCGCCCTCGCCGCTTGCGGCCGCGCTCAGGGACACGATCACCTTGCCGCCGGAGGCGCCATATTTGAGCGCGTTCTCGATCAGGTTCTCGAACAGGCGCATCAGTTCCTCGCGGTCGCCGGCGATTGTGACCGGCGTGTCCGGGAGGTTGATGTCGACCACCACCTGGCGCTCCCGCGCCAAGGGCTCGAGCCCGTCGGCGACCTGGCGGATGATGGGCACGAGATCGACCGTGGCGTCGGGGCGGACGTGGGCGGATAGTTCCACCCGCGACAGCGAGAGCAGATCGTCGATCAGGCGCGCCATGCGGGTGGCCTGGGCATGCATGATGGCAAGGAAGCGGTCGCGCGCCCGCGCGTCGTCCTTGGCCGGGCCCTGCAGCGTGTCGATGAAGCCGGACAGCGCCGCCAGCGGCGTGCGCAGCTCGTGGCTGGCATTGGCGACGAAATCGGCGCGCATTTCCTCGACCCGGCGCAGCGGCGTCTGGTCGTGGAAGGTCATCAGCATGCATTTTTCGGTGCCGCCGAAGGCAGTCGGAACCGGAACCGGGGTGATCATCAGCTCCATCCAGCGGTCGACCGGCACGTGGTCGAGATAAGTGGCGCGGCGCGGCTCGGTGGTGGCGATGGCCTCGCGCAGCGCCGTGATGATCTCGGGCGAGCGCAGCGCAAATTGCGCAAGCTCGTTCTTGCGCAAGGCCGGCGCAAGCTGGGCGGCGGCGGCGTTGAGATGAATGACCCGTCCGGCACGGTCGAGCAGCACCGCGGGATCGGGCATGCCGGCAACGACAGCGGCCACCGCCGCCGCCTCCACCGGATTGCCGCCGCGGACGTCCTCGCGCGAGATCGCCGTGGGATGCAGCCGCCAGGGGACGAGCGCCGCCGCCGTGATGCAGCCGAACACGACAAAGGCGCGCAGCGGCGACAATTCGTCAAAGGCAACCAGCACCGCCAGCGCCAGTCCTGCGACCAGCAGCACGATGGCGGAACGTCGCAAGCGATCCGGCCAGGGCGCGAAGAAGGAGGCCGAGGTGGGAGGCGCTTCAATAGCCATATGGGCGGCTTCTCCGTATGTATCCGCGTAAATATCCGCGGCTTGGTGCCTCTGCTGGGGGCTGCCCTGCTGCCCCTCTAGACGCCGCTATCGCCGCGCTTTCTCACATAAACCGCATCTGGCGGGCGGCCCGCCTCGAGGCCAGCTTCCAGTCCACGTGCGGCCGCCTGACGCAGGCGCTTCGACCGGGCCCCGAGGATAAGCTCGCGAAACGTCAGCAAGATTACAGATATGACAAAGGGCGAAATATAATAGAGCAGGCGGAACAGCAGCATGCCCGCCAGGAGCTCCTCGCGGTCCATCTGCCAGAGGCCGACCAGCATGGCGGCGTCGAACACACCCAGCCCCCCCGGCGAATGGCTGGCAAAGCCCAATAATGTCGCCGAGACGAAGATGACCGCGACCACGACAAAGCCGAGATTCGGCTCATCGGGAACCAGGACATACATCGCCAGCGCACAGAACGAGAGATCGACGATCCCGATCACGATCTGCAGCAGTGTCAGCGAGCCGCCCGGCAGCGTCACGCTCCATGGACCGCGGCCGACCACGCGCGGCGCCCTGGAGACCCAGACCACGTAGCCGACCAGGGCGCAAATGATCAGAAGCGCGACGCCGCGGTTCAGCCAGGGCGGCAGCTGATCGATGGAGGACGCGGCTTCCGGATGATAGGCGATGCCCAGCCCCAGCACCGCGGCATTGCCGAGCCAGAAGGTGAGACCGGCGAGAAAGCAGATCTTGGCCACATCGATCGCGTTCAGCCCCCTCGCCGAATAGATGCGATAGCGCACCGCGCCGCCGGTGAAGACGCTGGCGCCCACATTGTGGCCGATGGAATAGCTGGTGAAGGCCGCGAGCGCGTTGATGCGATAGGGGACGTGCTTGTGGCCGATCGCGCGCACCGCGAACAGATCGTAGAAGGTCAGGGTGAAATAGCCGGCAGCAACGAACAACGCCGCCTCGGCAATCTGGCGGGTCTCGGTTTCCTTGATGGCCTCGATCACCTCATCGACATCGATGCCGCGCAGCATGTGATAGAGCACATAACAGGCGATGGCGATGACCGTGACGCTGACCACAACTCCGAGCCTGTGCAGGACTTGCTTGTGGCGCAGAAACGAAATCGTTCTGCGTAGGGCTTCCAGCATCTAGACCTCGAACACGGTGGCGCGGAGCGATGAGGAGACGCGCACCGCACTTAACTCATTTGGGAGTGCACGATCTCTTTCCGAAAACCGGTACCCACTTTTCACTAACACTGCGTTCCGGTTGCGGATCATGCCTTCGATGACGCCTTGCATAATCCCCTGAACAATCCCTTGCACAATCGTCGGACCACACGTTGGATCATGGCTTGGCGAGCGTTGGTAGCGCGTTTTGCGCCCGAGTGAAATCGCCAACAGTGATTAAAAAGGCGCTGGCTCAATATATTAGGTGAGTTTAATGACGCCAGCATGCCCGGTTTTGCCGCACCGGGGCTGCGGCTGCTCGCACCTGCAAAAAACGCGGGCAGCGGGCTGCGGCATAGTGACCGCAATCTCCGGTAGCCGCGTGTGGACTTAAGGACGCGAGATATAGCCCCTGACAAAGGCGCTTTCCGGATCCTCGAAAATCGCCATGGCCGTGGTCATGCGGCGAAAAGCAAATCCCTCGTAGAAGGCTTCCCTGCCCGGCACGGAATAGAGGATGATCTTCTTGTGCCCGGCCGACAGGCGCACGAGCCGGGACACCATGTCCTTGCCGAGCCCCCGCCCCTGATAATCGGGCAATATCGCGATATCGCAGAGATAGGCGCAGTCACGCCCGTCGGCGAGCACCCGGCCGGCCGCAATCAGCCGGCCGGCGTCAAATGCAAACTGCCGGAACATGCTGTTGGTGAACACGCGCTGGAGATCGCCAGGCGGCTTGTCGCCCAGCGGCGCCATGCGATAGAGCGCCGAGAGCGGGAGCGCCGACCTTCAATGGCGAAGCCCAGATGCGGCCCCGCGCTGTGCCGCAGCAGGCAGCGCAAGCCTCGAAGGACGACGGTGATGGCATTGAGCGCGTGGATGGACTGTCGCGCGCCTCTCCGAATTGGGCCCTGCGCTCCTGATCGCAACATAGGCGACAGCAAGTCGCCCGCCTCTACCCCCGCGCCATCGCGCGCATCACCACCCAGGCCCGCAATTGCGTGCCGATGGCGCAGCCGATCAGGTACGGCACGAACATCAGAAGCAGCAGGTCGAGCCAGTAGCCGAAGCGGCCGGGCACCACCTGCAAAACCGCGGCGGCGACCAGTGCAGCTGCCAGCACGGACAATACGATCATCCACCGCTTCGACACCGAGCGCGCACGGGTGACGACGGCGACCCAGCCCATGCAGAAGCCGAGCACCAGCGCGGCGAGCAGCCAGCCCCAGTGGAATGCGATCATGTAAGCCATCGGCCTATCTCACCAGGAATTCGATGCGGCGGTTCTGCGCCTTGCCGTCATCGGTGTCGTTGGAGGCGACCGGCTTGGTCGAGCCATAGCCGATGGCGGTGAAGCGGTCGGCCGGCAGGCCGGCCTTGACGAAATAATCCAGCACGGCCTGTGCGCGCCGTTCCGAAAGGGACTGGTTGGCGGCATCCTCGCCATCGGAATCGGTGTGTCCCGCGATCTCAATGGTGGCGTTGGGGCAGCGCAGCGCGGTCTCGACCAGGTGATCGAGCAGGCCGGTCGAATCGGAATCCAGCGTGGCCCGCCCGGTCAGGAAGCGGATCTTGGTCTTGGACAACAGGTCGGAGAATAGCTGCTGACAGACGCTGGCATCGACCGGCGCGGCAGCCGGCCTGACCGAAATATCGGCCGTGACCTGCCATTCCCTGGGAAAGTCCTTGGTGAGCCCGGCGCGGATCTGCGCCGCGGCGGCGTCGTAGAGCGCATCGCCCGAGATCTTCACCTCGCGATCCGACATCACAAGCGTGCCGGTGGAGAGCCGCGACAGCACGCCGAGCGCCGGGATCACCGCATTGACGAAACCGGGCGGCGCGCCGACGCTCGTTTTGAGGTTGTCGACGACCTTCTCGCTGAAGAATTTGCGCGACGACGAACCGAGAATGATGGCGTGGACATTCTCGTCAGGCACATAACCCGACAGGGTCAGCGTCACCGCGACCGGGTCCTTGTTGGCCTGGAAGATGTAGGGCGGCGCCTTGACGTCGTTGGCGGCGACCGAAAACCCCTGCGGCAGGTTCTTCAGTGCCGCGGCGATCGCTTCCCTGCCGCCGAGATCACGCGCCATACCGGACAGCGACACGGAGGAGTCCGAGATCGCGACCTTGCCGTCCTTCAACTTGCCGATCTGGCCAATCAGAAGCGCGGCCGCGTCCTCGAAATTGACCGGCGCGCCGCGCGCCAGGCCCATCTGGTCGGATATTTCGATGCCCTTCACCTGGTCGCGCGCGATATCCATCAGCTTGCCCTTGACCGCGGGCAAGGGCGCATTGCCTGACAGGGTGATCTTGGCGACGTCGCGCTGGGCCGACCACACGAACGGCTTGGCCTCGGGCACGAGGCGCGTGTCGTCATTGACCAAGCGCACGCCGGGAGCGCCAGCAACCGCGGTCAGCGCGCCATGGCGTCCCTCTTCGGAAAACGCCTCCGCTGCAAAATCGATGTCGCGGCCGTCGGCGGAGATCTTGACCTTGTCGAGCACGATACCCTTCACGGCGGCAGCGGCTTTTGCCGCAAGGTCGGTTTCAACAGCCGTGGTATCGTTCCAGGCGGCGATGGCCCAAAACAGCACAAGCGGCACCACGCCTGGCCACCATTTGCTGCTCCACCTGACAAATCCGCGCATTGAATATCCAAATAGTGACCGGGGAAACGGAGAGAAATCAAACCCTTGGCAGGCTGTCAAACCGGAAATGGACTCTTTGGCGGCAGGGTGCGACTAAACGTCCGGCCAAAACGCGATGAGTTTGGGTTTCAACCGTCATTGCGCTTTAGGTCCTTGATCGAGCATGATCTTTTTCGAAAGAGCCGCGTCACATGTTGCGCTCGCGCGGCCGTTTCGGTCCGGATCATGTTCTAACTCTTTGTTCAACCGTTTTTCGGTAACGTTCGGAAACACATCTCAACCGGGCAGTCACCATCTTCTAATGAAGCAGTTCCGCAACAATGTGATCCGCGCAGGCCTGGGTGCGCTGTATTTTTCCGGCGCGCATTATGTGTTGCGGCCGCTTTTTTCCGGCGTCGGTGCCATTTTCATGCTGCACCATGTGCGCCCGGCCCGCGAGGACGAATTCGCGCCCAATCGTCATCTGGAAGTGACGCCCGACTTCCTGCGCGCGGTGCTGACGCATCTTCAGTCGCACGATATCGAGGTCGTCACCATCGACGAATTGCATCAGCGGCTCACGATGCGGAATTTCGGCCGCCGTTTCGCCTGCTTCACCTTCGATGACGGCTGTCGCGACAATCGCGACCATGCGCTGCCCGTGATGCGCGAGTTCAACGCCCCGTTCACGGTGTTCGTGGCCAGCGATTTTGCCGAAGGAAGCGGGCGGTTGTGGTGGATCGCGCTGGAGCGCGTGATCGCCAGGGCTGATACGCTCGACGTGACCATCGGCGGCACGCCGACGCAGCTCGAGACCAGAACGGTTGCGAACAAGCGGGCGGCATTCGAGCGGCTGCACGACTGGTTGCGGGCCTTGCCGGAATTCGAGCTGAGGCGCGCGATGGAGACGCTGTGCGCGCGTCATGGTGTCGACCAGGCCGCAATCTGCAGCGATCTCTGCATGTCCTGGCGCGAGCTGAAGGAATTTGCAGCCGATCCGCTGGTCACGATCGGGGCCCACTCCATCACCCATTGCAATCTCGCCAGGCAGAGCGAGGAGGTCGCCACATTCGAGATGCGCGAAAGCCGCGCCAGGATCGAACAGGCGCTGCAGACCGATGTCGTGCATTTCGCCTATCCTTACGGCGATCGCATGGCGGCGGGTGCGCGCGAATTCGCGATTGCCCGCACCGCCGGCTACAAGACCGCGGTGACGACGCGCCCCGGCATGATCTTCGCCGAAAGCGGCCGCCATCTCACCGCGCTGCCGCGCGTTTCGCTCAACGGCAATTACCAGGACGAGCGCATCCTGCCGGTGCTGACCTCGGGCGCCGCGACCGCCATGTGGAATGGTTTTCGCCGGATTGACGCGGCGTAGCCGCGGAGCGGCCTCCAGCCGCGCAGGCGGCTCATCCCGGGCGTGACGGAGGAGAGGGAGGGTGGCATAAGAGCCGCTCCCTGGGGTTATGAGTCCCGAATTTCATCGGCCGATAGCGGAATATGTGGCGATTGTGACGTGGATCCTTGACTCCACCGCCACCGGGCCACACACAACCGCAAATCCAGGGAGGCATCATGTTCAAAAATCTGTTCTCGCTCGCCGGACGTATTGCAGTGGTCACCGGCGGCTCGCGCGGCATCGGCAAAATGATCGCGGCGGGGTTTCTCGAGCAGGATGCGGCCAAGGTTTACATCACCGCGCGCAAGGCCGCGCCCTGCGAGGCGACGGCGCAGGAGCTGTCCGCCGCCTATGCCGGCGAATGCATCGCGCTGCCGATCGACATCTCCACCCTCGCCGGCGTCGAGCAATTGGCGACCGAGATCAAGAAGCGCGAGCCGAAGCTCGACATCCTCGTCAACAATGCCGGCGCGGCGTGGGGTGCGGATTTCGACGAGTTTCCGGAAAGCGGCTGGGACAAGGTGGTGAACCTCAATCTCAAGACGCCATTCTTTTTGACCAAGGCCTTGGCCGCGCCGTTGCGCGCGGCGGCAAGCGCCGCGCGGCCGGCGAAGGTGATCAACATCGCCTCCATCGACGGCATCTTTGTCAATCCGCAGGAGACCTATTCCTATGCAGCGAGCAAGGCCGGGCTCATCCACCTGACGCGGCGGATGGCCATGAAGCTGATCAAGGACCATGTCGTGGTCACCGCCATCGCGCCGGGCCCGTTTGCCTCGGACATGAACCGCGCCGCACGCGACCATGCCGACGAGGTGGCAAAACGCGTGCCGGCGGGGCGCATCGGCGACAGCGATGACATGGCGGGTGCGGCGATCTATCTCGCCTCGCGCGCCGGCGATTATGTGGTGGGCGCGACGCTGACAGTGGATGGCGGCGTGGCGTTTGCGAGTGCGGGGATCAAGGGCGAGGGGTGGGCGGAGTAGACTCAGTTTCAACAAGCTCCGGCGTCGCCCCGGCGAAAGCCGGGGCCCATAACCACAGGAGCGAGTGAGACGGGATATCGCCACCCCCGCGCGTCATGGCCGGGCTTGCCCTAGCTTGCCCCGGGTATCACGGATAAAGCGAAGCGCAAACAACTCCGCCCTGGGGCTATGGGTCCCGGCCTTCGCCGGGACGACAGTAAAGCGAGTAGCCGGAACGACTACTCCAGCGACGACCCCTCACGTCTCGATCTTCACATATTCGAAATCGCCCGGCTTGTTGTCGATGCCGACCTTGGGCGGCGAGATCCAGCTGGCATATTCGCCGATTTCTCTGACGGGCTGCATCAGTGAGGCGATGAAGTCGCCGTCGCTCTTTGACGGCAGCCAATCGTCGCGGCGCTTGGCCCAGCTGCTGTCGTCGATCAGAATGCCTTCCGGCGTCGCGTGCACGTCCTTGAACTCGCCGATCGCGCGGTGGAAGGCGGTGTGCGGCAGCGCCAGCTTGTAATCATAGCCCGCGGTCGAGATCACCTTGTTCCAGCGCAAGAGGCCCTTGACACAATCCTGGCTGTAGTCGTCGCGCAGGCGCATGTTGAGCGCGGTCAGCGCCGGCTCGTCGACCCGCTTGATCTCGCCGTCGACGAGCTTGAGAACCGGATAGGTCGAGTTCTGCAAGCGATGGTCGTCGTCGATCTGGGTCTCGTGATAGCGGCCCTTGATGCCCGCGTTGAACGCGTTGGCGGCGTTGGTCGAGACTTCCGAGCCGAACAGGTCCAGCGACAGCGAATAATGCAGGTTGAGCTTCTTCTGGACGGTCGGCAGATCGATGACCCCGAGCGCGCGCACCTTGTTGATATCGGTCGGATCATCGATGCCGGCGGCGCGCATGGCCTCGCAGGTCCGCTGCACCACGCGCGTGATGCCGGTCTCGCCGACGAACATGTGATGCGCCTCTTCGGTCAGCATGAAGCGGCAGGTGCGCGACAGCGGATCGAAGCCCGACTGCGCCAGCGAATGCAGCTGCATCTTGCCGTCGCGGTCGGTGAAATAGGTGAACATGAAGAAGGACAGCCAGTCCGGCGTCTTCTCGTTGAAGGCGCCAAGCATGCGCGGGCTGTCCGCATCACCCGAGCGGCGACGAAGCAATTCGTCCGCCTCCTCGCGGCCGTCGCGGCCGAAATATTTCTGCAACAGATAGACCATCGCCCAGAGATGGCGGCCTTCCTCGACATTGACCTGGAACAGGTTGCGCATGTCGTAGAGCGAGGGCGCGGTCTTGCCGAGATGGCGCTGTTGCTCGACGGATGCCGGCTCGGTGTCGCCCTGGATCACGATCAGCCGGCGCAGCATGGCGCGATGCTCGCCCGGGACCTCCTGCCAGGCCGGCTCGCCATAATGCTCACCGAAGGGAATGACGCGATTTTCCTCCTGGGGAGCAAGGAGAATGCCCCAGCGATAATCCGGCATCTTCACATAGTCGAACTTGGCCCAGCCGCGCGGATCGACCGAATAGGCGGTGCGCAAGTACACCAGCGATTGCTGGAAGCCCTCGGGGCCCATGTCGTTCCACCAGTCGATATAGCCGGGATGCCAGCCTTCGAGGGCTTTGAGCACCTGGCGGTCCGACGCCAGATCCACGTTGTTGGGAATCTTGGTGGAGTAGTCGACGTTCATGATGTTCACGTTCATGGCGCTCTCCTTGGGCCTTTTTCTCTGTCGTCATGGCCGGGCTTGTCCCGGCCATCCACGTCGTGCCGCGGACAGAAAGTCGTGGATGCCCGGGTCAAGCCCGGGCATGACGGAAACAGCTACACTCTCGTCATATCGAATTTCGGCTTCTGGCCGCTGCCGTAGCGGCGCAGTGCGCCCTCCTCGCCGACTGCATTGGGGCGCTGGAAGATCCAGTTCTGCCAAGCGGTCAGGCGCGCAAAGATCTTCGACTCCATGGTCTCGGGGCCGACGAAGCGCAGATTCGCTTCCATGCCGGTGAGGCTGTCGGGCGAGAAGCTCGCACGCTCCTCCAGGAACACGCGGATCTCATCGTCCCAATCGATGTCGTCGAGCGCGAAGGTGACGAGCCCGAGCTCCTCGGCCTGCTCGGCATCCAGCGCCGCGCCGATCTTTTCCCTGACACGCTCCACGTCGGACGGGTCAGCCTGGAAACGCGACTGCAGCCGCGTCAGGCCATGGCTCATCGGGTAGGGGCCGAAATTGAGCGCAGTCAGCTGCAGGGCCGGCGGCGGGCGGTTGTCGCCTTCACGCGAGCCGATCAGCATGTAGGAGCGGTCGGCGGCGAACACGAGCTCGGCCAGCGTGCCGGCAAAGCAGGAGCCGGGCTCGACCAGGGTCACCAGCGTGCGCGAGGTGACATCGATGCGCTTCAAGACGCGCTTCCAGTAATGCCTGATCTCGTTGACCAGCCAATGCGCCTTGTTGGCTTCAAGGAAAGCGTCATAGGCCAGAACCTGCGCCGGATCGCCATGCGACTTGAACACCAGAAGCGCGGTCTCGAGCTCGTTGATGCGCAGATGCAGGATTGCGTCGTCAAGCTCGCGGGCGACCTGCAGCGGCCAGAACGAGGCGCCTTGCGCGATCATCCCGTCGATATCGGCCGGCGGCGCCTTGTCCGGCGCCACAATCGAGATGGTCGCAATGCGCCCTGCGCGATCGATGTCGACGGTGACAAAGCCATAGCGGAGGCTGTTGTCGTCGATGGTCCGCTTGAGCGGCGCGAGCGCCACGCCCTTGCCGTTACCCTTGCGGGGCGAAGTGTCCGCGAATTGTTTCGCGCGCTCGGCAAGCTTGGCCTCGAGCTTGCTGTTCGGCACGATATCGTCGACCAGGCGCCATTGCGCGGCGCGCTTGCCCTTGATCCCTTCCTCGATGGTGCAGAAGAAATCGGCGTGGTCGCGGCGCACCTTGCGCTTGTCGACGACCCGCGTCAGCCCGCCGGTGCCCGGCAGCACCGCAAGCAGCGGCACTTCGGGCAGCGCCACCGAGGATGAGCCGTCATCGGCAAGAATGATGTGGTCGGTCGCAAGCGCGAGCTCATAGCCGCCGCCGGCCGCGGTGCCGTTCACGACGGTGATGTAGCGCTGGCCGGAATTCTCCGAGGAATCCTCCATGCCGTTGCGGGTCTCGTTGGTGAATTTGCAGAAATTGACTTTATGAGCGTGCGTCGCGCCCGCGAGCATGCGGATGTTGGCGCCCGCGCAGAACACGCGGTTCTTGGCCGAGCGCAGCACCACGACCTTCACTTCTGGATGCTCGAAGCGCAGCCGCTGCACCGCGTCTGCAAGCTCGATATCGACGCCGAGGTCGTAGGAATTGAGCTTGAGCTGATAGCCCTCGAACAGGCCGCCATCCTCGTCCACGTCCATGAAAAGCGTCGCGACCTCGCCTGCCACCTCCAGCTTCCAATGCCGGTAGCGGGAGGGGTCGGTCTGGAAATCGATGAATTTGGCGCCATTCGCGAGAACGCGATCTTCCCCGGCCATGAGCCACCCTTGTGTTTTGAGGTGTTTTGCTTTGAGGCGTTTGTTGTATGCAATATATTGCATGTTGCGCCACTCGTCCAGCCGAAAATGCGAATACCATGCATTTTCTTGCATGCAAACGTCAAAGACGGGTGATGGTCCCGAATTGGACCCAATCTGCCTTGGATAACGCGGCGCGCGCCTGTCGCACCTTGAGCATCTCGATCAACGCCGCGACCGGAAAGCTATCGGCAAAGCCGTCGCCGCCACCGGCCTGCTTGTGCAGCTCCCTCCGCTCGAGCTCGGCCCGCGCATCGCCGAACAGTCGCGCCGCCGCGCGGGGCTTCTCCATGCGGAGGCGCAGATTGCCGCTGGCGATCAGGATGCAGGCGCGGAGCAGGATGCGCTCGCGGCCGCCTTGCGGCGCGGCCGCCCACACCGCTTCCAATATCTCCTGCGCCTCAAAGAAATAGCCGCGATCGTTGAGCGCGATGCCATAGCGCAGCGCCGGATGACGCGCCGGCACATAGCCGCGGAACGCCGGCGGCACCAGTATCTTCACCTGCCACAGCGTGTCGTGATCGGCGTCGTCCTCGCCGGCGAGGCCCGGTACATAGGCCCATTGCGGCAGCGGCAATTGGGAAAGCGTGGACGGCGGGACGCTCATCGGAGTCCCGCCAGGACGAGTGACTTATGCGGCTCGCCCGTGCGAGCCATCCGCCTGCAATACGGCGGACGCAAACTCTGAAATCGCATCAACAATCTGCCCTGCCGCATCACGATGCGGCGAATGTCCAGCGCCCTTAATGAGGGTCACCTCGACGGGACAATAGCATTCCTGTTGCGCGATTTCGACCTGCCGGATTGTGCCATATTGATCCATCTCGCCCTGGATCAGCGCGACGGGGACGCGGATATAGGCGAGATAGTCAGAGATATCCCAGGCGCGGAATTTCGGATCGAGCCAGGCACCGTTCCAGCCGTAGAAGGCGTTGTCGACATCCTTGTGCCAGCGCGCGAGCTTGCCGCGCAGCTCGGTGGTTTCATAAGCCGTCTTGATCTCGGCGATGGAGGCGACCGAGACATCCTCGACCACGAAATGCGGCGCCATCAGCACAATGCCCGACAGCCTGTGGTCCGCTATGCCGCCGGCATAGATCGCGGCGATCGAGGCGCCATCGGAATGGCCGAGCAGCAGGCCGCAGCGAAAGCCGATCTGGTCGAGCAGTTTTGGCAGCACGTCCAGAGCCTCGCGATGCATGTAGTCGAGTGGTCGCGGGAGTTTCACCGGGGACGACGCGCCATAGCCGGCGCGCGAATAGACGAACACGCCGGCCCCGGTCGCAGCCTGCAGCTGTTGCGGAAACTCGCCCCACATCGCCGCCGAGCCGAGCCCTTCATGCAGCATAACAATGGTCGGCGCGTCCGCAGGGGATGGACCAAGCATGCGGTATTCGAGATCGGAGTCGTTGATGCGGAGGAAGCCGGTGGGGGGAAGGGTCATGCTCTCTACTTTTCACTCCGTCTACTTTCACTCAGTCACGCCTCTCACTCCGTCATCCCGGACAGCTCGCCAAAGCGAGCTGATCCGGAATCTCGAAATTGTATGCGGTTCGAGATTCTCAGGTGCGCAATTGCGCACCATAGTTCGCGCTTAGCGCGCGCCCCGGAATGACGAGCAAACAACTAGACGCGGTCCCGCAACTTGAACCGCTGGATCTTCCCCGTGGCCGTCTTGGGCAGCGCGTCCACCACCTCGATCCAGCGCGGATATTTCCAGACCCCGATCTTCTGCTTCACATACTCCTTCAGCACCTCATCCAGCCGCTCATGCACGGCATCCGCGCGCAGCACGACGAACGCCTTTGGCTTGAGCAGACCTTCCGGATCGGCTTCCGGCACCACGGCGGCCTCGAGCACGGCCGGATGGGTGATCAGCGCGCTCTCGACCTCGAAGGGCGAGACCCAGATGCCCGACACCTTGAACATATCGTCGCTGCGGCCGCAGAAGGTGTAGCGGCCCTCGGCATCACGGATATATTTGTCGCCGGTGCGGGTCCAGTAGCCTTCGAAGGTCGAGCGGCTCTTGGCGCGCTGATTCCAGTAGCCTTCACCCGCCGAGGGCGCGTGCACCAGCATTTCGCCGACCTCGCCGTCGGCGACATCATCGCCCGCCTCATTCACCAGCCGCACCTCGTAGCCAGGCACGGGGCGGCCCGATGAGCCATATTTGATGTCGCCGGGCGCGTTGGAGAGGAAGATGTGCAACAGCTCGGTCGAGCCGACACCGTCGAGAATGTCGGCGCCAAAACGCGCCTTCCAGGCGTTGCCGACCGATTCCGGCAGCGCTTCGCCGGCGGAGGTGCAGATACGCAAACGCTGGCCCGCCTTGGCATCCTTCGTCGTTGCGTCATGCAGCATCGCCGCGAACAGGGTCGGCACGCCGTAGAAGATGGTCGGATTGTAGCGATTCATCAGCTCGAACATTCGCGGCGGCGTCGGACGCTCGGCATTGAGGATCGTGGTCGCGCCAACTGACAATGGAAACGTCAGCGCATTGCCAAGGCCATAGGCGAAGAACAGCTTTGCCGCGGACAGGCACACATCGTCCTCGCGGATGCCGAGCACCCGCCTGGCATAGGTGTTGGCGGTCGCTTCGAGATTGGAATGCAGATGCCGCACGCCCTTGGGCATGCCGGTCGAGCCCGAGGAATAGAGCCAGAACGCGGGCTCGTCGGCATGGGTCGCCACCGTCGCGAACTGGTCGCTCTCGCGCGCGATCTCCTCGGACAGCAATTTATGGCCGAAGGCATTCTTGCCGGAGACGACAACGCATTCGAGATCCGGCATGCGGCCGACGATGTCCTTCACGGCCGGATAGAGCGCTTCCGAGACGAACAGCACCCGGGCGCGGCAATCGGCAAGCACATAGGCATATTGCTCGGTGGTCAAAAGCGTGTTGAGCGGCACCGGCACGACGCCGGCCCGCATCGCCCCCAGGAACACCACCGGGAAATCGACCGTATCCAGCATGATCATGGCGACGCGCTCCTCGCGCCGCACGCCGAGCCGGCGCAAGAGATTGGCGAGCCGGCAGGTCTGTTTCTGCAGCTCGCCATAGGTCAGCTCGGAGACCGTGTCGGTATAGGCAAGCTTGCCCGCGCGGCCTTCGTCCACATTGCGGTCGAGCAGGAATGTCACCGCATTGTAGGAATTGGAGGCAGAATCTGCTGAGGTGGCCTTGGAGCCGGCGCCACGTTCTGAGACGGCAACCTGTGCCATGACGTTCCCTCCCCGGAAATCGCAGGATTTGTGTTGATTGAATTATAATGCATAGAGAAAGCCATCAGCCGCGCTTGCTGTCAATCCTCTTCGGAATTATGTTTCCTGAATTGGGCCCGACATGAGCGACGAATCCGATCCGGAAACAGCCTTCCTGGAGCAGCTCGGCCAGCGCGTGCGCAACATGCGCGCGCTGCGCGGCATGTCGCGCAAGGTGCTCGCCAAGGTATCAGGGATTTCGGAGCGCTATATCGCGCAGCTCGAAAGCGGCAAGGGCAATGTCTCCATCGTGCTCTTGCGCCGGGTGTCGAACGCCATGGGCGCGCATCTGGAGGATCTGATCCCCGCCGCCGAGCCCACCCCGGACTGGCAGGTGATCCGCGATCTCATGCGCAAAGCCTCGCCGGCCCAGATCGCGCAGGCCAAGGACGTGCTGGCCGGCCACGGCACCTCGGCGCATCGCGCATCATTCTCCGGCATCGCGCTGATCGGCCTGCGCGGCGCCGGCAAATCGACGCTGGGCAAGGTGCTCGCCAAACGCATCGGCTGGGATTTCGTCGAGCTGAACAAGGAGATCGAGCGCGAGAACGGCCTGTCGGTCGCCGAGATCATCAACCTCTATGGCCAGGAAGGTTTTCGCCGCCTGGAGCAGGCCGCGGTGCAGCAGCTGCTCGCGCGAAAAGAATTGATGGTGCTCGCAACCGGCGGCGGCATCGTCTCCGAGCCGCTCACGTTCGATCTCATCCTGTCGTCGTTCTACACGATATGGCTGAAGGCAGAGCCCGAGGAGCACATGGCGCGCGTGCGCAGGCAGGGCGATCTGCGTCCCATGGCAGACGATCGCTCGGCCATGGCGGAGCTGCGCAACATCCTCAGGAGTCGCGAACCGCTCTATGCCCGCGCGGCTGCGGTGGTGGATACGGCGGGACTGTCGGTCGACGCAGCTGCGGCGAAGCTGATCGATAATGTAAGGCCTGTGCTGCAGAACGAGGCGCGCGCATTTGGCTTGAGGACTGTGGCGGTATAAGGCGTGCTGCGGGTGCCGCGAACGCGGTGCCGCCTCTCCCCTTGTGAGAGGCCGGATTGCATCGCAAGATGCAATCCGGGTGAGGGGTTTGCCTCCGCGAATGCATGTCCCTCGATGGATCTCAATGCGGGGAAGCAAACCCCTCACCCCAACGAGTCCGTGTCTTCCAGCGGAGCTGCCCTCTCCCACAAGGGGCGAGGGCACAACAATGCGCAGCGCGATCAACGATCACTCTCACAACAATCGCGACCGCACCGACTCCGCACCTTCCCGCAACAGCGGCAAAAATCGCGCGATCATGTCCTCCGTCGAGACGCGGTCGACATGGCCGCCGATATTGATCGCGCCGATGATGACATTGTCGTAGCGGCGAACGGGGACGGAGATGGAGCGGAAGTGCGGCTCGGCTTCGCGATCGACCAGCGAATAGCCCTGCTCGCGGTCGCGCTTGATCGCGGCAAGCAGCGTCTTCGGATCGGTCACCGTTTGCGGCGTGAGCTGTTCACGCGGCATCGCGTCGAGTAGCGCGGCGAGCTCTTCGTCGTTAAAGCGTCCGAGCATCGCGCGGCCGACCGAGGTGCAGAACGCCGGCAGGCGATAGCCGATGTCGAGGCCGGCGGAGAACATCCGGGTCGGGCTCGCGCGCGCGATGAAGACAACGTCATTGCGGTCGAGCACCGCGAGCGAGGCGATCTCATGCGCGTCGGTCGCGATGCGGTCGAGCACGGGCTGCAGCACGGCGACGATCTGGCTGGAGCGCAAATAAGAGGCGGCGAGCGTCAACACATGCGGGGTGAGCGTGAACAGCTTGCCGTCGGAGGCGACATAACGGCTGCGCTCGAGCGTGAACAGGATGCGGCGCGCGGTGGCGCGCGGCAGGCCGGCGGCGCGCGCGAGATCGCTCAGGCTCATCGGCTCGGGTGAGGCGGCAAAGCAGCGCAACAGGCGCAGGCCCCGATCGAGGCTCTCGACAAAATCGGTCGCCCGCTCCTCACCTTCGCTGCGCTTGGGCTTCGGCATCCCTCGTCTCGCCGCCTTTGTCGGACAAAAAGTTCTTGCTGGCCTCCAAATCCATGTCATAATTTGACCATTCGTTCAATAGGCGAACAATGCGCGCGAACAGCGTCGTTCGCGTTCCTCCGGGAGACACGCCGCCATGATGAGCCAGGAGCAGAACGACCTGATCACCCGCACCGGGCCGAAGGACCCTTGCGGCAAGCTGATGCGGCAGTACTGGCAGCCGGCCGCGCTGCTCGATGAGCTCGACGGACCGCGCCCGGTGCGCCCCGTGAAACTGCTCGGCGAAAACCTGGTGCTGTTTCGCGACGACCAGGGACGCTACGGCCTGATCGACCGGCATTGCGCCCATCGTGGCGCCGACCTCGCCTTCGGTCGGCTCGAGAATGGCGGCCTGCGCTGCGCTTTCCACGGCTGGCTGTTCGACGCATCAGGCCAATGCCTCGAGACGCCCGCCGAGCCGAAGGGCTCCAAGCTGTGCCAGGGCATCAGGCAGCGCGCCTATCCCGTGGTCGAGAAGGGCGGCATCCTCTGGGCCTATCTCGGCGAAGGCGAGCCGCCGGCATTTCCGGAGATCGACTGCTTTGTCGCGCCCGGCAGCCACACCTTTGCATTCAAGGGCCACATGAACTGCAACTGGCTACAGGCACTCGAAGTCGGCATCGATCCGAGCCACGCCTCCTATCTGCACCGCTTCTTCGAGGACGAGGATACGTCGACCGCCTATGGCAAGCAGTTCCGCGGGGCCTCGGCCGGCAGCGACATGCCCATGACAAAGATCCTGCGCGAATATGATCGTCCGATCATCAATGTCGAGCAGACCGAATACGGCCTTCGTCTGATTACGCTGCGCGAGCTCGATGCCGAGCACACCCATGTGCGCGTCACCAATCAGCTGTTTCCACATGGCTTTGTCATTCCCATGAGCACGGAGATGACGATTACGCAGTGGCATGTGCCCGTCGACGACGAGAACTGCTACTGGTATGCGATTTTCACCAGCTACACTGCGCCGGTCGACAAGACAAAAATGCGCGAGCAGCGGCTCGAGCTCTATGAGCTGCCCGACTACAAGTCGCGCAAGAACAAATCCAACGATTACGGCTTCGATGCACAGGAGCAGCTGAGCGCGACCTATACTGGCATGGGCAGTGACATCAACGTGCATGACCAATGGGCGGTGGAGTCGATGGGGCCGATCCAGGACCGCACCAGCGAGCATCTCGGCCAGAGCGACAAGGCAATCTCGCAATATCGCCGCCTGCTGCGTGGCGAAATCGAGAAGGTCGCCCATGGCGAGACACCGATGCTGGTGCTCGACGCGAGCAATGCGCGCAGCATCCAGGGGCCCGCGACCATGGACGGCATCGGCCCGACGCTGGGCTGGGAGACGTTCTGGATGGAAGTCGATGTCAGGCGCCGCAGGGGCGCACCGTGGTCGGTGCCGGTGCCGGCGGAGATTGCGGACAAGGTGCGGCATTTATCGGCGGCGGAGTGATGCGAGCGAGGCCTCCTCCACACACTCCGTCATTGCGAGGAGCGAAGCGACGCGGCAATCCAGGGCCTCACGCGTGGCCCTGGATGGCTTCGCGGAGCCGGTCATCGGGCCGCGCCTCGCGCGGACCCGTTGGCTCGCAATGACGGAGTAAAAATCGATATGCTTGCTTCGCCTAACGCCACCTCAGGAGTCATCGAGTGAGTTTCGTCGCGCGTCACGCGCTCTGGTCGGATGAGCAGAAGGACGCCGCCGCGCGGCTGCGCCGCATCGCCGAGGAGCGAAACCTCGAAACCATCCGCCTCTCCTTTGCCGACCAGCACGGCATCTTGCGCGGCAAGACGCTGGTGGCGTCGGAGGCGCTCAGTTCGCTGGAAAACGGCTGCAGCATCACCACCACCATGCTGGCAAAGGACACCTCGCATCGCACGGTATTTCCGGTGTTCACCGCCGGCGGCGGCTTTGGCATGAAGGAAATGGAGGGCGCTGCCGACGTTCTGATGGTGCCCGACCCCTTAACCTTCCGCGTGCTGCCGTGGTCGCCGACCACGGGCTGGGTGCTGTGCGACATCCATTTCGCCGACGGGCGGCCGATCCCGTTCTCGACCCGTCATGTGTTTCGTCGGGTGATCGACCAGCTCGACAAGCGAGGCTACGATTTCGTGGCCGGGCTCGAGGTGGAATTCCATCTGTTCAAGCTCGAAGAGGCGCGCATGGCGCCGGAGGATGCGGGCCAGCCGGGCCAGCCACCGCAAGTCAGCCTGCTCTCGCATGGCTATCAATATCTGACCGAGCAGCGCTACGACCAGATGGAGCCGGCGCTCGATATCATCCGCCGCGACATCATCGCGCTCGGGCTGCCCTTGCGCTCGGTCGAGGTGGAGTTCGGCCCGAGCCAGTGCGAGTTCACCTTTGCGCCGAAGAAGGGCTTGCTGCCTGCCGACAACATGGTGCTGTTCCGCTCGGCCGTGAAGCAGATCGCGCGCCGCCACGGCTATCACGCGACCTTCATGTGCCGGCCGAAGCTGCCGAACGTGTTCGCTTCCGGGTGGCACCTGCATCAGTCGATTGTCGCACGCGGCAGCGGTGACAATGCATTCATGGCGAAGGAGGGCGGCGAGCCGCTCTCCGAGTTCGGCCGCTGCTATCTTGCCGGGCTATTGCAGCATGCGCGGGCGTCCGCCGTGTTCTCCACGCCGACCATCAATGGCTACAAGCGCTACCGCTCCTATTCGCTGGCGCCGGACCGCGCGATCTGGGGCCGCGACAATCGCGGCGTCATGATCCGCGTGCTCGGCGGACCGGGCGATCCCGCGACACGGCTGGAGAACCGCATCGGCGAGCCCGCCGCCAACCCCTATCTGTACATGGCCAGCCAAGTGCTCGCCGGCCTCGACGGCGCCGACCGCAAGCTTGAGGCTCCTCCCTCTGCCGACACGCCCTACGAGACCAAGGCGGCGCTGCTGCCGAAGAGCCTGCGCGAAGCGGTGTTCGCGCTTCACGAGGACAGTTTCTTCCGCAACGCGCTGGGCGCGGAGTTCGTGGATTACTATGTCCACATCAAGAACGCCGAGATCGAACGCTTCCAGGCGGAAGTGTCCGACTGGGAGCACCGCGAATATTTCGAGATGTTTTGAGGAGGAGCAGAAGGGCGAGCGCTGCTCATTGATGTGCCCTCGCCCACGCAACCGGGGTTTACCCCGGTTGCGCCTATTGGATGCGCAAGTCGGGCAGGCCCGACTTGCGTTGGGAGAGGGCTGCTCCGCCGGTAGACACAGGTGAATTGGGGTGAGGGGTTTCTCTCCGCGAATTCGGAGAGAGTGTCGCGCGCGGAGGCAGACCCCTCACCCGGATTGCATCTTGCGATGCAATCCGGCCTCTCCCACAAGGGGAGAGGCGAACCTTCGCTACGGCATCAGCACAGGTCATCGCGAGGCGCGATAAGCGTCGCCTCACAAGCACTTCACATACACAATATAATCCGGCTTGCCCGGCTTGATGCCGAAAATCTCGGTCTTGACCTTCTCTTCGCCGACGATCTGGTTGCGCGGGCAGAACGGGCGCACGATCTGCCTGGCGAGCAGGATGCGGTCGGCGCGCACTTGCGGATTGTATTTGTAGTCGTAGGTGTTCTGGACGTGGATGACATAGTCATAGCCCGCGCCGGCACCGGCCGCCTCGATGGTCGAGCCGCCATGCGGCGTGTCGGCGACAGCTGCGCCAGCCAGCGCGAGCGAGACAGCGGCGGCGATCAGCAGCGTGGTGGTCTTGAACGACATCAGTCCGTCTCCCGTGACGTGTGATCTATACACGAGAGTGAGACGATCGAGGAGTCCGTGTGATGATTGGCGCAAGCGTCAGGTGAAGCGAGCCGGCCTAAAGCGCGATGAGATTAGATTGGGATGAATCGTCATCGCGCTTCAGCTCTTTGACTGAGCATGATCGTTTCGGAAAACCGCTTCGCACTTTTGCGGATCAAGCTTTAATCGCGATCAAACTTGATCGGGGCGATATAGTAATCGTCACTGCCGGACTTGGCGGCGGGAAACGGCGGAAACGGATTGGCGCGATGAAGGATGTCGATGGCCTCGTGGTCGAGCACGCTGTTGCCTGACGACTTCGTCACCTCGCTCTTGATCACCTCGCCTGCGCGGTTCAGCGTGAAGCGGACCATCACGACGCCCACCGCGCCGTGCGCGGCGGGAGGATAGCGCTTGAAGCGCTGCAGATGACCGAGGATCAGCGCATCATAGGCATTCGACGCGGCCTGGGTGAACTGTGCGACCTTCGGGGTCGGCGGGGGCGCGCGGGTTTCCGGCGCGGGTGGTGTGACCTCCTGCTTGGGCTCTTCCACTTCCTTCTGCTCGGTCGGCAGTGTGACCTCGGCCTGTTGCTGGGGCGGCGGTGGCACCAGCTGCTCGATCGGCTTGTCCTCGACCTTGGGCTCCGGCTTCGGCTGCTCCTCGGCCTGCTGCATGGCCGGCCCGACTGCGATGTCCTGATTCTGCGCGTCCGGTGAGCTTTCCTCGATCGGCGCCAGCGAGATGGAGATTGCGGGGAGAAGGTGCGGCGTCGGTGGCTGCCGCACATAACCGAGGGCAACCCAGGCGGCGAGTGCAGCGTGCACGGCCAGGATCACCGCGCCGGCCGCGATCCAGCGCGGGACACCGCTTCGTTCCGGCAGATGTAGCGCAAATGCCGTCATGGCTTCGCCGGCGCCGTTTCCAATCCGACCAGGGCGAGCTTGAGATAGCCGCCATCGCGGAGCACGTTCATCACCTCGATCAGGTCGCCGTAGTTGAGCGACTTGTCGCCGCGGATGAAGATGGTCTCGTCCTTGTGGTTGTTGGTCGCGCCATCGAGCGCGGCGGCCAGTCCCTCGCGCGGCACGATCGTTTCGCCGATGGCGATTTGTCCATCGGCCTTGATGGTGACAAACACCGGCTTGTCGGGACGCGGCTGTTCGGGCGCGGTAGAGGCCGGCAGGTTGACGCCGATGTCGACGGTCGCAAGCGGTGCCGCCACCATGAAGATGATGAGCAGCACCAGGATGACGTCGATGAACGGGGTGACATTGATCTCGTGCTGGATCTCGAGATCATCGCCGCTCGAACGGGTGCCAAGACGAACGGCCATGGCCCCTACTCCGCCGCCCGCAGCCGCGCAGCGCGAGCGCCGCGGCTGACCATCAAGAGCAGCTGCGCCGAGGCATCGCCCAGCAATGCCTTGTAGCCGCCGATCACCCGTGCCAAGTGATTGTAGATCACGACCGCAGGGATGGCGGCAACGAGGCCGATTGCGGTGGTGAGCAGCGCCTCGGCGATGCCGGGCGCCACCACCGCAAGATTGGTGGTGTGGGATTCGGAGATGCCGATGAAGGCGTTCATGATGCCCCACACGGTGCCGAACAGGCCGACAAAAGGCGCGGTGGCGCCGATGGTCGCGAGGATGCCGGTGCCGCGCGAGACCTGCCGCGTCATCGCCGCCTCGACCCGCTCCAGCCTGAGCGCGACCCGCTCCTTGAAGCCGTCATCGGCAATGGAATCGGATAGCTCGGCTTCGCGCGCGGTCGAGAGCACCAGCTGCGCGACCGCGTCCCGCCCGCCGTTGCAGGCACGAACGGCCTCGGCGAGAAGCGGGCCGCTTTCGAGCAGTTTCAATCGCTGCCGCACGCGGCGCATCGCCAGCCGCAATTCGATGGTCTTGGCGAGCCAGATCGTCCAGGTCGCGAGCGAGGCGATGGCGAGGCCGATCATCACCGCCTTCACCACGATGTCGGCGTTGAGGAACATGCCCCAGGGCGACAGGTTTTTCGGCAGCAGCGGATTATCGGCTTGCGCAAAGGCCGGGGATGCAAGCGCGAGCGGCGCAATGCTCGCCAGGATCGGCAACGGTTGCCAGGCAAACCCTGCAAGGCCTGCGCGCGGTTTGCGATCGTCATGCCGCATCTTTTTCTCGCTTTCCCGTTTCTGCATTGTCCGGCTCACAGCTTCTGCGAAATGCCAAGGAAGAATCCACGCCGCGGCCCGTATTGCGGGGCGAACACGCCGATGCCGGATCCATCCCGGATCACGTAGGTCGTATCGAAGGCATTGACGACGTCAAACCGCAGCGTGGTCGGCTTGGCATCGCTGACCATTTGAACTCGGGCGAAACGCCGAGATTGACCTGCGAATACCAGGGCACGGTACTGGTGTTGGCAAAGCCGCTGCGCAGCCCGCTGCCATAGAGCAGGTCCATCGACAGCCTCGTGCCATCGTCCCATTTGTAGGACGCGCCCGCCGAGCCCGAGACCCATTGGCGAGCAAGGCGAGTGACGATACCGAAACGAGCGCGCTGCGACACGTCGCTGACGACAGAAGTCCCATTGATTGATACCTGACCCCGGTTTCACTGAGCGGGCGGCGCAGATGCACGGCACGCCCCTACGAACGAACGGAGCTTCCCCCGCCTGGTAAGCAGCGTGGGCCAGCACGCAGTACTTGAGGCGGGAATTGAAGCTGGCTAGGTCAGGAAAGCGGTGGTCCGCGCGACTGGAAGGCCGCGCGCGGCAGCGCAACGGCAAGGCGCACGATCGCGATCGGACGATCGACGACCGTAACGTCAAGCTGCAGCGGGATGGCAGGGGGAGTGGAGGCCATCGCATTGGCAATGGCGCTCGTCGCAAGGCAGATCGGGCAGAGATGATCGCCCAGCGGGCTGTCGGGATGCCCGGTCGGCTTGCCGTGATCGGTTGCACCGATCGCGGCTGCGATCAGGCCGCGGACGGGAGCCTGACCCGAGACGTGAACGTGGCCAAAGGACAGCGCAAGGTTGATGGCAATCGCGACCAGCGCGAGCCATGAGCCATGCCTGACATTGTTCCGAAACCAGCGCATCCGCTGCTTGTGATCCGACGCCCGCGGCATTTTGCACCGCGGAATGATCTTAGCGGAGGGATTGTGGCATTGGAAGGGGCTTGCTGTACGCCACATCGTCATTGCGAGGAACGCAGCGACGAAAGAGTGACGGTGGAGTTGGGCGGCCGCGGCGGCTCAAATCCCCAAATAGCGGTGCTGCAGATCCGGCTCGGCCATCAAGTCGCTGGAGGTGCCATTCCATACCGTGCGGCCGCGCTCGATGATGTAATGGCGGTCGCAGATGCGACTGAGGTGCTCGACATTCTTGTCGATCACCAGGATCGACTGCCCGCGCGCCTTCAGCATCGACAGGCAGTTCCAGATCTCCTCCCGGATCAGCGGCGCCAGCCCCTCGGTCGCCTCGTCCAGGATCAGCAAATGCGGGTTGGTCATCAGCGCGCGGCCGATGGCAAGCATCTGTTGCTCGCCGCCGGACAGCTGGTTGCCCATATTGGTGCCGCGTTCGGCGAGCCGCGGAAACAGTGCGTGGATTTTTTCCAGCGTCCAGGGATCTCGATTGCCGAGGCGGTTGGCAGAGGCCGCGACGAGATTTTCGCGCACGGTGAGATTGGGGAATATCTGGCGGCCCTCCGGCACCAGGCCGATGCCGAGTTTCGCAATCCGGTAGGACGGCAGGCTGCGCACCTCGGTTCCTGCAAAGCGGATCGCGCCGGCGCGCGCGGGCGTCAGCCCCATGATGGAGCGGATCGTGGTGGTCTTGCCCATGCCGTTGCGACCCATCAGCGAGACCATCTCGCCGCGCCTGATGGCAAGCGACAATCCGAACAGCACCTGGCTCAGGCCATAGCAGGTCTCGATCCCATCGACTTCGAGCAGAGTTGCGCTATCGGCCATGGCGCACCACCACATGCTGGTCGCCAAGATAGGCGCGCTTGACCTCGTCGTTGTGCCGGATCGCATCAGGCGTGCCGGAGGCGATGACCCGGCCATAGACCAGGACCGAAATGCGGTCGGCCAGCGCGAACACCGCTTCCATGTCGTGCTCGACCAGCACGATGGTGACCTCCTTGCGCAGCTCCTGCAACAGCTTCACCATCCGCGCGGATTCGGTGACGCCGAGCCCCGCCATCGGCTCGTCCAGCAGCAGCAATTGCGGTTTTGTCGCGAGCGCCACCGCAAGCTCCAGCTCGCGCTGCTCGCCGTGGCTGAGGCGAGAGACCAGGACGCCGGCGCGATCCCGCAAGCCGACGCGCGTCAACGCCTCCATCGCGGCCTCACGAAGTGCGCGCTCCTTGCGCGCATCGGCGAAGAAGCGAAACGAATGCCCCTCGCGCGCCTGCGCGGCAAGCGCGACATTGTCGGCGGCGGTGAAGTCCGACAGCAAACAGGTGATCTGGAACGAGCGGGCAAGCCCGAGCGCGCTGCGCCGATAGGCGGGCAGCCGCGAGATGTCGCGGCCTGCGAGATAAATGCTGCCGGAATGCGGCATCAGATGCCCGGTGAGCTGGCTGATCAGCGTGGTCTTGCCGGCGCCGTTGGGGCCGATGATCGCGTGCAGCTCGCCTTGCGGCACATCCAGCGTGACATGGTCGGTCGCGATGATGCCGCCGAACCGGCGCACGAGTTTTTCGACCCGGAGCAGGGACTCAGCCACGCGAAAATCTCCCGAGCAGGCCCATGATGCCGCCGCGGCCGAACAGCACGATCAGGAGCAGCAACGGCCCCATGATGATGGCCCAATATTCGGTGACCTGCGACAGCAGCTCTTCCAGCACGAGATAAACGACCGCGCCGATCACCGGGCCGAACAGCGTGCCCATGCCCCCCAGGATCACCATCACCATGAGATCGCCGGAGCGGGTCCAGTACATCACGGCCGGGCTGACGAAATCGGTGTTGTTGGCGAGCAGCGCGCCGGCGAGGCCACACATGGTGCCGGCGATGACAAAGCAGACCAGGCGATAGCGCGTGCCGGGAAAGCCGATCGCCTGCATGCGCTGCTCATTGGAGCGCAGCCCCTGCACGACGAGGCCGAAGCGCGAATTGACAATGCGCCAGATCAGGAACAGCACCGCGAGCAGGCAGGCGAGACAGAGATAATAGAACGGCACGCGGCTTGAGAGGTTGATCAGCCCGGCGAAATCGCTGCGCTTGTAGATGGTGAGCCCGTCGTCGCCGCCGTAGCGGGCGAGCCCCGAGGCGACGTAGTAGGCCATCTGGGCAAAGGCGAGCGTGATCATGATGAAATAGACGCCGCGGGTGCGCAAGGACAGCGCGCCGATCACCAACGCAAAGATTGCAGATGCAGCGAGCGCGACCGGAAACTGGATGAAGCCGGAGCCGACGCCCTCCTGCGCCAATATGCCGACCGCATAGCCGCCAATGCCGAGATAGGCGGCATGGCCAAAGCTCATCATGCCGCCATAGCCCATGATGAGATTGAGGCTTGCGGCGGCGAGCGCCAGGATGACGATGCGGGTGAACATCGTCAGCACGAAGACGTTGCCACTCAAATAGGAATAGAGCGGCAGCAGCAGAAGGCCCGCGACCAGCAGCGCGGAGACGACGTTGCGCAGTTGAACGGCGGATTTCATCGGCGGCTGGCTGGAAACAGCCCCTCCGGCCGCACGACCAGCACCATCGCCATCAACAGATAGATCAGCATCGAGGACAGCGCCGGTGCCGCAGTCGAGGCCGCGGCTCCGCTCAGCACCTGCCGCAGCAAATTGGGCAGGAAGGCGCGGCCGAGCGTGTCGATCAGCCCGACAAAGACCGCCGCCAGGAACGCGCCGCGGATCGAGCCGATGCCTCCGATCACGATCACGACGAAGGCGAGGATCAGGATATTCTCGCCCATGCCGATCTGCACGGTGAGGATCGGCGCCTGCATCAGCCCGGCGAGGCCTGCGAGCGCCGCGCCAAGGCCAAACACCAGCGTATAGAGCAGCTTGATGTTGATGCCGAGCGCGCCGATCATTTCGCGGTTGGAGGCACCGGCCCGGATCAGCATGCCGATGCGGGTGCGCATCACGCCGAGATAGAGCAGCAGCGCGACCAAGAGCGCCACCACGATGATGGCGAGCCGATAGGCCGGATAATAGATGCCGGGCAGGATCTGCACGGGCACGCTGAGCCAGGGCGGCAGCGGCAGCGCCAGTCCCGCCGGGCCCCAGATCAGCCGCACGGCTTCGTTGAAGAACAGGATCAGGCCAAAAGTTGCGAGCACATGGTCGAGATGGTCGCGGCCGTAGAGATGCCGGAGCGCGGTGAACTCCAGCACCATGCCGAGCACCAGCGTGGCGCCCAGTGCGAGCACCGCACCGAGCACGAAATTGCCGGTCCAGGCGACGAAGGTCGCGGCGAAATAGGCACCCATCATATAGAGCGAGCCATGGGCCAGGTTGACAAAGTCCATGATGCCGAACACCAGGGTCAATCCGGCCGCAAGCAGGAACAGCAGCAGCCCGAACTGCAGTCCGTTCAGAATTTGTTCGACGAGCAGCAGCATCGGCTTACATGTTGATCAAGCAAAAGCGGCAGCGTCATTCACGCTGCCGCCGTCTCACGCAAAAGCCCCAAGCAAAATCCGCGCTCACTTCATCGGGCATTTGTCATGGAAGCGGTCCTGATCGTCCTTGACGATGGTGGCGACCGTCTTCAGCGACAATTCGCCGCTGGCATCCTTCACCACATCCTGCAGGTAGAAATTCTGGATCGGGATGTGGTTGTTGCCGTATTTGAAGCCGCCGCGCAGCGACTTGAAATCGGCCTTCTCCATCTCCGCCTTCATGGCGTCCTTCTTGGAGGTATCGCCGTTCACTGCAACCACCGCGCTGTTGATCAGCTGGGCCGCGTCATAGGCCTGCGCGCCATAGTAGGTCGGACGCAGCCCCGGATATTTCTTGCGATAGTCCGCGACAAAGCGCTTGTTCTGCTCGTTCGGCAGGTCGTTGACCCATTCCTGCGCGCCGGGCACGCCGATGGCGTTGTCCTTCTGCAGCGGCAGCGACAATTCGTCGACGGTGAAGGCGGTGTAAAGCGGCATCTGCTGCTTCAGCCCCGACTGCGCATACTGATTGAGAAACTGCACCCCGGCCGCGCCGGGATAGAACACGAAGATCGATTCGGCGCCGGAGGCGCGGGCCTTCGAGAGCTCGGCGGAGAAGTCGAGCTGGCTCGGCCACACCGTATATTCCTCGCCCTTGACCTCGCCCTTGAAGGTCATCTTCACGCCGGCCAGCATGTCCTTGCCGGCCGCATAGTTCGGGCCGATCAAAAACACCGACTTCACGCCCTTCTGATTCATGTAGAGGCCCATCGCCTGCGGCGTCTGGTCGTTCTGCCAGGAGGTCGAGAAGACGTAGGGCGAGCACAATTCGCCGGCGAGCTGCGAGGGGCCGGCATTGGCCGAGATCAGGAAGGTCTTGCTATCGACCGCCTGCTTCAGCGAGGCGAGCAGGACGTTGGACCAGATATAGCCCGCGATGAAATCGACATGATCGGACTCGATCAGCTTTTCGGTCTTCTGCTTGCCGACATCCGGCTTCTGCTGGTCGTCCTCATAGATCACCTCGACCGGCTTGCCGGCCATCTTGCGGCCGAGATGGTCGAGCGCAAGCTCGAAGGAGTTGCGCATGTCGTTTCCGATCACCGCCGTCGGGCCGGAGAAGGTCGAGACAAAGCCGATCTTGATGCTGTCGCCGGCAAAGGCCGAGCTTGCCAGCAGAAGCGCAGCCGCGCCCGCCAGCCAGGATGCCGATTTCATGATTTCCCCTCCCTTAACTCTTCCAAACTCAAGCTGCCCGACTCCGCTCCATCGCGGCTGACGGTCTCGCGCCTTCTGTCTATGCAGTATTTTTTGCGCGAAATCCCGCCCCGGCAGCAAGCGCCAAGCGAAGGATCGTCCTTGAACCTTCGGCCCAGCGCGTGCACCATAATTCGTGATCGTCGGGAATGGCAAGAATTATAATGCAGGCCCGCACTGGGGCGCGCGCCTGCGAGGCGGCGAGACTAGACGCGGTATTCCGCTCCGTCGATGACATAGGGGGCGTGGCGGAAATCCCTGATGGCCGCGACCTTGTCCGCCGACCAGTCGAGCAGCATGAAATATTTCGCCCGCCCGCCGGACTCACCCCTGGTCTCCTGGGGATCGAATACCAGGATGGCCGCACGGCCCTCGACCAGGCCCGGCACCAGGTGCCAATCCGCTACCTTGGCGTAATTGCCGAAATAGCGGGAGACCTCGGCCTTGCCGCGCATCCGTGTCTTGTTCACGAGCTCGAGCCTGACATCGTCGGCGATCATGGCGCGGATGGCGTCGAAATCGCGCGCGTTGAAATGCGCGACATAGCTCGACAGGCGTTTCCGATCGGCGTCCGACAGCTCCGGCCGCGGCGCATCATCGCCCTCAGCTCCGAGTTCGCGAAGCCGCACGCGCCCACGGTGCAGCGCCGCCTTCACCGCAGGCAGGCTGTGGTCCATGACCTCGCAGACCTCGGCAAGGGGGCAACCGAGCACGTCGGCCAGGATCACACTGGCGCGCTGCGCGAGCGGAAGGCGCATGAAGGTGCGAAGGCTCAAGCTCGCGACCTGCCGGGTCCAGATCGCATCAACCGGATCCGCTATCATCTCGACCTCCTCGCCGGAGTGAAGGCCCGCGAGCCGGCTTCGGCGACGCAGGAAATCCAGCGCCGTGTTGTGCGCAATCCGGAATAGCCAGCCTTGCGGGTTCTCGATTGGACCAGAGCCCGCAAACGCCTCGACCGCCTTGATCAAGGCGTCCTGCACGACGTCCTCGCCATCGATCACCGAACCGACCATGCGCGCGCAGTAGCGATGCAGCCTTGGCCGCATCGCCACAAGCAGGCGGTCGAGATTTGGCGCGGATGGGTCAGCCGTCGACGTCATTCGCTCTCCAGCATGCGATAATTCCCGACAATCCTGGCGCTCCTCGCCAGCGGCATCTCGTCGCAACGATCGCGGATTCCGCTTTGAAAGGCCTGAAATGCCGGAAGATCGCGTAACGCCTTCGAGCCGTCGTCAGTCTCGGTTGCGACAAGATGAACGAAGCTGTCGTCCTCCAGGCGCAGCGCAAGGTAGCGAAGGCCGGGAGGCTTTGCATCGCGCAATTGCGCGAACACCGCCGCAATCAGCTCGGCATTCTTGTCGGCCAGGTCGGGCCTGGCTTTGTACCTGATCAGCGTGCGTTTCATGGGTCTCTCCATTCGATCATGCCTTGGTCCCGTCTAGACGTCGGGCGCCTGCAGAAGGATTCGGCTGACGAATATTTTTTCCGCCGCGAAGGGCGCGCGATCACGATAGGGTTCCCTTATCGCCTGATAGAAAGACTCCGCTTGGAGAGAGCTTGCGAATGAGTCCATGATCGTGGGCAGTTGCACGAAACGGAGGTCCACAGCGCCATGGCACCAGCATCGCAAAATCCGCATCGCGTGGTGATCATCGGCGCCGGCTTCGGCGGGCTGGAGGCGACTTATCGGCTGAAGGGTGCGCCGGTCGAGATCACCCTGATCGACCGCCGCAACCATCATCTGTTCCAGCCGCTGCTCTACCAGGTGGCGACCGCCTCGCTCGCGACATCCGACATCGCCTGGCCGATCCGCTATCTGATGCACGATCGACGCGAGGTCACGACCTTGTTCGCCACCGTTGCGGGCGTGGATGCGACGAACCACCGCGTGCTGCTCGAGGACGGTGCAAGCCTGCCCTACGATACGCTCGTGCTCGCCACCGGCGTGCGGCATGCCTATTTCGGCCATGACGAATGGGAGACCTATGCGCCCGGCCTGAAGACCTTGGAGGATGCCACCACCATCCGACGCCGCATCCTGGTCGCGTTCGAGCGCGCCGAGCGCGAGACCGACCCGGAACGGCGCGCCGCGCGCCTCACCTTTGTGATCGTTGGCGGCGGCCCGACCGGCGTCGAGCTTGCCGGCACCATTGCCGAAATGGCCCGGCACACGCTGCCGGGCGACTTCCGCAATATCGACACCCGCAAGGCCCGCGTCGTGCTGATTGAAGCGGGTCCGCGCGTCCTCGCCGGCTTTGCCGACGACCTCTCTGCCTATGCCAAGGAGTCGCTGGAGCGCATCGGCGTCGAGGTGGTGCTGGGCGAAGCCGTCACTGATTGCACGCGCGAGGGCGTGGTCTATGGCGGCAAGACGCTGAAGGCCAAGACCATCATCTGGGCGGCGGGCGTGCGCGCCTCGCCTGCCGCCGAATGGCTTGGCGCGCCCGCGGACCGCGCCGGCCGAATCCAGGTCGCGCCAGATCTGACCGTCCCGGGCCATCCCGAGATCTTCGCTGTTGGCGACACGATCACCATCAACGCATGGGACGGCAAGCCGGTCCCCGGCATTGCGCCCGCCGCCAAGCAGGAGGGACGCTATGTCGCCAACCTGATCAAGGCGCGGCTGCGCGGCGAGAGCCTTGGGCCGTTCCGCTACAAGCATGCCGGCAGCCTGGCGCAGATCGGCAAACGGCTCGCGGTGATCGACTTCGGGCGCATCAAGCTGAAGGGCGCGATCGCCTGGTGGATCTGGGGCATCGCGCACATCTACTTCCTGATCGGGCTGCGCCACCGCCTTGCCGTCGCTCTAAGCTGGCTCTGGATCTACATCCGTGACCAGCGCGCGGCACGGCTGATCACCCAAGGCAGCAGCAAGGTGACAAGCTGAGGACTGCTCAATCTTTAAGCAGATAAGTGGCCACGGCGACCCGGCTAGTCGCGTTTGCCGTCTTTAAGTCCTCGACAAGCTGCTGACTCCAATCAACAATTGAGCCATGAGGTGCGGCGGCGGCAATTGTACACATGGCATACCCCTTGCTTCGCCGGAGGAGAAATTTTAGTCGGTAGACCAAAATCCCGGCAGCGCTGCTGGGCTAATCGGAGTTGCGCGTGACCGAAACCGTTGCCGCGATCGTCGCCGCGCATCGCGCTGGGATCTTGACGCCCACACAGACTGTCGCGCGCAGCTTCAAGCGCATCCGCGACCACAACGATCCCGCCATCTTCATCTCGCTGCGCGAGGAGAAGGACGCGATCGCAGAAGCGGAGGGTCTCTCGGCGCGAAAGGACGCGAGCCAGCTGCCGCTTCTGGGCGTGCCGGTTGCGGTCAAGGACAATATCGACGTGCTGGGTCTGCCGACCACGGCGGCCTGTCCGGCGTTCTCCTATTCACCATCGTTTGATTCCACCGCAGTGGCGCGGCTGCGCGCCGCCGGCGCCATTCCGATCGGCAAGACCAACCTCGACCAGTTCGCGACTGGTCTCGTCGGCGTGCGCTCGCCCTACGGCATTCCGAAGAATCCGCTGCGGCCTGAGTTGTTGCCGGGTGGATCGAGTTCGGGCTCCGCGGTCGCGGTTGCCGCCGGCCTCGTGCCGCTCTCGCTCGGCACCGACACCGCGGGAAGCGGCCGCGTGCCGGCGCTGCTCAACAACATCGTGGGCCTCAAGCCAAGCCTCGGCATGATCTCGACCGCCGGTGTCGTCCCGGCGTGCCGCACGCTCGATTGCGTCTCGATCTTCTCGCTCACCGTGGACGATGCGGTGACCGCGCTCGCCGCAATGACCGGCCCCGACGGCGCCGATCCGTTTTCCCGCGACCGGCCGCTCGGCGACATCACCGCGCTGCCGGCCAATCTTCGTCTCGGCGTGCCCCGCAGCGGTCAACTGATCTTCTTCGGCGACAAGGCGCAGGACGCCGCCTATCGCGACGCGCTGAAGCGCCTGACGGCGCTCGGCGCCACGCTGGTCGAATTTGACATGGAGCCGTTCTACGAGACGGCGCGGCTGCTCTATGAGGGGCCGTGGGTCGCCGAACGCTATCTCGTGATCCGCAACCTGCTCGCGTCATCACCGGACGCGATCCATCCGGTGACGCGCGAGATCATCGCACCCGGTGCGCGGCTCACCGCAGCGGAGACGTTTTCCGCGCTGTACCGGCTGCAGGGCATGCGCAAGATCGCCGAGCGGATCCTGTCGAATTTCGACGCCATGGTGCTGCCGACCGCACCGACGGTCTACACCACCGCGCAGGTGCTGGCCGATCCCCTGCTGCTCAACAGCCGGCTCGGCACCTACACCAATTTCGTCAACCTGCTCGATCTCTGCGGCCTGGCGCTGCCGGCCTCGTTCCGCGCCGACGGCCTGCCGTTTGGCATCACCCTGCTGGCGCCGGCCGGGCACGATGCGCTGCTCGCGTCGATCGGCCGCGTCTTCCATGCCGAGACCGGGCTTGCCATGGGCGCCACCAATATCGCGCAGCCGCCGCTCGCGCCATTACCAGCAGCCGTCGCGCGCGACGACATCGCCATCGCCGTGGTCGGCGCGCATCTGTCGGGGATGGCACTGAACGGCGAATTGAAGGCCCTGAGCGGACGCCTGGTCGAGACCACGATGACCGCGCCGGACTACAGGCTCTATGCGCTTGATACCAGCCCGCCCAAGCCGGGCCTGCTCCGCGTCGAAGCCAATACCGGGACAAGCGTCGAGCTCGAGATCTGGGCGCTGTCGCCCGCCGCTTTCGGCGAATTCGTCGCCGCCGTCCCGCCGCCGCTGTCGATCGGCACCATCAGGCTTGCCGACGGCCGCAATGTGAAAGGCTTTATCGTCGAGCCCGCCGCACTCGACGGCGCACGGGATATTTCCGCATTCGGCGGCTGGCGAGCATATATGGCGGAAGCAGCCGCGGTGTAGCTTTGGGCACCGCCATTCCGGGGCGGTCCGACGGACCTAACTATGGTGCGCAATTGCGCGCCTGAGAATCTCACGCCACAACCTCTGGAGTCCGGGTTCGCGCGCAATGGCGCGCGCCCCGGAATGACGGAATCGGGCGCTTACACCGACACCGCGTAAAGCTCGTATTCATCGCGCACCAATTCGATATGGGCGCGCATCGCAAGTTCGGCGCCGGCCTTGTCGCCGCGCATGATCGCAACCACCACGCGGTCGTGCTCGGCCTGGGACTTCGCGAGCCGTCCCAGATTGCGGAACTGGGCGCGGCGGAACGGCTGCACGCGCACCCGCGTCGCCAGCGTCATCTCCGCGATGTAGGTGTTTTGCGAGCCTGCATAGATGGTGTTGTGGAAGCGCTCGTTGACCTCGTGGAAGCGATCGGGATTGCCGGCATAACTCAGAACGCGCAACTCCTCATGCACGGCCTCCAGCCGATGCCGTTCGACCGCCGTCATGCGCTCGGCGGCAAGGCCTGCACAGATCGCCTCCAGCTCTGCCATCACCTCGAACATCCCGGTCAGCCGTTCCAGGGTCGGTCGCGCCACCACGGCGCCGCGGTGGGCGCGGGTCTCGATCAGACCCGAGGCCGCGAGCTGGCGCAGCGCTTCGCGAACGGGGGTACGCGAGACGCTGAAGCGGCGGGCGATATCGGTCTCGTCCAGCGGCGCGCCGGGCGCCAGCGCGCCGCGCACGATCTCGTCGGCGAGCTGCAGCCGCAGCTCCTCCGCACGGGTGATCTTGCCGGCAGAGCCCGATGCCCGATCGATCCGCCGGAACACGCTGTCCTTCACGCCGCCCTGAACGCCGTCTTTGGGCGGGGCACCGTTCGCGGGCAGGTCGTCAAGGCTCATCTCGGCGCAACCTCTGGTTCGTCGATGATGCTGACATGAGCCGCGACGATTCTCCAGCCCTCAGGAAAGCGGACCCAGGTCTGCATTTGCCTCCCGACACGCCCGGGAGCGCTGTCGCGATAAAACAGGGTCGAGGCGACCGCAGTGTCGCGGCCGTAAGTCGTGATCACCGTGCGCGCGGTCTTGCGCATCAACCCGACCGGGGAACGGGCGGCCCGGAAGGCGCTGATCTCGGCATAGCCATAAAGATTCTCGCCAATGCCGTAGCGAAGCGTGCGCGGATCATTGCGAAACAACTCCCCGAGCACAGCGATGTCATTATTGACCAGGGCCTGTTCATAGCGCGCGAACTGCGCGGTGACTTCGGCGACGACATCGGGCAGATCGATTTCCATCCCTGTCAAAGTCCTCTCGGCGGCGGCGCGACGGCGACGCCCATTTGTTCCAGCGCACAGGCCACCCGCAGCGCGACATCCTCGCGCCAGGGGGCCGCGATGATCTGCACGCCGATCGGCATCGGCTCCAGCGGGATCGGCACCGCCACCACGGGCAGGCCGATGAAGGAGATCGGCTGGGTGTGGATGCCGATATTGGCGCGCACCGGCAGCTCGACCCCGTCGAGCACGAAGGTCGCCTGCCCGAGCTTGGGCGCAATGCAGGGTGTTGCGGGCGCGATGATCACGTCCACCGTCTTGAACAGCTCGGCCACCTGCGCCCGATACCAGCGGCGGAATTTTTGCGCACGATCCACGAAGGGCGCCGGGATCATTGCGCCCGCGATCAGCCGGTCGCGCACCGCAGGATCGAAATCGTTCGCCCGTTTGCGCAGCCGATCGAGATGGAGCGAGGCGCCTTCGACTGTGGAGATGACATAGGCTGCGGCGCGGGCGCGGGCCGCTTCCGGAATCTCGATCGTGCGCGTCACCTGCAGCGCCTTGGCAACGCGCGCGACCGCCTCCTTGGCCTCGTCGAACAGGTTGTGCTGGAAGTAGCCGCCGGCGAGCGCGATGCGGAGATCGCCGACGCCTTGCTTGAGGAGCGGCATCACCGGTTCGATGGCGCGCGCGGCGCAGGCGGCATCGTCGGCGTCGGGACCCTGCATGACGTCGTAGGCCAGCGCAAGATCGCTCACGCTGCGTGCGAACGGGCCGAGATGATCGAAGCTCGCCACAAAGGGGAATGACCGCGCGCGCGACAGCCGGCCGTAGGTCGGCTTGAGGCCGAAGATGCCACAGAACGACGAGGGCACACGGATGGAGCCATTGGTGTCGGAGCCGAGCGCAAGCGGCACCAATGCGCCGCCGACCGCACTGCCCGAGCCGCCGGAGGAGCCGCCGCTCATCCGCGTCGGATCGTGCGGATTGCGCGACGGGCCGTCGTGAACGTTCTCGCCGGTGAAGTCATAGGCGTATTCGCCCATGTTGAGCGCGCCGAGCAGCACGGCACCGGCTGCTTCCAGCCGCTCGATCAGCGTGGCATCGCGCGAGGCCGGCGGCAGATCGCGGTTGATCTTCGAGCCCGCGCGAGTCGCAAGCCCCTTCACGTCGAACAGGTTCTTTACCGCAAACGGCACGCCGGCGAGCGGGCCGATTGTTTCGCCCGCGGCAAGCGCCGCATCGATGGCCCGCGCTTTCGCACGGGCGCGGTCGGCGGTTAGATCGGTGAAGGCGTTGAGCACGTTGTCATGCGCGGCGATGCGCGCCAGCGCGGCTTCCGTGACAGAGAGCGCCGACATCTTGCGGGCAGCGACCGCTTGCGCGATCTCCGCTGCGGAAAGTCCGGTCGGATTTGCCGTCATCGCGTGATCAGGCCGCAAAGATCGGAGCCGGCTCGCTCTCGTCCGGCAGCGCAAAATCATCAACCAGCCGTGCCAACCTCAGCGAGACCTCGAGATTGGCCTTGATCGCAGGCCGCCAGGCCTCCTCGACGGTGAGCGCCAGCGTCACGGCAACCGCGTCGATGTAATCGTCAAGCGGATCAGCAGCCATATCCATCCTATCGCGTCTCGTCCCGGTCGCACGGCGCGTCAGTGCACCGGCAGCGGCGGATGCGGGATCGCGGTCAGGAACTCCCTGGTGTAGGGATCCTGCGGGTCCGAAAGCACTTGCTCGGCCGGCCCCTGTTCAACGATCCGCCCCGCGCGCATCACAATGACACGATCGCACAACAAGCGCACCACATTCAAATCATGGGAGACGAACAAATAGCTCATGCCTAGGGACATTTTGAGGTCCTGCAGCAGATTGAGCACCACGGCCTGCACGGAGACGTCGAGCGCAGCCGTCGGCTCGTCCAGGACGACGAGCTTGGGGTGAAGCGCGATCGCCCGCGCGATGCCGACGCGGGCCTTCTGGCCGCCGGACAATTGATGCGGGAAACGATCCAGCAGATTGAGCGGCAGCCCGACCAGGGTGGCAAGCTCCTCGCAGCGGGCACGAAGTGCGTCGCGGCCCTTGATGTCGCCGAGTTGCAGGATCGGATCGATAATGGCGCGGGCGGCGGTGAAGCGTGGATTGAGGCTGTCAGTCGGGTCCTGGAACACCATCTGGATCTGGCTGCGCAAGGGCAGCCGCGCAAAGGCGTTGGGCATGATGGCGCCGACCTCCTCGCCATCGAACACGATGCGGCCGGAGGTCTGGTCGAGCAGGCGCATCACCATCATGGAGGTGGTCGATTTGCCGCAGCCGGACTCGCCGACCAGGCCAACGCTCTCGCCGCGGCCGACGGAGAAGCTGATGCCGTCCACCGCGCGGAACATCTCCGGCTCGACCGGCGGCTTGCGGGAGAACAGCTTTGACAGCACGGCCGTGGCGCCCTGCCGGGGATATTCCTTGACCAGCTTTTCGACGAGCAGGAGGGGCGTCCTCTCCCTCTCCCCGTCCTTCACGGGGAGAGGGTCGGGGTGAGGGGCTGTCTCCGCGAGTTGGACTCGTGGAGAGTCCCCCTCACCCGCCGCGCATTGCGCGTCGGCCTCTCCCCGCGTGCGGGGAGAGGCTAAGGAAGAATCCTCCGGCAGCAAATCACGCAGCGAGACCCCGATCCTGGGCGTCGCGCGCATCAGCTTCTTCGTGTAAGGATGCTGCGGATTGGCGAAGATGTCGGCCGATTTTGCCGTCTCCACCACCCTGCCCTTCTCCATCACCACGACGCGGTCGCAATAGGCCGCGGCGAGCCCCAGATCATGCGTGATCAGGATGGTGGACATGCCGCGCTGTCTGGTCAGTTCGACCACCAGATCCATCACCGCCTTTTGCGTGGTGACATCGAGGCCCGTGGTCGGCTCGTCCGCGATCAGGAGTTGCGGATTGCAGGCGAGTGCGAGTGCGATGACGACGCGCTGGCACATGCCGCCCGACAGCTCGAACGGATAGGCGTGATAACGCTCGCGCGGACGCGCGATCTTGACCTGCTCCAGCGCCTCGATCGCCTTCTCGCCGCGATCGCCGACCGTCGACTGCTGGACATGCTGGCGCAGCACGTCCTCGATCTGGTCGCCGACTTTTCGAATCGGATTGAGCGCGGCGCGCGGGTTCTGGAAGATCATCGAGATTTCGCGGCCGCGCAGATCGCGCATCGTCCCTTCGCTGGCAGCCTTGACGTCGATGCCGGAGAACATCACCGAGCCCTCGGCGATCTTTCCCGCGCGGTCGAGGATCCGCATCACGGCATAGGACGTCACCGATTTGCCCGAACCGGATTCGCCGACGATGCCCAGCGTCTCGCCTTTGGCGACGCTGATATCGACATGCTGCACCGCCTTGACGATGCCGCGGCGGGTGGTGAACTCCACCGTGAGGTCGTGCACGTCGAGCAGTGGCTGCGCGGTCATGTTGGCTCAGGTCCGTCGTTGCGGGTCGACGATGTCGCGCAGCCCGTCGCCCAGCAGGTTGAAACAGAACACGGCGATCATCAGCGCAAGGCCGGGAAACAGCGCAATCCACCATTCGCCCGAGACCATGAAGCTCGCGCCTTCGGCGACCATGATGCCCCATTCGGCGGTCGGCGGCCGCACGCCAAGGCCGATGAAGGAGAGGCCGGCGGCATTGAGGATCGCGTAGCCCATGGTCAGCGACATCTGCACGATCATGATCGGCATGATGTTGGGCAGGATGTGCCCGAGCAGGATACGGAATTCGGGATTGCCCGAGAGCCGCGCCGCCTGCACAAAGCCGGCGTTGCGGCGGACATTGGCTTCGGCGCGCGCGACGCGGGCGTAGAGCGGGAAGTTCACGATCGCGGTCGCGATGATGATGTTCTGCACCGTGTTGCCGAGCGCCGCGACAATGCCCATCGCCAGCACGAACAGCGGGAAGGCCATGATGGTGTCGGCGATGCGGCCGACGATGCGATCGGTCCAGCCGCCGAAATAGCCCGCGGCGATGCCGGCGAGCCCGCCCATCAGGAACACCAGCACGACCGACGCGACCGCGATGAACGTATCGAGACGGGTCGCGACGACGACGCGGCTGAAGATATCGCGGCCGAGCTGGTCGGTGCCGAACCAGTGCGCCGCCGACGGCGGCTTCAGCGCCGCCGCCGTATCGGAGGCGAGCGGATCGTAGGGCACGATGATCGGCCCGAACAATGCAGCGAACAGAATCATGATCAGGAGGCCGAAGGCGAACGCCGTCACCTTGTTCTCGCCAAGCACGTAGCGGGTGTGCTCGAACAGCGCGATCAGCCCCGAGGTCCGCGCAGGCGCGGCAGGCTCGACCGTCGGCGCGACGCTGCTCATGGCCTCTAGCCCTCCAGCCTGACGCGTGGATCGATCACGCCATAGAGAATGTCGATCAACAGATTGAGCACGACGTACATAATGGCCATCGTGAGCACGAAGCCCTGCACCGGCGCGAAGTCCGAGGAGATCAGCGCTTCCACGGCATAGGAGCCGATGCCGGGCCAGGCGAAGACTTTCTCCACCAGCACGTTGGCGCCGAGCAGGAAGGAGAACACCATCGACAGCGTGGTGATGACCGGCAGCATGGCATTGCGGAACGCGTAGGTGACGATCACTTTGCTTGGTGCGAGCCCGCTGGCACGCGCGGTGCGCACGAAGTCGGAGGCGAGCACCGCGAGCATGGAGGCGCGGGTCATGCGGGCAATCGGCGCCAGCGAGAAGATCGCGAGCGTCGCCGCGGGCAGGATCAGCTGGCTCAGCGCCGAGCGAAAGGCCTCAAAGTCGCGGGCGATCAGGGTGTCGATCAGGTAGAAGCCGGTGACCGTATCCGGGGCGCTGTAGAACACGTCCAGCCGACCGAGCGGGGCCGGCGACCAGCCGAGCAGGAAATAGAAGTCATAGACCAGCACGAGCCCGGTGAAGAACACCGGCAGCGAGACGCCGGCTGTCGTGGTGACGCGACAGAGATGATCGATCCACGAGCCCGGACGCGTGGCGGCGAGCACGCCCAGCGGCAGCGCGATTGCGACCGAGATGAAGAGGCCGAGCAGAGTCAGCTCCGCGGATGCCGGCAGGCGGTTGCGGATTTCGGTTGCGACCGGCTGGCCCGTTGTCAGCGAGGTCCCGAGATTGCCATGGGTGAGATCGATGGTGTAGCGGACGAACTGCTCGATCAGCGGCCGGTCGAAGCCGAGCTTTTTGCGGATCTGCTCCACCGCCTCCTTGGTCGCCGCGGGGCCCGCGAAATAGGCGGCGGGGTCGCCGGGCAGCGCGCGGGTCAGCAGGAACGTGACGATGACCACGCCGATCAGGCTCGGGATCGCAAACATCAGCCGCTTGCCGATCAGGCGCAGCATGAGGGTTGCTCCGCACCAGCGGGACGGTGGCGGGGCATGCCCGGGCCGTTCCAGACATGCCCCCCGCCTGGACGCAGCCCGCATGCGCGCGGCGCGCCCTCCCTTCCCCCAGCTCCCGAGGGAACGCGAAATCCCGTAACGCCAATGCCGCGCGCGGCGCTCACGCCTTCACCAGTGCGCGGTAGTCGAGGCGGCGGTGAAACCAGTATTGATAGCCGGAGATGTTCTTCTGCATCGCGACGTTGACGAAGGGCTGGTACAGCGGGATGCGCGGAATGTCGGTGAAGGCGAGATCGACAAAGCCCTTCACGTCATTGTCGTAGGCCGCGGTGTCGCCAGTCGCCGCTGCCTCGCGCGCGCCGTCAATGAGCTTGTCCATTGCAGGCGACTTGTAGCTCATGGTGTTGAAGATCGAGTTGTTGCCGTGATAGCACCAGTAGAAGAAGTATTCCGGGTAATCGAGCCAGCCTGAGAACACATTGGTGTAGAGCGGCAGCTCTTTCTTGGTGAGCTCGGTGCGCCAGTTGGCGCCGGGAATCTTGTTGATCGTGCACTTGATGCCGATCTGGGCCAGGCTCTCCTGCACCAGCACGCACAACGGCTCATTCACCTGCGCGAAATTGAGATCGAATGACAGCGTGGTCTCGAGGCCGTTGGCATAGCCGGCGTCCGCCATCAGCGCCTTGGCCTTTTCGATGTCGGTGAAGTATTTGTGCGCTTGCGGCCAGGCGACCTCGGTCGGCTTGTCGGCGGGCGCACCGAACATCGGGTTGCCAAGTCCGAACAGCACCGCGTCCATGATCTTCTGATAGGGCAGCGCATAGGCCACCGCCTGCCGCACCTTCACATTATCGAACGGCGGCTTGGTGACATTCATGCCGATATATTGAATGCCGTTGGAGAACGGCAGCGAGACGACGTTGAGCTTGCTCTCGGCCTTCATCTCCTGGAAATCCTTGTTCGGCAGCTCATAGGAGATATCGGCGTCACCGCGCTCCAGCAGCGCACGCCGATTGCCGGCCTGCGGCACCATGCGCCAGATCACGCGCCTGATTTTCGGCAGGGGACCGCCGACCCAGGCATCGTTGCGCTCCATGACGACTTCGGTGCCCGCGGTCCATTTCGTCACCTTGTAGGCGCCGGAGCCCGCGGTCTGCTGCTTGGTGAATTCGAGGCCCCAGGGGTCCTTCTCGGACGCGTTCTTTTTCACGAGCTCGGAGTTGACCACGCAGGGCACGATCACCGCGAGGTCGGGAATGGTGAGCCTGTCTTTCTTCAGGAAATCCACGCGCACGGTCGAGTCGTCGACAATGACGAACTGCTCCGGCTTGGTCAGCGAGCCCGCGCTCATCTGGAAGGTCGGGAAGCCGCCTACGCTGACGGCGCGGTCGAGCGACCATTTCACGTCCTTGGCGGTGACCGGCGTGCCGTCATGGAATTTGGCGCTCTTCTTCAGTTTGAAGGTGACGGACATGTCACCAATGTTCATGTCCTCGGCGAGTTCGCCCTTGAACTTGTCGCGGTCGTAATAGGGCACGCCGCCGGGCCCGCTCTTCATCTCGTGGCTGATCAGCCGGTCATAGCAATTCCACGACACCTCATAGCCGGGCACGTTGGTCCCGACGCCGTGGATGTCGAGATTGTTCGGTCCGCCTTCGGAGACGATCAGAAGCGTCTCGGAGCGGGCATCGGCTTTGGCCGGAGACATGATCGCCGGCGCGGACACCATCGTGCTCGCGGCCAATCCGGAGACGGATTTGAGGAAGTCGCGGCGCTTCATGGGTGATGCTCCAATGGCCCGGCTCAACCGGTTGGAGCTCGATTCGCAAGGTTCGTGCCACGGCTGAACGGGTCGATAAGGGGCAGATTAAGCCCATGATTTCTTTTACCGATTGCGCCGGGCGACCGGGTTCCTGCAGCCGGCTGGAATTGCATACAAAGACGCATTGCTGCCCATATAGAGAGCAGTCAAGCGCGGCCACTTCCTTCGGCGGCGCCGCCGTCCCTCATCGATCCGGGCTTGCCCGCTCGAACTGGCGCAAGAGCCGGTTGCCGCGCTGCACGGCGGAATCAAGCGCCTCCTGGGCCGCTTTCTTGCCCGCGAAGGCCTGCTCCAGCTCTTCGTCGATGATATCGCGGATCAGCACGAACGACCCCAGCCGGATGCCTCTGGAATTCTCGGTCGGCGGCTTCAGGGTGATCTGTTCGATGGAGATGGCAGCGCCCGGATTGCGGTCGTAGAAGCCTTGCGAGCGGGTCAGGTCGAAGGCGGCGCGGGTGATCGGCAGATAGCCGGTGTTCTGATGCCAGGCGGCCTGCACCTCCGGCTGCGAGAGGAAGGCGAAGAATTTTGCGACGCCCTTGTATTCCTCGCGCGGGCGGTCGCGCAGCACCCACAAGGTCGCGCCGCCGATGATGGAGTTCTGCGGCGCGCCCTCGACATCCGGCCAATAGGGCAGCATGCCGTAGCCGACCTCGAATTTCGAATTGGCGACGATGTCCGCGCGGGTGGCGGACGAGCCGATGAAGATGCCGCATTCGCCGTTCTGGAAGCGCGGCTCCGCCGATTGGCCACGCCCCGAATAGTCGAACACGTTGGTCTTCTGCCATTCCGCGAGCTGGGCGATGTGCCGAACCAGCAGCGGATTGTTGAAGACCAGGACCGCATCGAGCCCGGCAAAGCCGTTGGCGCGGGTTGCGAGCGGTAGATTGTGGAAGGCCAGGAAATTCTCGACATTGACCCAGGACGGCCATGAGGTAGTGAAGCCGCAAACGGCGCCCTGGTCACGCAGCCGTTTCGCATCCTGCCCGAGCTCGGGCCAGGTCTTCGGCGGCAGGTTCGGGTCGAGGCCCGCCTGGCTGAACATGGTCTTGTTGTAATAGAGGATCGGGGTCGAGGCGTTGAACGGGAAGGACAGCATATTGCCGTTGGCGTCCGCGTAATAGCTGGCGACGGCCGGCAGATAGGCCGAGGGCGAAAACGCCTCGTGCTGGTCCCGCATCAGCTCATAGACCGGGTAGATCGCGCCACGGGCCGCGGTCATCGTGGCGGTGGCGATCTCGTTGACCTGAACGATCGCCGGCTGGCTCTTGGAACGGAAGGCGAATACCGCCGCGGTCACCGTCTCCGTGTAGTTGCCCTTGTAGCTGGGCACGATCCGGTAGTCCGGCTGCGAGGCGTTGAAATCGGCGGCAAGCTTGTCCAGCTGCCGACCGAGCTCGCCGGACATGGCGTGCCACAACTGGATGTCGGTTGCGGCCACAGCCGGGGTGGAAAAGCCAATTCCCACGGCGGCTGCGGTGGCCATTGCGATGGTCAATGATCCGAGGGCCCGTCTCACGCAAACCACTCCCAATCCGCACGTCTCAAAACGTGTCCCCGCGTCAATACTCGCGCTTCGCTATATTGCCGCGCTCCGCAGGTATAATCGCAAAAAAGCATCGATACGTCAGACCATTGACGGTCCGGAAACGGTCAGCACAATAGCCCCAACCCGCCTCAAGATGCAAAGCCCTTGAACCTTTTCCGACCTGCATCGACATCATCACGAGGGGATGGAAGTTGGCTGAGTACGGCGCCGAGCTTTGGCGGGCTTGTGTACTCGTTGTGGCGCTGTTGACGACAGTCGCCCCCGCGAGCGCGATTGCGCGCGAGTTTCGCGCCGCCGATACCCAGAGCGAGGACTACCCCACCGTCCAGGCCCTCAATTACATGGGCAGCCTGGTCGAACAGCGTACTGGCGGCCGGCTCAAGATCCGGGTTTTTCATTCCCGTCAGCTGGGTGAGGAGAAGGAGACCATCGAGCAGACGCGCGTCGGCGCGATCGATCTCAATCGTACCAATGTGGCGCTGCTGGGCAGTTTCGTGCCGGCGATGAATGTATTGGCCATGCCGTTTCTGTTCCGCTCCACAGCGCATCTCCGCAAAGTGCTGGACGGTCCGATCGGACAGGAGATGCTCAAGAGTTTCGAGCCCTACGGCTTCGTCGGGCTCGCCTTTTATGATTCCGGGGCGCGCTCGCTCTATTCCAGCATCCGCCCGGTTCACTCACTCCTCGACCTCAAGGGCCTGCGCATCCGCGTGCAGCAATCGGAATTGATGTCGGACATGGTGCGCGCGCTCGGCGCCGAGCCGGTCGAATTGCCCTATGGGCAGGTGCTCACAGCGCTGGCCACCCACCTGATCGACGGCGCGGAGAACAACTGGCCCTCCTACATTACCACCGAGCACTACAAATATGCCGGTTACTACACCCTCACCGAGCACACCATGAGCCCGGAAGTGCTGCTGATGTCGCTCAAGGCCTGGGAGAGCCTCTCGAGCGAGGATCAACAGATTTTCCGCGAAGCTGCCGCAGCATCGAGCCGATTCATGCACCAAAAATGGCGCGATCTGGAGCAACGCTCGCGGGAGCAGGCACAGGATGTGGGCGTAACCGTCATCAAGGATTTCGACCGCAGGCCGTTCCAGGCGGCGATGGCCCCGATCTATGAAAAAGCGAAGCGCGATCCGGCAACGGCCGTGCTGATCGATCGCATCCGGAAGACGGAGTGAACCGCGTGACGACGCCCGAGCACAGCGAGGCGGGAGGGGGAGCGGCCCAGGCCGCGCCGATCCGTGCGCGCATTGTCGGGCTGGTGCGCGCCGTCCCGATCCGCTGGCGTATCCTGTCCATTGCCGCGCTGAACTCGGCCGTGGTGATCATACTGGCGATCATGATCTGGAACGGCGCCAAGGTGCTGGGCTCGGCCTGGAACGACGTCAGGCAGGCGCGTGAATCCGAAAAGATCCTGGCCCGCCTGGAGAGCGAGACCGGAAGGCTGCAGAACCTGATCCACCGCTACATCAACCAGCCGAGCCCCGAGCTGTTCGCCGAAATCCTCCTGGTGCGCGAGTCCGTGCTTGGCACGCTGACGACGCGCGCCTCCACCGACCCGATGCTGTCGGGCTCGGTCGAGGAGCTGGAGCGTGTCACCGAGCGCTTCCTCGACGGTTTCGGCCAGCTGCGCTCGGTGCAGACCAAGATCTCCAAGACCTATGACGAGCAGGTGCTTGCGCCGGCGCGGGACATGGCAGGGCTCTATTCCATCATCGAGGGCGCCACGGGTCATCGCGATGCGTTGATCTGGCCCTCGCTCGGCAAGTCGCGCGAAGCGTTCACCGCGATGCTGGTCGCCGCCAATTCCTATTACCTGACGCTCGCGACCGCCTCGGCCGAAGACGCCCGCCGCAACACCGAGACCATCGAGAAGACCATCCCTGTCATGAGCGATCTCGCAGACAACGACCTGCAGCGGATGGCCTTACAGCGGCTCAGGACGCGCACCGCGGCCCTGCGTGACGGCTTGTCGAAATTGTCCCACGAGCTGACGGACCGCACCGAACTGTTGCGCAACACCATCGACGCCACCCAGGCCGAGGCGACCGGCGCAGTCGACGGATTATCTGCCAAGCTGCGCGAGCGCGAACAGGCCGCGCAGGGGACATTCGACCAGGCACTGTCAGATATCTCGCGTCGCGTGCTGACGATTGCGGTGATGTTCCTCGGCGTCATCGTCAGCGCCGGCGTGCTGATCGCACTCTCGATCCGCCTGCCGCTGCAGCAGATCATGACCTCGATGGGCGCCATCACCATGGGCGATTTCGAGCGCGAGGTGGCCGGCACCAATGCCAGGGACGAGGTCGGCGCCATGGCGCGCGCGGTCGAGGTGTTCCGCGAGAATGCCATCGCCAGGCGCAAGGCGGAGGACGAGCTGCGCGCGTCGAAGGAAAGGGCGGAGAGCGCGCTGCTCGAGCTCAGTACCGCACAGCAGAACCTGATCGATGCCGAGCGGCTTGCCGCGCTGGGCGGCCTGGTCGCCGGCGTCGCGCATGAGGTCAACAACCCGATCGGAATCAGCCTCACGGTTGCCTCGAGCTTTGCGCGGCGGACCGAGATGTTCGAGGCCGAGCTGAAATCCGACGGGGCCTTACGCCGCTCCCAGCTCGAGGAGTTCGTGCGCTCCTCGCGCGATGCCTCGCAGCAGCTGGTCGCCAACCTGCACCGCGCCGGCGAGCTGATTTCCTCCTTCAAGCAGGTCGCCGTGGACCGCTCGCATGCGGAACGGCGCCAATTCCTGCTTGGCGAGGCGACCGACCAGATCATCACAAGCCTCAAGCCGGTCCTGAAACGGGCGCCGATCGCGCTCGAAGTCGACGTGCCCGAAGGCCTCCTGGTCGACGGCTATCCCGGCTTCTATGGCCAGATCCTGACCAATCTGTTCCTCAATGCCGTTAACCATGCCTTTGCCGACGGCCGGTCGGGGACTATCTCAATCTCCGCCCGGTCGCGCGGCGCCGACGAGATCGAGATCATTTTCGCCGATAACGGGGCCGGAATGACCCCTGACGTGCAGCGCCAGGCCTTCGACCCTTTCTTCACCACGCGCCGGAACGAAGGCGGGACCGGGCTCGGCCTGCACATCGTCTACAATCTCGTCACCCAGCAACTCGGCGGGCGCATGATGCTGGAGTCAAGGGAGGGACAAGGAACCACTTTTCGCATTATCATGCCCCGGGTCGCCAAGGTGAGCACCGCCGGCGACGATGCAGAAGAGAACGACGGAACGTCGCAATGGCCGAACAGGACGATGTCCTCCACCTGATTGACGACACCGGGGCCGCCCCGGAGGATACGCCCGCACGCAAATGGAAGATCGCCGTCATCGACGACGACCACGCGGTGCATGAGGGCACCCGCTTTGCGCTGTCGGACTACACGCTGAACGGCCAGGGGCTGGAGATCCTGTCGGCCTACTCTGCGGCCGAAGGCCGCACCCTGATGCGGGCCAACCCCGACATCGCGGCCGTGCTGCTCGACGTCATCATGGAGACCGATGTCGCGGGGCTGGAGCTTGTCGAGTACATCCGCAACGAGATCAAGAATGAGACGGTGCGAATTATCCTGCGCACCGGCCAGCCGGGACAGGCGCCGGAGCGGCGCGTCATCGTCCAGTATGACATCAACGACTACAAGGCCAAGACCGAGCTCACCGCCGACAAGCTGTTCACCTCGCTCACGGCCGCGCTGCGCAGCTACCAGCAGCTCGAGCGCATGGTGCAGACCCGGCGCGGGCTCGAGATCATCATCGATGCCGCCTCCACGCTTTACGACTTCAAGTCGATGCAGCGGCTGGCCGAGGGCGTGCTGACCCAGCTCGCCTCGCTGCTCAATGTCAATTGCGCCGGCATCCTGGTGCTGCGCGACGACGGCACCAAGACGAGCGAGGATTTTTCCGTGCTGGCCGGCTCCGGCTGCTACAGCCGCTTCATCGGCCTCGCCGGGTCCAAATCCCTCGATGCGGACCTGCGCTCGATGGTGGAGGCCGCCTTCCGCCGCCGCAAGCATGAATTCGCCGACCAGCGCACGGTGCTCTATGTGCGCACCGGAAGCGGCCGCGAGGTGGTGGTGCTGCTGCAGGCGGAGCGCCCGCTGTCAGAGACCGACCGCTCGCTGGTCGAGATCTTCGGCAGCCGGCTGTCGATCGCCTTCGACAACGTCATCCTCTATCAGCAGCTGCACGAGGCCAACACCCAGCTCGAGGACCGCGTCGCCCAGCGCACCCGCGCGCTGATGCAGGCCAACCGCCGGCTGTCGGCGCAGTGGCTGCGGCTGCAGCGCGCCAACGGCTTCAAGAACGAGATCCTCGGCACGGTCGCTCACGATTTGAAGAACCCGCTTGGCGTGATCCTCGGCCGCACCGAGATGCTGACTGAGCTGATCTCGACCTCGGCCTCCCGCGAGAGCATCACCGCCCAGATCGAGCACATCCGCGACGCCACCCGCCGCCTGACCTCGATGGTCGACCATCTGATCTCGGACGCGATGGCGGACGCCTTCGACATCACCATCCGCCGCGAGCCGGTCGATATCGCAGCCCTCGCCCGCGAGGTGGCGGAGACCAACCAGCCTTCCGCGCAGAACAAGCAGCAGACCATTACGGTTTCGGCCCCGCCCCACCTCGTCACCATGTGCGACTCCGACCGCATCCGCGAAGCGATCGACAACCTCGTGTCCAACGCCATCAAATACAGCCCGATCGGCGGCAAGATCGGCATCCTGGTGAGCCATGAGGACAACCACACCGTCATCCGCGTCACCGACGAGGGCGCCGGCCTGTCGCCGGAAGACCTGGGGCGGCTGTTCGGGCGCTTCCAACGGCTCTCCGCCAAGCCCACCGCGGGTGAAAGTTCGACCGGCTTGGGCCTGTCAATTGTGAAGCGGATCATTGACATGCACGGCGGAGAGGTGAAAGCCAATAGCGACGGACCCGGCAAGGGATCGACCTTCACCATCACCCTACCTGCGACCGAGATGTCATGAGCCAGAGCCAACACATCATCATTGTCGATGACGAGGCGCCGGCGCGCGAGATGGTCGGCGACTATCTCAAGATGCACGGCTTTTCCGTGACGCTGTGCGACGGCGGAAAGAGCCTGCGCAGCGCGATCGAGGCGGGCGTGCCCGATCTCGTGGTGCTCGATCTCAACATGCCCGAGGAAGACGGGCTGTCCATCATTCGCGACCTCAAGAGCCGCGGCAACGTACCGGTCATCATGCTGACCGCCACCGCAAGCCCGATCGACCGCGTTGTCGGGCTCGAGCTCGGCGCCGACGATTATGTGGCAAAGCCCTGCGAGCTCAGGGAATTGATGGCGCGCATCCGCTCGGTGCTGCGGCGGAGCGGCCCGGCCAGGCCGGCGGAGACCGCGGCAGCAAGGAATGCGAAAGAGCAATTGGTGCGGTTCGGTACCAAATGGCTGGACCTCGAGGCGCAGGCGCTGCGCGATGACGAGGGCAACGAGCACCCGCTCACGGCATCGGAATTCGGGCTGCTCAAGGTGTTCGCGGCCAACCCCAAGCGGGTGCTGTCGCGCGAGCGGCTGCTCGAGCTCGCCAATGCCCGTGACAGTGAAGCCTTCGACCGCGCCGTGGACCTGCGCATCATGCGCATCCGCCGCAAGATCGAGCCGGACCCGGCCAAGCCCGCCGTGATCCGCACCATCCGCGGCGGCGGCTATCTGTTCTCGCCCGTGGGCGAGAAGGCGTAGCGCAGCACACCGCTCGCCATCGTCCCGGCGAAGGCGAGACTTTCGCCGGGCCGACCGGTTGAAGCTTCCCGATTTGATTTCAAACCGCACGTCGCCGTCATTGCGAGCGAAGCGAGCAATCCGAAGCCACGCACACGACCCTGGATTGCCGCGTCGCTTCGCTCCTCGCAGTGACGTGGAGAGGACACACGTTCCGTTCTCGCGGCTGAATTCGCCCGAAGCGACATCTATCGGTCGTTCATTGGCCCGGTTGCGGCCAAGGCGGCCGCAGGTATTTCCTCCCGCGTCCAGCCCTCCCCCCTATTTTCCCGCACCTTGAAAATATTCACATTTTTGCCCCGAATGTTTCGTCGCAGGCTTCCTGACGAAACAATTCTCCACCTCATGAAACCATTTTGGGCTTGTGGTGCAGACATCCCGAAACTTTGGCTCATTAACACTTTTGCCCAAGGAAGCGCCGCGGAATGCGGCACATGGGGAGAGTGTCATGCAGAACGTCGTCGCCATCAACGCCGCAGCGCGCCAGAGCATCATGTCTGCTCAGGCGGTCTCGGACGAGATGCTGCTTGAGAGCATCGCCGACGGCAACCGCACCGCGATGCATATCCTTTACGCCCGGCACAATGTGCGGGTCTATCGCTTCATCCTGCGCATCGTGCGCGACGCAACCATGGCGGAAGACCTGGTGAGCCAGGTGTTCCTCGACGTGTGGCGCACCGCGACGCAGTTCGAAGGCCGCTCGCAGGTCTCGACCTGGCTGTTGTCGATCGCCCGCTTCAAGGCGCTGACCTCGCTGCGCCAGCGCCGTTTCGAGGACATCGACCAGGAGGACGTGCGCGAAATTCCGGATGTCGCCGATACGCCGGAGGCTTCGCTCGACCGTGCCACAACCAGCGAAATCCTCCGCGCTTGCGTCGCGAAATTGTCTCCGGCGCACCGCGAAATCATCAACCTCGTCTACTACCATGAGAAATCGGTCGAGGAAGTCGGCGCGATCATCGGCATTCCGCAGAGCACCGTGAAGACGCGGATGTTCTATGCCCGCAAGCAGCTCGCCGAGCTGCTGAAGGGCGCGGGCGTCGACAGTCTTGCTGCTTAACAAAGTTTGCTGCGTGGTGGAAGAATTGAAGTCATCGGCAACATCGGCCGGAAAAGCTTTGGCTCTATAGTCATACTTGATGGATTTAGTAACCGTCAGCTGTACTCAGGCTTAACCTCCCAAGAACCTCCAACGACCCGGCTGGGATGCCCCCCTCCCGGGTCGCTCTATTTTGGGGAGCGCCGCGCCAATTCATTCAATGTCATCCCGGGGCGCCCGAAGGGCGAACCCGAAAATCTCGCGCCGCGATCTCGAGATTTTCGGGTTCACCGCTGCCGCGGTGCCCCGGAATGACGGAATCAAGTGTCAGAAGACTAGGACCCAACGTCCAATTCTCCCGTCATGGCCGGCGTGCTAAAGCATTCCACGCAATAACCACGGATGGCGCGGATGTTTGGCTGGACTGCGGTTGATTTGGCCCGGGCGCAATTTGCTTTCACCATGGCCTTTCACATCGTCTTCCCCGCGCTCTCGATCGGACTCGCGTCTTATCTCGCTGTGCTGGAGGCGCTCTGGCTCGCGACCGGCCGCGACGTCTTCATCAACCTGTTCAATTACTGGCTCAAGATCTTCGCCATCGGCTTCGGCATGGGCGTGGTGTCGGGCATCGTGATGTCCTACCAGTTCGGCACCAACTGGTCTGTGTTTGCCGACAAAACCGGACCCGTCATCGGCCCGCTGATGGCCTATGAGGTGCTGACCGCCTTCTTCCTCGAGGCCGGCTTCCTCGGTGTCATGCTGTTCGGCCTGAAGCGGGTGGGACCGCGGCTGCATTTTCTCGCCACCTTGATGGTGGCGATCGGCACGTTGATTTCCGCATTCTGGATTCTTTCCGCCAATTCCTGGATGCAGACACCGGCGGGTTACGCCATCAACCCCGACGGACAATTCACGCCCGCCGACTGGCTCAAGGTGATCTTCAATCCGTCCTTCCCCTATCGCCTGGTGCACATGGTGCTGGCGGCCTATCTCACCACCGCGCTCGTGGTCGGCGCCGTCGGCGCATTTCATCTCTTGCGTGACCAGCATCTCGCCGGTCCCCGCGTGATGTTCTCAATGGCGATGTGGATGGCGACCCTGGTGGCGCCGATCCAGATCCTCGCGGGCGATCAGCACGGCCTCAACACGCTCGAGCATCAGCCGGTGAAGATCATGGCCATGGAGGGCCATTTCGAGAGCCACAAGGACGGCGCGCCGCTCTATCTTTTCGGCCTGCCGGATGAGGCCGCGGGCAAGGTCAAATACGCCATCGACATCCCCAAGCTCGGCTCGCTGATCCTGAAGCATTCGCCTGACGCGCCGATGGACGGGCTCAACACCGTGCCGCGCGAAAACTGGCCGCCGGTGCCGGTGACCTTCTGGGCGTTCCGCATCATGGTGGGGCTTGGCTTCCTGATGTTTGCGCTGGGCCTGTTCAGCCTGTGGGAACGCTGGCGCGGCCGGCTCTACGAGCGCCGCCTGCTGCATATCTTTGCGATGCTGATGGGACCGGCGGGCTTCATTGCAGTCATCGCGGGCTGGGTCACGACCGAGACCGGACGCCAGCCTTTCACCGTCTACGGGCTGCTGCGCACGGCCGATTCCGCTTCGCCGCTGGCCGCGCCCGCGGTCGGCGCCTCGCTCACCGCCTTTGTCATCGTCTATTTCATCGTCTACGCCGCCGGCATTCTCTATCTGCTGCGGCTGATGGCGCAGCCGCCGCATCCGGGAGAGCCGGGTCCGGGCAGCGAGAGCCCGACCCGCACCGCCGGCATCACGCCGGCCGCGGGCGTGGCTCACGAGACTTATGGGGAGGCCGGCGCATGACAAGCGTGAGCGTCGATCTCGCCACCATCTGGGCCTTCATCATCGCCTTTGCCGTCTTTGTCTACGTGGCGATGGACGGCTTCGACCTCGGCCTCGGCATCCTGTTTCCGCTGTTTCCGGACAAACGGGATCGCGACATCATCACCAACACGGTCGCGCCGGTGTGGGACGGCAATGAGACCTGGCTCGTGCTCGGCGGCGGCGGGCTGATGGCGGCGTTTCCGCTCGCCTATGCGGTGCTGCTGCCTGCGCTCTATCCGCCCATGATTGCGATGCTGATCGGCCTGATCTTCCGCGGCGTCGCCTTCGAATTCCGCTGGCGCACGACCAGCGTGCGCAACCGCTGGGACCTCGCTTTTGCCGGGGGATCGTGGCTTGCGGCGCTGTCGCAAGGCATTGCACTCGGCGCGATGCTGCAGGGCGTGCATGTCGAAGGGCGGCAATATGCCGGCGGCTGGCTGGACTGGCTGACGCCGTTCAGCGTGCTCACCGGGGTGTCGCTGGTCGCAGGCTATGCGCTGCTCGGCGCCACCTGGCTGATCCTCAAGACCCAGGGTCGGCTTCGCGACCGCGCCTATCATTTGAGCTGGTACCTCCTGTTCGCGATGCTGCTCGCGATCGCAGCCGTCAGCATCGCGACGCCCCTGCTCACCATCCATTACGCGCAGCGCTGGTTCACCTGGCCCAACATCGTCCTGACCGCGCCGGTACCGGTTGCGGTTGCCGCGGTGACGGTGCTGCTGTTGAAAAATCTCGCCGAGAAGCGCGACGGCTGGCCCTTCCCGCTGACGCTGCTGCTGTTCCTGCTGTCCTATGCGGGCCTCGGCATCAGCATGTATCCCTATATCGTGCCGCAGAGCATCACCATCTGGCAGGCGGCGGCGCCCGCGAAGAGCCAGATCTTCATGCTGTTTGGCGTCGCCGTGCTGATCCCGCTGATCCTCGGCTATACAGCCTGGGCCTATTGGGTGTTCCGCGGCAAGGTGCATCCCGGGAGCGGCTATCACTGATGGCTGTCGAACAACCGACCGCGCCGCTTGGCCGCCGCCTGCTCTGGTTCGCAGGCCTATGGCTTGCCGGCGTCGGCAGCGTCACCGCGATCGCGTTCATCTTGCGGCTGTGGCTGAGATGAACGGACCACGCGTCATTTACGATTTGAGGCCTTGGAAAATTCGAGGCAATACGGCCACATATCCGCCCACTCCGCCATGAACTTGCCATCAAGCTGGCCCTGAGTTTTGATGGTTCCACCTGGTTTGACTGGCATTCCATACGGAGAGTCCTGATGACGGCATTGCGTCACCTGAGCTGGATGATGATGGCTGCGATCGGCCTGGTCTTCTCGACCTCGCAGGCACTGGCGCAGCAGCAGAACGACCCCGGCGACCAGCCCGGCCTTGTGGCCGACGACTCCTACGCGCTCGATCCCGAATGGCAGAAGCAGGTGGTCTACTATCGAACCACCGAAGCGCCGGGCACCATCATCATCTCCACAGCCGAGCGCCATCTCTATCTCGTGCAGCCTGGCGGGCGGGCGCTGCGTTATGGCATCGGCGTCGGCCGCGACGGCTTCCAGTGGCAGGGCCTCGTGAACATCACCAAGAAGGCGGAATGGCCGGACTGGACCCCGCCGCCGGAGATGATCCAGCGCCAGCCCTATCTGCCGCGCTTCATGGCCGGCGGCCCCGGCAATCCGCTCGGCGCGCGCGCCATGTATCTTGGCGCCACGGTCTACCGCATCCACGGCACCAACCAGCCCTGGACCATCGGCACCAAGATTTCCTCGGGCTGCTTCCGCCTGGTCAATGCCGACGTGACCGATCTCTATGATCGCGTGCCGGTCGGCACCAAGGTGATCATCAGGCAGAAGCCCGAGCTCTAGACGCTTCTCTCCTTTTCTTCTGCGACTTTCGACACGCAATCATTGCAAGGGGCAAATCATGCGTACTTTCCGAGGCGGCCTGTTGATCGGGCTCGCCGTCGCCGTTCTGGTTGCGGCCGTCGCCATCATCTATGAGGTCTACGACACCCGCACCCTGAAACGCACCGTCCGCCGCGGCGAGGTGCTGTGCGGCGTCAACAAGGGACTGCCCGGCTTCTCGATTCCCGACGACAAGGGCAACTGGACCGGCTTCGACGTCGATTTCTGCCGCGCGGTGGCCTCCGCGATCTTCGACGACCCGAGTAAGGCGAAATTCATCCCGCTTGACGCCAATGAGCGCTTCAAGGAGCTGCAGAACCGCAAGGTGGACATCCTCTCGCGCAACTCGACCTGGAACATGTCGCGCGAGGAGAATTACGATCTCTATTTTCCCGCGGTCGCCTATTATGACGGCCAGGGCTTCATGCTGCCGCGCGCGCGCAACATCGAGAGCGCGCTCGATCTCAACGGCAGCAAGGTCTGCGTGCAGTCGGGCACGACCACCCTGGCCAACCTCGCCGACTATTTCCGCGTCAACAACATGAAGCTCGAGGAGATGAAGTTCGACAAGCTCGACGATGTCGTCAAAGCCTATGACAGCGGCAAATGCGACACGCTCACGGCCGACATCTCCCAGCTCTATGCGCTGCGGCTCAACCTGACCAAGCCCGGCGACCACATCATTCTGCCCGACGTCATCTCCAAGGAGCCGCTCGCGCCCGTGGTGCGCCAGCGCGACGACGACTGGATGATGATCGTGAAATGGACGCTTTATGCCATGATCAACGCCGAGGAGCTCGGCGTCACCTCCAAGAACATCGACGAAGCGCTGAAGTCGAAAAAGCCGGACGTGATGCGCCTGGTCGGCAATGAAGGCACCTTCGGCCCCGACCTCGGGCTGTCGAAGGATTGGGCGGTCCGCATCATCCGCCATATCGGCAATTACGGCGAGGTGTACGACCGCAACATCGGCGCAGAGTCGCAGCTGCACATCCCACGCGGCCTCAACCAGCTCTGGAACGCCGGCGGCATCCAATACGCGCCGCCGATCAGGTAGGGGTCAGGCGGGCACATCCATCCACCTGTCGTTCCGGCGAAAGCCGGAACCCATACCCCTGGATCTGTCCGGATGACTCGGTGGCTGACGATCTTCGTAAGAACCGCGCCCTGGGGTTATGGGTGCCGGCTTTCGCCGACACAACGGCGAAGCACTGGGCCCCCTATTTCGGAAACAACCTGTCCCTGATGTAGCGCGAGGTGGCGGTCAGGCGCAGGCCGCGGGGCTTGCGCCAGACGGCGCGATCGATTTCGTGCTTGTCGCCGATATCGAGCGGGCCGGAGACGTTCTTGGCGATGAAGATGGCGTCGCTCATCTTGCGGCCGTTGCGCGGGTTCTTGGCCTTGACCTGCTTCCAAAGCCGCAGCCGACCAAGCTTGAGCTTCGGCAGCTCCTCCTTGATCTCGCGCTTCAGACAGTCCTTTTCGCTTTCACGCTGGCGCTTGCGGCCGCCCGGGAACATCCAGCGCCGGTCCCGCCTCCGTCTGACGAGGAGAACGCGCCCGCGCTTTGCCGCAACCAGCTTGGATGACTTTGCCATTGCCGACATTGGTTCAGATTTCGCTGTTTTCACTTCTAACTGCTTCGACGTCTTATACCAAGACCACGTCCGCAGCCGGTCCACAACCGCATGTTTTGCCGTGGCGCCGATCAGTGTCCATGCCAGCGCCTGCCCGCAAGCATGGACGGCCCGCCAATAATGGATAATCTTGCCGCACTGGTGAAGCCGGGACCCGTAGAATCCCGGCCCAAAAGGCAAAGAAGCGACATACACGAGGAAACAACCGGGAGGGATTCTGACAATGGCGGGCGTACACCTGCTCGATCGCGTGATCGGCGACGCGTATCCGACATTCACGACGGACGATGACGTGAAGGCGTTCGAGCGGACGCCTTACGGCGACCGGATTGCCGCGGCGAGCACCTATGAGGCGCTCAAGCTCGGCGCGGCCCACAATCCGGATGCGCCGGCGATCCGGCTGCTGCCCAATGCCGAGCCGACCGACACGCCTGTTACGATCAGCTACCGCGATCTCATCGCGCAGGTGACGCAGGCCGCCAACATGTTTCATGCGCTCGGCGTCGGCCCCAATGACGTCGTGAGTTTCCTGCTGCCGCTGTTGCCGGAGGCCTTCATCACGCTGTTCGGCGCGGAGGCCGCGGGCATAGCTAATCCCGTCAATCCGCTGCTCGAACCGCATCAGATCGCCGAGATCCTGGAGGCGGCGCGCACCACCGTCCTGGTGGCGCTCGGCCCCATGCCGGGTACGGACATCTGGCAGAAGGTCGAGACGGTGCGCGGGCAGTTGAAGCACCTGAAGGCGATCGTGCAGGTGCACGGGCCGGGTGATCCGCGGCACGCCATCCATTCGTTCAACAAGCTGATTAGGCAACAGCCGTCCGATCGCCTGATCAGCAACCGCAAGATCGCCGGCCACGACATCGCCGCGTATTTCCACACCGGCGGCACCACCGGCACGCCGAAACTGGTCCGCCACACCCACGCCAACCAGGTCTACCAGGCCTGGGGCTGCAACCTGCTGCTGAAATCAAAGCCCGGCAGCAATCTGCTGTTTGGCATGCCGCTGTTCCATGTCGGGGGATCGCTGACACAGACGCTGGCGACGCTGACCAGCGGCGGCTGCCTGGTGGTGCTGTCGCCGTCGGGCTGGCGCAATCCGGCGGCGATCAAGAACATCTGGGGCCTGGTCGAGCGCTTCCGGCCCGAAGCGCTGTCGAGCGTGCCGACGGTGCTGGCCGCGGCGCTCGCGGTTCCAACCGGCAATGCCGATATCTCGAGCCTGCGTTTTGCGGCCGGCGGCGGCTCGGCGATTCCCGTCGCGGTCGGCAAGGCGATCGAGGACAGACTGCACCTGCCGACGGTCGAGGTCTATGGCATGACCGAGACCGCCAGCGTGCACACCATGGCCTATTCGGATCGCCCGATTCGCCTGGGCTCGGTCGGGCTGCCCCTGCCCTATAGCCGCGTGCGCATCGTCAAGCTCGATGCGGAGGGCAAGCTCGAGCGCGACTGCGCGACGGACGAGATCGGGGTCGTGATCATGGCCGGCCCCGGCGTGTTTAGCGGCTATCTCAACGACGCGCACAACAAGGGGGCCTTTGTCGACGGACACTGGGTCAATTCCGGCGATCTCGGCCGGCTCGATGCCGACGGGTTTCTCTGGATCACCGGCCGCGCCAAGGATCTCGTGATCCGCGGCGGCCACAATATCGATCCGGCGTCGGTCGAGGAGATCATGTTCCAGCATCCCGCCGTCGGCTTCGCCGCCGTGGTCGGACAGCCCGATGCCTATGCCGGCGAATTGCCGGTCGGCTATGTGCAGCTCAAGCCGGGCGCGAAGGTCGAGCCGGGCGAGCTCGAAAGCTGGGTGCGCGAGCGCACGCCCGAGCGCGCCGCGGTGCCGGTGCAGATCATCCCGATCGATCCGATGCCGCTCACCGGCGTCGGCAAGGTGTTCAAGCCGAAACTGCGCTGGGACGCCGCGACGCGCGTCTTCACCGGCGTCCTCACCCCGCTGCGCGAGCGCGGCATCGACTGCAGGGTCGAGGTCGGCGCCCACGGCAGCCACGGCAGCATCGCAACGGTGACGCTGACCGGCGTGCCGGAAGCGACGCGCGAGGCGGTGACGAACGAGGTGCACACACTACTCGGGCCATTCGTCATGCGGCACGAGGTGGTTTACGGGTAGGACGCCGCCGCAGATTGACTCGAACTCTGTCCCCGTCACCCTGACAGCATGTGAAGTTTTAGATCCGTCACCCTGAGGTGTCGTCGCGCAGCGGCGGCCTCGAAGGGCGACGGCCCGGATGCTGGCAGCGGGGCCGTTCATCCTTCGAGGCTCGCTGCGCTCGCGCCTCAGGATGACGGTTGACGGTTAGAGATCTCTCACGGCTGCTCCAACGGCTCATCCGCGCCAGCATCCTGCGTGGCGACGTTGCCACTGGTCGCGACATTCTGGCTGTTGTGGACGACCAGGGCCTGCTTGAAATCCGCCAGCAATTGTGCCTGCAGCTGCGCATTGACCCCGAAGAACGGCAGCTCCCGATGCTTGTCCCAGCCCACGATGACGTTGTCGCTGACCGCACCGCCGTTGAGCCCGTCCACCCAGATGCCGGAGCGGCCGGAATTGACCACGCGATTATGTGTGATGGAGATATTGCTGTTGGGCGTGCCGGTCGAAAACTGGTTCCTGTCGTTGGTTGGAGCGACCATGATCGCGCCGACAGCGAGCTGCGTCCCCGAGCCGGACGCCATCGGCCCGAGGCTGCCATGGACGACATTGTCGTGGATCGCGATGTCATGGGCCGCCGGCGTCGGGTAGTGAATGGTCGCTTGCGTCACCGCAATGCCGCCATTGCTGGTGCGGCCGACCCGGTTGTGCGCAACGCTCACGCCGTCCGCACCGGACACCCAGATGCCCCGGCCGAACACGATATCCTTGACCTCATTGTCCTCGATGCTCGAACCCCCGCCGCGCGCGGCAGCATCCGCAACCGCCATGCCTGTGCCGGGGGGCGAGGGTCGGCAGATCGGAAGCAAAGGTGAGAACGACCTGGCCATTGAACACGGGGGGTGTGGTCTGCGGCGGGGTTTGCGACACGATGGTGAAGGGCGATGATTCCCCGGCCGTGGCGGGATCGACAAAGGTGACGGCGGTGCCGTCAGGAAAGCGCAGGAACGCGGTTCGCTGCACCGTGAGCTGCCGCTTTCCGCTCTGGCTTATGACGCTGGCGAGATCGCGCGAATCGATGGCCATCGCATCGTCCATGGTGCGCGTCACAAAGCTGTGGCGAATGTGGTTGTCAGCGCCGGTGCTGGTGAAATGGATGCCGTCGGCGTTGGAGGCGATCAGGTCGGAGACGTCCCCCTGTTGCCGCGGCTCCACGCGCACCCGATCCGCGAGCGAATGGCTGGACGAGATGAACAGCACCGCAATCGCGCTCGATCCCTGCACGGTCGCATCCGAAATCGTGACATGATCGCTCTGGGTCACCGTAACCGGGCCGAAGCCGCCGCGCACCGTCACAACCACAATATCTCCGGGCGAGAGCGTGGAGAGCGCCGCGCTCTGGGTCCAGGGCGTGTTGTCCTGCACGAGATCAAGCACGCCGCTGCCGATCGGCTGCACCACCTGCATCCGCGAGGTGCCCGGCACGATGTCGCCGTTGCGGAAGACCATGGCCCACAACGCAAGCGGTCCGGTGGTCGGATCAGGCGGTGTCAGGGCGTTGAACGTCACCGGATCCGGCCAATTGGGCAGCACGGTGTAGGCAAGGCTGCGGCGGGCCGGATCGACATAGGTCAGCTGGACATGGGTGTAGGGCGGGTTCAGGTACTCGGTGCGAAACCTCGTCAGCGTCACATTGCTGCATTGGGAGAGCTCGAAGCTCCGCAGGAACGGCTGGGCGAAATAGGCGGTGGAGTCCGCGAGATCGACCGTCAGGTTGGAAAGCGAGGAGAAGAGCAGATAGATCTGATTTGTCTGCGGCGTGAGGAAGTAATAGGCGCCGTGATCGACCGTGATGGTGCGAACGGAATGGATTTTGGCATAGGCGAGGGCGGCCTGGAACAGCGGTCGCGCATCGGTGGTCGGGCTATCGGGCGGCAGATTGCTGGACGCTATTGCGAGCCTGACGAGGTCGTGCGAGAGGTTGATGGTGACGCCTGCCGGCGTTGCCGCAGCCGGTGCCTCCGCGGCTGCGAGATGACCGGCCCACATCTGCGCCGCCAGCAGCAGGGCGGCCAACACACCAAACCAGCTTGCGCTCGCTCTCATCACCCGGCTCCTCGAATCCCTGGTCGTCAGCCACACGCAACCGCATGTGTCAGCGAGTACCCGACCAAAGCTGAAGCGCAGGTGAATGGCGCGACAACCGGAGCGCGAGCATCAAGGCGCCGCCCGGCTTCACGAGGAGCTCGAATCGTTCAGCTTGATGAACCGACGTGCGATCCGCGTCCGCTGCTTGTCATCGGTTGCGAGTCCGGTGCGCTTGCGCCATCCGACAAACTCACCACCGTCGCCGCCTCGGTGCGATAGCGCGGCAGGTTGTCGTCGAGGGAATAGAAGGCGCACAGCGCAAGGCTCGCCCAGACCGCCGCGCTGAAATACAGCGACATCCAGGCGATCTCGTCCTTCCAATGGGTGATGTCATGGGTGACCACCCAGCGGGTCGAGACATCGCGCAGGCCCTCGAGCAGCCCGAGCAGCTTGCCATGGGGATGACCGGCGCGCCAGCGGCTCAGATACATCGGCACGTCGACCGTCACCAGGAACGCGAGATAGCCGACGATGCCCACGATGGCGATGATCAGCGCCAGCCGCACCGGGCCGTTGAACTCCGGCAGCAGCCGGCCAAGCCCGATGCCGATGATGAAGAAGGCAACGGCCCAGATCGAGTTCTCGACGGCGTTGCCGAGATAATTGGTGGTGAGCACCGCATACCAGGAGCAGACTTCGGCAATCACGATCAGCGGCACGATCACCCAGGCGACGTTCACCGTGGTCTCCGCACCCGTCATGGCGCCGAGCCGGCTCAGGATGATCATCCACTGCGCGGCGAAACAGACCTCGGCCACGGTCGCGACCGAACGGCCGACGACGACGCTCGAAAGCCAGGTGTCGAACAGGCAGATCCGCTGCACATCGGCGCGCGGCAAGACCGATCGGAAAGCGCAGCCGAACACATAGGCCGCGCACAAGAGCAGCATCGGCTCGACATCGGAGCGCGCCAGCGTCACCGGCGCCTCGCTATGCAGGGTGCGATAAAGCACAAACCAGGCCGCAATATTCGCGCCGCTCACCAGGCTCAGAAATCCCCACCACCAGGCCAGTGGGTTCGAGCGCGCCCGCCACATCAAACGCATGGGCAATTCCCGCGAGTAATCGAAATGACACGATAGCTTAGCAATTCTGTCATAAATCTGCGGGCAGTCACGACAAAAATTTGTGTGTCGGGCCCGCGACTTAGCAGCGGACCGGAAAGGAACGCGTTGGAAATGACGGGTACCTGGGGTGCGTTGGGTTAGCCGAAGGCGCAATCTATCCTGCGGCACGCCGTCATTCCGGGGCGCTGCAACGCATCGAAGCCGGAAACTCGCGCCACAATCTCGGGATTCCGGGTTCGCGCTTTGCGCGCGCCCCGGAATGTTGGCCCGTGCGTTGGGATGGTCTTGGAGGGTGGGCAAAGGCGCGTTTCCGCCGTGCCCACCATCATCTCCGCATGGAGGATACACGTTGGTGGGCACGCTTTCGCTTTGCCCACCCTACGGTCGCTCAGCGGGACCGCCCTTTACCCATACTTGCCGTGGCAGTGCTTGTACTTCTTGCCACTGCCGCAGGGGCAATCCTCGTTGCGGCCGACCTTGCCCCAGGTGGCGGGGCTTTTCGGATCGCGGTTTGCGGTCGCCTGCGGCACCAGGGAGGCGTTGGCGAAGGCCAGCTCGTCCTCGCCGGTGTTGGGGTCGACATGGGATACCTGCATCGGCGGCAGCTCCGGCTGCTGCTCGGGCGGCACGATCTCGACCCGCATCAGCTGCGCGGTGACCGCCTCGCGCAAATGCGCGATCATGGTCTCGAACAGCGTGAAGGCTTCGGACTTGTATTCCTGCAGGGGATCGCGCTGGCCGTAGCCGCGCAAGCCGATCACCTGGCGCAGATGATCGAGCATGATCAGGTGCTCGCGCCAGAGGTGGTCCAGGGTCTGCAGCAGGATGGTCTTTTCGACGTAACGCATCACGTCGGGGCCCCATTGCGCGACCTTGGCGGCCATGTGCTCGTCGGCGCGCGTCTCGATGCGCGACAACAGCTCCTCGTCGGCGATGCCTTCTTCCTTGGCCCACTCGTCGACCGGCAAATCGAGGTCGAGCACACGCTTGAGCTCTTCCTTCAGCCCCGCCACGTCCCACTGCTCGGCATAGGCATGCTCGGGCACGTGCTTGGCCACGAGGTCCTCGACAAAGGCGTGGCGCATGTCGGCCACGGTCTCGGCGACGTCCTCGTCCTTCATCAGGTCGACGCGCTGGTCGAAGATCACCTTGCGCTGGTCGTTCTGCACGTTGTCGAACTTGAGGAGGTTCTTGCGGATGTCGAAGTTGCGCGCCTCGACCTTCTGCTGCGCCTTCTCCAGGGCCTTGTTGATCCAGGGATGGATGATGGCCTCGCCCTCCTTGAGGCCGAGCCGGGTCAGCATGGAATCGAGCCGGTCGGAGCCGAAGATCCGCATCAGATCGTCTTCCAGCGACAGGAAGAATTTCGAGCGGCCCGGATCGCCCTGGCGGCCGGAACGGCCGCGCAGCTGGTTGTCGATGCGGCGGGACTCATGCCGCTCGGAGCCGATGATGTAGAGGCCGCCCGGTTTGGTCACCGTCTTGGCGGGCTTTGATCCCTTCGCCGGCTCGATCTCGATGGTCTCCTCGGCCTTCAGCACGATCTCGCGGAAGCGCTCGACGTCGGCCTTGATCTGCTCGATCCGCCTGGCCTTCTCGGCCTCGTCGGTGATCTCGGCCGTCTCCTGCTGGATGCGCATCTCGAGCGAGCCGCCGAGCTTGATGTCGGTGCCGCGGCCGGCCATGTTGGTCGCGATGGTGATCGCGCCGGGCACGCCGGCTTCGGCCACGATATAGGCTTCCTGCTCATGGAAGCGCGCGTTCAGCACCGCAAACAATTTTGCCTGCTTGCCGGCCCGCGCGGCTGCATAGAGCTTGTCCAGCGCGCCGGGCTTGCCGAAATCGATCTGCTTGTAGCCGTGCTGCTTGAGATATTCGGCCAGCACCTCCGACTTCTCGATCGAGGCGGTGCCGACCAGCACCGGCTGGAGCCGCGCATTGGCGCGCTCGATCTCCGAGAGGATCGCGGCGTATTTTTCCTTCTGGGTGCGGTAGACCTCGTCGTCCTCGTCGAGGCGCGCCACCGGCAGGTTGGTCGGGATCTCCAGCACCTCGAGCTTGTAGATGTCGAACAATTCGTCGGCCTCGGTCGCCGCGGTGCCGGTCATGCCCGCGAGCTTTTCATACATCCGGAAATAGTTCTGGAAGGTGATGGAGGCGAGCGTCTGGTTCTCGGGCTGCACCGGCTGGTGCTCCTTCGCTTCCAGCGCCTGATGCAGGCCTTCCGAATAGCGCCGCCCCGGCATCATGCGGCCGGTGAACTCGTCGATGATCACGACCTCGCCGTCGCGGACGATGTAGTCCTTGTCGCGGGTGAACAGGGTATGGGCGCGCAGCATCTGGTTGACGTGGTGCACGACCGAGACGTTCTCGACGTCGTAGAGCGACTCGCCCTTGAGGATGCCGGCCTCGCGCAGCAGCCTTTCCATCTTCTCCATGCCCGCTTCGGTCTGGGTCACCGTGCGCTGCTTCTCGTCGACCTCGTAGTCGGACTTGTCGATCTTGGCGAAGAAGGTGTCGATCGTGTTGTAGAAGTCCGAGCGGTCATCGAGCGGACCGGAGATGATCAACGGCGTGCGCGCCTCGTCGATCAGGATGGAATCGACCTCGTCGACGATGGCGAAGAAGTGCCCGCGCTGGACCATGTCCTCCAGGCGGTACTTCATGTTGTCGCGCAGATAGTCGAAACCGTATTCGTTGTTGGTGCCGTAGGTGATGTCGCAGGCATAGGCCGCCTTGCGCTCGGCATCGTCGAGCCCGTGCACGATCACGCCAGTGGTCATGCCGAGGAAGCTGTAGATCTGGCCCATCCACGCCGCGTCGCGGCGGGCGAGGTAATCATTGACCGTCACGACATGGACGCCCTTGCCGGCGAGCGCGTTCAGATAGACCGCGAGCGTCGCCACCAGCGTCTTGCCTTCGCCGGTCTTCATCTCGGAGATGTCGCCCTCGTGCAGCACCATGCCGCCGATCAGCTGCACGTCGAAATGGCGCTGGCCGAGGGTGCGCTTGGCCGCCTCGCGCACCGTGGCGAAGGCCGGAACCAGGATGTCGTCGAGCGCCTTACCCTCCGCGAGCTGTTTGCGGAACTCCTCGGTGCGGGCCTTCAGCGCTTCGTCGGAGAGAGCAGCGACTTCAGGCTCCAGCGCATTGATGGCATTGACGCGGGACTGATATCCCTTTACCCGCCGGTCATTGGCGGAGCCGAAAAACTTGCGGGCGAGCGCGCCGATCATGCTTTCTACGTCCTGTTCTCGCGGTTAACGCGTGGCAGCGGTCTCGTGCTCGAGCCCTTCGTTGCCTATCAACTCACCGTGACACGCCGCAGCACCGTCCCTGATCTCAAGGGGGCCGTCCGCGAATGGGTGGGAATTGAGCATTTTTGGGTTCAACGGCAAAAAACGCAGCAAAAATAAGCGCTATCACCGCTTACACGACGGCCGAGAGATATGGGGCGGTCGGGGCCTTGTCAACGGCGCCGCCGCGGCCAGCGGAACACCCAAGGGCCCCAGGAATTCATGATTTTGACAGACTTTTCGCGTTGCCAATCCCCCCTGTTTGGGCGAGTGTCCGCCCCGCTCAAAAATCATCCCAGAACAACCAAGGATTTTCCATGACCACCTCGTTCGCGGTAGCGAAAAACAGCCCGCGCCTCCTGCTTGCCTCGGCCCTGACCGGCTGCCTTGCGCTGGCCCTGCTCGCCGGCCCGGCGCGCGCCGACGACAAGGTGCTGGCCAAGGTCAATGGCGCGGAGATCCACCAGAGCGACGTGGCGCTGGCGGAGGAGGAACTCGGCCCCTCGCTGTCCCAGATGGATCCGGCGAGCAAGGACGAGAACGTTCTGGCGTTCCTGATCGACATGAAGATCGTCGCCAAGGCGGCCGAGGACAAGAAGGTCGAAGACGCTGACGATTTCAAGAAGCGGATGGCGTTCGCCCGCAACCGGCTGCTGATGGACAGCCTGCTTGCCTCCGAGGGCAAGGCGGCGACCACCGACGATGCGATGAAGAAGGTCTATGACGACGCCTCCAAGCAGATCGCCGGCGAGCAGGAGGTCCACGCCCGCCACATCCTGGTCGAGACCGAGGACGAGGCCAAGGCGGTCAAGGCCGAGCTCGACAAGGGCGCTGATTTCGCCAAGCTCGCCAAGGAGAAATCCAAGGATCCCGGCGCCTCCGACGGCGGCGATCTCGGCTTCTTCACCAAGGACCAAATGGTGCCGGAATTCTCCGCGGTCGCCTTCTCGCTGGAGCCGGGCAAGATCTCCGATCCGGTCAAGACCCAGTTCGGCTGGCACATCATCAAGGTCGAGGAAAAGCGCAACCGCAAGCCGCCGGCCTTCGACCAGGTCAAGAGCCAGATTGAAACTTATGTGACACGCAAGGCCCAGGCCGACTATGTCGCCAAGCTGCGCGATGCCGCCAAGATCGAGCGCTTCGACCAGGCCGCCAACACGGCCAAGCCGGACGCCGCGGCAGCAAAGCCCGATGCGGCGGCGAAGCCTGCGGACGCGAAGAAGTAAGCGCACGTAGCAAGCCCATCAAAAGCCCCGGCCTCGCGCCGGGGCTTTTTTGTTTGCGATGAGTCCCGATCGTCGCCCCGGCGAAAGCCGGGGCGACGAGAGAGTGTGGGACGCCCCTCTCCCGTCCCCACCGCAGAGGTGATACAGAGCGGTTCCCTTCTTCCTCCCGCCAGGTCACCCATCCATGTCCACCGCAATCTCTCCGCTCGCCCCCGCCGATTATCCCGCCATGCCCGAGATTGCGGGCGTGAGGCTTGCAACGGCTGCGGCCGGCATCCGCTACAAGGGACGCACCGACGTGCTGCTCGCGGTGCTCGACAAGGGCACGGCGGTCGCCGGCGTGTTCACCAAGTCAAAGTGCCCGTCCGCGCCGGTGGAATGGTGCCGCGCCAAGCTGTCAGGCGGAAGAGCGCGCGCGCTGGTGGTCAATTCCGGCAACGCCAATGCCTTCACCGGCAAGACCGGCAAGCAATCGACGGCGCTGAGCGCGCAGATCGCCGCCAAGGCGGTCGGCTGCGCGACCGGCGAGGTCTTCCTGGCCTCGACCGGCGTGATCGGCGAACCCTTGGATGCGACCAAGTTCGACGGTGTGCTGGCGGAGCTTGCCGTGTCAGCCGCGCCCGAGCACTGGATGGACGCAGCCAAGGCGATCATGACCACCGACACCTTCCCCAAGGTCGCCACCGCAACGGTGAAGCTCGGAAAGACCAAGGTCACCATCAACGGCATGGCCAAAGGCGCCGGCATGATCGCGCCCGATATGGCGACCATGCTGTCCTTCATCTTCACCGACGCGCCGCTGTCGCCGGCCGTCCTGCAGTCGCTGTTGAAAAGCGGCGTCGAGGACACGTTCAATGCGGTGACCATCGATGGCGACACCTCGACCTCCGACACGCTGCTCGCGTTCGCGACTGGAGCGGCAGCAGCAAACGGCGCGCCAAGGATTTCCCGCGCCTCCGATCCACGCCTGAAGGATTTTACCAGGGCATTCCGCAACGTGCTCGCAACATTGTCGGAGCAGGTCGCACGCGACGGCGAAGGCGCGCGCAAGCTGGTCGAGATCCTCGTCGAGGGCGCGGTGTCGAAAAAGTCGGCGCGGCGCATTGCGATGTCGATCGCCAATTCGCCGCTGGTGAAGACCGCGATCGCGGGCGAAGACGCCAATTGGGGCCGCGTGGTGATGGCGGTCGGCAAGGCCGGCGAGCCCGCCAACCGCGACAAGCTCTCGATCGCCTTCAACGGCATCCGCGTCGCCAAGAGCGGCGCGCGTGATCCGTCCTATGACGAAGCCGAAGTGTCGCAGGCGATGAAGGAGCCGAAGATCCAGATCAAGGTGCAACTCGGCTTAGGCAAGGGCCGCGACCGCGTGCTGACTTGCGACCTGACCAAGGAATATGTGGCGATCAACGGCGACTACCGGTCGTGATGTTCACGACCGGCTGCCGTCTGTGGCTCGTCCCTAGTTCGTTATGTGGGCAGTGACGAGCGCGTGGTTGAACATCGCAACGATCGCTGCGTTGATCTGAGCCGGCGTCGTCGCCGTATACATGTAGCTTCCGGTCGAATCCGTTGGCGAAGCGCAGGCGCTAAGGCTGGCTGGAATAGATGGGATGTTGTTGTTGGCGTAGTCGTCTTCGTCATTCGCGAAATTCGGATTCGGGTTCGCGATCGGCGTATAGGGAATGTAGAGCACCATCACCTTGACGCCGCGTCCCGTGAGCTTTGCGCACGGCGAAGGGCTGGTCGCGATGGTGGTGGCGTGGTTGCTTCCAGACCATCCGCCGGAGCTGTTGAGCTGCTTGGTCTGCGGGTCAACCGCGCCGTCGGTGATCAGAAACACGTAAGGCAGCGTATTGGTGGACGAGCTGCCGTCGCCCGCGGTCGAGACGATATTGTTCATATCGTTGATTGATTGCGTGATGTTGGTGCCGCCGGAACCGAGGCTCGAATTGGTGTTGGTATCAAGCAGATTGACGAGGTTCGCCGCGGCGTAGTTGATGGTCGAAGTGTTCGTCGGGCTGCCATTGATCGCTGTTGTCAGCGGGAAATAGGAATAGACGTCCTGAATGAACGGGTAGAGCCCGATCCGGAACTGGTTGGTGATCAACTGCTTTTTCTGGGCGGTCTCGAACAGCCCACTGGTGCCGTTGGCGTCCTGCGTGGCGTTCAACGCAAAACCGACCGCGTCGACACGCAACTGAATGCAGGGGATGTCGCCGCTTTGGGCGCTCGAATACGGTGTCGGATTCGGGCAGGATGAAACCGCTGGTATGCCGTAAGTCGGATCTGTGTTGAGCGAGCCGGGCAGACCGGGGATCATGGAATCAGGAAATCCAAGCGCAGTGGAGTTCTTTACACCGTTCTTGGTCGCCTTCACCTTGAGGAGGTTCGTCAGCGCGGTTTGGTCCACGCGCGTGAACGCAAAGCCCATGCAGTAGCTGTTGGTCTTGAACTTTTGGGCGTTCGAACCGGTATCCGAACAGACGTTTTGCACGGAGAAGTGGCAGGCGAGTGTACACCCCGTCGGATACTGTCCATAGTCATCCGGGTTGACATTGTTAAGCGCCGTTTGACCATTGGAGTCCGACGGCAGCCCCATCGAGCCAGAAACGTCCAGCATGACGTAGAAGTCCAGATAGAGCGGCAATGACGAACTTGCGCTCGAGCTGCCCGACACCGTCAGCGACTTGAACCCAAGCACGTTCATGAAGATGGTTGGCACAGAGGCGCTAAAGGTGACCGTCGAGGTCAGGTTTGCACCTGTCTTTGTAACGACGGCGGCGGTCGGCGGGGTGTTCAAGGTGAACAGATTTGCGCCGGGATTGCCGGGATTGTAGACGTTATTGATGTTGCCCAAAAAGATATTCATGGCGTCGGTCTGGGCGGTGGTGACCGTGCCATTGCCGTTCATCTGCGATGCGGCAAGCCAGCCTTGGGAATTTTGCGAGATCGAAGCGACCGCCGCGGCGTCCGCCGCCGATTGCAGCTTGGCCTTCATCCGCGATGCTTCCGAATAATCGACGCCGCAGCCGACCGCCGCAATGATCGGGATACAGGCGATCGCGAAGATCACGGCGATATTGCCGCGCTGGTCCTTGCGGAAACGGTTCATTAATCCGGAAAAAGCACGCATGGGGCCGCCCGTGTAGATTGATCCACCACCAGATCTATTGGGCGGGGATTAAATTCGGCTTATTGCGATGGAAGAATTGCGGGCGTAGTAGAGTTAACAGACCCTTTGTTGATACGGTCTTTGGAATCCGCGGGCTCTGGTCTCCTGAGAATGGCTGACATCAAATTGACCCTGGTCGTGGCATGTGCCCTGGTCGACGTCGACAAACGCGTGCTGATCGCGCAACGGCCGGAAGGAAAGGCACTTGCCGGGCTTTGGGAATTTCCGGGCGGCAAGCTCGAGCCCGGCGAGCGGCCGGAGGCCACGCTTACTCGCGAACTGCACGAGGAAATCGGTATCACCGTGAGGGAAGCCTGTCTTGCTCCGCTCACTTTCGCGAGCCACGCCTATCCCGATTTCCATCTCCTGATGCCGCTTTATATCTGCCGGCGCTGGGAAGGCGACGTGGTCGCGCGTGAGGGACAAAAGCTCGCTTGGGTTCGTGCTAACAGACTGCGCGACTATCCGATGCCGCCAGCGGACATTCCGCTGATTCCGCATCTGATCGATCTGTTAATGTGAAGCATGTTCTCTTCGTACGCGCGCTTACCGCCTCTGAAGCTTCGGCGGCCGAGCGAGCTAGCGACACCGGCGAAGCCTTGGCGAAGGCGGACCCCGCGCATCCGTCAAACTTCCAAGAGATCCTTTCGAGGCAGAGGGATAACCCGGTCGAGTCCAGCTACGATGGCTCGGCTCACCAAGATTGATGGATTCATGTCAGGCCGCGGTCACGATGTCGGGCAGGTCGCAGGCGACGGCGTCGACGGATAGAACACGCAGGTCGACTGCCGCGGCAGGGCATAGGCGACGTCGCTCAATGTCACGGCCGCACTCATCATCCCGTAATTACCGAGCCACGGCGTGTAGACGGTATTGACCTCGCTGTAAATGATATACTGGTTCGGAATGATCGCATTGGTCGTTGGATCCCTCGAGATCATGCTCGGCGGAATCGTTGAGACGACGAAGCCATTGGAGTGGGGCGCGGACCCCACGCTCCATTGAACCCTGGCATTGCCCGATGAGGGGTCGATATACAGCTCGGAAATCGTCATGTTCGGCGTGGGATAGCTGGGCTGCACATAGGGCCGCATGACATAGTTGGCCGCACCGAAGTAATTCGTAAGATCCGAAGTCGAGGCAACGGCTCCCTGCGACGTCAGGTTCGCGATCGTACGTGCCACCAGTGAAACCTTGCGGTCCATAGCCAGGGCGGAACAAAATTGGATCGTGGCGAACAACAGCACCAGCATGATTGGGGCAATCACGGCGAACTCGGTCGCCGCAATGCCGCGGCGGTCCACGACGAATTTCGTGAGGGCGCCGCGCGCGCGAATGGAGGCGCTGATCGTTTCCTGCGCTGGGCTCATGTCGCGCAAACCCCTGAGTAAGGCTCGTCGCGGAACGCCGCAGTTGCACTGAGCAAGCGGATGTTGCCGTTCAGAGTTGAGATGTTGTAGCCGAGCCCGACGACGAACATCTGCCATTGATAGTACAGCGTGACCGTGACGACGCTGCAGGACGTCCCGGGAGTGAAGTTGAGCTTGCTAGAGTCGAAACTTCCGCCGGTGACGGGATTGGGGATGTTGATATTCGAGAATTGAGCGGGATCGCTCTCGATGTCGACACTTATCTTGTTGCAGTTGAGCACGGGCTGGGACTGCTTGCAGACGACGTTGGTTATGAATGCTGCCGGTGTCATGTTGCCCGCGGCCTGGAATTGCCCGGTCATGATCTGGCGGGCCGAGTCTTGCGCAAGGGTCTCGAGGATCTGACCTGCGAAGAACATCAGCGCCGTCTCGATGATCGCAAACAGCAGCGCAAAGAAGACCGGCGCGACCAGCGCAAATTCGACGGCCGCCGATCCCTTGCGGCTACGGCCGAATCTGCGAAGCATATCTCTGGCGTAGGCCATTGATGGAGCAGACGATGACATCTTGGAACTCACATGGGCGGCAATTGGCCGGTCATCGGAGAATAGTGAAGAGTTATTGTCGAAATGTTTGCGGCAACGGCACGGTGTCGCGGGTCTCGTTAACCGCGCGTTAATGTGGTCGCACGCGAGGGACAAAACCTCGCCTGGGTGCGCCCCAACACATTGCGCGACTACCCGATGCCGCCTGCGGATTTGCCGCTGATCCCGCATCTGGTGGATCTGTTGATGTGAGGGGCGCACCATCGGGTGCACCGTCATTCCGGGCGATGCGCAGCGTCGAACCCGGAATCTCGAGATTCCGGGTTCGGTCCTTCGGACCGCCCCGGAATGACGGAGCAAGTGAATCAGTCCCGGCGTCACGGAGCAAGGGGCTTACCCCTTTGTCCCCCTCTTCACCGCCTCCTCCAAACTCACCCTTCCCGAGCCCGGCCGCAGCGGTTTCGGCTGGCTTTCATGCGGGGCCCAGGCGGAGAGCCAGATGATGTCGAAGGTGGCGCGGATGCGGCCGTCCGGATCGGCAAAGCGCTCGGCATAGATTTGCGCCATCTTGAGCAGCGTGGCGCGGCGGGTCGGCGTCCGTCGCCGCTCGATCAGGACGTTGGTCGCGCCCATTCGCCGCAGATCCTGCATCAGCGCGAAGGCATTGCCGTAGCGCACGACCACACGGTCGACGTCGGTCACAGGCAGCGCAAGCCCCGCCCGCTGCAACAGCGCGCCGACATCGCGCAAGTCCGCAAACGGCGCCACGCGCGGCGAGACGCCGCCCTCGCATTCCGCCTCGGCCGCCGCAAAGCTTTGCCGGAGCTCGGTCAGCGTATCGCCGCCGATCATGGCCGCGAGCAACAGCCCGTCGGGCTTGAGCGCGCGGCGGATCAGCGCGAGCACGCCGGGAAGGTCATTGACGAACTGGAAGGCGAGCGCCGAGACGGCGAGATCGAGCGAGCCGTTGGAGAGGGGCAAGACCTCCGACCCTGACTCCGGTGGCGCAACACGAGTGAGCGAGGGCAGGCGCTGACGCAGGCCGACCTGGAGGCCCTCGCCCGGCGTCCAGATGTCGGCGGCAGCGTCGAAATTCCGCATCACCGCGGCGAGGCGGTCGTTCATGTCCTCCGCCACGCGGTCGAGCAGAAAATTTTCAGGGCCGAGCGCCGCGGCACGACGCTGCCGGCGCAACAGCAGCGCGCGGTCGAACAGGCGGGGGGTTGAAGGCGGAGCCTGGGTCATGTGCGCTGGTTAAGCCTGTCCTGATGCCGCTGGCAATCGGCGGCTTGAGCGATTGCGGCCGCGGCGCTAGCCTTGAACGCATGGATAGCGAAATCGCTCCCTCCCGCTCGGCTCTGAGCCAACTGCGCGACACGTTCGGCCTGTTTCGGAGCGGCCTCCGGCAGGGGGCAAAGCTTGCGCTCGACATTGCGTTGCCGACGCTGTGCGTGTCCTGCCGCGAGCCGGTGGATGGCGAAGGCGTCTGCGCGGCCTGCTGGGCCAAGCTGTCTTTCATCGCCCCGCCCTATTGCCCCAAGCTCGGCATTCCCTTTGTCTACGATCCCGGCCCCGACATGCTCTCGATGGAGGCGATCGCCGATCCGCCGGCCTATGCGCGCGCCCGCGCCGCGGTGCGCTATGACGAGGTGGCGCGAACCCTGGTGCATGCACTGAAATACCAGGACCGCACCGATCTTGCGCCAATCATGGGCCGGTGGATGGCGCGGGCGGGCCGGGAGCTGCTCGAGAGCGCCGACATGCTGATTCCCGTGCCGCTGCATTGGCGGCGCGCCTGGCACCGCAGGTACAACCAGTCGGGCGCGCTTGCGCGCGTCATTGGCGAGCAAAGCGGTGTCAAGCTGCGCGGCGACCTGCTCGCGCGGGTCCGCGCGACCGAGCAGCAGGTCGGGCTTTCACGTGCCCAACGCGCAAGCAATGTGCAGGGCGCATTTGCGGTATCTCGGGAACGATGGGGCGAGGTGGCGGGACGCCGCGCGGTCCTGGTCGACGACGTGCTGACGTCAGGGGCGACACTGGATGCCTGCGCCAGGGCCCTGTTGCGCGCCAAGGCGGCGCAGGTCGACGTGCTGGTCTTCGCCCGGGTTGTGGATACCCCCAAACCTCCCATATAATTCAAAAATCCTTCAAATTCAGATCGCGACATGACCGCCATTGAAATCTACACCCGCCCGGGCTGCGGCTACTGTTCAGCCGCCAAATCGCTGCTGACGCGTAAAAAGGTCGTCTTTACCGAGTATGATGCCGGCAGGGACCCCAACGTTCGGCAGGCCATGTATGATCGCGCGGGCGCGGGCTCGACCTTCCCGCAGATTTTCATTGGCGAGCTTCACGTCGGCGGCTGCGACGAGCTTTATGCGCTGGACCGCGCCGGCAAGCTCGATGCCCTGCTGTCAGGAGAAAAGGCCTCCTCATGAGCGCTGACAACATGTTCACCGCCGCCATGGTGCAGATGCGCACCGGCCTGTTGCCCGGGCCGAGTCTCGAGCAGGGCACGAAGCTGATCCGCGAGGCGGCGGCGCAGGGCGCCGATTATGTGCTCACGCCCGAGGTGAGCAACATGATGCAGCTGAACCGCAAGGCGCTGTTCGAGCATCTTGCGACCGAGCAGGACGACGCCTCGCTGAAGGCCTATCGCGCGCTCGCGGCCGAATTGAAGATCCACCTGCATATCGGATCACTGGCGCTGCGCTTCTCCCCGGAGAAGGCGGTCAACCGCTCGTTCCTGATCGGGCCCGACGGAAATATCCTGGCGAGCTACGACAAGATCCACATGTTCGACATCGACCTGCCGGGCGGCGAGAGCTATCGCGAATCCGCCAATTACCAGCCGGGCGAGACGGCCGTCATTTCCGACCTGCCCTGGGGCCGCATCGGCCTCACCATCTGCTACGATGTGCGCTTCCCGGCGCTGTACCGCGCCTTGGCCGAAAGCGGCGCCTCCTTCATCACCGTGCCTTCCGCCTTCACCCGCAAGACCGGTGAAGCGCATTGGCACGTGCTGCTCCGCGCCCGCGCCATCGAGACCGGCTGCTTCATCTTCGCCGCGGCACAGGCCGGCCTGCACGAGAACAGGCGCGAGACCTATGGCCATTCCCTCATCATCGACCCCTGGGGCGAGGTGCTGGCCGAAGGCGGCGTCGAGCCGGGCGTGATCCTGGCCAGGATCGACCCGGCCAAGGTCGAGGCCGCGCGCAGATCGGTTCCGTCGCTGCAGCATGGCCGCCGTTTCAGTGTCGCGGACCCCAAAGCAGGCCCGGATCATCTGCATCTCATTCGGGGATCGGCATGATCCGCTACGCACTGCGTTGCGAGCAGGGCCACGCTTTTGAAAGCTGGTTCCAGAGCTCCTCGGCCTTTGATTCACAGCTGAAGCGCAAGCTCGTGGCATGCCCGGTCTGCGACTCGATCAAGGTCGAGAAGGCGATCATGGCGCCGCGGATCGTGAGCAAGAAGGGCCGCGACAGTGCCGCGCCCATAACGGCACCGGCGCCAAACCCCGAGGCGCCCCCTGGCACGCAGCCGCCTGGCCCGCAAGCGCTGATGATGGCCCAGGAGCGCGAGCTGCGCGCCAAGCTCAAGGAATTGCGCGACCACATCGTCAAGAACGCCGACAATGTCGGCGAGCGCTTCCCCAACGAAGCGCGCAAGATGCATTATGGCGAGATCGAGCATCGCCCGATCTACGGTGAGGCCTCGCCTGACGAAGCCCGCGCACTGATCGACGAAGGCGTCGAGGTCTCCCCGCTTCCGGTGCTGCCGGAAGACCGGAATTGAGGCTTTTCCGTCATTCCGGGGCGATGCGCGGCATCGAACCCGGAATCTCGCGCCACAACTTCTGGATTCCGGGTTCGCTCGCTCTCGCGAGCGCCCCGGAATGACGTGCAAGCGGATCGCGCCCCGAGGAATCCCGCAATGTCCCCGATCTCCTTCTCGTCCTGGCAAGTCTGGGCATTGCTGTCGGCGGTGTTTGCGGCGCTGACCGCGATCTTCGCCAAGGTCGGCGTCGAGGACATCAATTCCGATCTCGCGACCCTGATTCGCACAGTCATCGTGCTGGCCGCGCTGTCATTGATTCTCTTTGCATCCGGCAAGCTCAGCCATCCCGGTCCGATCTCGGCCAAGAGCTGGCTGTTCCTGTTGCTCTCAGGCCTCGGCACCGGCGCGTCGTGGCTGTGCTATTTCCGCGCCCTCAAACTCGGACCGGCGACCTTGGTCGCGCCGATTGACAAGCTCAGTGTGGTGCTGGTGGCGCTGTTCGGCGTGGTCTTCCTCGGCGAACGCCCTTCGCTCAACGGCTGGCTCGGCATCGCGCTGATCTCGGCGGGGGCGATATTGATTGTGGTGAAGCGGTAATTTTGCGGGACCCTGTAATCGTTGTCCCGGCGAAGGCCGGGGCCCATAACCACAGGATCCAGTTTTGGCACGCTGGTCGTCCGGTGGTGTCAAACAAGCGAGGATTGGGGTTATGGGTCGGCCTTCGCCGGGACGACAGATAGCTTGCACAATCGTCCGCAGCTCACACCATCTCTTCCGCGATCACCATGTAGTTCACGTCGAGGTCGGAGGAGAGGCTCCATTTGTCGGCGAAGGGGCTGTAGACCACGCCCGTTTCCTCGGTGACTGCGAGACGACAGTCGAGCAGGTGCTTGGCGAGTTCGTCGGGGGTGACGAACTTGTCCCATTGATGGGTGCCGCGGGGCAGCCAGCGCAGCACATATTCGGCGCCGACGATCGCGAGCGCAAAGCTCTTCCAGTTGCGGTTCAACGTCGAGACCACCATCATCCCACCGGGCTTGAGCATGCTGGCGCAGCGCTTCAGGAACACGCCGACATCGGTGACATGCTCGACCACCTCCATCGCCAGCACGATGTCGAAGCGCTCGCGCACATCCATCTGCTCCACTGTGGTGTTGCGATAGTCGATGGACAGATGCCCGCGATCGGCATGCAGCTTCGCGGCCGCGATGTTGGATGGCGATGGATCGACGCCGATCACCTGGGCGCCCAGCCGCGACAGTGGCTCGCACAAGAGGCCGGCGCCGCAGCCGATATCCAGGATGCGCAAGCCCGCGAGGCAATTCAGGCTTCTGACATTGCGCTCGAACTTCCGACAGGCCGCATCGCGGATGTAGCCGAGCCGCAGCGGATTGATCTTGTGCAGGGGCGCCATCTTGCCCTTGGGGTCCCACCATTCCTGCGACAACTTTGAAAACTTGGCGATCTCGGCCGGATCGACCGTTGAGCCGGGCGCGGCGGGGGTGGTGGCGGGAGTGTCCTGCTGGATAGCCATGATGAACTCTTAAAAACCTCTATCGCGCGGTGATGGCGCTGCGGAACGCCAGCGGCGATGCAATGGTCGAAATCCTTTGCCTGCCTTCGCCGACGCCCATGATGGTGACGTCGCCGTAGTTGAGAATGCGGCCCAGAATGGTCTGATCGACATCGACGCTCTCGATCTTGTCGAGCGCGATCTCGAAGGTGCGCCGCTTGATGAATCCGGTCTTGTGCACCACCCGCCGGTCGGTCACGTCAGTCTCCGTCGTGAGCCGGTGGAACCACCCTCTAACCGTCCAATACAGCGCCGCTATGGCAATGAGCGCGGCCGCCGCCCAGCACGCGAGGACCAGCGAGGGGATACCGGCAGCGACCGTCAAGGACACAATCAGGAGCGCCAGCGCCACAATCCAGGCCACAATGGCCGGGAAGTAGAAGATCCAGTGCGCATTGGTGGAATAGAGCACCTTTTCGCCGGGCTGCAGGATTTCGTCGATATACCGCCCCATCAACTCGCCTCACCCTTTACCCAAACGCCGGCGCCTGCAGCTTAAGGCGCTCTTCTGACAGAAGTTCCCCTTACCCCCATCCCGCCGGTCCAGGCAAGGAACCCGCTTGCCCCCGGGCGCTTGCCTATGTATAGCGCGTTTCGGCCCGGGCGCCTTCGGCTTTCGCGCCGGCCGGTAACTTATCCTCTTTGGAGAGTGTGCGCGTCGTCATGGGCCGCCTCGTGATGAAATTCGGCGGCACGTCCGTCGCGAATATCGACCGAATCCGCAATGTCGCGCGGCATGTGAAGCGCGAGGTCGACGCCGGCCATGAGGTCGCCGTCGTGGTCTCGGCGATGGCAGGCAAAACCAATGAGCTCGTCGCCTGGTGCTCCGAAGCCTCCCCGATGCATGACGCGCGGGAATATGATGCGGTCGTCGCTTCCGGCGAGCAGGTAACCTCGGGTCTCCTCGCAATCGTCCTGCAGAACATGGGCATCCAGGCCCGCTCGTGGCAGGGCTGGCAGATCCCGATCGTGACCAGCGACGCCCACGCCTCGGCCCGCATTCTCGACATCGACGGCAGTGAGCTGATCAAGCGCTTCAAGGAGCGCAAGGAGGTCGCGGTCATCGCCGGCTTCCAGGGCATCAATCCGGAGACCAGGCGGATCACCACCCTCGGCCGCGGCGGTTCGGATACGTCAGCAGTGGCGATCGCGGCGGCCATCAAGGCCGACCGCTGCGACATCTATACCGACGTCGACGGCGTCTACACTACCGATCCGCGGGTGGTTCCCAAGGCGCGTCGGCTGGACAAGATCGCTTTCGAGGACATGCTGGAGCTGGCTTCCCTCGGCGCCAAGGTGCTGCAGGTGCGCTCAGTGGAACTCGGCATGGTCCACAACATGCCAATCTTCGTCCGCTCCAGCTTCGACAAGCCAGAAGATATCGACCCCCACGCCAACCAGCCGCCCGGCACGCTGATCTGCAGCGAGGAGGAAATCATGGAAATGCACGTCGTTACGGGTATAGCGTTCTCCAAGGACGAGGCCCAGATTTCCGTGCGCCAGATCGAGGACAAGCCGGGGGTGGCGGCCGCGATCTTCGGGCCGCTCGCCGACGGCAATGTCAACGTCGACATGATCGTGCAGAACGTCTCCGAAGACGGCAAGACCACCGATCTCACCTTCACGGTACCGGCGTCCGATTATATCCGCGCCCGCGACACCATTACCGCCGCAAAGGACAAGATCGGCTACGCACGCCTCGACAGCGCTACCGATGTCTCCAAGGTGTCGGTGATCGGCAGCGGCATGCGCAGCCATGCCGGCGTCGCCGCCAAGGCCTTCGCGGCACTCGCGGCGCGCAACATCAACATCCGCGCCATCACCACCTCCGAGATCAAGTTTTCAGTGCTGATCGACGCCGCCTACACCGAGCTCGCCGTGCGCACGCTGCACACGCTCTATGGACTCGACCAGGCTTAGAAATATTTTTCTCTGGATAAGTAATGCTGTGAGCGGTGCCGGCGGTCTTGCCGATCGCGCGCGGAATAATCAATTTTATTTAAGAAGTCCGATTGTCGATCCGCACGCTGACGTGGACAAAGCGCTTCGCGCCTGCAGCATCCAGCGCGGCTGAGCTGGCAGGCGTTTTGCTTGGCAAAACAACCGTCAATTCGCTATACGGCCTTCAGGATGGGCTGCCGCAAACTGGACTTAGGTTTCGGCTCTCCTGATTCGGCTCGTGAGTGGGCTGGACGGCACCGGATGAACAGATTTGTTGCTTGTTGTGCGTTTAACGCCCACGCCCGGTCACAAGCCGGGTGGGCCGAGAGGATGGGGATAAGAGCATATGCGAAGCGCGTCGGGAGGCCCCCGCGTCCTGTTGAGACGGCTTCGCGAAACCATGGCGGAGCAGGTCAGCGCTCAGGAGCGATTGGACAAGATCGTGGTGCTGATCGCCGCCAACATGGTGGCCGAGGTCTGCTCGGTCTATGTGCTGCGCATCGACAACACGCTTGAGCTGTACGCCACCGAAGGTCTGAACCGCGAGGCGGTGCACCACACCGTGCTGAGCGCGCATGAGGGCCTCGTCGGTCTCGTCGCCAGCGAGGCCACTCCGCTCAATCTGAGCGACGCGCAGAGCCATCCGGCTTTCTCGTTCCGCCCGGAGACCGGCGAAGAGATCTACCACTCCTTCCTCGGCGTGCCGATCCTGCGCGCCGGCAACACGCTGGGCGTGCTCGTGGTGCAGAACCGCGCCAAGCGCACCTATGTCGAGGAAGAGGTCGAGGCGCTGCAGACCACCGCCATGGTGCTCGCCGAGATGATCGCCTCGGGCGAATTGTCGGCGCTGGCCCAGCCCGGCGCCGAGCCGGCGGCGCGGCATTCCCAGCACAAGATCGGCAGCATCCTCTCGGACGGCATAGCGCTCGGCCATGTGGTGCTGCACGAGCCGCGCGTCGTGATCAACAATTACATCGCCGAGGATCTGCCCAAGGAGATGAAGCGCCTCGATGCGGCGCTGGCAAAGCTGCGCGCCGACCTCGACCGCCTGCTCGAACGTGGCGACGTCGCCGATGGCGGCGAGCACCGCGACGTACTGGAAGCCTACCGCATGTTCGCCAACGACCAGGGCTGGTCGCACAAGCTGCATGAGGCGGTCGCGACCGGCCTCACCGCGGAGGGCGCGGTCGAGCGCGTGCAGTCGGACACCCGCGCGCGCATGCTGCGCTCCACCGATCCCTATCTGCGCGACCGCCTGCACGACCTGGAGGATCTCGGCTACCGCCTGCTGCGGCAATTGGTCGGCCAGGATCACGCGCCCTCGCGCGAACAGCTGCCCGACAACGCCATCCTGATCGCGCGCGCGATGGGCCCGGCGGCGCTGCTCGACTATGACCGCAAGCGGCTGCGCGGCCTGGTGCTGGAAGAGGGCACGGCCAATTCCCACGTTTCGATCGTGGCGCGCGCGCTCGGCATTCCCGCCGTCGGCGAAGTGCCTAACGCGCCCGGCATTGCCGAGCCGGGCGATGCCATCATCGTCGACGGTACCTCGGGCTCGATCTATGTCCGCCCCTCCGCCGAGATCGAAGCGGCCTATGCCGAGCGGGTGCGCTTCCGCGCCCGCCGCCAGGCGCAATATCTGGCGCTGCGCGAAAGACCCTGCGTCACCAAGGATGGCCAGCCGGTCGAACTGATGATCAACGCCGGTCTCGTCATCGACCTGCCGCATATCGAGGACACCGGAAGCGCCGGCATCGGACTGTTCCGCACCGAGCTGCAGTTCATGGTCTCGCCGAGCCTGCCGCGCTCGAGCGACCAGCTCGCGCTCTATCGCACGGTGCTGGATGCGGCCGGGCAAAAGCCCGTGACGTTCCGTACCCTCGACATCGGCGGCGACAAGGCGCTCCCTTATATGGAGACCGTGGTCGAGGAAAATCCCGCGCTCGGCTGGCGCGCGATCCGGCTCGGCCTCGATCGTCCCGGCCTGTTGCGCGGCCAGATTCGCGCGCTGCTTCGCGCCGGCGGCGGCCGTGCGCTGCGCATCATGTTCCCGATGATCTCGGAGGTCGCGGAGTTCGATGCGGCGAAAGCCATTGTCGAGCGCGAGCTGACTTATCTGCGTCAGCACGGCCATGCGCTGCCGGAGCGGATCGACGTCGGCACCATGATCGAGGTGCCCGCGCTGCTCTATCAGCTCGATGAGCTCCTGAAGAAGGTCGACTTCGTCTCGGTCGGCTCCAACGATCTGTTCCAGTTCCTGTTCGCGGTCGACCGCGGCAATGCGAAGGTCTCCGAGCGCTTCGACACGCTGTCGGCGCCGATCCTGCGGGCCTTGCGCGAGATCGTGCAGAAGGCGCGGGCAGCGAAGAAATCCGCCTCGCTCTGCGGCGAGATGGCCTCCAAGCCGATCGGCGCGCTGGCGCTGATCGCGCTCGGCTACCGTTCGTTGTCGCTCTCGGCGACCGGCCACGGCCCGGTGAAGGCCATGATCCTCGAGCTCGATGCCAGGAAGGCCGAGGCAATGATGGCACCGCTCCTCGACGCGCCGGCCGGCACGGTCTCGATCCGGCAGAAGCTGATCGAATTTGCCGAGGCCGAGGGGCTGGCTTTGTAGCGAGGCCGTTGCCGAACCGCTTAGCCCTTCCCATTTTCTGCTTGAGATCAAACGATGTCGACGCTGCCCGAAGCCAAACTTGACGTTCTGCTGGCGCATCACGCTGCGCTGGAGAACGAGCTGCTTGGCCAGGTCAATTCCGAAAAATATGTGCAGATCACCCGCGAGCTCGCCGAGCTCAATCCGCTGATCGACGCAGTGAAGGCCTATCGCGCCACCGTGAAGGAGGTTGCCGACACCGAGGCGCTGATCGCCGATCCCGCAACGGATGCCGAGATGCGCGGCATGGCGGAAGCCGAGCTTGCGACGCTGTCCGAACGCCGCGGCGAGCTCGAGCAGAACATCCGCGTCGCGCTGTTGCCCAAGGACGCCATGGACGACCGCAACGTGATGCTGGAAATCCGCGCCGGCACCGGCGGCGACGAGGCGGCGCTGTTCGCCGGCGACCTGTTCCGGATGTATGAGCGTTTTGCCGGACTGCAGGGCTGGAAGGTCGAGGTGATCTCGGCCAGCGACGGCACCATGGGGGGCTACAAGGAAATCATCGCCGAGGTGAAGGGCCGCGGCGCATTCGCCAAGCTGAAATTCGAATCCGGCGTGCATCGGGTGCAGCGCGTGCCCGACACCGAGACGCAGGGGCGCATCCACACCTCCGCCGCTACCGTCGCGGTGCTGCCGGAGGTCGAGGAGGTCGACGTCGACATCAAGAGCGATGACCTGCGGATCGAGACCATGCGCGCGCAAGGCGCCGGCGGCCAGCACGTCAACAAGACCGAATCGGCCATCCGCATCACCCACATCCCAACCGGCATCGTAGTGTCCATGCAGGACAGCCGCTCGCAGCACAAGAACCGGGCCTCCGCTATGAACATCCTGCGCTCGCGCATCTATGATGCCGAGCGCCAGCGCGTGGAGGCGGCCCGCTCGGCGGACCGCAAGGAGAAGGTCGGCTCCGGCGACCGCAGTGAGCGTATCCGCACCTACAATTTCCCGCAGGGACGCGTCACCGATCACCGCATCAATCTGACGCTTTACAAGCTGCCCCAGGTCATATCAGGCGAAGCGCTCGGAGAATTGATCGACGCGCTGACGACCGAGCACCAGGCTGCGCAACTTGCCGCGCAGGGCGCCGCGGCGTGAGCCGGCCCGAGAGCAAGCAGGGCCAAACCGTCGAAGCCGCGCGCCGCGCGCTTGCCGCGCGCTTCACTGCCGCTGCGCTCGATACTGCCGAGCTCGATGCGCGGCTGCTGCTTTGCGCCGCGCTCAAGCTTGATCTGACCGGCCTGATCACATCAGGCGCGCGGCAGCTCACGGCGGGCGAAACGCAGCTGATCGAGGCCTTCGTGGCGCGGCGATTGAACGGCGAACCGGTGGCGCGCATTCTCGGCGAGAAGGAGTTTTGGGGGCTGCCGCTCAAGCTCTCGGCCGAAACGCTGGTCCCGCGACCGGATACCGAGACGGTGGTCGAACTCGCCCTGGAGCTGTTGCGCGAGGCGCCCCTGCCCGATCCCGCCATCCGCATGCTCGATATCGGCACCGGCACGGGCGCCATTCTGCTGGCACTGCTGTCAGAACAGCCTGGGGCGTTTGGGGTTGGCACAGACATCAGCGAAGGCGCGCTTGCGACCGCGAGGGAAAATGCCGTGGCGCTCAGCTTTGCATCGCGCGCGACCTTCGTTAACTGCAGCTACGCCTCCGCCCTGAAGGGCCCCTTCGATCTCGTGGTCTCCAATCCGCCCTATATTCCCTCCGCCGATATCGCCAGGCTCGCGGAGGAGGTGCGGGGGCACGATCCCCATGCCGCGCTGGACGGCGGGGCCGACGGGCTTGACGCCTACCGCGCGCTGATCCCCCAAGCCGCACAATTATTGAGCGATGGCGGGGTGCTGGTGGTGGAGGCCGGCTACGACCAGGCCCGCGACATTGAAGGATTGATGACGGCCGCCGGCCTAACCGTTCCAAGCCCCCCGAAAGCCGATCTGGGGGGTATTCCGCGGGCGATTGGCGGCCGAAAAATGCCAAGATAAAGCCGGAATGAGGCGCAAAAACCTCTTGGAATATTCCCCCGGAGCGACTACGTTCCGGTCAGAGATCGGCGCAGGCCCCGTAGATACACGGGCAGGAAGCCAGGGTTCAGGGCGAGAGCCGCGCCGAAAAAGGTTCCAGAACGCAGGTCGAATCGAGCGCGAGAGCGATTTAAACGCAGCGCAGCTTGCGACCGCAAAGCGAACGAAAGCCTGATTTGCGCTTGACGACACACGCAACAGAACTCGGCTTGTTTTGGCAGGCTTAACTTTAGGTGGTCGCCGGCCGCTTAAGGCTGGCGGGTGGGGAACGCGTCTTTGTTGCACGCGATGGTGGATGGCATCGGCACGGATGGGACAAAGATCCCGATTCGGTGCGTCGGAATCGTGCGCGTTGCGGAAGGACGAATCTGAACCTGGACGTACCGGCAACTCACACGTGAAACGCTTCTAACTCAGGGCTGGATTTAAAGGCAGGACATGAGAAACGGTCAGAACAACAAGCGGATGCGCAACCGCAACAATAATAACAACAACAATAACCGGCGCGGCCAGAACCCGATGACCCGGGTCTATGAGTCCAACGGGCCCGACATCAAGATCCGCGGCACCGCCTCTCATATCGCCGAGAAATATCTGCAGCTGGCGCGCGACGCGCGCTCCTCGGGCGACCCTGTCGCCGCCGAGAACTACTATCAGCATGCCGAACACTATTTCCGCCTGATCGCCGCTGCCCAGGAGCAATTCCGCCAGAACCAGCCGCAGCAGCAGCCGCGTCAGGACGACATCATGAGCGAGGACGAGGACGAGGGCGAGAGCTTCTCGAGCTTCGGCCAGGAGCCGGGCTTCGTTCCGTTGCAGCAGCCGCAGCCTTACATGCGCGACCGCGACAGCGGCCCGCGCGAGCAGCGCGACAACCAGCCGCCCTATCAGCGCGACCAGCAGCCGCCGCGCGAGCATCGCGGTGAGCGCGAGCATCGGGGCGACCGCGATAATCGTGGCGACCGCGAGCATCGGGGCGACCGCGAACATCGGCAGCAGCCGCAATATCAGCCGCAGCCGCCGCAACCGCAGCCCGTGATATCAGATGATGGCGGCGTCGACCGCCTGCCCTCCTTTATCACCGGCCCGCAGCCGCAAATGAATGGCAATGGCGGCGGCTTCGAAGGTGGTGGCGAGCGCTATCCGCGTCGCCGGCGCCGCCCGCATGGCCCGCGTCCCGAAGGGATGGGCCAGCCGCAGCAGGCCGCGCCCAGCGAGGATGTGAATCAGGGGGAGTAAGTCAGGTTTCGGATCTCTCGACTGGGTCCCGGCGAAGGCCTGGCGAAGGCCGGGACCCATAACCCAGGCCTGCGTAGTTGAGAAGGACGACTCCTACACTGCTTACGGCAAAATCACGCGGTACGGGTCCCGGCCTTCACCAAGCCTTCGCCGGGACGACGGCAGTTTCCATATCCCGCGTCTTCCATATCCCTCGTCGCCGTCGATGACGGCACCAGCACCGGCTTTAACGCGGGAATTAGCCGCGTCCGTTCGCGTCCCGCGGGGATGACGCGATAGACCTGCTTGGTCGCTTCGACGATGTGGACGCCCGCAAACGGCAGCGACAGCGCGGCGCCGGCGCGTTCCCACATCAGGGCGGAGCGCAGGAACCAGCCACCCGCAACCGGCGGCATGAACAGCGCCTCGCCCCATGCGGTCGGCGTAAACCAGGTTTGCCGCAACAACTCCGTGATCTGTGAACGCGAATAGGGCCGGCCATGACCGAACGGCGTGTTGTCGGTGCGGGTCCACACGCCGCGCCGGTTCGGGATGATGGCAATCACCCGCCCCGAGGGCGCCAGCACCCGCCAGACCTCGCGGAGCAGCGTTGCGGGATCATCGGCCATTTCCAGCGCATGGACCAGAAGGATGCGATCGACGGCGGCATCCGGCAGCGGCAGCGAGAACTCGTCGACCAATGCGGCCAGCGTCGGCCGCGCGGTCGGCCATTTCAGGACGCCCTGAGCGGCCGGCATGAAGGCGATGCAGCGTTCGCAATCTTCACGAAAAAGTCCCAGATAGGGCGTGGGATAGCCGATGCCGAGCACCCGCTGGCCCTCGGCGCTCGGCCAGCGTGCGCGGATGCCGCGATTGATCAATTGCCGCGCCACGATGCCCAGTCGCTGCGAATAGAAATCGCGCAGATCGATGACGTCGATGCTCATGAGATCAATTTAACATGTAATTTCAGGAATTGCCGCCCGCCGCATGCAGAGAATACGGCATTGCCGCGCCAGCGTTAACGCAATATCTCTGCAGCTTGTGCCGTTCGAAGAGGAAGTCCATGGCCGCCGATATCCGCGTCTTTACTTGCTTGAGCGACAATTTCGGCTATCTGATCCACGATGGCGAAACCGGCGCGACCGCCTCGATCGATGCACCGGAGGCCGGCCCCATCATCAAGGCGCTGGAAGCCGAGGGATGGAAACTCACGGACGTCCTGATCACGCATCACCATGGCGACCATGTCGGCGGCGTTGCCGAGCTTAAGCAGCGGTATGGCTGCCGTGTCGTCGCACCACATGACAGGACCGCGAAGATTGCCAATGTCGACCTGCGCGTCGGCAATGCCGATGTGGTGAAGATCGGCAAGCTGCTGGGGCGGGTCGTGGAGACACCGGGTCACACGCTCGACCACATCTCCTACGTGTTCGACAATGACAAGGCCGTGTTCGCCGCCGACACGCTGTTCTCGATCGGCTGCGGACGGGTGTTCGAGGGCAACGCGCCCATGATGTGGGACTCGCTGTTGAAGCTGCGCGCGCTGCCCGATGATTTCCGTCTCTATTGCGGCCATGAATATACCGCCTCCAACGTCAAGTTCGCGTTGTCGGTCGACCCCGACAATGCAGCGCTGAAGGCGCGCGCGGAGGAGGTGGCGCGGCTGCGTGCCGACAACAAGCCGACCATCCCCGTCCTGCTCGGCGACGAGAAGAAGGCCAACGTATTCCTGCGTGCCGACGATCCGCAAGTGGCGGCGAGGCTCCATATGAAGGGCGCGAGCGCTGCCGAGGTGTTCGGCGAACTGCGCGAGCGCAAGAACAAATCCTGACGAACAAATCCTGATGCAGCACCTCACCGCAGCCGACATCATCGCGCGCCTCGAATTGCGGCCGCATCCCGAAGGCGGCTACTACCGCGAGACGTTTCGCGACACCCGCACCGATGCGCTCGGGCGCGCAGCCTCGACCGCGATCTACTTTCTGCTCGCGCGAGGCGAGCGATCGCAATGGCACCGCATCGATGCGGTCGAGATCTGGCATTATTACGCCGGCAGCCCGCTTGTGCTACGCATCGCCCATGAGGGCTGCACGTCGCACACGGTCAGACTCGGGCCGGATGTCACAAGCGGCCAGCGCCCGCAGGCGATTGTGCCAGCCTCGGCGTGGCAGACGGCGGAGACCACCGGCGACTGGACGCTGGTCGGCTGCACCGTGGCGCCGGGGTTTGAGTTTGCGAGCTTTGAGCTCGCGGCAGCCGGCTGGGAGCCGCCGCAATCGCCGTGCCGTTGAGAAGCCTCGGTCATCCCTTCCTCATCACCATGTCCTTCGCTGCGATCAACCCGCCGCCGGCGATCAGGATCGCCGCGAGCGCGATGTTGGCGCTCGGTTTGGCGTAGCCCGCGAGAATCAGGAACATCGTCGACAGTAGCGGCGTTGCGTAGGACGCTGCCCCGAGCACGCGGATGTCGCCGCGCTTCATGCCGATATCCCACGCATAGAACGCTGCCCCGACCGGCGCGATGCCGAGGCCGATCACGGCACACCATTGCAGCGGCGTCTCCGGCCAGACGGTGGATTCAATCAGCACATGGACAAGTGCGGCGAGCAGCGCAGTCACCAGGCAGAAGCCCGCCACCGCATCGGTCGGCACCGCTTTCAGCCGGCGCGACATCACCGAATAGGAGGCCCAGACGAAGGCCGCGACAAAGGCTGCGATCAATCCGGGGACCTGGCCGGGCGTGAAGCTGCCGGTATTGCCGGCGAACAGCAGCACGGTGCCGATGAGGCCAAGCAGCGCGCCGATGACATGATGCCGCGCGAGGTGCTCGCCGGGCAATAGCGAGGAGAACAGCACGATCAACAGCGGCCAGAGATAGTTCAGGAGTCCCGCTTCGGCCGGCGGCGCGAAGCGCAGCGCCAGGAAGTACAGCGCGTGATAGCCGAACAGGCCGCCGACACCGACGATCCAGGCAACTGGCGGCTGCTTCAATGCGCGGATCGCGTCGGGGCGGCCGATCCAGGTCGATAGGCCGACGACGCCACCTATCGCGAACGTCATGGAGGCGAGCTGGAACGCCGGGATCCGTCCGGTGGCGACCGTCATCACCGATAGCAGCGACCACATCAGGATCGCGGTCAGGCCGATGAGCGTGGCTGCGCGGGGGGACATCGGGAACATTCTCCGTCGTGGCCACGGCCGCCCTCCTCCACCACGGTCATTCCGGGGCGGTGCGCAATTGCGCACCTGAGAATCTCGAGATTTCGGGTTCGATGCTGACGCATCGCCCCGGAATGACGGGGGCACAAACGTGGATGCCCGGCACGAGGCCGGGCATGACGACTCACTTGCATCATTCATCGCGCTGACGCAACGCCCTTAGCGCCGCATCGTCCCGTCACACCATGTATTGCCCGCCATTGATGCTCAGCGTCGAGCCGGTGATGGCGCCGGCCTCGTCGGCGGCGAGGAAGACGACCGCGCGCGCGATCTCCTCGGGCTCGCCGAGCCGGCCGGTCGGAATCAGCGGCAGGATCGATTTCTCCAGCACGTCCTTGGGCACCGCCTGCACCATCTCGGTGTTGATGTAGCCGGGGCAGATCGCGTTCACGGTGATGCCGGCCTTGGCGTTCTCCAGCGCCAGGGCCTTGGTGAAGCCGACCTCGCCGGCCTTCGCCGCGGAATAATTGCACTGGCCGAACTGGCCCTTTTGGCCATTGATGGAGGAGATGTTGATGACGCGGCCGAACTTGCGCGCACGCATGCCCTCGATCACCTGGCGCGTCATGTTGAACAGCGAGCCGAGATTGGTGTTGATCACCGCGTTCCACTGCTCGAGCGTCATCTTGTGGAACGCGCCGTCCCTGGTGATGCCGGCATTGTTGACCAGCACATCGACCGGGCCGATCTCCGCCTCGACCTTCTTCACGCCTGCTGCGCAGGCGTCGAAGGAGGAGACGTCCCATTTGTAGACGGCAATGCCCGTCTCGGCCTTGAACTTCTCCGCGGCCGCATCATTGCCGGCGTAGCTGGCGGCGACCGTGTAGCCCGCAGCCTTCAACGCCTTCGAGATCGCCGCACCGATTCCTCTGGTGCCTCCGGTGACCAACGCTACACGTGCCATGTCGATTTCCCTCTCTCCGTTTCCTCTCACGCTTTCAGCGCTTCTTGATTAGAACCGAATTATGCGGGCCGTTTGACCAACATCAAGAACAAAACGCCCGGCACTGCCGGGCGTTTCTCTTTATTTCAGCACTGTGCGAGTGCGAAGGAAATATAATCGGCAGCGACTGATTCTTTTTTAGTCGCATGCGACGCACTCGCCTTTGAGTCAGTCCCGCGCGACACACATGGCAATGCCCATGCCACCGCCGATGCACAGCGTGGCAAGACCTTTCTTCGCGTCGCGCTTCTGCATCTCATGCAACAGCGTCACCAGCACGCGCGCGCCGGAGGCGCCGATCGGGTGGCCGATCGCGATCGCACCGCCGTTCACGTTCACCTTCGATGTATCCCAGCCGAGGTCCTTGTTCACCGCGCAGGCCTGCGCGGCGAAGGCCTCGTTGGCCTCGATGAGGTCGAGGTCGGCGATGCTCCAGCCGGCCCTCTTCAGGGCCGCGCGCGAAGCGGGGATCGGCCCGGTGCCCATGATCTTCGGATCGACGCCGGCTTGCGCCCAGGAGACGATGCGGGCGAGCGGCTTCTTGCCTTGCCTGGCCGCCTCCTTGGCAGTCATCAGCACCACGGCGGCAGCGCCGTCATTGATGCCCGAGGCGGAGCCTGCAGTCACCGTGCCGTCCTTCTCGAAGGCGGGGCGAAGCTTGGCCATCGCATCGAGCGTGGCGCCATGACGCGGATATTCGTCGGTGTCGACCACGACATCGCCCTTGCGGGTCTTGATGGTGACGGGGACGATCTCCTCCTTGAACCGGCCGGCCTTCTGCGCCGCTTCGGCCTTCTGCTGGGAGGCGACGGCGAACTCATCCTGCTGGGCACGGGTGATCTGGTACTGCTTCGCCACGTTCTCGGCGGTGTTGCCCATGTGGTAGCCGTTGAAGGCGTCCCACAGGCCGTCCTTGATCATGGTGTCGACGAACTCAACCGCGCCCATCTTCACGCCGCCGCGCAGATACTGCGCGTGAGGCGCCATGCTCATGGATTCCTGGCCGCCCGCGACGACGATCTCGGAATCGCCGTTCATGAGCGCCTGGTAGCCGAGCGCGACCGAGCGCAGGCCGGATCCGCAGAGCTGGTTGACGCCCCAGGCTGGGCTCTCCACAGGGATACCAGCCGAGATCGACGCCTGGCGGGCGGGATTCTGGCCCTGCGCCGCGGTCAGGATCTGGCCCATGATGACTTCCGAAACACGGCCCGGCTCAACGCCTGCGCGCTCCAGCGCGGCCTTGATGGCGACGGCCCCGAGATCGTGGGCGGGAAGGGTGGCAAAGGCACCGTTGAAGCTGCCGACCGGGGTGCGGGCGGCACTGACGATGACGACATCGTCTGACATGGACATCTCCTGATCTTGAGGGACTTTTTTGGAAATTGGGGCGAGCGCTTAGAGGGGGCGCGACCTATCTCTCACTCCCCATCCTGTTAACGTCGTTGAGGCATGTCAATGTGCGGAAGCCCGAAATCAAGCCGCACTGCATTCAAATCAGCTCCGCGGCGTCTGCCGGTTGGTGCCGGCGGCATCGTCGGAAATGCCGAAATGCCCGCGTCCGGGACTTTGTTGCACTGCAGAAGGCGTCCTGCGCACCCCATGTTGCGCAACATGAATGCCTGCCGATTAACCGTGCTGCACAAAACGGTAGCGCAAAGTCGTTGAAAGTGTTTAGTTTGTTGCATTGCGTAGCTCGTAGGCCCTGCGGCGACGCGCCGTCGGGTTCCCTCCCTCCTCGCTGTGAAGTGTGAGCCCATGGCAATGGCGAAAACCGACCAACCGACAACCATCAAGAAATATGCAAACCGCCGGTTGTATAATACCGGCACCAGCACCTATGTGACGCTGGAGGATCTCGCAGCGATGGTGAAGAACGGCGAGGATTTCCTCGTCTATGACGCCAAGACCGGCGACGACATCACCCGCTCGGTGCTCGCACAGATCATCTTCGAGCAGGAGAACAAGGCCGGGCAGAACTTGCTGCCGACCACCTTCCTGCGCCAGCTGATCCGCTTCTATGGCGACAGCATGCAGATGGTGGTGCCGAAATATCTGGAGCAGTCGATCGACACGCTGACGCGTGAGCAGGAGAAATTCCGCAAGCAGCTCGCGAGCACGCTGAGCGGCACGCCGTTCGCGCCGCTGGAAGAGCAGGTCCGCCGCAACATGGAGCTGTTCCAGCAGACCTTCTCGATGTTCAAGCCGTTCGCGCCCACGCTCGGGACATCCGATGCCGAGAAGGCCCCGGAGCCGGCACCCGCAGCCGAGGACAGCAACAACATCGACGAGCTGCGCCGCCAGATGAAGGAAATGCAGGACCGGCTCGATCGCATGTCGAAGGAGCCGAAGAAGGAAGGCGAGTAGGTTTTTCGCTGGCGGCATTGCGCACGCGCGTTCCACGAGTCGTCCCGACGCGCTGAAGCGTTCGATCGAACCTTCATTGTCGCCGTCATTGCGAGGAGCAAAGCGACGAAGCAATCCAGAGTCGCATGCGTGGCTCTGGATTGCTTTGCTTCGTTCGCAATGACCCAGAGAGACGAGCGTGCGCATCCTCGCGACGGAAATCGTCCGAGCTTTGCATCGTCCATCACCCTCCTTGGATGAAGAGGGCGCAGGGAAGACCGGGTGGCCGCTGCACCCGGGGCTCTCGCGCAGAAAAAAACTGCGCAAGCGCAAGAACCTAGGGTACGGCGGTGATCACACCGGCCTTCCCTGCGCGATGGTTTACGGCTTATACGCGCTCTTGTGTCTGCAAAATCTGCCAGAATGTGCGAACGGGCGGTTCTAACCAACCGCCCGTCGCTGGATCTGAGCCCGTACGTGCTCAAAGGCCGCAAGAGCCTGACGGGGAGCTAGGGA